>ERZ1026892.192-NODE-192-length-30098-cov-32.156442_pt1 | contig 30098 bp, 33 predicted proteins | sample MGYA00380176_ERZ1026892 | MGnify/ENA primary metagenome ERZ1026892 (study PRJEB33269, sample SAMEA4719812) | human gut metagenome | biome: human-associated habitat; feature: organic feature; material: feces | place: Cameroon | collected 2013-10 ... | reverse complement strand
ACATAAAGGGTTAAAGCTTTTGCCCTTACAGGGCGCGGAGACTCTACTATGCGGGGACCCCAGGGTGTCGCTTCGCTTGCCCTGGGCTAAGTGCACCATTGGGCTTTCAGCCCGCCCTTGCTAAATCCGAAACTTCAATATTTAACTCCTACTTATCATCTTATAATGAATAGCAAACACCAAATACACTTGCCGGTTGATGGCGGTGTAACACATGAGCCTGCCCTGGTCGTGTTCAGCGGCGGGCAAGATTCAACAACTTGTTTGTTTTGGGCTAAGAAACACTTCAGCAAAGTGTATGCGCTTAGTTTCATTTACGGACAGAAACATGCCCACGAAGTAGAAATGGCCGAAGAAATAGCACATGAGGCAGGTGTACATTTCGACAAGATGGACGTCAGCTTTATCAGTTCGCTCGCACACAATTCGCTCACCGACAGTTCGATTGTGATGGACCAGGTAAAACCTGCCGACGGCCCTCCCAACACTTTCGTGCCGGGACGCAACCTTTTCTTTCTGAGCATTGCTGCCGTTTACGCCCGTGAGCACGGCATCAGACACATTGTGACCGGTGTGTCACAAACCGACTTTTCGGGCTACCCCGACTGCCGCGACGCCTTCATTCGTTCGCTAAACGTCACAATCAACCTGGCCATGGAGGAGCAGTTTGTCATTCACACCCCGCTCATGTGGATTGACAAGTGCGAGACATGGGCCTTGGCCGATGAGCTGGGAGTGCTCGACCTCGTGCGCCACCGCACCCTCACATGCTACAACGGGGTGCCAGGCGATGGGTGCGGACATTGCCCCGCCTGCAAACTGCGCCGCGAAGGTCTTGAGCAGTATCTGGCCATAAAGAACAACTCTACAAAAGACTAACAACTCACACAACGATTATATATTATCATGCGCGACGACTTGCAACTCAACGCCCTTGGCCGCAAAACAGAATATAAAAGTGATTACGCCCCCGAGGTGCTTGAAACATTTGTAAACAAACACCCTGGCAACGACTATTGGGTGCGGTTTAACTGTCCAGAATTTACCAGTCTCTGCCCCATCACCGGCCAGCCCGATTTTGCCGAAATACGTATTTCATACCTGCCCGACGAACTCATGGTTGAAAGCAAAAGCCTCAAGCTTTACTTGTTCAGTTTCCGCAATCATGGCGACTTTCATGAGGACTGCGTGAACATCATCATGAAGGATCTCATCAAACTGATAAACCCCAAATACATTGAAGTGACAGGCTTGTTCACCCCTCGTGGCGGCATCAGCATTTACCCCTATGCCAACTACGGCCGCCCCGGCACAAAATATGAGAAACTGGCCGAATACCGTTTGCAGCAACACGACCTGTAATGGCAAAGTTGCGGCAAAGGTTGCACCAACTAAATGGTTCTGTGGCAAATAATGGCAGCAGAACCATTTTTTTGTGTACTTTTGCACGTATATATCCGCCAGCTGACACAGCTGCACTTCACACTTTTAACTATCGCTTTATGGGACAACGACTGAAAAACTTTTGTTGGAGCCTGATACATAAGAAGTACTTGTGGACAATACTCTTCTTCATAGTAGTAGTGGGATTTGTCGATCCCAACAGCTTTTGGCACCGCTATGAGATGCATCAGCAGAACGAAGAGTTGCGTGCCGAAATCAAGGACTTTGAAGACCGCTACAATGCCGACACGCACGAACTTAACGAACTCGAGCACAACCCCGAGGCTGTGGAGCGCGTGGCACGCGTAAACCTTTATATGAAAACCGCCAACGAAGACGTCTACGTCATCGAAAGTGACAACACAAACACTGACGAATGAAACAATTTGCATTATACGCCGGTGGCATACTGCTCGTAGCGGGTGCCTTGCTGCCCTTGTTCCTGCCAACTGTTGCCCCCTATTTGTTTGCCTTAGGCGCGCTACTTTTTGCACCAGCACAAATTGCCGACCGCTATGAAGGGCGAAATATCATAATTCGCCGTTTGCGCCGTCAGCAAATGATGGGTGCACTGTTGCTTGTGGTCACGGCCGCACTTATGTTTATGTCTGCCTACCATTGGCCCCCATTTCGTGGCGGCGAATGGAAAATAGCATTGCTCATAGCCGTATTTTTAGAACTATACACCACATTGCGCATCGATGCAGAGGTAAAAAAGGAGAAATAACGCCATTGCAAGTTATATCTGTACGTTGCAAAGGCTAATGTTAAGCTATAAATTCATACCTTTGCACAATCATTACCTTTTTCAGACTATCAAAATAATGACTCAAGATACCGAATTAGCCGAACAGTTGCGCCACATCAAGCGTTCTCTGCGCGGTGTGATGAACGGTCCTGTCAGCGCCTCGATGCGCGACAAGGGCTTAGCCTACAAGGTTATATTTGGTGTAGAACTGCCACGGTTGCAGCAAATGGCTGCCGACCTGCCACACACCTACGAACTTGCAGCCGCTCTGTGGAAGGAAAACATACGCGAATGCCGGCTGTTGGCGGGCATGCTCATGCCAACAGAGCGCATGGACGCTGACTTGGCCACATTGTGGGTTGAGCAGATGCAATATGCCGAAGAAGCCGAATGCACCGTACTGCACTTGTTCAGCCACGAAGCTTGGGCTTCGGTCAAGGCTTACGAGTGGATTGCTTCCGACAGCGAGATGTTTCAACTCTGTGGTTACTTGCTGCTCTCACGATTGTTCATGCAAGGTTCCGTGCCCAACAATCGCGATGCCCAGGAGTTTATAGACCAGGCAGCAACCGCCATGCACCAACCGCAAAGCATGGTCGGACGTGCAGCCGGCAAAGCACTCGTCAAATTCATGAACCTTGGCCAGACACAAGAACACATGGCCGAGCAAATGCTGCAAGCACTTAAATAGAAACAACTTGTCTCATCATGAGCCGTAATGAGAGCAGATGCGCTACTTGTCAAAAGCCACCCATGCTCCCATAACAACAAATATATCGAAGGCTGACTCTCATACATATATGAAAGCAATACGATTTGATGCACTCTTAAAGACCACCATTTGGGGCGGCGAGGAAGTGACAGAACTCAAACATCTGTCGCAAGCCCCGTTGCAAGTAGGCGAAAGTTGGGAAATTTCAGGACTTCCTGGCGACGAGACACTTGTGAGTGATGGAGAGTTTAAGGGACAGACATTGTCGCAACTCATTGCAACCCACGGAGCCAGTCTGGTTGGCAAGCACAATTACGAGCAGTACGGCACAAACTTTCCACTCCTCGTCAAGTTCATGTCAACGGCCAAGGACCTCAGCATACAGGTACACCCCGACGACGCCATGGCGCAACGCATGGGTCACCCCTTTGGCAAGAGCGAAATGCAGTACATACTGCACGCCCAACCGGAGTCACGCTTCTATGCCGGCTTTAATGCCGACTTTTCTGCCGACGGCTACAGCCAAAGTGTGCAAGACGGCTCCTTGATGGCACACCTCAAATGCCATGCCACACATGCCGGCGACTGTTTCCTCATTCCCGCAGGACACATTCACTGCATAGGCTCGGGCAATTTCTTAATTGAAATTCAGCAGTCGAGCAACGACACTTTCCGTGCCTACGACTTCGACCGGCGTGATGCACAAGGCCAACGCCGCGAGCTGCACATAGCACAAGCACGCGAGGCACTCGACTTCCACGCATATCCCACCCATCGTGTACATTACGACCACAAACCAGACACGGCCTCGCTGCTGGTTGACATTCCCGAATTTGTAGTACGTCTTTACGAGGTTGAACACACACTCAATGTGGACTATGCAACCACCGACTCGTTCATCATATACATAGCCTACGAGGGCGACGCCCTGCTGCATTATGATGAGGGTGACGTACACCTCAGTGCGGGCCATACCATACTGTTCCCAGCCTCCACCACATTTGTACGTATAGAACCAGGGACACACGGGTTCAAAGCACTCGAAACATATTGCTGAAATCACCCAACGCCCAGCACAATCAGCAAATCAAGCAAATAAATACAACCGTTATAAAAGGCGGCGCCAAGAAGTGAAATACCACACGTCCTGGCGCCGCCAATATTATATTTATTGCTTCTATATATTACTATAGCTATAATATCAGAGTGGTTTTACCGGACAACAATATATTATTTTGCACCTCACGCAGTACAATGTAGCCTTGTTGCTACGTCGGCGCGGCACTTGCTGCTGCACCAGTTCACGCCCCAGAACCACGGCAGTGAACTTCTCCTTTGTCCGTCTGGTCGCGCCGTTGCACTTCGGGCGTGCAATCAAGCACATTATAGCGCATGTCGCACAGTTCGTCCATCAGGGTGATGGTTTGTTCTGTCAGACCGCAGTTTGTAGTGTTGCCAGTTGTTTGCGGTGCACAGTCAGTGTCGTTGCCCATGCGTTCTTGCTGCTGGGGCGTTTCAGTATTTTCACTTTGTGTCTCTGGACTATGTCCGATAGCGTCTATCAGTTTGTCAACGCCACGTTTCACAATGGCATCGGCATAGCGCAGCATTTTGTTAAGCATTCGTTTCATGGTAGTTACTACAATTTGGTTTAGTACAAAATTAAAGTGCTGCAAAGGTAACACCAAGACATTGCACCCCACAAAAAAAGTGTACAATTTGTACACAAATATTTGTTCTCTACCCGTATGCCTACATGTAAAAGAGTGCGTGTGTTTTTACTGCCATCTTACACTTTTCGTACGTAACAAGTTGATACACAGATGTTTCAAGAGTGTAAGATGATTTCAAAGTATCTTACACACCCCTGCATACATCTTACACACCTCACCTCGCTGCCGCGCAGTCGGTTTGGACGTATGCAGTGGGTTATGCGGCATAGGGACGTAGAACAATCTGTCGGAGCAACAGACTTTTCTGCTCCCCTATGCCGTGATACTGTTCTCCCGTGCTTGTGCCGTGTGGTAGCGTGAGGGGTGTGTAGGTGGCGTGTAGGTGAAATTGGTAGCGTCTTACACTAAATAAAGCATTGATAATCAATGAATTGCGTCGTGTTAGTGTAAGATGTAAGATACTCGGTAAGTAAAGCTTTTGTAGTATAATAAAGGTCGCGCAAACACAAAACGCAAGCACTAAGCACTAAACGCAAGCACTAAACGCTACCACTAAACGCTACCACTAAGCACAAGTACAAAACGCAAGCTCTAATGGGGGCGACGCGTCTCGCGTCGGAGAAAATGCAATGCTCATACACTATAAGCAAAGGCTCACAGACAGCACGAATTACACTCATGTCTGTGAGCCTTTGTCATAAAAATCCCGACGCGGGACGCGTCGCCCCCATTAGTGGTAGCGTTTTGTGCTTGCGTTTTGTGCCTTATCTCCTCCTGACTTCGTCAATGCGTCACCCTATCAAATGACGTAACTCATTGATCTCAATACGCGCTATTCCATAACACAAAAAAGTGATGAAGTCTGGAGCAATCTACAGAATAATTTGTATATTTGTGGGGACTAACCCCCAATAAGACACGACCTATGAATACCCCCAATATACCTACGACAAACGCCAAGAGCCAGCAAGAGCAGCAAGATGAGGCTATGATCAACGCTGCCTTCCAGCATTTGCTCGACACCTATCTGGCATCAAACCACCGCCGCAAGGTGGAACTAATAACCAAAGCATTCAACTTTGCTAAAGAAGCACACAAGGGCGTGCGCCGCCGCTCGGGTGAACCCTATATTTTACACCCCATAGCAGTGGCACAAATAGCCTGTGGCGAAATTGGCCTTGGATCGACATCAATCTGTGCAGCCTTGCTACACGACGTTGAGGAGGATACCGACTATACCAACGAGGACCTCAGCAACCTCTTCGGGCCCAAAATTGCCAACATCGTCGAGGGCGTCACCAAAATATCGGGGGGCATATTTGGCGACCGCGCTTCGTTGCAGGCCGAAACCTTCAAAAAGTTGTTGCTCATGATGAGCGATGACATACGTGTCATTCTCATAAAAATATCCGACCGCCTGCACAACATGCGCACTCTGTCGAGCATGTTGCCGTCAAAGCAATACAAAATAGCCGGCGAAACGCTCTACATATTCGCCCCCATTGCCGACCGTCTCGGGTTGAACAAGATTAAGACAGAACTTGAAGACCTCAGTTTCAAATACGAACACCCCGACGACTACAAAACCATATTGCAGAAACTTGACGAGAGCCACGTCGAACGCGATGATGTGATAGCCCATTTCACTCCCGCCATACGCGAGAAACTTGACAGAATGGGCGTGAAATACACCATCAAGGCACGCATCAAAAGTCCCTATTCCATTTGGTGCAAAATGCAGAAAAAGCACATACCATTTGAGGAGGTGTTCGACATTCTGGCTATCCGCATAGTGTTTACCCCGGCCGACCGCACACACGAAAAGGACGAGTGCTTCCGCATATACTCGGCACTGACCGAAATATACAAGCCCCACCCCACCCGCTTCCGCGACTGGCTGTCAAACCCCAAGACAAACGGCTATCAGGCACTGCACAACACCTTCATGTCAAAACAAGGCAAATGGATTGAAGTGCAAATACGCTCCGACCGCATGGACGACATTGCCGAAGTGGGCTTTGCTGCACATTGGAAGTATAAGGACAAAGATGCGGCCTACGACGAGAATGAGCTCGACAAGTGGCTTGATTCGATTAAAGAAATACTCGACGACCCGCAGCCCGACACACTCGACCTGCTCGACAACATCAAGCTCAACCTGTATGCGTCCGAAATCATGGTGTTCACCCCCAAGGGCGATTTGAAAACCATGCCAAAGGGTGCCACCGCGCTCGACTTTGCATACTCCATACACTCCTTCCTGGGCTCACACTGCCTCGGTGCCAAGGTTAACCACCGTCTTGTACCGCTTAGCTACGTACTGCGTAGTGGCGACCAAGTTGAAGTGCTCACCTCACGCAACCAGCACGTACAGCCCGAATGGCTCAATTTTGCCACAACGGCCAAGGCACGTGCCAAGATACAGGCCTATCTGCGCCGCGAAAGCCGCGACAAGCAAAAACGGGGCGAAGAAGTGCTGCGCAACTTCCTGGCCAACAACGACATGAAACTTTCGGGTGGCATCATCGACAAGTTGCGCCGCCACTACCACGCACTGTCAAATGACGAGTTGCTCTTCAACATTGGCGACGACAAAATCACGCTTAACGACGACACCATCAACTTTCTGCAAGGACGCAACCAAAGCCGGGGCTGGCGCAGATTTCTGCCATCATTCATGGGAAAGGCCGACGATGCGGCCAACACCAAGGAAGGCACATCAAATGTGGCAGACCCCAACTGGGTTAAGAACCTCAACCGCAAGGAGATACTGGTGCTCGACGAGGAAGTGTTGCGCAAATGCACCATCGAGCCATGCTGTTCGCCCATACCTGGCGACGATGTGTTGGGATACATCACCGACGATGGCGTGCTGCAACTGCACAAACGCAGCTGCGAAGAGGCCGTAAAGCTAAAGACACGCTACGGCAACAACATCATAGCCTGCCGCTGGGACACGCACAAAGTGCTGCTGTTCGACGTGCAACTTGAAATTCGCGGTGTCGACTCGCAAGGCGTGCTTTATGCCATTGCCGATGTGCTGCACAAACTCACGCACTTTATAGTCAAGCGCATAACGCTCGACACCGACGACGGCATATTTGAGGGACGGCTCACCATATCTGTCTACGACACCGACGACGTAGAGAACGTGTGCGCACAACTCAAGCAAATAGAAAACGTGACCGAAGCCGTACGCGTGTAAACACCCCACCCGTATAGCATCATACAAACAAACTAACACAATTAAGGCCTTTGACAGCCGCTGGACGTTGTACGTCCGCCTGGCTGTTAAAGGCCTTAATTGCGTTTAGCTTCAAGAGCGTTTCTAATTTATCGTTGTCCATTAAAACGTAAACATGCAAACGGGCGCAAGCACCAAACGCAACCTCTAATGGGGGCGACGCGTCCCGCGTCGGAAAAAGATTCTGCTATTATTTAATGCCCCGACGCGGGACGCGTCGCCCCCATTAGTGCTTGCGTTTGGTGCTTGAGTTTGATGCTTGAGTCCGTTCGCAGGGCTACGTTTTACCAGACAACAGTTTATAATATTGCGCCCCATCAGAATTATCAGGACCACCCTCATCAATACCATTCACCGCCATCGTCGATAGTATTGTCATCAGAGCCCGAGCCACTGTTGATACGCTCAAGCTGCTCAGGCGTATACTCGTCCTCATAGTGCTGCTCAACAGGCGCCGTTTCGAGAGGCAAATCTGCAGGCAACTTGACAGGCGCGAAAGTGCTGTCGTAGAACTTCTGATAGTCGTTTATGCTAAAGGTTGTGCCTATGAGCTCAAGGTTCTGCTTTGAAATAAGCATCACACGTCCCTTGCGCAAATAAGGCACCAAATTTTTGTCCTTAAACACGCGGCTGGCGTATGCGTGCGCCTCGTCAAACGAATTGAAGCCCGATATGCAAAGCTGGCTAAGCCCCTTTTCATGACTCACCTCCATGTCGAAGCCACGCACCACAAAAGTGGTAAAGTTAAAGTGCGCCATTTCGTAAAGCAGCGCATTGGTCTGCACCGAGTCGGTAGGATAAGCCAGCACAAACACAAACGGCGTGTTACGTTCTGGCGTGAACTTGCGCGCCTTGGCCGCATCAGTAGCCACAGAGTCGGCCGAAGCCGTACGACGGTCCCAAAGCGAACCAAGGTCGAAAGTGCCAGTGCCAGGCTTACGCCCGCTCTCCAGCCCCTTGACTATCATACCTGCCATTTCACTCACATCGCTGTCGGGGTACTTTTGCAACAACTGTCGCAACTCATCAGTCAAATCCTTGGTGGCAGACGTGTTGAGATGTGCCAGCACATGTACAAACATAAACTTGGGGCGGTTGATGCCGTTAGGATACTTGTCGGTCGACACCGCATAGTTGTGGTCAACCATTTGCACATTGCGCTGCCGGTAAGCATTGTAAGTAGCCGTATAAAGCGAATCCTCAATGAGTTTGCCATAACGTGCATTGTATTCAAAGTCGGGATCGTTTATCAGCTTAGTCCGCTCATCATCAGCAAAGTGTTGTGCCATATACGCCTTAGCCTCCTCTGCCTTATCAGTACGCCCCCAGCGCGAATAAAGCAAGAACAACTGATACCAGGCATCAGCCATGTGCTCGTATGTTGGATAATGCGTGGTTAGGCGTTCGAGCGTGCTTGCTGCCAACGGAAAATCCTCAAGGTCGTCCTTCTCTATGACACCAGCATTGTAAAGGCCGTCCATAATGATGGCATCAGACGCAGCCCGGGCCTCATCGGTAAACGGAATTTGCTTAAGGTAATATTCACGCTGATGCGGGTCATCTTGCAGCGAATCGGCCGCCTCTGCCTGCAGCTCATCTGTCTCGGCGTTACGCAGCGAGTCACTTACGCTCTGCAACGAATCGTCGGCAGCATAGTCAAAGCCCTCATGATCGTCCATTTTCACCACCGTGTGGTTTGAGCGCCGCCAATTATCCTCATTCTTACGCTTGCCCCAAAGTCGCACAAAGTCCTGCTTGCCTTGTGTCACAACCATGGGATTGTAAAAATACCATGCCTTGTTGCCAGTAGCAGTCTGCTGTGCGTTGCTGTTGTTGGGCTTGTTCATATTGCCACCACCGGCAGCCTGTCCGTTCTCCTCTGCCCGTGCTTGTGCCGCAGAGTCACGGCGCGCCTTGCGTTCCTCAGCCTCTTTCTTTTTGAGCGCCTCTATCACACGGTCGATGGCCGCATTGCGGTCGGCCTCACTCATACGCGAAAGGGCCTGCAAACTATCCTGAAGATATACGGCCGAGGTGTAAGGCACCAGTTTGTCGAGCACCTTTGAGCGGCGCGTTATCTCCTCATAATCCTCACGTGTTTTGTCTAAAAGTCCGATAGCCTCGGTGTAACAAGGCTGTGCTTTGTCAAAACGTCGCTGGTCCCAATACACCTGTCCCAAGCGTAACAAGAGCACACCCTTTTCTATGCCATTGCGTGTACTGCCTGCACGCCCCTTTTCGTAGGCAGCAATGGCGGCAACGGTGTCACCTTGTGTCAAATATATGTTGCCTATGGCATAATACACTTGGTCCAGGTACTCCTTATTATTGTCCGAGCGGGCCATACGGCGCAATTTGCCAATCATCTTTTTGCCCATGCCCTTCAGGTCGGCCAGCACCTCTGTTTGCAAGATGCGTGCATTAAACGACAGTTCAAATGGCGGACTCTTGCGTATGCACTTCTGCAACGATTTGTAAGCCTGCTGCGACTGTCCCAAATGATGCTGCACCTGTCCTAACAAATAATACAAGCGGGCTTGTCTGAAACCGCCCTTGGCATAGCGTGCCGCACGTTCAAGATAAGGCAGAGCCTCTTCAAAACGCTCCTGACGCAGCAGCAAATCGGCCTGCGTGGCATCAGCCTCACGCAATGTGGCACGCTGAATGGTGTCACGCCGCATGCGTTTCAAAGCGTCCTCGGCGTCATAATACCATTTCTCTTGTGTGTAACAACGCGCCAGCCACTGGTTGGCCTCGGCAGCCACAGCGGGTTCGGCCGCATAAAGGCGGGCTATGTACGAAAAGGTGGCTGCAGCCTCAAGAAAATCTCCTTTTTCAAACTGTGCACGTCCCATCATGAGCCACGCATTCTTCAAAAAAGGGTTATACTCCTTGCGCTGCAAGTAAGCTTTCATTTTGGGCGTTTTACGCTTGCTGGCACTCACCACCGGCCGCCGTTTGATGCTGTGCAATGCAATGGCCTTTTGACATTTGGTAATGGCAGTTTCAAAACTGCTCTTGCCTGACGTGCGCGACTTTTCGTTGCCCACAAGGAACACGGGCAAAAATTCGGTGTAATTATCCTTATGTCCTTGTACCTTTGACTTCTCGCCTTCTATGTATGCTTGCGACCCGTTAAAATACACATTGTAGCGCGTGTTGAACGACTGCCAAAAACGTGAGGCAGCCGTGTTCTTCTTAGTTGAACACGACACTGAGGCCATGACGCAAACCGTCAGGGCCAATAGTATGTAGAGTGCGCGTTTGATGTACATTGAACTCTTGTTTGGTATATATATAAGTAGGTGTTCGAAATTAGTTTATATAACCCGTTGGCGGATTTCTTGGTTGACGAGCTGACGGGGTACAAGTAAGTTTGCCATACGCTACTTACCACGTTAAAGTCAGAATAGCAAGAAGCTTGACATACTTACTTACCTGTCAACTCGTTAACCCGTCAACTTGTCTGCTTAACATTTTAAGAACGGCGCAACACGCTTTTTATTATACGGCACACGGCATAAATGCCTATACTGGTCAATATGATGGAGGCGCCGCCCGGCACATCGGCATAATACGACAGCAACAGTCCGCCCACGCAGCCAGCATAGGCAAACACGGCCGACAGCCACACCATGCGCTGATAGGTTGATGCAAAGAGCGCGGCCGTCATTTGTGGCACACTGAGCAACGATATGACCATGACAATGCCCACCATGTGCAGGCACCCCACAATAGCAAGCGCCATGAGCAGGGTCATGGCCCCCTCAATGGTCCCAACGGGCAAGCCCTGAGTGCGGGCAAAATCGCGGTCGCAAGCCACACTTATCACGGAGCGCCGCAGCAATACATACAACAGCACGGCCATGAACGTGAGTATGCCGAGCATGACAATGTCGGTGTGTGATATGCTCAATATGTCGCCAAACAGATATGACGGCAGGTCGGTCATAAATCCCGGCGTAAGATAGGCAAACATGATGCCAAGCGCCATGCCAAAGGTCCAGAGCATGGCTATGGCTGAGTCTTCACGCACGGTGCGCTTGCTGCTGAGCCATTTTATGCCAAATCCGGACAGTACGGCAAACACCGCCGCACCAAGCAATGGCGGAAAGCCCCAATAGGCAGCCATGCCCACTCCGCCTAACGAGGCGTGTGCCATGCCGCCACCGGCTATCACCATGCGTCGCGTCACAACATAGGTGCCCACTATGGCGCACAACACAGACGCTAACAATGCACCTAACAGTGCGTTCTGAAAAAAAGTATAGTCTAATAGCATTGTGTTTAGTTGACGGGGGGGATGGGGTTAAGGGGTTAGGAGGGTTAGGAGGTTAAGGGGTTAAAAAGGCACCTTGGTTTATCGGGCTGCCTTTTATCTTCTGAGTTAATGAGCTGACAGGTTAATGAACTGACAAGTTAACGAATAACCTAACCACCTCTCAGTCTACTTCAAACTCCTTATCTGCTCTTCATCAAGGCCGGTGGCATTCATAATTTTGTCTATTGCCACCCCCATGTCTAACAGACTCTTGGCTATTTCGAGCGAGCGCTCATCACGACCCTTGGCAAGCCCTTCTTCAAGTCCCTTGGCAAGTCCCTTGGCAAGTCCCTCGGCAAGCCCCTCTTCAAGTCCTTCTTGTCGTGCATTGCCAAGCACATCGTTCTGTATCATTACCGCATTGATGTGCTCGTCGTAAGCATGGCGCTCAGCATCGTCCATTGAGTAATATTGCAACTTTTGGCGTGCCTCACGCAATCCTGGAGCAGTTGTTTCGGCACTTATCACACCATCTTTCAGATACTTTATCCACTCCTCGAGCGGCGACTTGGCCACCTCGTTAAAATTGTTGACCCTTACCAGATAGTAAGTAGGGAATATCTCCGAGGGGAAACGCTGCACAATGGCACCCTCCTCCTTACGGCTGATTTTCAGATGGTCCTTGGTGTGCACGCCCACAAAGTCGTTCTGCCCCACATACAGGTAGTCAGCCCCTTGTCCGAGGTCGAAATAGAGTATGCTGATGGAGTAGACTTTCTTCACCTCCTGATAGGTGTTGCCCAAGTTGATGTGCTCGGTTATGGCCTTGGCCACTCCGTAGAGTATGCGTTCAAGGTAATAAAGTTCGCTTGTATTCTGAATTTCAACTATGATAATCTCGCCTTTGGAGTTTTTGGCCTTTATGTCGACGCGGTTAAACTTGTCGTCCTGTGCCTGCTGGTTGCCCTCGCTCTCAAGTATGTCCACAATTTTCACCTTCTCGCCAATGAATACGGTGAGGAAGCCCTCGAGCACATCAAAATTGGCCTTTTGCCGCAGCAGCCGCTTTATGGCCCAGTCAAATCGTATGTATCGGTCCTTTAATGCTGTCATGTGCTATGGTTCGATTTTGTTGTACAAACATGTCTTGTTCTAACCCGTTGGCGAAATTATAAGCTGACGACGTTACAAGTTGGCAAGCACGCCGTTTTTCTGTCATGTAAAAGCAGGACAATGGGTACGCTGGCCAAATGGCAGCACCACCCGGCCGCCCCTACTCGCCAATATGTCAGCTAATTCCGCACACGCGTTATTTTAGAGCGAAGATACGACAAATCTGCCGAAGAATGCCATTTTTTGCCGAATAACTGGCCTCCAACAGTCAAAATTGGCACCATGAGGGCTGAAGTATGTCGCATATCGATTTTCTGCCAACATGCTCGCAGCGGTTTTTCTACACTAAAAGGGTTTTCCACAAAACTGTCTACACTCTGCACTAATGCTTATTTTCATATTGATTATCAGCATATTGCAGCGTGTAGACACGTCTACATTCCGTATGCACTACCATCTGCACTCCGACTACACGGGGGCCTCGTTTTGCACCTGCGGCAGGGCGTCAAACGCACAACGGGAGAGCGTATTTCCTGTCGGAACAACTGAAATTCCGCTCCCCCATTGCCGTAAAACGCGGGTGGCGGCACACGAAATGTGCTTGCACATAACGGAAGTCAAGCGGTGTGTGGTGTGCAGACAAGTGCACACGGTTGTGTAGGTTCTTGAGCAGATTATCTACACTACATAACACACTGACAATCAAAGCGTTACACGCAGAAAGTGTAGAGTGCATACACTTCGCGTTAAAAATGCCGGACGCGTGCGCGCGAGAATCTGCACGATTGTCGAAAATACCGATACATCTATACACATTGCGAATTGACATAAAAAAACTGGCTGTTGGTATAAAAAGAGTGCGCTTTGCAAAAAGGAGTTGACAATTATTCGTAACTTTACCGCGCTTTATTGAAAAACAAAAATACTTACGCATTGGCGGAATTGACTGACAACTTGACAAACTGACAGATTAAAGCGGGTCGGGCTTGACGTTAATCCCTGCATACTTTATTCTCTCTTGTCAGCAATGCAGGCCAAATACCCAAAAGGGTTCGCCTGTCAAATTGGTTGGTTTACCCCTTTGCAATTAAAACACGACAATAAGTTACAACTACATACCCTTTCTACATGAAAAAGTTTTTACTCTTTTTCCTTTCCTTGTTGGCCATCGGCACGGCACAAGCCGCCCCTAATTTCAAGGCCAACACAAAGTACCGCATCAGTTGCAAAAAGTTTAACAGCAGCAATAGTTATGGTTCGGTAGTTATTGGCAGCAACCATAACAAACAGGTTGAATTGTATTACGACAGTGGCAACTCTTACAGCGACGACAGCTGGTGGTACATCAGAAAAAGTGGCAACGGCTATGTTATCGTCAATGCCAAGAGCGACCAATATCTGACCTTTACTACAACCAGAGGCAACAGAACCAAGTATGTCACCCTGACCAACGCCGCGTCGGGAAACGAGAGTCTGTGGATTTTCGACATCAACGAGGACGGCTATGCGGGCATTGCCAGTGCCAGCGAGGGCAATGGTTCGGGCTACCACTTTAATGTGCGCATTGACGGCACAAATTTGTTTGGCGCCTACCGTGCGAACTACTACGATGAAAATGAGTTGTTCAAAATCTATGACGAGCAGGGCAACAATGTGTTGCTCGACAACAGTGGCAGCGGTGGCGAAACTGGCGGCGGAAGCGGTGGCGAAACTGGCGGTGAGGGCACTGACGATTTTAACGCAACCACATACGGCAAAACAAGCTATGGCGAATATTGGGAACGTACTCAACTGAAGCAGCCCATAGTATATACCACCTCTGTGGCAGACCCTGTGCTCTACAGCATTGCCAATTTGCGCACCGGACGTTATGTGGGCGTAGGCACAAGCATGAATACGAATACGACTTGCCTGACCGAGGTGTACTCAGCATCAGACCGTACGCAATTCTATTTTGTGCAAAGTGGCACTGGCGTGCAGATATTTACAAAAGATGGTCAGTACGTTTCGACCAACTATCCCACGCCCGACAACAGAGTGTCTGATAAACGTGCAGGACTCAGTGTGGTGAACAGCACACCCAACGGCAACCTTTGGGGCTTTGGTTGGACTACCAACACCTATCCGGGTTATACCATCACAAAACTTGATAATCTGAGTGCAACCGACGCCACACAATATAAATATAACTCATGGAACGACTATAGCCTGGACAATAACACAGGCAGTAGCAATGTGCACGAAGTAGGACTCTACGAAGGTGACGATGCTGGTTCGTCGTTTGTGTTTACATCAGCCGACTTGCGCCATGCTAAATACTTGCAGAACAAAGGCATCGACTTTGGAATTGATGTAACACCAAAGACCTTTGCCGAAGCCTTCGATTCACTGCGCATTAACGACAAACAATTGGTGTACGACGGCAAGGGCAACGCCTACTTTGCCACACTGCCCGAGGGCATGCGCAATGGTGGCGACTACACAGCCAAAGTGACCTACAAACTGAAGACCACCAACGCCGAGGGCTACACACTGAAAGTGAACGGACAAGAACCCGATGCTGATGGCTATGTGACATTTGATAATGTGGACTGCGAAACACTCTACCCCATCGAGCTGACCAATGCCAGCGAGAACGTAGACCTCAGCGCCAAAATACGGTTTACCTTCTTGCCCATTGTCGAACTTAACTGCAGCAGTGTGAACAGCAAGGCATATACTACGGGTTCGCTGCGCGTGACCGACCCGGCCTCTTTGGGCTACGACTCGCTGATGATTGCCGCATTCAAGTATCGCGGTGCCTCGTCGAGCAACTACCCCAAACGCTCATACGCCATTAAGCTGCGTGATGAGAACGGCAACTCGGTTGACCGCAAACTGCTTGGCTACCGCTCAGACAACAACTGGATACTCGATGCCATGTACATTGACCTGGCATGTATGCGCAACCGCGTGGCCACCGACTTGTGGAACGCCTTTGAATGCAAACCTTACTATGCCGACCGCGAAAAGAAGGTGCGCACTGGCACACGTGGCAAATTTGTAGAGGTAATACTCAACGGACAATGGTGGGGCTTGTACTGCATGACTGAAAAGATGGACCGCAAGCAGCTCAAACTGAAAAAGTTTGTGCCGGCATCCCTATCTACTACTGGCAAGAACGAAGTGCATGGCGTGCTCTACAAGTCGAACCAATGGACATACGAAGTGTTTATGGGACACGAGAGCAACGACGATAATGACTACAAACAAGTTATCTACCCTCACAAAAAGGTGTCAGACTACAAGAACATCTTGGGCCAGGAAACATGGTGTGAATACGAGTTCAAATACCCCGACTACGAGGACGAAGCCGTAGAATGGCGTCCGCTGCACAACGCTGCCAACATGGTGGCAACATCATTCATTCTGAACATCGACAGTGTGAAGAGCCGCTTTGACTACCCCATGCTACGCGACTACTACCTGTTTATCGACCTGCTGCTCGCCACCGACAACCATGGCAAGAACTTGTTTTGGTATGCTTACGACACCCAAGGCCCCGAAGGCGACAAACTGAGCCTCGCACCGTGGGATTTGGACGGCACCTTTGGACAGGACTGGGACGGTGTGATTACAAACACCAAAGATGTAACGCTTGACTTTGACACCTATATCAAGAACTATGAGCACGGACAATTTGCCATATTTGACCTCATTAAGAGCAGGTCTGAATGGCAGCAAGACCTGAAGGACCGCTATGCCGAATTGCGCATAAAGGGTGTCATTTCGGGCGACAGCATAGCCAACCGCTTTGCCAACTACGCCAGCCTCTTTGAAGCCAGCCTGGCCGACCAGCGCGAACAAAACATGTGGAGCAAAACATACCATTCGCGCCACAAGGACATTCAGGGCGGTGCCACATACGCCGAAAGCTGGATACGCCGCCGCGTAAACTGGCTCGACCAAAAGTACGGATTTGACGCTGCTGTGACAGCTATCAACGAAGCCAAGGCCGAGGCTTACTTCGCAGCACTCGGTGGTGTGGGCTGCATCTCCGTCAATACTGGCAAGGCGCAATCGGTACGCATCTACAACATTGCCGGACAGCTCGTGCGCAATGCACAGGTGGGCAGTGGCGTAACCACCATCAACGGCATTCCTGCCGGCATCTATGTGGTGAACGGTACCAAGGTGATGGTGAAGTAATTCTGCGCCAAACTTTAGTTTGACAAAGGTTTGCTTTGACTAATGTTTGGCATGCCATTCACCCTTGGGCGAAATTATAAATTACGGGTTAACAAGTTAACAGGTTGACAAGCATATCTGCTTTGTACTTCCCCGTTTACTTGTTAACCCGTAAACTTTTTTATTGCGATTTGGTAAAACGTAAGCATGCGAACGTACTCAAGCGCCATAACACCACCTCTAATGGAATTGCGTTAAGAGAGCAGCATTATGTAACACCATAAATTATTGGCAGTGTCATAACTTTAATATTGCTCCATATCTCTTGTTTACCCCCCTACACACTTCACTCCTCGAACGAAGTGCCATCTGATAGAAATTTCCGACCTGTTGCCTCGTCAATAATTATCTGTCTGAAAGCATATATACAACGAGTATCCCATTTCCAAGAGAAATTCCCGACACGGAAATCAGTCAATTGCTCACCTTCCATATTGAAGAATGCACTCTTTTCACCCTTAAACACCTGAATGCCTGCACCATTAAAATCCGTTCGACAGTTGTCTATGGGGTTTCCTGTCAGACAACTTCCGGTTTCATAGTTTAATATAAACAATTCATCATTCTTAGCTGCAAGAGCACAATTAGGAAGTGGATTACTAATAGAAAGTATGTCATACTCAGGGAAACGGCTACGGATTGCATTCAAAACGTCATGACATTCCTTATAAGAATACAAACAATGTTGATTACCAGCAAGCTACAAACAGTGTGTGCGAAAATGCGTGCGAAATAAACGGTTATGGCTACTTGTTAAACAAGTCCATGGCCGTTTTTTTGGCTTCGTCCGCTATGTCTATATAAGGTTGCATACTCTTATAATCGGAGTGTCCAGTCCATTTCATCACAACGTTTGGAGCAATTCCAAGCATCAGCGCATTGCAGATAAATGTACGCCTTCCGCTGTGCGTGCCAATCATCTCCCACTTTTCTTTCGTCTCTACATATTTCTTTTCTCCTATATAATATATATCCGTCAATTTTTCGTTGATGCCGCATTGGCGGCACACCTCCTTGACATATACGTTCATGTTTTGGTTGGAGATGACGGGTAGGGCCTTGTCTGTATCGTTGTCCGCATAACGCTGTAAGATTGTGCGAGAGTAGTTGTTCAGCTCTATTGTAATCTTATCATTCGTTTTCTGTGTGGTTATGTGTATTGCGTCATCGTAAATGTCCGTCTTCTTCAGTGCAGCGGCATCAGAATAGCGCAAGGACGTGAAGCAGCATAAACAGAAAAAATCGCGTGCGCGTGACAGGTTGGGTCGCTCGAACGTGTGATTATACACCTTCATGAGTTCTTCCCATGTTAAAAACACGACAACGCGGCTGGAACGCTTTAGGTGGGTTTTGTGAGCTGTAAAGGAGATGTCTGCCAATAGGCCCTTGGCGACAAGCCAGCGGAAGAACCACTTGGACATTGATATTTTCTTATTAGTAGTTTCATTCTGATGGCCGAGTCTTATCTGGAATATTGTGAACTTGTCAATCGTATCAGGATTTATTTTGTCGATGCTCATCTCTGCATCGAACAACTTCCACTCTTTCAATATCTTGTTGTGATTCCTTAGAACGCTGTCGCTCCAATTACAGATGCTACCTTGCTCGCGTATGTACCTCTCGTAGAGGTCAAAGAAGCCTTCCTTTTGTACAGTTTTCTTCTCTCGCTTAAACTCCTTGTCAAGCGCAGCCTTGAAGTCCTCTATTGTAGGCGGCTCCTTGAAAGAATTGGCGACTGATTGTATTGTCTCCTCATACCTCTGTATCTCCGCATTTATCTTAATTGCAGGAGTAAAGCTCTTTCCGTGAGTTGTGTTACGCTTGCACCGCTGCATGGCCATGTCCCATTTGCTCTTGTCCACACTAAACCCGAGGGAATAAGAGAACTTACGCTTGTTATATGTAATGAACACACGGAGAGAGCCGCGCGCGTCGACAGCAAAGGTGTATACGTATTTCATGACTTTTTTAATTATGGCGAAATCGCCAATTATAGACTTTAACTTCCTTATTCTTAATCTCCCAGCCTTATAGAGTAAACTATCCTATACAAGCGGATAACCTTTGTCTTGGCTATTTTCTGCGTCTCAAAGGAGCTATTTTCATTGATTATTCTGCATTCGTAGTAATCTCCCCTATCATATATTCTTCGCAGAAGAAAGCCAAAATCGTTGGTGTCTATTATCATGGAAGCACCTTGTATGATGTCAGAGCCGCGCTCCGTATGGGCAAGTGCGAGTACGTCGCCCTCCTTATATAGCGGCTTCATTGCGTCTTGCCTTACCATATAATAGAAATCAAAATTATTATAAGGAGGAATGGCGGTCATGCTGTCAAGCTGCATTGTATGGCCGTCAGTATTTAGAATCTTGTATACGTCAGTGTTAGGCTGCGAGGTCAGGTATTTAGGAACTATTGGTTTAGAATGATTGTTTGTGCCTTTTTGCGCTTGTGTGTCCGCTATAATTGTATTGTTTCCTGTGTTGCAGTTGCCTACAATATTGTTGTTGCCAGTGATGTTCTGTGATGGCGCATGGCGAAGCATATCGCCCTCGCCTGTCAGCAACCATGACATATTGAGGTCTGGAAAGGCGGATTGGAGTTGCAACTGGCGGGCCTTAGTTACTTTTTTAGCCTTTCGCACATAACCATTTGGCAGGTCAACAGCCATTTCAAACTGATTTATATTAGCATAACCTTTATTTATAGCCAATTCTTTTAGCCTTTCGCTCATTGTATTATTGGCTAATATATCATTACTTTTGCTATGTTGGGTTTTCATAATCGTGTTATATTGGTTAAATAATATTACCTATGATAGAAATATTAGCTATTAGCTTGTTTGTGATTAGCTATTCGCCTATCTTTGCACTCGTAACGAAACAAGTAACGACAAATGTTTGCCACAAAGATACGAACAAACTTGTTATGTTGCAAGTGGTATTTGACTTATTGGACAAGAAAAGAGAAGAGAACTCTATAAAACGATGGCACATTAGGTAATGGCCGCAAGGTCAGGGCTTTGCAATAGTGCTGGGGTTCGATGCCCCGTGTGCCACTAATATTAACTAAAACCTCTAAGAACATGACAGATTTAGAGAAATATATCACCGAGTGTATTGAAAGAAATGAAGATTACCAATCCGATTATAGCGGCTGTGTCGAAGCTGAATACGGCAACATATACATAAGTTGCCACTTCAGTATTCAGAGCGAAGGCTACTACGAAGATGACTACTTCAACGGAACTGGTGCTTTCGTGGAAACGTATTACTACTTTTGTATCGATGATATAACCGCCTACGACGAAAACGATAACGAAGTAAGCGTGGACATAGAAGCTATTGAGGACTATATCAATAAAGAACACTGACTTTATAAATCACACTAAAACAACGATTATGACCAAGGAACAAACCGAACAAATCAAAGAACTCGAGCTACGAGTGCTCGAGGACTACAAGGAAATGGAAGGCTTCTTTGCCGACGTGAACAGACTCACGATTGACGGCAAGCCTACGCAAGAGTCTGAATTAGCAAAAGACGCATTGGACAAATTGGAAGATGCCTATATTGCTATTCAGAAACTCAGAAGCACATTCGGTGACAACTACTATCTGAACCTGTCTGCCGAAGAAAAAAAACAGATTAGGAAGAACAAGGCAAAAATGAAAGTTAAGGTGGCTCGTGGAGTTGCCAACCAAATTGCAAATCAGTTTGGCTGCTCTAAATCAAAGGTTTGTGCGGCACTGCACTTCCAAAGTAACAGCGCAATCTCCAAGGAAATTCGGGAAGCCGCATTGAAATACTACAACGGAAGAATAATAAGGGCTGAAAGCTTTTTGAAATAATCATAAGAGGGGCGTCATCGTGCAAAGCGTTGCATGAGAAATAAAGCTGCAATCTGTACACTGTTTGTTTTCCATACGCCCCTCTCATTCTGGTGATAGCAGGTTAAATGGATAGGCCGAATATCCTTGTCGGGCATTAGCGAGTTCGATTCTCGCCGCCAGAACAACAAAAAAATAAATATTATGAAATGGTTATGCTTTTCGCTCATAGTAGTGCTTGACTTCATAGCCTGCACAATGATGAGCGTGTCCGCAGGACACAGTAGTTTTACAATTTACGACCTTATACCTTTTTGTGGTATTTCGCTCTTTTTAGCCACCGCTGTTATGGCGGTGTGCTTATATCAAACAGGAATGCTCCCGAATACTATACAAAAACTAATAAAGAAATCTCTTGAAGATTGCTGACATGGACAAAAAACAAACAGACAAGGTAAAAACAATAATGCGGAAAGCTTACGAAGTCTACAATGAAATAGACGCATTGGTAGACGCTATGAAGGGCTATTCTGACTATGAGGAAGTTGAAGAACTGAAATCTGCACGCGACACAGCTTGCGATGTTGTAGACGCTCTACAATACATACAAGAGAACTATGGCGAAAACGATTATAGGTAACATATACTTAGTTCTTTAAGGTTATGGGCAATTATCCCAGTCGCGAGATTGCACGCCCTTTGTTTTTAGTGTGACAGGCCGCTACTATGCGGCCTCACAAGCAGGTGATAGGCCGTTAATCGGATAGACGGCAGAAGATAGTACATTGAACTCGCTACCATTATGATGCTGGATAGCCCTTGGTAGCGCGTTCTTTTTTTGCGAAACGTTAGGACATTAGCTGGTTCGACTCCAGCCACCTGCGCCAAATAAAAGAAAGAGAAACAAAATAGAAAAATAAATCATGGAAAAGAAAGAGGAAAAACCAAAGACCTTTATCGAAAAGGTCGTATCTGTGCAACGAGATTTGAAAGCCCCCAAGGGGCAATATAACAAGTTCGGCAAATACCGATACCGCTCAGCCGAGGATATTCTGAACTCGGCAAAACCTCTCCTCTCGAGTGTGGGCCTTGTGCTGACGCTCGAAGATGAAGTGTGTCTGATAGGCGCACGCTATTATATAAAGGCTACCGCAGTGCTGACAGACGGCACGCACAACCTTGTAAAGAGTGCCTATGCACGAGAGGACGAAACACACAAAGGCAGCGATGGGGCGCAAATCACAGGTGCTGCAAGCTCATACGCACGCAAATACGCCCTTAACGGGCTGTTCTGCATTGACGACACCAAGGACGCAGACGCAACAAATGACGGCACGGCACAAGCCAACAACAACCAACATGAGGAGCGCGTGCAGCTGGCAATCCAAGAGGTTGACAATGCAAAGAGCAGAAAAACTCTAACGGACATTTGGAACAATTATTCTGACTTGCAGTCTGACGCACGCTTCTCACAAGCAGTTGCAAATGCAAGCAAAAACTTTCCCAAGCCATGACACTGAAATATTCAAGAGTTGATTACGACCCCGTTAGCCACACCTACACACTGGACGGGAAACGACTAAGTGGCATTACGGGTGTAATCAGGAACAAGTTGTTCCCGTCCTATTACAAGGACGTTCCAAAGGTCGTGTTGAACAAAGCCGCAGAACGCGGCAACCGCATACACACAGCAATCGAACTCTTTGACACGTGCGACATTTCAACCGAAGATTGCGATGAGCTAAAAGGATACATTAAAGAAATCTTCTCACACGACTTTATTGGCCGACACATGGCAAGCGAATATGTGGTGAGCGACAATGAAAAGTATGCCAGTGCCATTGACAAGGTTTATGCCGACGGCATGGGCGGCGTGATATTGGCAGACATCAAGACAACTTACAAACTTAACACGGATTATGTGTCGTGGCAGCTGTCTGTGTATGCCTATTTCTTCAGTATGCTCAACCCTGGCATACCTGTAAGCGGTGCTTATGCCATCTGGCTAAGACATGACAAACATAAGGTCGTGGAAGTTCCGCTGCGCCCAGTGGAAGATGTGCTCAAATTGTTATATGGCGACGAAGCACCCAAAACTGATTGTGGCTTTGGTGAGCTGTCTTTCACAGAGGATTACTTGCTTCAGTTAAAGAACGAAGCAGAAGAAGCCACAGCAAAGTACGAGCAAGCAAAGCAGGAGGCTCTTGCTCTTCTCACGAAGAAAGGAATTAAGAATATACGCGGCTCGCACCTGATGATAACACGAAGGTCTGACAGCGAGCGCAAAACATTCGACACCAAGAAGTTTAACACCGACCACCCAGAGCTATATGCGGAATATCTTAAAACCGCCATAACAAAAGGTGGCATAACAGTCAAGGCAATATGACACAGACATTTGTAAGCATTCCGCTGGAGGATTGGCAACGCATGGTGTCAATTCTTGAAAAACTGGAAGAACGCCTGAAGCCCGAAGATAAGTGGATAGGCACAAAGGAAGCTTGCGATATGCTTGGCATCACCCCCAACACATGGACAAACTACCGAAAGAAATTCAAAGTGAAGTGTTCGCAGGTAGGGCGCAATGTGCTGGTGTTGAAGTCTGACGTTGAGCGACTGCTAAGGAAAAGAGAGCTATGAACGAACGTGTGGAATATGTGGTTAGACTATTCTTCCTTGGGGTATTCGGAATTTTCCTCATAGTCTATTTTCTTTTTATGTTCAAGGGGGTTTCGATGCCTCCGAAATGCAAATGCAATCTCATTGACAAGCCTCGGGATAGCAAAAAAGAGAGGTCCGCAGAGAAAAGCCACAAAGACACTATTTATATCATTGTGGTGAGTGAATACGCACAGACAAGACACGTAAACAACTGAATACATCTCGTATGATTTGGCAGAGAAAATCTTGTTGCACCTGAAATAGTCTGTAACAAACACCATCACAAGGTATGCTATCACAATAGATGATGACAGCATCAACGACAGCATGATTTGCGTTGGGAATATGTACGAATCAAATTTTTCAAAAGTGAAAAATAACGCGGTGTATGCTGGTATAACACCTATGGCAAATGCAAATAAAATCTTTTTCTGCATTCTCGTAGCTGAGTTTAATAACGTATTGAAATCCATTTGAATTTTAGTTTGGCACTGCAAATATAAAAACAAATAACAGCACCTCGCCCATTCCCATAAGATTTTAGTTTGGCGACAATTTCTTTCTGGTGGGGTGCTTTCTTAATAAACCTACAATTATGAACCAATGCTTTTTTATCGGCAACCTCGTTGCCAACGCCGCGCAGAAGAATGCTAACGGCAACAACTTTATCACTTTTACAATCGCAGTAAACAGAAAGTATAAGGACAAAGAAACCGTCCTGTTCGTGGAGTGCATTAAAAATGGTGATAACGCAAATCTCCTCCCATACTTGCAGAAAGGCAAAAAGGTTGCCGTCTGCGGCCGCGTGTCGTGCCATGCCTACACCGACAACCAGGGCCAGCCGCGCGCATCTCTTGATTTGTCTGTTTTCGAGCTGGAACTTGTAAGCAGCTCAAACGCAACGCAAGCACCGCAGCAAACGGCAGTCCAGGCACAAACGCCAAGCAATCCGTTCCCTACGAGCCAGCAAAGTGACGGACTCCCATTCTGATGAAGTACGATGTAAGCAACCCATTGCATAGGGAACAGGCGAGGGAGCGACTTGAAGCATTGCTCGGCAAGGAGCATGGCATCATAGTATTGTCGGAGGTCAAGCCGCAGCGCAGTATCAAGCAAAACAAGTACCTGCACTTGCTGTTAGGATTTTTCGCTTCCGAATATGGTGAAACAATAGACTACGTAAAAGAGCAATACTTCAAGCTCGCTGCCAACCGTTCAATATTCGTGAGAGAACGAGATGACAAGTTGGCTGGCCGCGTTTCCTACCTGCGCTCCACACGCGACCTTGACAAGGGGGAAATGCAGATAGCAATAGAACGTTTCCGTAATTGGTCAAGCATTAACGCAGGCATTTACCTCCCATCGGCAGACGAGCACCGACTGCTTGAACTTGCAGAAATAGAAATAAGCAGGAACAAGAATTTTCTATGAACGAGATACAAATTTTCAACAGCCCACAATTTGGCGAGATACGCACCGCAACTGACGACAACAACGAACCTTTATTCTGTGCAGCTGATGTGTGCAAGGCTCTCGGATATGCAAAACCACAAAACGCGGTATCACAACACGTTGATGCACCCGATGCCCTGAAACGGGGCACCCCTACACAAGGCGGCATTCAACAAATGACTTTCGTCAACGAGAGCGGACTTTATTCCCTCATCTTCGGCAGTAAGTTGGAGAGCGCAAAACAGTTCAAACGCTGGGTTACAAGCGAAGTCCTACCAGAAATCCGAAAAAACGGAGGATATATCAGAGGTAATGTGAACGAGACGCCAGAAGAGCTTATGGCACGAGCCTTGGCTGTTGCGAAGCAGACACTTGAAAGAGTGGAGCGCGAACGTCAACAACTCGCCAACACCAACGAAAACCAACGCATACAATTAGGCATTCAGGACGCAGAGATTAGAAAAGCAGCTCCAAAGGTGGAGTATTACGACAAGGTGATGCAGTCCAACTGCACCATGACAACCACTCAAATAGCTAACGGACTCGGAATGCCATGCCACAGACTGAACAAGCTGCTGCGAGATGCTGGCATTCAGTACAAGCAAAGCGGACAATGGTTGTTGCGCTCGCCATACACCGACTTCGGACTGCACGCAGTACGCACACAAACGTACACCCATGCAGACGGCTCAATAGGCACAAGCCAGTACACCGTATGGAACGAACGAGGCAAACGCTTCATTTCGGCACTTGTTGACAACAACTGGAACGTAAAACAAGCAATCAAAGTATTAAGCGATTTTTAGTATGAAATATATTGACAAAATATTTATTCTGTTCCGAGAGCGGAGAGCGCAAAGCAAGGCCAAGCAGTCCGAAATGCTGTGCGGCCAACTCTCTGAACGTATTCAGGTAAAGGAGTTCCAAGGCCGTATGTACATAGCGGTCGATGGAGTACCAATGATAGACACGGAGGACCTGCGGACTGGAGTTGTAGACGAACTTTCCGAAATACGCAACACCATCATAAAATACAAAATGCGTTGATATGTCATACTACATCAAGAAAGAAAGCGTGAAAAAGAAACCACGCAAGAGCGGAACACGCACACTCATCAACAAACTTGACAAGATTTTCAGCCTCTACATAAGGTTGAGGGATAGCAAGCCATTTGGCTACAAGGCTTTCAAGTGCATATCATGCGGACAAATAAAGCCTTTCGCCAAGGCAGACTGCGGCCACTACTACTCACGCTCCAAAATGTCCACGAGGTACGACGAGGATAATTGTAATAGCGAATGCAATTTTTGCAACAGATTCAAATCAGACCATCTGGACGGTTACAGAGAGAACTTGATACGCAAGATAGGCCAAAGCAGATTCGACTTGTTGCGGTCACACTCCAACCAAGTTAAGAAGTGGTCAGAGTTCGAGTTGCATCAACTAATCAAGTACTACTCGGCACTTGTAGACAAAATGTTAGAAGAAAAATGAAACTATACCAGACACCGACAGAAAAGAAACGACAAAGGGAACATTCCAAGATATTCAGATTGTACTGCAAGCTGCAAGACAGCACAGATTTGTCGAACAATCAGATATACAGCCACATTGCGGTAAAGCTTGGCTATTCGGTCAGCGGTGTGCGCAAAGTGGTCACACGCATCAAAACCGAAAGACAATGTGCAATGGATGGATAAAGCTACACCGCAAAATTGTTGATTGGGAATGGTTCACTTCACCAAGCACCCTGCAACTGTTTATTTACTTGCTGTTAAGGGCAAACAAGGAGGATAAAAAATGGCGAGGCATACTTATAAAAAGAGGGCAGCTCGTCACCTCGGTAGCCACCATTAGCGAAGAAACAAAATTAAGCACGCAACAAGTACGCACTTCGCTTAATCGCCTAAAATCAACAAACGAAATAACAAGCAAAACAACAAACAGATTTACGCTCGTAACTGTCTGTAAATACGAGAGTTACCAACTTTACGAGGAGGTAGAGCAACAAACAAAACAACAAGCACTTCAACAAACAAATAACAGACAGATAACAAACAAACAACAACAACTAAAGAATAATAAGAATATAAGAAATAATAAGAAAGAATCTATACTCACTAACGTTCGTATAGATGAGAAAGCTACGGACGCTCCTGTCGTCGCTACAACCACAACAGACGATATGGAACTTCGGAAAGAAAAATTTTATCAGTCTTTAGTGCCTTACGTCGCAAAGTATGGCAAGGACATGGTTCGGGCTTTCTACGACTATTGGACGGAAAAAACGTATGGAGGACGAAAAATGCGGTTCGAGAAGCAACAAGCATTTGAAATCTCAAAACGTCTTGCCACATGGCAGAAACATGATTTAAGCTATGCAAACAGAGATAACACAAGAATTGGTCAGTCGGGCAGCACTCGCGCAGAGCGAGATGCAGAGTTCCTTGCCCATGTCAGAGAAAAAATGTCGCGCCCTGACGAAGACGCAAGCGATATACCTTTTGCGCTACGCGACTGCTGAAAACGTGATAGCATCATTTTCGCCAGACAAGCAAGTGAATTTTGCACGCTATCCGCAGAAATGCCTCGTCGGCAACTGCCCCACTCTGGTTGATGTCCGCTGCATCTGGGGAGGACGGTTCGCAGAGTTGTGGCTGGAGTGCCAGCTGAAAGACCTCTCGGAGTATGCAGGAGCAAAAGAGAAACCCGACACGCTGCAAATCGAGGAAACCGCAAGGGTCATAGCAGGCGAGTTCTACTACCTCAAACTTTCAGAGTTCATGTTGTTCTTCGCCCATTTCAAGGCTGGGCGGTATGGCAAGTTCTACGGCAGCGTCGACCCCCTCGTGATAACAGAAGCCTTGCAAAAGTTCAAACTATGGCGGTTCGATGCCCTGAACAGAGTGCATGAGGCGGCAGAACGGGAAAAACGAAACGCGAAACCAGCAAACGACCCAGATTGCTGCACATGGGCAGAATGGCAAGAACTGCGGTGGCTGTTCAACATGGGCTACGAACGCGGAAAGGACGGGAAAATCAAATGAGGAAAGTCTTGGTCTATTGGACTTGCAACCGCATTGCAAAACGCAAAATCCAAAAACGTTTCAAACTCATTGAGCATACTTCTGTCAACGGAGAAACAGAATGCACGGTACATGACGCAGATTGGGAGCTATTCAAAGAGACATCAAAACGCGGATTTTTCAAAATTCGGCACAAAACATAGAAGATGACATCGTTTCGTACGTCAAAACAGCCCAGAAATAGCTGTTTATCTTCGTTCTGACGGCATTTCATACGCAAACCGTATAAGTTATCACACAAAGACAAAATAAAGCCTTAAACGCAAATTTTAGAAAATGACAAAACAACCAATAAACCCCATCACATCACAATTCTCTAACCCCTTTTTCGGCAAAAGTCTGAAAAGACGCATTGGCTCACCTCTCTACACAACCTACAAGAATGGCATTAACGAGCTGGAGGAGCGCGACAGACGATGCCGAGAAGAACCTACAAGCAAGGAGAACCGCATATTTGGTAATGTGTTTTACCTCAACATGATGCGCAAAGAACTTGCTAACGAGAAGCTGCGCAGCGCGCTGTGTACTATCAGCCAAAGCAAGTACTACCGACACGACATTAAGAAGAGCGTGAAGGAACTTCAGATTAAGATAGCAAGGTGGGACAGTGATATAGCTCGCTGCATAGCTACCGACAGCTTGATTGACATGTATGACGGGCTTGCAGAGTGGACCAGCCAACACTTTGAACACTTGTGGCAACCGTTTTACTACTCGGTGATGCAGGTGCTTACTCGGTATGGCGTTAAGGACGCTCCCGTGATGGCGGCTCTTGAATGTGCGCTGCCGCTGTATGAGTATGCCAACGGCCGCTTGCTGATGGACATTGCACAGACTGCAATGGACTGCCCTGCCACCAAGCTGCTTGGCGTGATGGTGGAGGAGGATATTTACCGCATGACGGACAAGCTCCGCACACGGCTGGCTGGCATTGTGACTGGCAAGGACGAGGAGATTGACCTTAATGCCGACAACAACGTCAACACTGCTGGCGTCAATCTGCTTAACGCATTGAGCAACACGGAGCAGATGAAGGACTGGCTACAAGATTATTTTGAATATCGCGATAGTGCGAAATAAATTGACAAACAACATGACGATAGAAGAAAGAGTACTGCACTACACAAGACGTAATTCCTACGGGAGATTGATATTCCCTCATTGCGTGAGAGCGCACATTGACGAGATTATGCTTTATGCTCCCTGGGCGTTGAGTGCAACAGAATTGAATAACATTAAGAGAGGTATTATGCGATGAATAAGCCTGCAAATACCTGACCGTTGCAAAAAATGCAATAGTCGAGGCCATAACACAATGTACGAAGCAAGAAGTTTGCATCAGTTGCAATGCAACACACTGATGCACTTTTCTGAGAATAAATAAACAATAATCACAGTTGCCAGAATAAGTGGCGACAACAACAAAAACAAATAAAGAAATGGAAACAAACATCGGGAAGAAAGTCATTATCCGCGGCGACCGCAGCGGAGTAGAGTTTGGAACATTGATAGCGCAAAACGGTCAAGAGGTTACACTGCACAATGCTCGTAGAATATGGTACTGGAAAGGAGCAGCATCTATTTCACAGCTCGCCGTAGATGGCACGTCTAGCCCAAGAGAATGCAAGTTTACTGTCACGGTAGAGA
>ERZ1026892.191-NODE-191-length-30116-cov-13.884934_pt1 | contig 30116 bp, 29 predicted proteins | sample MGYA00380176_ERZ1026892 | MGnify/ENA primary metagenome ERZ1026892 (study PRJEB33269, sample SAMEA4719812) | human gut metagenome | biome: human-associated habitat; feature: organic feature; material: feces | place: Cameroon | collected 2013-10 ... | reverse complement strand
TGACCATGGGCGACCGTATCTGCGTGATGAAGCTTGGCCACATCATGCAGGTAGACACCCCGGACAACCTGTACCACAAACCGAAAAACATGTTCGTTGCGGGCTTTATCGGCGCGCCGGAAATGAACATTCGCGCCAGTAAACTGGTGAGCAAAGAGGGTCGACTGAACCTGAGCATCGGCGATGAGTTTATGCCGCTGAGCGAAGATCTGCACAACAAGCTGACCGCGCAAGAAAATCAGGAAGTGTTCTACGGTATTCGTCCGGAATTCGTCTCCCTGTCCGATGAGCCGTTCGCTGAAGGCGGCTGCAGCGGTGAGATGGTCCGCGTGGAAAACATGGGGCACGAGTTCTTCGTTTACCTGAAAGTCGCGAACTACGAGCTGACGGCACGCATCCCTTCAGATGAAGCTAAGCCAATGATTGATAAGGGGCTTCATCGCAAGGTGTACTTTAAGTTTGACATGAATAAATGCCATATTTTTGACGCTAAAACTGAACAGAACCTCTCCCTCTAATCTGGAGTATTAAAATGAAAAAAGTGCTTTTAAGCGCAGCAATCTCCGCCACTCTGGGCCTTACCGCCCTGCCGTCTATGGCTAAGGATGTTGACCTTCGTATGTCCTGGTGGGGCGGCAATGGCCGTCACCAGGTCACATTGAAGGCGCTGGAAGAGTTCCACAAGCAGAACCCGGACATTAACGTAAAAGCGGAATACACCGGCTGGGACGGCCACTTATCCCGTCTGACCACTCAGATCGCAGGCGGTACCGAGCCGGACGTGATGCAGACTAACTGGAACTGGCTGCCGATCTTCTCCAAAAATGGCGACGGCTTCTACGACCTGAACAAAATGAAGGACGTGATCGACTTAAGCCAGTTTGATGCCAAAGAGCTGCAGTCCACCACCGTCAACGGCAAGCTGAACGGGATCCCAATCTCTGTCACCGCGCGCGTGTTCTACTTCAACGACGAAACCTGGAAACAGGCTGGCGTTGAATACCCGAAAACCTGGGACGAGCTGATGGCGGCGGGTAAAACCTTTGAAAGCAAGCTGGGTAAACAGTACTACCCGGTGGTGCTGGAGCACCAGGACACCCTGGCGCTGCTGAACTCGTATATGACGCAGAAGTACAACATCCCGGCGATTAATCCGGAAACCAAGAAATTCTCCTACACCAAAGAGCAGTGGGTTGAGTTCTTCCAGATGTATAAAAAGCTGGTCGATAGCCACGTGATGCCGGACACCAAATACTATGCGTCATTTGGTAAGAGCAACATGTATGAGATGAAGCCGTGGATTCAGGGTGAGTGGGGCGGTACCTACATGTGGAACTCCACCATTAACAAATACTCTGACAACCTGAAGCCGCCAGCGAAGCTGGAGCTGGGTAGCTACCCAATGCTGCCGGGCGCCACCGACGCGGGTCTGTTCTTCAAACCAGCGCAGATGCTGTCTATCGGTAAGTCGACTAAGAACCCGGAAGCGGCAGCGAAAGTGATCAACTTCCTGCTGAACAGCAAAGAAGGCGTGGATACGCTGGGCCTGGAGCGTGGCGTGCCGCTGAGCAAGGTTGCGGTGAAATACCTGACCGAAGACGGCATCCTGAAAGAGAGCGATCCGTCCGTTGCTGGCCTGCGTCTGGCACAGTCTCTGCCGGCGAAACTGAGCGTGTCTCCGTACTTCGACGATCCGCAGATCGTGGCCCAGTTCGGTACCACTCTGCAGTACATCGACTATGGTCAGAAATCAGTTGAAGACGCGGCCGCTGACTTCCAGCGCCAGGGTGAACGTATCCTGAAACGCGCAATGCGCTAATCGCGCCATCCTGTGTTAATACCCTGCAACTTCGGTTGCGGGGTATTTTTTTATTCAAGGAGAAAGGACATGAAAGGCAAAATCATCCCGCTGAATTTCCGCCATCAGAAGGACAGCGAAACCGGTCACGAGGTGATCCGGATGACGCCACCACACATTATTTGCCACCGGAACTACTTCTACCAAAAATGCTTTACCCGCGATGGGAGCAAGCTCATTTTTGGCGGCGCGTTCGAGGGGCACTGGAACTATTACTTACTGGATATTGCCGCACAGCAGGCAACCCAGCTGACCGACGGCGCTGGCGATAACACCTTCGGTGGCTTTCTTTCCGACGACGACCAGTCATTATGGTACGTCAAAGATACCCGCCAGCTGCGTCGTGTGGATCTCTCGACGCTGGAAGAACACGTGGTGTACGAAGTGGATGACCAATGGGTGGCCTACGGCACCTGGGTCGCCAACTCCGACTGCACGCAGCTCGTCGGCATTGAGATTAAGAAAAGCGACTGGCAGCCGCTCACCGACTGGTCGAAGTTCCGCGCCTTCTACTTTACCAACCCGGAATGCCGCCTGATTAACATTGACCTGAAAACCGGGGAACAGCGGACCATTTTGCAGGAAAAACGCTGGCTCGGTCATCCGATTTACCGCCCGTTCGACGACAATACCGTCGCGTTCTGCCATGAAGGGCCGCGCGATGCGATTGACGCCCGCATGTGGTTGATTAACAACGACGGAAGCAACGTTCGCTGCGTGCGCCAGCAGCAGCCAGGCGAGAGCTTTACGCATGAATTCTGGGTGCCGGATGGCTCGGCGCTGTATTACGTCGCCCATCAGGAAAATAGCCCGCACCGCTATCTGTACAGTGCCGATCCTTCAACGCTGGAAAATCGCCAGCTGATGGAGATTCCGCCCTGCTCTCACCTGATGAGCAACCACGATGGTTCACTGGTCGTCGGCGACGGCGCGCCGCATAAAACCGGGGATATCAGCCTCAACGATCCGTTTATCTGGGTGTTCGATCTGAAAACCGGCGACAAGAAAGCCATCTGCCAGCACAACAGCAGCTGGAAGGTGCTGGACGGCGATCGCCAGGTGACGCATCCGCATCCGTCGTTCTCGCCGGACGGGAAGTGGGTGCTATATACCTCGGACGCTGAGGGGATGCCAGCGCTGTATTTAGCGAAGGTGTAAAAAAAGCCGGGTGGCGGCTGCGCCTTACCCGGCCTACACGGTACATCAAACGTAGGCCCGGTAAGCGTAGCGCCACCGGGCTCTGCATCACACGCCGATATCCCGCAACTTCTCGCCTTTCATCAGCTTGCGTTCAATATGCTCCAGCGTCACCCCTTTGGTCTCTGGAATCAGCCAGAAGGTCACACCGATAAAGGCCACGTTCAGCGCGGTATACAGCCAGAACGTGCCCGCCGCCCCGATGGCATCCAACAGCGTCAGGAAGGTCGCACCGATAATCATATTCGACACCCAGTTGGTGGTGGTGGAACAGGTGATACCAAAATCGCGGCACTTCAGCGGCTGGATTTCCGAGCACAGGATCCACACCACCGGTGCGGCGCTCATGGCATAACCGGCGATGCACATCATTGTCATCCCCACCGACAGCCAGGAAAGCCCGTTTGATGCCGTGCCGTTATCAAACTGCATCAGACAGTAGCCCAGCACCAACGTCCCCACGGCCATCACGCTAAAGCCGATTTTCAGCGCCGGTTTGCGCCCAGCTTTATCCACGGTGAACACGGCGATAAAGGTGGCAAACATAAAGGTCAGGCCAACCACCAGCGTGGCGATCATCTGCTGTTCCGTGGTGGTGAATCCGGCCATTTTAAAGATGCGCGGCGCGTAGTACATGATGATATTCATGCCGGTGAACTGCTGCATCGCCTGTAACAGCATGCCGAGGAAAACCGCGCGGCGCACGTTGCGGTTGACCTTAAACAGCGCCCAGCCGCCCTGCTTCAGCTTCAGGCTTTCGCGGATTTCGTTCAGTTCATCACGCGCCTTCTCTGAGGTATCGCGCAGCATGCGCAGCACCTCTTCGGCTTCAATATGACGGCCCTTTTCCGCCAGCCAGCGCGGGCTATTCGGCAGGAACACCACCAGCACAATCAGCACCACCGCCGGCAGCGCCAGCACGATAAGCATCGCGCGCCAGTTACCGCTGTAACTGAAGGCGGTATCGGACAAAAACGCCAGCACGATCCCCAACGTCACCATCAGCTGATACATGCTGATCATCTTGCCGCGTACGTTTTCGCTGGCCATCTCGGAGAGATAAAGCGGTGCGGTATAGGAGGCAATACACACTGGTGATAATTTCATTATCATCATTTAAGTATGGATTATTTGCACCTTCCTATATGGATAAATCTCATACAGCCCATGCTTTTCACAGGCATAAAAAAACCTGCCGCAGCAGGTTTTTTTATTGGGCAGGCTAAAAATTAGCGCGCCAGCCAGCCGCCGTCTACGGCAACGGTATAGCCGTTGATGTAGTCAGATGCCGGGGAAGCCAGGAACACGATCGGCCCCATCAGGTCGCTCGGCAGACCCCAACGGCCAGCCGGGATACGGTCGAGGATAGCGGCGCTACGCTCTTCGTCAGCACGCAGCTGCTGGGTGTTGTTGGTCGCCATGTAGCCCGGAGCAATCGCGTTGACGTTGATACCGTGTTTCGCCCACTCGTTCGCCATCAGACGGGTTACGCCCATTACGCCGCTCTTGGAAGCGGTGTAAGACGGAACGCGGATGCCGCCCTGGAAGGAGAGCATGGAAGCGATGTTGATGATTTTGCCGCCTTTACCCTGCGCGATGAAGTGCTTAGCTGCCGCCTGAGACATAAAGAACACGCTCTTGATGTTCAGGTTCATGACATCGTCCCAGTCTTTTTCGCTGAAGTCGATCGCGTCTTCACGACGGATCAGGCCAGCGTTGTTGACCAGGATATCGATATGGCCGAATTCCGCCACCGCACGCTCCAGCAGCGCCGGGATGCCGTCGATCTGACGCAGGTCAGCGGTCAGGCTCAGGAAACGACGACCCATCGCGGTTACACGTTCGATGGTTTCAGTCGGTTCAACAATGTTGATACCCACAATGTCGCAGCCCGCTTCAGCCAGACCCAGCGCCATACCTTGACCCAGACCGGTATCACAACCAGTAACAACGGCAACTTTGCCCTGCAGAGAGAATGAATCCAAAATCATTTTATATTCCTTATCGTTAGCGCCTGTACCGGACAGGCATCATTGAACTAATGCTGTCCGCGACTAGCGCAGATCCTTCACTGCTACATGATCCATGTCATCAAAGACCTGGTTCTCACCCACCATCCCCCAGATGAAGGTATACGCTTTGGTACCTACGCCTGAATGGATCGACCAGCTCGGCGAAATCACCGCCTGTTCGTTGTGCATCACGATATGACGCGTTTCCTGCGGCTGCCCCATCATATGGAACACGCAGCTGTCTTCATCCATGTTGAAGTAGAAGTAGACTTCCATGCGGCGCTCGTGGGTATGGCACGGCATGGTATTCCACAGGTTGCCCGGCGCCAGTTCGGTCAGACCCATGCTGAGCTGACAGGTTTCGAGTACGTCCGGCACAAAATATTTATTGATGGTACGACGGTTACTGGTGAGGTTATCGCCCAGGGTCACCGGTGCTACATCGGCAGGGGTCACTTTTTTGGTCGGGTAAGTGGTATGTGCCGGCGCGCAGTTGTAGTAGAACTTCGCCGGTTTCGCCGCGTCGACGCTGGCGAAAACCACTTCTTTAGCCCCTTTGCCCACATATAACGCGTCGCGATGGCCAATTTCGTAGCACTGGCCATCAACGGTGATGGTACCCGCGCCGCCAATGTTGATGACGCCCAGCTCACGGCGCTCCAGGAAGTAACTCACGCCAAGCTGCTTGCCCACTTCGCCGCCAACCGATACGGTTTTCGCCACCGGCATGATGCCGCCAACGATAATGCGATCGATATGGCTGTACACCATGGTGTATTCGTCGGCGACAAATACCTGCTCAACTAAAAACTCTTCGCGAAGCCCCTGCGTATCCAGCGTTTTAGCATGAGCGCTATGAATGCTCTGTCTTACTTCCACCTGAACCTCCAGGAAAATGTGGTCTTATGTTCTATTACAGAACGAAACTTCGTTCCGTTTTGTTAATGCACGTATCTTATCCCTGATGAAATGGGTTTTCAATTGCAAATAAAACATCGTTTCATTTTTCCTGTGAATTAATATCAAAAATGCAAATGGGATCACGAATACGCCGTTCACCAACCTAGCCAGAAAACAAAAAACAATATTATTCATCGAGTTACATTTTCTTTGAAAAATACTCTGTAGAAGGTAAATGATGGAGCAAAATCAAAGATGCGCTTGACGGGAGGGGAAAAGGCTTATCAAAAAAATCGCAGAAATGATGATTTTTCGTATAAAGTGCGTCTGCCATCACAAACATTGAAACAGTGTTTTGATAAATTGACACCTAATTTTTAAAATGACATCCACATCGGCCAGCGAAGTTGATAGCACCTCGCGACCGCATCAGTAAAAGGAGAGCACCATGGCTAAAGGCATGCGGGTAAAATTGAATTATGAGGTCAGCCGCGACCCGGACACCGGCGCGGAGGTCACCCGCTTAACACCACCAGAAGTCACCTGTCATCGTAACTACTTCTATCAGAAGTGCTTCTTTAACGATGGTAGCCATCTGCTGTTTGCTGGTGAGTTCGATGGCCATTGGAACTACTACTTACTGGATGTGGCAAACGCCGAAGCCGTACAGCTGACCGAAGGCGCTGGCGACAACACCTTTGGTGGTTTCCTGTCTCCGGATGACAAATCCCTTTATTACGTTAAGAACGACCGCACCCTGCTGGAAGTTAACCTGAAAACGCTGGCCGAGCGCGAAGTCTATCGCGTGCCGGATGAGTGGGTTGGCTACGGTACCTGGGTGTCCAACAGCGATTGTACTAAGCTGGTCGGCATTGAAATCGCTAAAAGCGACTGGACGCCGCTGAACGACTGGAAACTGTTCCACGACTTCTTCCATAAAGGCCCGCACTGCCGCCTGCTGCGCGTCGATCTGCAAACCGGCGAAAGCGCGGTGATCCACGAAGAGAAAAACTGGCTCGGCCATCCAATCTACCGTCCGTTTGACGACAACACCGTCGCATTCTGCCACGAAGGCCCGCACGACCTGGTCGACGCGCGCATGTGGATGGTCAACGAAGACGGCAGCAACGTACGTAAAGTTAAAGAACATGCGGAAGGCGAAAGCTGCACCCACGAATTCTGGGTTCCGAACGGCTCCGCGCTGATTTACGTTTCCTATCTGAAAGGCAAACAGGGTCGTACCATTTACCGTTTCAACCCGGACACCAACGTCAACGAAGCGCTGATGCAAATGCCTGCCTGTTCGCACCTGATGAGTAATTTCGACGGCACCATGCTGGTCGGCGACGGCTCCGGTACCCCGGTCGACGTGAAGGACACCAGCGGCTACACCATCGACAACGATCCGTATCTGTATGCGTTCGACGTGGCGAAGAAAGCCTACTTCCCGGTTGCCCGCCACGATACGTCGTGGGCAACGGTACAAAACAGCCGTCAGGTGACTCACCCGCACCCGTCCTTCACCCCGGACGACAGCGCGGTGCTGTTCAGCTCTGACAAAGATGGCAAACCTGCTCTGTATATCGCCAAACTGCCAACCGAACGTAAGTTCATGCAAGCATAAGAATTTTGAGTTTAGTGTTTCTGTAACTGGCCTTGCCCTCCTCTGGAGGGCTTTTTTTTGTCGATGATTTACACAGATGTTGCCTTAGTTATTCCCAGATGCGGACGGTCCCTCTCCCTTTTTAGGCCCTGTCTCTTACACACAAATTCGCAGGACAAAACCTGATATCTATCAGTAAGGTGAAAGGTTCCGTTCACTTTGCGTCAGGTGGAACATGGCATCTTTTCACTGGTGAACGTGTTAAGGGGGATAACCGCATCCCCCTTAACAATCCCTGCGGCCCGCAGGGATGTAGGCTGAGGGCGCGGCTTTGCAGGGTGTTACCTCGCGCCCGCCCCAAAAGCCGTAAGGGATAAGCTGAGGGAACCACGCAGTGGCGATTTTGCCGCCAGAGCCCGGGGGTGCAGGGGGCGGCGGCGACTGGCCGCCCCTTGCGCGCTCCCTGCGCCCGTACAATTTATGTGGCGAGAGCTGAAAAGGAGCGCAATGGAGTGATTAATCCAAATGCACCTCCCTTTTCCCTGATAACTGTCACCGGCGATCTGTGTACAAGAGATAGTTTTAGGGAGAAGAGTCTTTTAGTGTGCGCAGTACCTTCGTTCGCCACAAAAACGAAAACCCCCGGCCAAATGCTCCGGGGGGAAAACGGATGAGGGTCCGGTTTTGTTTATTTAGAAGGAGTAAGCCACACCTACACGCAGACGGGTCTGACGTTCATCGGTAGATTTCACACCCACGTTGCCCACTTCAAAATACGGAGACCAGTTTTTGTCCCACTTGTAGGCCATCTTAGCGTTATATTCGGTGCTGTACGGTTTATTATTGTTACGATACAAGCTCTTATGCTGATCGTCTGCCACGGTACTGCGTGCATAAACGTAGTTCAGTTCCACACGCCAGTCGCCCATCGCCCAGCCTACCCAGGTATCCACTTTATTGACCTTGTCATCTACGCCGCCGCCGTTGCTGGAAGTTGCCGGAACGCGGGTATATTCATAACGGTAACGCGCCGCCACATAAAAACCATTATCAAAGCTGTACTGCGCGTGCAGGTACGGTTTGTAGATGGAGTAGCTGTCTTTACTTTCAATATTAAAGCCTGGGTTCAGGGCAAAGTTATCTGTCGCCTTCCAGCGCCAGTTAATGGATTCTTCGTGACCATTACCCACCATTTCGTTAAACGGACGATCCTGTTTATCAGTATCACCACCCGTTTTCCATTTTGCTTCGACGCCAAAACCAAGACCGTTATCAAATCGATGAGAAACCGCAACACGGTCAGCGTTGGAACCGCTGTCAATATATTCATGACGCAGGTCAACGGTTACCGCAGATGCAGCGAAAGACATGCCAGATAATACGGCCAGGGCCAGAGTTTTCTTTAACATTTGCCATCCCTCAATTGAAATTATGTTTCTTTTTTATGAAATTGGATTTTATTTTTTCCAAATTTCTATTTTAGTGATCGAGATCGTAATTATTTGTTTCAGAAAATCTGGCACAAGGAGGACGTGATAAAGCTCAACAAAAAACAGACACAACCCTTAAAAAATAAAACTTAGATCACAAAGATTTATTTTTTCTGAATTTAAAAATCAATAATTTACTTAATTTACATGAGCTTACCTAAAAAGAAGTAACGTGAGTTATTCTTAGCAATAGTAATAATTTATGTTTAATCAATGATTCGGCTAAGCATTTACTCATTCATATCTCTTACAGATGACACAAATAAAAATAAATATATAAAGGAAGAAACTAGACACAATTCCTTTCCTGGTCTCTTAACCCAGCGTATATAAACAAAAAAAGACCTCGAATGAGGTCTTTCTGAAGGAAAAAATAGAATGGAGAAACTAAAGCAGATTTACTGAATGTCTCGCTCGACGGCAAGGGCAACCCCCTGACCACCACCGATGCACAGCGTCGCCAGGCCTTTGCGCGCATCGCGTTTAATCATCTCGTGAACCAGAGAAACCAGAATTCGGCAGCCCGATGCGCCTATCGGATGCCCCAGAGCGATCGCTCCGCCGTTGACGTTGACCTTCTGTTCGTTCCATTCCAGCATTTTACCCACCGAAATGGCCTGCGCGGCGAAAGCTTCGTTGGCCTCAATCAAATCCACCTCATTCAACTGCCAGCCTGCGCGCTCCAGGCACCGTCGCGTGGCATAAACCGGTGCAATCCCCATCAACGCCGGATCCACCCCCACGCTGGCAAACGCACGGATCCGCGCCAGGATAGGTAACCCCAGTTCAAGCGCTTTGCTTTCGCTCATCATCAACACTGCCGCCGCGCCGTCGTTAATGGATGAAGCGTTACCCGCCGTCACCGAGCCCGACAGATCGAACGACGGGCTCAGCCGCGCCAGTGCTTCCGCGCTGGCATCGGTTTGCGGCTGCTCATCGGTATCCACAATTTGCGGCTGACCGCCAGGATGTGGGTTTATCACCGGAACGATTTCGTCGCGAAAACGCCCCGAATCGATAGCCTTGCGGGCTTTATGCTGCGAGCTTAACGCCCAGGCATCCTGCTGCTCACGGCTGATGCCATATTCACGCGCCAGATTCTCCGCCGTGACGCCCATGTGATAATCGTTGAAGGCGTCCCACAGGCCATCATGCACCAGGCTATCGATAAGTTGGCTATTGCCCAACTGCGCGCCGGTGCGGCTGTCGGTCAACACGTGCGGCGCGCGGCTCATATTTTCTTGCCCGCCGGCGATAACCACATCGGCTTCACCGCATTGAATCGCCTGGGTCGCCAGATGCAGCGCCTTCAGCCCCGACCCACAGACGTCGTTAATGGTGATGGCCGATACGGTATTTGGCAGACCGCCTTTTATCGCAGACTGCCGCGCCGGGTTTTGCCCGGTACCTGCGGTCAGAACCTGACCAATAATCACTTCGTCGATCGACGTCGCGGCAATGCCGCTGCGTTCGACCAACGCGTTGATCACCAGGCTACCCAGTTCGACGGCGGAATGACGCGCCAGCGCCCCCTGAAAACAGCCGATGGGCGTACGGACAGCACCTACGATAACGACATCTTTCATCTCAACCTCAGCGCAAAATAACCTGCGTATAGTAGATGATTGTTATCAACTTTTTTCGCAATTGTTTAAAAAAAGTGAGTCTTATCACAAAGGAATTGCTTATCGTCTGCGCTACGTCGACACCTGCTGAAGGTACTGACGCAGCCAGCTTCCTGCCGCGCCCAGGGGAGCCTCTTTATGCCAGAGCAAATCGATAGAAACCGACATGGGCCAGCCCGTAATATCCAGCATAGTCAGCTCCGCCGAACTGGCAAATTCATCCACCAGCGCACAGGGCAACACGCACCATCCCAGCCCCTGCGCCGCCATGCTCAACAGCATCAGATAGTTGGGTGCCGACCATACCGGCCCGCGCGCGGGTGCTGAGCGATTCTCCAGATAGGTATTCAACCGCAGCTCGCGCCACGTGCGCAGTTGCTCCCACTCCACGCGGGCCTGCGCGGTCAGAGGATGATCGGGAGAGACATAGACCGCCATGCGCGTCTGCATCGGCAGGCGGGTATGACCAATATCGGTCGGATAGTCGTCGCGCGCCTCAATCAACCCCACCTGCGCGCGACCTTTTTGCAACAGATCGACCACATCATCATCCTCCCCCACCAGACATTCAAACTCGGTATGCGGGAAGCGACGGTCGAACTGCGCCAGCAGATCTTCCAGCACGTCCGGATGCAGAGTATCCGACAGCACAAAGGTCAGCCGCGCTTCCGTTTCACCGCTCAATGAAACCGCCAGCTCATCAAGCCGTTCGCTGGCGGCGAGGATCGCCTGCACGTAGCTCAGCACCCGCTGACCTTCCGGGGTCAATACCGGCTGGCGCGCAGAGCGATCGAATAGCGTGACGCCGAGATCCACCTCCAGATGAGCGATGGCGGTGCTGATCGTCGACTGACTTTTGCGTAGACGGCGGGCCGCGGCGGAAAAGGATCCGCAGGAGACGGTTTCAACGAAGGCGGTCAGAGCTTCGGGGGAATAGCGCATGAAGTATCTACTTTATCGATGGATTCTATCTTTTACTTATCACATTTACCCATAAAATGCGCATAACAGTGTTCAATAAAACGAAGGTCATCAGATGCAACACGATTCATTACATCGCAGAAAGCTGCCGGAGCGTATTTTCCACGCCGTGTGCTTTGAAGGGATCGCCACCGCGATCCTCGCCCCTACCGCCGCCTGGCTGATGCAACGGTCCGTACTGGAAATGGGGGGACTCACGATTATTCTGGCCACCACCGCCATGGTGTGGAACATCATCTACAACGCCGTTTTTGACCGCCTGTGGCCGGTCACTCGCGTAAAGCGGACGGCAAAAGTGCGCGCTCTGCACGCTCTGGGATTTGAGTGTGGGTTTATCGTTATTGGCGTCAGCATCGTGTCGTTCGTGCTGGGCGTAACGCTGCTGCAGGCACTCACGCTGGAGATTGGCTTCTTCCTGTTTTTCCTGCCTTACACCATGCTCTACAACTGGGCGTACGATACGCTGCGCGATCGCATCATCAAACGCCGCCAACAGAATCTTTACGCACAAAATTAGTCTTCTTTTCAGGCCGATAACAAGCGGCCTGAAAATGTTCAGCCACACGAAAAGCTAATTATGGTAAATTGTCCGCCATTTTTTTGGTTTTATGGTTGATATATTCAGATAATGTCTAAAATTTGGTCTAAAGACGAAACTCTATGGAGCTTTGCCCTATATGGCACTGCCGTCGGAGCGGGAACCCTTTTCCTGCCCATCCAGCTAGGGGCCGCCGGTGCGGTAGTTCTGTTTATCACCGCACTGGTTGCATGGCCGTTAACGTACTGGCCGCACCGCGCTTTATGTCAGTTCATCCTTTCGGCTAACACACCGGCAAGCGTTGGCATTACCGGCGCGGTCACCCACTACTATGGCAAAAAGATCGGCAGTTTAATCACCGCGCTCTATTTCATTGCCTTTTTCGTGGTGGTCTTGATCTACGCTGTCGCTATCACCAATTCCCTGGCCGAGCAGATTTCCCGCTATACGCCCGTCGATTTACCCTTGCGTGCATTGATTAGCCTGGGCGTGGTGCTGCTGCTGAACCTGATCTTCCTGACCGGTCGACAAACCACTATCCGCGTCATGGGCATGCTGGTGTTCCCGCTGATCGCCTACTTCCTGTTCTTATCCATCTATTTGACCGGAAGCTGGCAGCCGTCGCTGCTGACCACGCAGATGGAGGTCAACACGCAAACCTTGCATCAGGTGTGGTTGTCCATTCCCGTGATGGTTTTCGCTTTTAGCCATACGCCGATTATTTCGACTTTCGCCATCGACCGTCGAGAGAAATACGGCGAGCAAGCCATGGGTAAATGCAAAAAAATCATGAAGGTGGCGTATTTGGTTATCTGCCTGAGCGTGCTGTTCTTTGTGTTCAGCTGCCTGCTCTCGATTCCGCCGTCATACATTACTACCGCAAAAGAGGAAGGCGTTACCATCCTCTCCGCGCTGTCGATGATGCCCAACTCTCCGGGCTGGTTGTCCATTTCCGGCATTATTGTGGCGGTTGTGGCGATGTCAAAATCGTTCCTCGGCACCTATTTTGGCGTGATTGAAGGAGCGAGTGAGATGGTGAAAGCGTTGCTGAACCAGGTTGGCGTGCGGAAGAGCCGCTCGTTCAATCGCGGGCTGTCTATCATGCTGGTCTCCGCAGTAACGTTCATCGTCTGTTGCATCAACCCGAATGCCATTTCGATGATTTACGCTATCAGCGGCCCGCTGATCGCCATGATTCTGTTTATCATGCCGACGCTGTCGACTTACCTGATCCCGGCGCTGAAGCCCTACCGCTCTATCGGTAGCCTGATAACGCTGATTGTCGGGTTGATGTGCGTATCGGTGATGTTTTTAGGTTGAACAATAGTTGATGTAAAAAAAGACCTGCCGGGGGAATCCGACAGGTCTTTTTTATCACTGGAAAACGGTGAGTTTACAGCGCCATATCGTGCTGCGGCGACGCGCTGGCTGGCTGCTCTTCAGCCGGTTTAGCCTGCGCTACCGGGGCGGCTGGCATCTGGATCACCGGCGGTTTGGTCAGTTCCAGCGTCGCGGCGGTGTCGTTCCATACCTGTTGGGTCAGCGCGACGTTGCCGTTCAGGTTCTGGCCAAAGCTCGGGACGATACTGTGGATTTTGCTCTGCCATTCCGGTGAGTTGAACTGTTCCGGGAACAGTTTCTTAATCACGTTGAGGGTGATAGGCGCGGCGGTAGAAGCACCCGGAGATGCGCCAAGCAGCGCCGAAATGGTACGCTGCTGATCCACCACCACTTCGGTACCCAGCTTCAACACGCCGCCTTTATCGGCATCTTTCTTGATGATCTGCACGCGCTGACCGGCCTGAATCAACTTCCAGTCTTCTTTACGCGCCTGCGGGTAATACTCTTTCAGCGCCGCAAAACGATCGTCGTCGCTCAACATCACCTGGCTGATGAGGTATTTCACCAGGTCGAAATTATCCAGACCCACGTGGGTCATCGGCATGACGTTGCTGGTGGTGGTCGTGCTCAGCAGATCGAAGAACGAACCTTGTTTCAGGAACTTCGTGGAGAAGGTTGCGAACGGCCCGAACAGCACCACGCGTTTACCGTCGATAAAGCGCGCATCAATGTGCGGCACCGACATCGGCGGCGCGCCCACGGAAGCCTGACCGTAGACTTTCTCCATATGCTGACGGGTCACGTCCAGGTTTTCAGTCATCAGGAAGGAACCGCCCACCGGGAAGCCCGCATAGTTATCCGCTTCCGGAATACCGGTTTTTTGCAGCAGCTTCAATGCGCCACCGCCTGCGCCGATGAAGACATACTTCGCGTCAATAGCATGCTGTTTGCCGCTGTTGACGTCTTCAATGGTCACGTGCCACGAGTTATCGCCGTTGCGCTTAAACTCGGTCACTTCAGAGGAGGTTTGCAGCGTAAAGTGTTCGTTCTTTTGCAGGCTACCAATCAGCTGGCGGGTAATTTCGCCATAGTTGACGTCAGTACCCACCGGCGTCCAGGTGGCAGCCACTTTCTGCTGCGGATCGCGACCGGCCATGACCAGCGGCGCCCATTGGGCAATTTGCTGATGATCGGTAGAGAATTTCATGCCCTGGAACAGCGTGGTTTTTTGCAGCGCATCGTAGCGCTTGCCGAGATATTCCACATTTTTATCGCCCCACACAAAACTCATATGTGGAGTGGAATTAATAAAGGAGTGCGGATTATTCAATACGCCGCGCTTCACCTGCGCCGACCAGAACTGGCGCGAGATCATAAACTGTTCGTTAATTTCCAGCGCTTTAGTGACATCAATGCTGCCATCCGGGCGCTGCGGCGTGTAGTTTAATTCCATGTTAGCCGAGTGACCGGTGCCGGCGTTATTCCAGCCGTTAGACGATTCTAATGCGACTTTATCGAGCTTCTCGACCATCACCTGCTTCCAGTCCGGCTGCAGCTCCTGTAGCCAGGTGCCCAGAGAGGCGCTCATGATGCCGCCGCCAATGAGCAGAACATCGGTTTTTTGCGTGGTTTCAGTATTGGCGTAAGCAGCGGAATTGACCAGCAGTGCGATGGTAGCGAGAGAAAATAGTTTTTTATTAATAGCAGGCATAATGATGATATTCGCATAGCTAAATGTAATGAGTGCGACAATAGTAGCGTACTTTTACATTATTTTAAAATATCACCCATTGTTTAACAAAAATCATTAACAAATAGACCTTGGCTGCTTTTTTTAATTAAAAAAAGCAGCCTTACACTTTGCGCGGAAATTAAATTAAGCCACGTATATTACAAACAATAATTAATGCAGACCAAACTCAGCCATTAATTGCTGACGCAGGACGACGAACTCTGTGCTGCTACGTTCGCGCGGGCGCGGCAGCGAAACTTCAATAGTGCGAATCGGGTCGCCTTTAATTTTCGGCAGAATCAGCACCCGGTCAGCGAGATAAATCGCCTCTTCCAGATCGTGCGTCACCAGCACCATCGTCATCTTTTCCGCATCGCGAATACGGACAAGCTCTTCCTGCATGGTGATTTTGGTCATCGCATCCAGCGCGCCCAGCGGTTCATCCAGCAGCAGAATTTCTGGCTGAATGGTCAGGGCGCGGGCAATGCCCACGCGCTGAGCCATGCCGCCGGAAAGCTGGTTCGGTAGCGCCTGTTCGCAGTGGCTGAGGCCCACCAGCTCAATCGCTTCTTTCGCCCGCGCTCTGGCCTGCTTGCGCGGGACGCCCTGTACGTCAAGGCTGAAACTGACATTCTCCAGCACCGTCAGCCACGGCAACAGACGCGGCTCCTGGAAAATCACCGCTCGCTCACGGCTCATGCCATGCACCGCCTGCCCATCAATCACCACGTCGCCCGCATCCGGCGTTTCCAGCCCCGCCAGAATACGCAGCAGCGTGGTTTTCCCGCAGCCGCTCGGCCCAACGATGGCAATACTCTGCCCGCTCTCAATCTGTAAGTTGAGGTCGCGGAAAACGTCGAACGGTTTACCTTCCAGCGAGAACGTTTTGCGTAAGCTACGAATCGAGATATCGCCGCGCGGCGTCTGAAGTGTCGCAGTCATCATACACCTTCCGTTTTCAGCAAAATATTAGAGGCTTTGAGCTGGCCTTTTTTCAGTACGCCATCACGCTCAAGGATATCGAGCCAGAACTGCACGTCGTGTGGTTCAGACTGGCCGCCTTTACGCACGCCGTAGCCGGTAAAGTACTTCGCAACTTCCGGGTTCTCACCGCGCTCCTTGAGGATTTTGGCCATAATTTCGCGTACTTTTTCCGGGTTGTCGCGAGCGTAGTCCAGGGCACGCGCCGATTCCACCACGAAGATGCGCGCCGCGTCAGGGTGCTGCTTAACGAAGTCAGCACGCAGCACCGTGAAGCCCCCGGCAATCGGCCCCAGTACGTCGGCATCGTTGAAGATTGGACGCAGGCCGCCATGGCTGCGCGCCGACCCTTCAAAAGTGGTTTGCCAGTAGCCAAATGCCGCTACGTCGACCTGACCAGAGCGTAAAGTCTGTTCCAGCTGCGGGCCCGGCACCACCACCGGTTTCGCCGCGTTTTCCGGCAGATTGGCCTGACGCAGCGCCTCGCGCAACGTGTAATCCAGGTGTGCCCCCAGCGTATTCACCGCCACGCTTTTCCCGGCTAAATCTTTGATCGATTTAATCGGGCTGTCTTCCTTCACGTAGAAGATAGATTTGGTGGTCTCGTTAATACCGTTGGTGGGGTAAGCGGCGACAAAATCGTTACCGTTAGCAATGGCGTTAATCACCGCCGGCGTGGCCGCAGAACCGATATCAATGCTGTTCGACGCCAGCGCAAATAAAGACTCCGGGCCACCGCTGGCGTAACCGGCATTTTTAATCGACACTCCGGTATCCTTAAAATACCCCAGCGCGTCGGCTAATTCGTGGGCGGAAATACCGCCGTAGCTCGCCATATAGCGCATCGTGACCGCTTCCTGAGCCCGCACTGATGTGCTGATGCCAAAGAGGAAAAGTATCGCCACCCACACAAAAGAGATCTGTTTTTTCATTATTGAAATTCCCATCAGGCTTAATTTAAAAATGCAAAATAACGTGCAAAATTAATGGTTACGTGAGTTCCAGCGACACAGACGACGCTGCAACAGGACCAGAATGGCGTTCGCTAATAGCCCGGCAAACGCCAGCAGGAATATCGCCGCGAACATCATCGGTATTTGGAAGTTATATTGCGCATTCATCACCCGGAAACCGATCCCCTGATTCGCGCCAATCATTTCTGCGGCAATCAGCAGCAGCAGCGCGGTCGTCGCGGAAAGACGCAGCCCAACAAAGATGGACGGCACCGAGGCAGGAACAATCACCCGGTAAAACAGCGTCAGTCGTCCGGCGCCGAAGGTCCGCGCCATCTCCAGCAGCTTGCCATCCACCTCTTTCACACCGCTAATGGTCGACAGCAGAATCGGGAACAGCGCCGCCCAAAAGATAACGAACACTTTTGACGTTTCGCCCAGGCCCAGCAGCAGGATAAAGATGGGATACAGCGCCAGCGCCGAGGTCTGGCGGAAAAGCTGTAAGATAGGATCCAGCGCCTGCTCCAGCGGGCGTATTTGTCCCATAAACAGCCCCAGCGGAATCCCCACCACGATAGCGGCGGCAAAGGCTAACCCGGCGCGCTGTAAACTGATGGTGATGTCACCCAGCAGTGCGCCCTGAGTAATACCGTTCCACAGCGCGGCAAAGATTTTATCCAGCGGCGGGATCACCGCTGCGTTAAGCCAGCCTGCGGTGCTGGCGATTTGCCAGCCGGCAAAAAACAGCACCAGCAGGCCGTAGCGAGCAATCAGCGACAGGCTGCGCTGATACCATTGCCGGTAAGCGGGTGCGGTTGTCTGGCGGGCCTTCAGGCGAATTCGGGTGGTGGAATAGAACATAGATCCTCCTCAAGCCACTTTGGCATTGCGCGCGGCGCTGTAGCGGTTATCGGCAAACGGCAGCCCCAGGTTTTCGCGCAGCGTCTTACCTTCATACTGGGTACGGAACAGGCCGCGTTTTTGCAGGATAGGCACCACCAGCTCGATAAAGTCGTCCAGCCCGCCCGGCAGCCACGGCGGCAGCACGTTGAAACCGTCTGCGGCCTCGTTCTCAAACCACGCCTGCAGCGTGTCGGCCACCTGCTCCGCGCTTCCCACCACGGTAAAGTGCCCGCGAGCGGTCGCAACCCACTGGTAGAGTTGGCGAATGGTGAAGTTGTTTTCGTCGGCGATCTGGCGGATCAGCTCCGGGCGCGATTTCATGCCTTCAGTCACCGGCAGCGGCGGCAGCGGACCATCAGGATCAAATTTACCCAGGTCGATCCCCCCGCCGGCCAGGCCATTCAGCAGCGCAATGCCGTCGGCTTCGACGATAAGCGAAGTTAGCTTGTGGTATTTCTCTTTGGCCTCTTCTTCGGTGCGGCCGATAAACGGCGCGACACCGGGCATGATCAGCACGTGATCCGGGTTGCGGCCTGCCGCCCTGGCGCGAGATTTAATATCGCGATAGAAGGTCTGCGCCGTCTCCAGATGCTGGTGTGAGGTGAAAATGACTTCGGCGGTGGCAGCCGCCAGCGCACGTCCGCTTTCAGATTGCCCGGCCTGGACGATCACCGGCTGGCCCTGAGGAGAACGCGGCACATTCAGTGGCCCGCGTACTTTAAAGAATTTACCGACGTGATTCGTGTCGTGCACTTTACTGCGATCAAAGAACTGGCCGGAGGCTTTATCGCGCAGGAACGCGTCATCCTCAAAGCTGTCCCACAGCTTTTTGACCACTTCAACGTGCTCTTTGGCCCGCTGATAGCGATATTCGTGCGGATGCTGAGTGTCGAGGTTGAAGTTATGCGCCGCGGCCTCCGTCGCCGTGGTCACGACGTTCCAGCCTGCACGGCCGCCGGAGATTAAGTCCAGCGAGGCAAACTTACGCGCCAGGTTGTACGGCTCTTCATAGGTGGTCGAGGCGGTCGCGATAAAGCCGATATTGTTGGTCAACGGCGCCAGCGCGGAAAACAGCGTCACCGGCTCAAAACCGGCCACCTTGGCGGTGCCGCCATCGGTCACGCCGGACGCCGGAATCGCCAGGCCATCGGCCAGGAAGTAAGCATCAAACAGCCCGCGTTCGGCGGTTTGCGCCAGCTGTTTGTGAAATTCAAAACTGGTTGCGCCGTCGGCAGGCTGATCCGAATGACGCCATGCCGCAATATGCTGGCCGCCGCCGGGAAGAAAAGCACCTAATTTGATTTGTCTGCTCATTCTGGTTTTCTCCTGATTCGATGCCGGATAGTTGGGCTGGAACCAAGATAGCCAGAATGCGCAGCCATTCTGAAATAACAAATATTGAGTTCGTTATTTACATTTTCGCAATAAGAATTCCACTCCGTTACAACAATACGTTATTAGCTATCCGCTTTCGCTTCATCGACTGGAGGCTGCGAACGCGTATTTTTACGCTGCCAGGCCGGAAGTTCCGCCAGTGTGATCCCGATGGGCACCACCCGATGCTTCAGACAAGCCACCCGCTGAGAACGATAGATCCCGCTATAGCCGGAGACCAGCCAGGCGACCACGCAGGCCATCGCGGCATACACGCCAACCTCCGCGCCAAACAGCTCAATCGCCATCAACGTCGAGGCGATCGGCGTGTTGGCGGCCCCGGCAAAGACAGCAACAAAGCCCAGGCCGGCCAGGAAAGCGAACGGAAGATGTAGCAGCGGCGCCAGCGCGTTACCCAGCGTGGCCCCGACATAGAATAAAGGCGTCACCTCACCGCCTTTAAAACCGCTGCCCAGCGACAGGACGGTAAAAGCCAGCTTGCCGAGAAAGTCCCACGGTGCCAGGGGGTGCTGAAAAGCATCAACAATCACCGGAATACCCAGGCCAATATAACGCTCCCCCTGCAACAGATAGACCGCCAATGCCACAATCACCCCGCCGATAAACGGACGTAGCGGCGCATACGCCACGTATTTTTTCATCACACCGCCAATCAGGTGCGTGGCATCAGCAAAGACGCGCGCCGCCAGGCCAAAACAGCAGCCAGCAGCCATCACCGCCCCCAGCGTCCACAAGGAGAGTGACGGAATCAACGACATTGCGTAGTGGGTATGGTGTACACCCCACATCAGCCCCACCTGGTCAGCCACCACCGCCGCCAGCAAGCAGGGGAAAATGGCGGTGTAGTGCATGCGGCCAATCGCCATCACCTCAAGACCGAAAATAGCGCCGGCAAGCGGCGTGCCGAATACCGAGGAGAAGCCAGCGCTGACCCCCGCCATCAACACCATTCGGCGCGCGTCGTTATCGAGCTTGAGCAACGAGGTAAACTGGTCAGCGATAGAAGCGCCCATTTGCACCGCAGTGCCTTCACGCCCAACCGACGCGCCAAACAGATGCGAAACGACGGTACCGATATACACCAACGGCGCCATCCGCAGAGGAATGGTGTTCGCCGGGCGATGTACCTCTTCAAGGATCAGGTTATTCCCGCCCTCCACCGAGCGGCCAAAGCGCAGGTAGAGCCAGCCGACGGTAAAACCGGCAAACGGCAGCAGCCAAATCAGCCAGGGATGGGTCATGCGCGTCGCGGTTGCCCAATCGAGTGAATAGAGGAAGAGCGCGGAGGCGGAACCGGCCAGTACGGCAATCACCGTCGCCAGCAGCAACCACTGCACAAGAAAAAAAAGCGTATTTTTACGCGCGAAGTGTTCAGAAATCATGGACGCATCCTTAGATGAATTGATCATCCTGGACGCGGTAGGGGTGTGCCTGTTCATTCCCGGTCCAGGAATAAAAACAGGCATCATCAGCCACACGGCGGTTCAAGGGGGAATGCCATCCCCTATCGCCCTACTTTAGCACATGAAACGTTTCAGCCAACTATTTCTCTTTCAACGACTCCAGTGGGAAAGCGCGATCCTGCACGACGGTTTTCATCACCAGCGTCGAGCGCAGGTGCTGTACGCCCGGCATCGCTGAGAGCTTTTGGTCGTAGAGCTTCTGAAACGACGAGAGATCGCGCGTGACCACCTGCATTAAATAGTCGGGGTCGCCAAACAGCCGCTGGGCCAGCACGATCTGTGGGATCTCTTCCACCGCCTCCTCAAAGGCGCTAACCGCTTTGCGGTCACCCTCTTTAAGCGTCGCAAACACCAGCGCCACAAAATTGAAGCCCATCTTGCCTGGATCAAGGTTGGCGCGATAGCCGGTAATAACGCCCTCTTGCTCCAGCGCCCGTAGGCGTCGATGGCACGGTGAGAGGCTCAGGTTTACCCGTTCAGCCAGCTCGGTGATAGATAAACGGCCATCCGCCTGTAGTTCAGCAAGAATTTTTCGATCAATGCTATCCATTTAGAAGATTCTCTCTCTAAGCACCGAATCCCAGCATAACATTGAAAGCTCATTGCGCGGAAATAACGATATTCTTTCTCGATATCAGGTCAGGGTTTTCGGGGATAACGCAATGAAAAATAATGGAGAATGTGAGTCATGGAGATGAGCTTAGTGGCCGGTTTCTGGCTGGTATCGTTTTTGCTGATCATGACGCCTGGGGCCGATTGGGCCTACACCATCAGCGCCGGAATCCACGGTCGGCGCATTGTTCCGGCGGTAGCCGGACTGATGTCAGGGCATCTGCTGGCGACCATTGTGGTCGTCGCGGGCGTCGGTGTACTGATTGCCGGGCATCCGCTGGCGCTGTCGGCTATCACGTTACTGGGCGCGGTCTATTTACTGTGGTTAGGGATTTCGCTGCTGCGCCACCCGGCAACGGTCTCCAGCGCCAGTCAACAGAGCGGCGGTTGGAATCAGTGGGTGCTGAAAGGCCTGTGCATCAGCGGCCTGAATCCCAAAGTTTTTCTCCTCTTTCTGGCGCTGCTACCGCAATTTACCGATCCGCACGGTCAATGGCCGCTGGCGATGCAAATGTCAGCGCTGGGGTTGATGCATCTGCTGACCTGTACGCTCATCTATCTGCTGGTGGGCTACGGTTCACGAGCGTTGCTGACCAGCCGTCCACAGGCCGCGCGGGTTGTCAGCCGGATATCCGGGGGATTGATGGTGGCAATCGCGGCGATGCTGATCATCGAGCAGTTGCGCTAAGGGCTAAGGATTCGCGCCAGCCGACGCTGGCGCAAAAGGTCAGGCGCGAATATCGTCGTATTCGCGAGTCTTATCAAACTCATGCCTGGCAAACGGGCACAGCGGGATCACCTTACGTTGTTCCTGGCGCATCTTCGCCACCACCTTCGCCACCAGCTGTTTCCCTACCCCCTGCCCTTTCAGGCTGGGGTCGACATCGGTATGCTCAATAATGCTCAAATGCTCGCCGGTCGGCACAAAGACGATTTCCGCCACCTGGTTGCCGTTTGCATCATTCACATAAAACTTGTTATGCCCTTCCAGAATCTCCATCGCACCCTCGCTTAGTCATGATGACGGTATTTCAGCGCCCCGCTTGGGCAGGTATCAATCACCCTCACCACCGTGGCAACGTCTACTTCATCCGGGATAATCCACGGTTTCCGCTTCAGGTTAAACAGCTTGCTGCTGCCTCTGACGCAATTGCCGGAGTGCTGGCAGATGTCGGTGTTGAAATAGACATCAATCTTTTCCCCGGTATAGACGCGATAGCCCGCATCCTGTAGTTCCTTATCCATGACATTGCCTCTATTTTTTATATGGGTTCGAGGCTAAGCATAGACCTGGGGCGATGGAGACCGCCACTCATTTCACCGTGACCTCGTTACGTATTCGGTTCTGGAACTCGGTAGATTGGGCAGCGAACTTCTGCATTTTGTCGGACAGCTCGCGTAACACGCGCGCGCCGTCGTTTGAACGCCCGTACAGATAATCAAAATAGACCGTGCAATCGGCCAGTTTGCAGAGCTTGGTGTAATCATCCTGCAGATGCGGGAAGTAAATGAAAATCAGCGCCTTTATTTTCGAATGAAGCTGCGTGTTATCGCCATTAATACTGGGCTGCGTACTACGATATTCGGCATCCTGCTTTTTCTTTAATTTGGCAATAAAAAAACTGATGCTGGCCAGTCGCTGCGTGTGCCACTCAATTTCCATCGCCAGCAGCTCCTCATATTTTTGTAGTATCTTTTGCTGTTTTTCCTCTTCTCTTTTTAACTCAAATTCAGTATGCATCTTTTTTTCTATTTTCATTTCTGTGCGCATGATGAGAAACCATCCGCCCCCCAGAATCAGGAAACAGACGATGAGAAGTAATACTACGACGATAGCGCTGTTCATACACGAACCTCTTCGATGATGTGAATACGAAAGACGTGGGGTAATAGCGACACAACTGCGCTTTAACATTAATTAAATTATTCAGGCGAGGTACAAATAAGGCGTGGCAAGGTTTGCAGGGAAAAAGTAGAGAACCCCGGCCAGCTTCGCCGGGGGTTTCACTAAAGCAGTGAGGTCATTAGAAGGAGTAAGCAACACCCACGCGGAAACGGGTCTGGCGGTCATCACGGTCGTTGACGCCCACGTTACCCACTTCACCATACGGAGCCCAGTTTTTGTCGATCTTATATGCCACTTTCACGTTATATTCCTGGGAATATGGCTTGTTGTTGTTACGTGCATTGCCTTCTGAGCTACGTGCATAAACGTAGTTCAGCTCGGTACGCCAGTCACCGAACACGTAGCCAGCCCATGCATCACCACGGTTAACTTTGTCATCGTCCTTATTGGCATTTGACGGATAGCGGGTGTAGTCGTAACGATAACGCGCGGCGACGTAGAAGCCGTTGTCGAAGCTATATTGAACGCGCAGGTTCGGCTTATAAATAGAACGGCTGTCGTTACTTTCGATATTAAAGCCAGGCTGAATCGAGAAGTTTTTATTAAATTTGTATTGGTAGCTAATAGATTCTTCATGACCGTTTCCGACGAAATCAGAGAACGGTTGGTCGGTGTTGTTACCACCTGATTTCCATTTTGCTTCAACCGAGAAGCCAAAGCCGTTTGCAAAACGGTGAGAGACAGAAACGCGGTCAGCGTTCGTTTTATCAGTTTTACCGCCGTCAATAAATTCATGACGAAGGTCGACAGTCACTGCCGATGCTGCGAAAGAAGCGCCACATAATGCCATCAGGACCAGAGATTTTTTAAACATGCAATAACCCTCAATTGGAATTGTGTTTCATTTTTATGGAATTGCATTTTATTTTTTTACGAAAGATATTTTAGTGATCGAGATCGTAAAGATTTACTTCATAAGCCTACGAAATGAAAGGACGTGACAGGGTTCAAGAAAACACCGATTGACGAATGAGAAATACAGCCATGGATCACACAAAAGAATAATTTACAGTTAGCTGACATAACTTTATAAAACGAAATTACTTTTTAAATATCAATATGATAAGAAACATAATTACTCTTGTTACTTATTTCAAGGCAATAATTTACACCATCAACAATATAAAGACTAAGAATTAACCTAGTCATAAAGTCGTATTTGATACATTTTCTTCACAATATTGGCGTGACTAACGGAACTTTTTCCGAGCGAATTTGCGCACAAAAATCCGTCTCCAGGAAATTCATTTTCACCGATCAGTTGTATACATTCCGGAGCAAAGGGGACTGTGTAACATGCAACAACGGGGGCACCATCATCAATGCTACGTTAGCCGCTGGACGGTGATATTCTGTCGATAAATAAGAGAGGCAGGTAAAACGAGAGCACTTCCGTCAGCCAGCCCAACTGCGGACTCCTGCATGAAAAACAACATCGCAACCCAGGACTGGCTTCGCCGGGCTACCGCGCCATCGCGCATTGAGATTATTGAAGCTTACTTCAGAGGGCATGGCTATCAGCCGCATCGTCACGATACCTATGCCATTGGCCGCACGCTGTCTGGCGTGCAGAGCTTCCGTTATCGCGGCAGCATGCGACACGGCCTTCCCGGCTCAACCCTCGTCCTGCATCCTGATGAGCTCCACGACGGCGAAGCAGGAACCGAAGAGGGTTTCCGCTATCGCATGCTCTACGTTGAGCCATCGCTGATTCAGTCCATCCTGGGCGGCCAGCCATTACCGTATATCAAAGGGGGGATATCCGCCGATCCGCGACTGCTGGCAGCCGCTACGCCTTTACTCTGCGCCGTTGATTCACCGCTACAGCCGTTGGAAGAAGATGAAGCGCTCTACGGTCTTGCCCACGCGCTGTCAGCAGTAGGCGGGCAGCGCTTTCATCGTCGCGCCTTCGATTATCCGGCTGCCGAACGGGCCAGAGACTATATCCACGAGTTCTTTTACCGCAGCATCTCTTCTGAAGAACTCACCGCCGCCAGCGGTCGCGAGCGTTGGGCGCTGAGCCGCGACTTCCGAGCCTTGTACGGTACCAGCCCTCATCGCTACGTTATCCTGCGGCGCATCAGCTACTGCAAGCAGTTGCTCATGGCTGGGTTCAGTATGGCGGATAGCGCGATCCAGGCCGGTTTTACCGACCAAAGTCATATGATTCGCCACTTCAATGCTTGTATCGGGTTGTCTCCGGGGCGCTGGCTAAAGCTCCACGGCCTGGCGTCCCCTGCCTGCACAAACGTACAATACGCGCCACCTGCCGCTTTATAAGCTGGATGCTCTTATCACAGGAGGATCACTCATGCAGAAGCCCGTCAATTTTGAGTCAAAACTTGCTCAGTTCAGCGAACACTGGCAGCCCAAAGTGGTCGCTGAAATGAACGACTATCAATTCAAGGTGGTAAAAATCCAGGGCGATTTTATCTGGCATGCGCACCCGGAAACCGACGAAACGATCGTCGTCCTCGCAGGCACGCTGGAGATCGCATTCCGGGATCGCATTGTTGAAGTTCAGGCGGGCGAAATGTTCGTTGTCCCACGGGGTATTGAGCATAAAACGGCAGCCGAACACGAAGCGCATCTGCTGCTCATTGAGCCGCGCGGCGTGCTCAATACCGGCCATGAGGGCGGCGCGCGCACCGCAGTTAACGACGTCTGGATCTAATCTTTGCCCGTCAGGCGGAGCCAGGACTCCGCCTGCATCGTCTTCACGGGTACCTCATCCAGTGAGTAATACACCGCCAGCCCAAGCTCATTCGCGACCCTGACATCATTATCCGCACCGTTAGACGCGCCTTCCATTCGCAGCACCGCATCACAACGCGTCAACAGCCGGTGAGCCACGGGATAAAGAAACGCTTCGCTGATGGCATCGCCAATTTTCTGCGACCCCGCCGCCGCCGAGAGTGGAAATGCCAGCCACTCGCCAATCACCGGAATATGCCCCAGCCGATACACAGCCAGCGCCGTCTGCTCCATGCGTGCCAGGTTTTCATGCATCAACCGTTCATCGCCGTTAGTGCCACTTCGTACTGGACCTGCAATCAATATGATCATACTTTGCATCTTATGCTCCACGTAGGTTGTTGTTTTGGGTAACAGGTGACAGCGCACAACCTATCATGCATAATCGTGCACATTCAAGATCAAACATGCATAGAGAAAATGATGCTAGCCAGCCAGCGAAAACAGCACATCCTTGAGATTCTGGCTCGGGATAAACAAGTGCACTCTACCGAGTTAAGCCAGCACTTCAACGTCTCGGAAGACTCGATCCGCCGGGATTTACGCGAGCTTGCGGCGGCGGGATTGCTCCAGCGCGTCCACGGCGGCGCGCTGCCGGTCTCAGCCGCTATCGCCCCGTTTGAAGCAAGAAAAAGCGTGCAACCAGACGCAAAGAAAACGATCGCGCAAAAAGCGGCGGCATTAATCTGCCCGGGCCAGGTGGTGATCGTTGATGGGGGGACAACCACCTCTGAGATGATCAAGCTGCTGCCAGTCGATATGTCGTTCACCGTGGTGACCCACAGCCCAAACATCGCCGTCGGTCTGGTCGACTATCCGTTAATTGAAGTCATCCTGCTTGGCGGCACGCTGTTCAAGCACTCGGTGGTCACAACCGGGACGGCGATGACCGAAGCCGCCATCCGCATCAACGCCGATCTGTATTTTATGGGCGTCACAGGGGTCCATCACAGCGCCGGGTTTACGACAGGAAATTTTGAAGAGGCAGGAGTGAAACGTCTGCTGAGCGAACGAGCCTCCGAAACCGTGGTCATGGCCTCTCATGAGAAAATTAATGCCGCCTCCGCTTTCGCCATCGGCGAGCTCAGCCTCGCCAGCACGCTGATCGTCGACGGCATCCTGGATCAACCGCTCACCGACGCGCTTGCCCGTAGCGGCGTTACCCTTATTCACTAATCGAGGTCATCATGCTGGATATCACCCATTTTGGGCTGTTCATTCTCTCCGTGTTCCTGCTCTCCATCACACCGGGGCCCGATATGGCCTATGTCGTCGGCCAAAGCGTGGCAAACGGCCGCCGCGCTGGGCTGATTTCTGCCGCAGGCGTCGCGCTCGGTAGCTGCACCCATGCGGTCGCCAGCGCCGTGGGATTAACGGCATTGATTACCGCCTCGCCGCTGCTGTTCACCGTGGTGAAGTACGTTGGCGCGGTATACCTGATGTATCTGGGCGGGAAAATGATACTGGGCACGTTTAGCAGGAAATCGTCACAGGGCGATGAACCGATGGTGGAGCGAAACAGGGCCAATACCGGCGGCCTGCTGTCAAAAGGGTTTATTACCACCCTCACCAATCCGAAGGTGATTTTGTTCTTTATCTCCTTCTTCCCGCAGTTTGTGATGCCGAACGGCGAGCATCATGCCGTTTCGTTTCTGATCCTCGGTATGGCCTATGCGCTGGTTGGGTTTATGACCGACGCCACGTTTGCCATTCTGGCCGGTAGCGCCGCAGGCGCGGTGTCGCGTAATCAGACATTGCAAAAGGTGTTGGATCGCGTGGTCGGCACGGCGTTTATTGGCCTGGGAATTCGGCTGGCATTGACGCGTCGCTAGTCGCCCCCAATACAACCAGTTCAAAAGCGAAACGCGACCATAAGGCCGCGTTTCGCTTTTATCGATAGCCGATACTAACGAATGAGTACCCTGGAAATATCGATAGCCGGGTCATCGACTTTATAAGGCTTTTTGCTCAGACCATAATCCTCGCTATCGGCGACACCATCAAATAGGTTATAGGGCTGAATTTGCTGGGCGCTAATTCCCATCCAACTGGCCAAGCCATTGACGAACATCATGCCTGATTTTTGACTATTAACCACTACCCTGCCGGTATCGTCAGACGAAATTTTCACCAGCGGAATATCGTGATGATATTTACTCACAAAATTGTTATTAAGTTGAATAACCCCATCAACATCACGATGCACCATGCCATGATCGGAAAAATAGATCATCGAAAAACTCCGGCCCTGTTTATTGTGCATCAGCATATCATGTAGCTTCTCAAGGAATTGGTCAGTTTGCTTGATACTCGAGACATAGCAGGCAATATATGCATCTTTTTTCTCCTGCACTTTATAAGCATCTTTCATCCCCTCAATGCGATCGCAGGCATAGGGGTGTGAGCCCATTGTGTGGATCACAAAGAATCTGCGCTGTTTACTGCTGGCGTTAACCATCGGTTTTAATATGCGCAGCAGTTCAAAATCGGAAATATTGCGCTCATTAAATGCACGGAGCTTTGTGAAATAGGTCTTATCACTTTTTTTAGCAATCGCCGATATCGGCGTATCCCATTCGCCAAACTGCCCCTGATTGGAGAGCCAATAAGTATTGAAACCGGCTTTCTTGATGAGACCTATCAGATTCAGATTGTAGTTGGGCGCTGCCGTGCTTTTGTCTCCCTGAGTCAACATCAGGCGCAGTGAGCCAATCGTGTAGGTTCCCGCAGACTCCATCCCGTTGACGATAACACCTGTGGTGGAATCCAGGAACGGCGTATTTTCTACCGGATAGCCATAGGTATGAAAGTAGTCACGTCGGGCGCTCTCACCAATGACCAGGAAATAATCATCATACTGAGTCTGGCGAGTCTGTTGAACATCGGCCCAATCATTTCTACTGACATAGCTATCAAGCTGAGCATTTTCATCCTTGACCCGCTGTACCGACTCCTGTGCTTCATTCACAAACAGGAACGCACCAGAACTGTAAAATGAAAGTAGCGCAAAAGATAAAATAAACAATTTGTTATTACAGGGTTTAATCTTAAATTTTAACGCCAACCGGTTAAGCGCAAACGGAGCCAGTATTAAAATAAAAGTATACATGTATGCTTTAAATGGAATTAACCGCAGGAACTCAAGCGACTCAGCGATGTTCGAGGCAAAGAGAGACGAAACATACTGGTAGGTCGGGTAACCATACGTCAAACCAATTGGGGCATATACTGTTAACAACAGAAAAAATGGGATCGCGATCAAAAAGGTTCTTTTTGCCGTGAACAAAAATGCACACAACCCGCATAACAACAGAATATTAATCGCATGCGGATGCCCGTCCCCTGTGGCACGTAATAAAAACCTTGAGTAGATATAAAGCGCTGTGAAAAATAATAAAACGGCAATATTTTCTTGGTATTTTCGTAACATATTATAGGTGGTTTTTTTATCCGAGCCGCGAGTCTACCCCCGAATATATCAGGCAGCAACCAGATAATTTTATTATGGCCGATTTACTATAATAAATAGTAGCTAATGATAGTTTTTACTTTCCTCGTCCAATAGTAACGTGGTGAAATGTTGCCGCTGAAATAATAACAAAAAAAATAATCTCTCTTTTATTGTTAGGTTGCCTGGCCACGATTATTGCCTGAAAGCCATCTTAGTAATAGAGCAGCCGGTGTCCCGGCTGCATCAGGAAAAGCGAGGGAGCTTCTCACGCTCGCTTAGAACCACGCCTCGAACATACCGCCGAAGTTCAGTGAATCCAGCTGTTGGTCGTCGGTACCGTTCACCTTCGCCGTACGCTTGTTGTCCACCTGACCGCCGGTCACGTAGAAGCGCAGCATCGGACGGAATTCCGGGCCCATAC
>ERZ1026892.190-NODE-190-length-30127-cov-5.849461_pt1 | contig 30127 bp, 22 predicted proteins | sample MGYA00380176_ERZ1026892 | MGnify/ENA primary metagenome ERZ1026892 (study PRJEB33269, sample SAMEA4719812) | human gut metagenome | biome: human-associated habitat; feature: organic feature; material: feces | place: Cameroon | collected 2013-10 ... | reverse complement strand
GGTCTCGTGGGCTCGGAGATGTGTATAAGAGACAGATTAACGACACTCTGTCCGATTCCGGGGGGAGTAACTTCGAAGCCTTCTGGGACGCTGCCCGTCAGTCACACCGGATTCATATAACGGCGACCGGACTGACCTCAACTACCTTCACCTTCAGCAATGCCGCAAAAATTCTGCCTGAGTTTGATAAATCAGGCTGTCTGACCCGGATGTGAACCTTTACTACTCCAGCAAACATAAGGAAAAAATAATGAAAACAGCAATTAGTGCCCTCACCCTGGCACTGATAATTACTCCTCTGACACATGCAGCAGAGGCACCGGTCAGGATTGGTCTTGAGCAGGTCAGGAACCCGTACTATCCGAATCTGCATCAGCAGCGCGTTCACGTTCAGTCGCTCACGGACAGCGTCACCATTAAGGATATTGTCGTTAACCGGGGTAACTGCCCGATTCAGAAGATACCCACCGTCTACGCAGGCAGCAAGCCGGTCCCGCTGGTGCCGTCAACGCTGCCTTACGGCAAAGAAATTGCCGTCTACATTAAAGGCCCGTGCAGTGTGGCAGAGATTAACGTCATCACCAGTCAGGGGGACTGGCTGATGAAGCACTGATGCCTGCCTGATGTCTGGTCTGACAATCAGTTGTCAGACCATGTTATTCCGTGAGTCCTTAAATAAAAGAAATCAGATATTAATACTGCGTATTAATAGCCATATATAACCCCCTCCCCCGTAAGGTCCCTCCCCTTAACGGATTCACCATACTATATCCCTCTTGATTTCAGTGTATTAGCGCTATTTCCCTCCGTGTCTGACAGCTTTGTGTCAGGAGCAAACGTTGCTAACGTAACGATAAGATAATCTAGGGAGAGCAGATCATAGCGCTGATTGCACTTCCTTATACTCATACATCAGTTGTGGCACACTCCAATCACATTTGTTAAGTATCTTTCTTTACCCTAACAGTTGTTATGATACATTCGAATATCCTTTTTAGGGGTAAATCAGTGGTTCTCGCATTCGGCGATGACTGTGGGAGTACCCCATTGATGAACTCTACAGCAATATGAAATGTCTCACATTTTGTCTTATTGACCATTGCGCTACTGCATCCATTCAGCAGCATGGCACCCCCCTGGCCTTAAACATCTCCGCCTGCTCGCAATCAGAGGCAGCTAAATGAAAATACACATTGCAGCGACCCAAGGGTTACACCAAAACGAGCATGATGCCATTGTTGCCATAGAGAAGGCTCTACCCGCGCACTGGGTTGGATATGCGGGTATCTTGCTGGTCGACAAAAATCGCAAAAGCCTGGAATTTGATGTATTGATCTTCGCCGAAGATCGTATCCTGATGGTAGAACTGAAAAATTTCCACGGTCAGGTTCGTATGGAAGACGAGCAATGGATCCAGACCACGCCAAGTGGGCGTAAAATCAAACACGGATCTCCCATCGACCTCAAGCGCGAGCATGCAGTACGAATCAAATCCATGTTTAAGGAAGAACTTCGCGAACTTTGGGGGGATACTTTCTACGAAATTCAGGCATTAGTGGTTCTCACTGGCGATGTCGAAATCACACAGCAATCTCCTAAAGATAAAGGCTTTGTACTGACGCTCGATGAGTTCCTGACCATCACGAATCTGGATACCTATTTTGACAAAATGCCCGAAACCAGGGCTGAGAAATATTTTCGCCGTAATCCTGAAAAGCGCCCTTGCGCTCCCGGACAAATTGAGATTTTTGAAAAATGGAAGCGTGGGGGGAATTACGTACAGATCCGCCAGAGGCTTGAAGCAGGCTATGTGCTCAGTGAGAAGACCCCACGGCTAGAAGGGCCCAACGGCTTTTATAATGAGTTCGATGGCGAACATGAGCGCGATTCGGACGATAAAAGCCAGATACGGATGTGGGACTTTACCAAAATGGCCCATGTCGGCACAGACATGTCTGTACGCGTCTTCTATGGATTACGTGAGGACCGAACTCAGCGGCATATACGTCGAACTGATAGCCAACTGGGCAAAGACTATCTACTGGAGCCCAAGCACAACCTTCAGGAAGATACCCTTACCATCGACATGGCAGAAGTCTACCAAATTCCTCGGTTGGCTGAGCGTTTGGACGAGTACCTAGTATCCTCGCCATTGTCGATTGAAAAACGTACATTATTGTTACGAGCATTGCTAACGCCCTTGGCCGGTATGCATGCTATGGGGGTATACCACCGTGATTTAAGTGCTAAGCGCTTATGGTGGGACCGGGAACGTAATGCAATCATTGTCAGCGGCCTGACGAGTGCCAAATTTCCGGATTTGGGACACAAAAGCATAAGCGACATGCGTCAGGACCTGGATACGACTGGTATCGTGCTACCAGAGGATGCCTTTGGTGAGACCGAGGTCCTGAGCCAAGCCGTGGATGTGTTCCAACTAGGAGTGCTGTGCTACCACATTGCTTATGGAGAGCAACTGGCATTGCCTTGTGATGAGCCTCCACAATGGAAGAAGCCCTCAAATGATCCCTTCGGCGGTAAACTGGATGTTTTTATCCAACAATGCCTGAAGGCCAATGCATCAGAACGTCACGCAGATGCGGGTGCGATGCTGGAGACGCTTACACGCACTCTTAATTTTCAAAACCTCGATACGAACGAAGATAAGGTCCGTGTACTCAATTCTTTAGCCGCGTTCAGCTCTGGGGTTATGCCAATAACGAAATACCCACAGGCAGAAGCTCCAAATATGGATCCCCTGCGTCAACGCATGACTTTCCGTTCTACTACGGTTGATGGGCAGCCCTGTATTGTTCGTATCTATTTGAATGCTCGGCCTAACAAGGATAATCACGGTCAGTCTCAGCGGCTGCTGCACTTCCTTGAACGCTGTGCTGTTGTCTCCAAAAATATTTTGTCACTCCCGCCATTGATTGAGTTCGGCTGCGGCATGATGGGAACCCATATCGTCCAGTCCTATGTCCCTGGAGAAAGCCTGGAGCAGTGGTTTGCGCTACCCAACCGTAGCTATGAAGAGCGTTACCAATTGGCTGATGCGCTGATACGTGCAGTCCATAACCTACACGATCTGGATTTGAGCCATGGCGATCTGAAGCCTGAGAACTTGCTGGTACAGATGGAAGGAGGCAAGCTAGGTATTCTGCTCCTAGATATGTTTGACTTAGATATGGACGGCCTTGCGCCGAGAAATTCTGAGTACGCCCCAACAACCGACGTCAGTGCAACAGCGCGTGATCGCTATGCCGTATACATGATCGTTGATGAGCTATTTGCTGCTTGCATTCATCCCGGCGCTAATAAGATACGCAAGGAGATCCGCAATGCGTTAGGTGCTAACAACACTGTGCCACGTAGTCTCGACATATTGCGGCGCACTATGATAAACGCAAATGAGCCCGAGCTGGTTGAGGTTACGCCCCTGGTGATCGAGCACTTGTCTTTCCCCAACGAGCAGGGCGAGTTGTTCGAGATGGACTCTGGCATCTACCATCTGACGGCGAACTATATTAAGGGGGACGTTCTAAAGTTATTTTTCCAAGGTGTTTCACATAAACTGACCCTGATCCTCAAAGTTGATGGGCAGAGTCTTACTGTGCATCGAATGTTCTATGATAGGTTGGGTACGGGGGAGATCGTCTATGACACCCGTAACAACCGAAAGAATGGTAACCGTGCAATGTCGGTAGGACAGCCCTTTTTGCTTAAAAAAGGCTCTTATGATGCGACAAATGCGGAACTACTGGACTTTGTTAGAACATTACACATAGTGCAGCACGCTCTGGGCACCAAACCAGTGGTGGAAGAGCCATCGATAGCTGTTGGCAATGATCAAGGAGAAGGTCTTAAGCGTCTCTGGCTACGTCTGGTTGAAGTAGAGCGCGAAACGCTGCCCACAGTCAAAGTCATTGCGAGCCCTAAGGAACGCGATGGAATCGTTCATGTACAGGTTAATGAGAACATCGACATTTTAGAGCTTGCCGACGATGAGGTGATTAACGTAACCGCGGATGATCATGAAACTCACTTCGGCCAGCTGGATGTTGCTAAATCCGGTAACGGTATACTGGTGTTTTCGGATGACAATCGCGGGAATAACTTCCGCCTGCAAAACATTCGGGAAGACACAATCCTCACCCTGTCAAATTCAGGGAGCGACGTTAGCTGGGAGCGGCGAGATCGGGCACTTTCTCGCATTATTGCTAATGACGCAGTAATGGGAGATCTAACCGACCGCTTTATTACTGGCCCTCGCGGTTGCCAGCCCCCGGCGTTACCGATGCCGACCGACGAACAAATCAACCGCTATGGGCTGGATGATTCTAAACGCGCCGCATTCCTGTATTTGTTGCAGAATCCACTCAGTGTGTTGATGGGCCCACCAGGTACGGGTAAAACCACACTACTTAGTGCGACCCTAGACTATCTGCTGAATGATGCGGAAGTACGCCGAGTACTTGTTGTAAGTCAATCACATACAGCAGTTGATGAAGTGGCAAACCGTGTGCGTGAGTTGAGTTTTAAGCGTCAGGAGCAATCCCCTGAGTTCAAGCCACCAAGCATTGTACGCCTAGGTGAACGTCGCCGTATTAGCGAAGGTATGTTGGACGTCCACACCAATGCCCTGCAGGATCAAGCACGAACGGCCTTTCACCGCGATCTGGAAGTCCGACTGCTAGCGTTGTCAGCGCGCTTGAAATTGCCTGAGGCATTCGTACTGGAATCTGCTGCGCTGTATCGAGCCTGCGGTCGTGAATTGTTCGAGTTCACTCCTGCCCGAAATGAAGCAAGAGAAGCCAAGCAAGATAATATTGATGTGGTGAATCAGCCAAGTATAACGCGAGAGGTTCGCCTAGCGGCTGAACGTCGACTAGATAACCTGACGAATGCTTTGACAGGCCGGCTGTCAGCTTTTACCGATATGCCCGACCAGGTACTGGATCACAATAAGCCGCTGTTTGCGGTACTCAACATGATTGCTGAGCGACATCAGATTAACAATCCTCAGCGCATTGAGCGGATGGCCGAAGTAATGAAGGTAGCCCATCACTGGTATCAGCGATTAGCCACCGACGAGACCGGCTACGCTGCCTTTGCTGCTCGTACTCGTCAATTGGTTGTTGGCACATTGGTTGGCATCGGGCATGGCGGATACCAACTGGATAAAAGCGCCTTTGACCTGGTGGTAATTGATGAGGCTGCGCGCGCTACATTTTCCGAGCTAGCCATAGCCATGCAGAGTGCGAAACGAGTTTTGTTAGTGGGGGACTACAAGCAATTAGCACCGAGTTATGATGTGGGCCATGTACGCCAAGTTGCACGAGATCTAGGATTAACTGAGACCGATGTAAAACGAACAGATTTTGAACGGGCTTACGCCTTGAACGATGGTCATATGTTGTTGAAGCAATATCGAATGGCACCCGCTATCGGTGACATAATTAGCCACTGCTTCTATGACGGCACGCTTGCCACGGGTCGACCTGCAGCTCCCGAGTGGATGTCATCCCTACCCGCCCCGTGGGATCGTACAGTATCATGGATCGATACCTCTGACAGTAAGGTACAGGAAACTAGTATTGGTAAAGCGATTGCCAATGAGGTTGAAGTTAACCTATTGTGCAGTCTGCTGCGACAATTAGTCGACGATGAACAGACGATGGTGCAATTACGCCAGTGGAATGACAAAGATACAACGCCAGCCATCGGGGTTATTACCGGCTACCGTAAGCAAGTTGAGCTCCTGCAGAGGAGGCTGGAATCTGAATCCTGGGCAGCGCCGATACGCTCAATGCTGAAAGTTGATACCATTGACTCCTATCAGGGATCAGAAAATCGTATCATCTTATTAAGTTTAGTACGCCATAACTCCGAGCAAAAAGGCGGATTTATGACCGATAATGCCCGAGTCAACGTGGCCCTCTCTCGGGCAAAAGAGCGTCTGTTAATCATCGGTGCCGGGAGTATGTGGCAACAGGTGAATGTATGTCAGCCTCTGGCCCGCGTCTTCGACTATATCCATCAGCAGCTTCCGTGCCGTGATAGCGAATATCAGATCATTCGTTTGGAAGACCTGCCCCATATCGCTTGCGCAGAGGTGCAGGAGACTGACTATGTATAACAAAACCCTTACCTTAAACAGAAAAGCGCAGCAACCCGTGGAACTGCCTGCTGATTATGACCGCTTGCTGCAGAGTATTACCGTGCTGGCTCCAGTGCAGAAGATCAGCCTGGACATTGATGTGACGCATAAGGCTGCACTCCCTGCGATTCTTGAGTCGGCACTTTTACTGGTAGCTCAGCTCGAAACCATCTCCCCTTCTGAGCTAGGGGGTTTTTTTGGACTCGCAGACCATGAACGCCAGGTTCTTGTTGATGAAATGATCGACACCGGCCTCGTGCAATACAATATTGAAGGCGATATAGCGACCACGGTTAAGCTGACGATGCAACGCAGGGAGGGTGCATCGGATGAGGGGATTACAATTGAGGATGTGGAAAATCACCGTGATTTTACCTTCGTCGATCTTTGCACTGGACACATTCAGCCAAAGTGTAATACAGACCTGCAGAAAGGTTTGCCAGAGTTGGCTCGTAAGATCAATCGCAGTGACTTCACCGATTTAATCGCTAGTCAATTTCGTCGCTTTCAGGTTTGCTTACCCGATACAAAGAGTAAGCGTGCGCTGCGTAGTTCCAAGGCCCGACTTTACCGGATAAATCGGGCCTCTGTTAGTCAATCAGGATTGAAACAGCAGATCTCACTCGATATCCACGCCCATTCCGACCCTATGAACGGAATTCGTCTGGATGCCAGATTGATGGACTATAGCTCAGAACATACACGTTTGATGGAAAGCTCTGGTCTCAAAACAGAAGCTATAAATTGGTTGCATGAGCGCAAGCTAGAAGCCGCTACTACCACACTAGAGGACTATTGTGACCTGGCAAAAGATATAGTAATCCGCCGATATGTCAGCCGTAGTGGTAAGCTGGATCTTGGACGTTTGCTCCATGATCGCCAACGCAAAAAGACCAGCTATGGTGATAGCGCGACACAACGTATGGTAATTGGGCCGATTTATACTTCCCCCAACCGTATCTCCTTAATCAATTGGGCTGAACGGCTGCCACGTAATCAGCGGTTGCATCAAGGTATCTGGCTCGGGGCAACCAATGAGTTGTTTGGTGCTAGTTTAGGTCTTGAGTCGTTCATCAAACAAATGAACACCGAACTCGGTAGTGGGGAGCGTAACAGTCGTCTCAATTTGGCATTTCAGTGCGATGAGGGATTTCAGGCACGTCGTCTGATCACTAATCTGTTTAATAGCCGAACCGACGATAGCCTACGGATTTTCCAGAAAGGTCGTTCTGAATCGCACTTGGAAATGTTGGTGTTCCCTGGCGAGCGAGGTATTGCTGTCGTCCAGTATCACGCTGTTTTGGATCAGTCACTCGGCTACGCAGGTCTCACGTTGCCAATCGGCTATCTCACGACAGACCCAGAGCAAGTAGCTCAGTTGTGGTCGCAGGTGCAGCAACGAATCCTGTCGCCGCTTCGGTCTGCCGACCAGCCCGAGGTAGCACTAGAAGATCTTGATCAACAATTGGGTTGTAGCTCTGCTGGATTAGCACAATTATTGGTCGAAAATGCCGAGAAAAAACTGAAAAACTTGATGGATAAATTCAATCAGCGCTAGTGCTACTCACCTTGGTAGTTGACGGTCGTCGGTATCAGGGTGAAAGCCAACATTTGGTCTTTCCAATACAATAACCTTTGAAAGGTGTTTTTTACTTTTAACAATGAAGGGAGTGCCTGTTGGCTACGGTGTCCTCTCGCACTTCCTCTCTACCAATTCTGCGATAGACGCGGGGATTAGAAAAAACATATGCACTATCATGTGAATGCAAGAGCCTAGAGCGAAGAACTTACTCATATTCAAGAATGTTTGCTTGTTCAATTAGTAATGTAAAGCTCATGGCAGAATTCGCAGCGAATGCCAGAGTGACAGCAAAACCGTTTGCAGTAAAAAGCAACGGTAATGGCGTTAAAGAGACTAGCAGAGGCTTCAAACCTCTCGTCAGTAGAACTTAATAGCCCGCAAGGGAATTCATACAAGTCAATTACTTTCTTGCAAAAACAAAAAGCCGCCCCGAAGGACGGCTCAAACCATTATAGTCTGATTATTTGGACATAACGACGGTGATGTCATTACCTGACAATATACTTATTGCAGGCTTTTCACCACCGGTGACGTTACATAGTGCGAAAAGACACGTCACGAGGACGATACAGTTGCGCATTTTCAGCTCCCAACAGAGAGCTACGGGGAACGTTTTTAGGATGGAAGCTTCCACCATTCACCGGCTGTTTTATCAAGTTACCAGCCATCGTAGCAGGGTTAATATTGGCACCCCTGAATTCCACCCCAGAGTTCCAGCTCTGCGGGAGTACCACAGTTACAGGTATTACTTAAAAGAATGCAACTAGTTAGTTTGTTGCTTCATTGGTACTTCATAACGTGGAACATTTACTACTTTGCGCCTGCTACAGGCAGTACATCAACTTGACGGTGAGATTATACTGACAATAGTAATTCCTGCAATCAATTGATTAACAGAGATATTAGTGGACTATTTACACAAGGGGTGTTCGGGTCTAAACTATCTACATCAAGTTACCAGCCATCTGGTGTGCAGCATGATGTTTCCAGACTTCAGTGCTGCACAAAAAAACCGCCTTCCAGGGCGGTTTTTTTGTATCGGGGCGAGCCTTTCCTGCTTTAAAAGCCATTCTATATCTGTAACCAAATCACAGGGAAAGCTGTAACTGGCCTGCAGGTCAAGACAAACTCTCCTAAAATTCAGATAGCCTTGCGTCGACCCGTTGAACTCACAGGTAAGAAAAGACATTAGCTAACCGTTACCTTCATCGCCTGTAGAAAAATTTCTCTCTATTATCAACACCAAATCCATGCAGAAAGGCCGCGCTTCTTTACCGGAAGCGCGGCCTTTCTGCATTTATGCCCTTAATCACAAAGGAGTTTTATCATGAAATTAGCCAGCCGCTTCGGACGGATTAACCAGATACGCCGCGACCGTCCACTGACGAACGATGAACTGATGATCCATGTTCCCAGTGTATTTGGTACCGACAAGCACGAATCCCGCTCGGACCGCTACACCTACATCCCGACCATCACATTGCTTGATAGCCTGAAGCAGGAAGGTTTTGAACCGTTCTTTGCCTGCCAGACCCGAGTGCGCGATCAGAGCAAACGAGAGCACACCAAACACATGCTACGCCTGCGCCGTGAGGGGCAAATTACCGGTAAGCAGGTGCCGGAAATCATTCTGCTTAACAGCCATGACGGCTCCAGCTCATACCAGATGTTGCCGGGGCTATTTCGTGCAGTCTGCCAGAACGGGCTGATTTGCGGTGAAAGTTTTGGTGAGGTACGAGTGCCACATAAAGGCAATGTGGTGGAGAGAGTCATTGAAGGGGCTTACGAAGTACTGGGGATATTTGACCGGGTGGAGGAGAAACGCGATGCCATGCAGTCGCTTTTGTTACCTCCACCAGCACAGCAGGCGATGGCAAAAGCGGCATTAACCTATCGCTTTGGTGAAGAGCATCAGCCGGTGACGGAATCACAAATCCTTTCCCCGCGCCGCTGGCAGGATGATAGCAACGACCTGTGGACCACTTACCAACGCATTCAGGAGAACTTGATAAAAGGCGGACTGTCAGGACGAACGACGAAAGGTCAGCGTGCTCAAACCCGTGCTGTCAAAGGTATCGACGGAGACGTAAAGCTCAATCGCGCTCTGTGGGTGATGGCTGAAAATATGCTTCAACTCGCTTCATAAACGACTTTAACTATTACCTCCAAGGCCCTGTCATGTCAGAAATAAATCTACCTCCTGATCTTCCGGTAACTGAAGCACGCACCATTCGTCGTGCTCTCCGCTTACTGGAAAAATATCAGCGCCAGCCTGGCGAACAATTTAATTCCACTACCTTCACCAAAACCTGGCTACAACTGCGTCTTGCTCTGCAGGAGCGCGAAGTTTTTCTTGTTTTATATCTCGATAATCAGAACCGTCTTCTGGAATGCGAGACGCTCTTTACGGGCACGATTAACCATACCGAAGTCCATCCACGCGAAGTGGTGAAACTGGCACTACGCCATAACGCTGCCGCTGTGATTCTGGCCCATAACCATCCATCCGGAGAGACAGAACCGAGTAAACAGGATCGAAACATCACTCAACATCTGGTGAAAGCGCTGGCTATGGTAGAGGTGCGGGTGCTGGACCATCTTATTGTTGGCATCGATGTGCTTTCTTTTGCTGAACGTGGCTGGCTATGAGGCTAACCATGAAAATCATCGATAAAAAGGCCGCGATGGCGATTCAGCGACAGCATCCGGATTCCCGTATCTTTCGCTACTGCACAGGCAAATACCAATGGCACGGCAGTGCCAGTCATTACACCGGTCAGGATGTCGCGGAGATTTCCGGCGTGCTGGCGGTTTACGCAGAACGTCGTCAAGACAACCACGGTCCGTATACACGCTTGATGTGCATCACCACCAATTGACACTAAATAAGGAGTCGAAAATGCAAAATTCATGGGGACTGAAGCGCGACATCTCGCCGTGCTTCGGTGCAAGACTTGTGCAGGAAGGTTGTCGCCTGCATTTTCTGGCAGATCGTGCAGGTATTAGCGGTACGTTTAACGAGGAGGAGGCGCTACGTCTGAATAAGGCGTTTCCGCTAGTGATGAAACAGCTTGAATTGATGCTGTCATCCGGTGAACTGAATCCGCGCCATCAGCATTGCGTCACGTTGTATCATAACGGACTCATCTGCGAGGCTGACACTCTCGGCTCTCATGGCTATGTTTACATCGTTATTTATCCTCAAGCATCTGCAACCAAGTAAAACCTTCTCTTCTTTTATCAGGACCCAACTCATGCACATTTCATCTGTACTGGCCACGGTGTCGGTTTCGTCACACCTGTCGCCCGTTAAGGTCTGGCAGCAACTGTTAACTTATCTGCTGGAACATCATTACGGTCTGGCACTTAACGACACGCCATTCCACGACAACGCGGCCATTCAGGAACATATCGAAGCAGGGATAACTCTAGCCGATGCGGTGAATTTTCTGGTCGAAAAGTACGAACTGGTTCGTATAGACCGGAAGGGATTTTCATGGCAAGAGCAGACCCCGTATATTTCCGTAGTAGATATTCTGCGAGCAAGGCGCTCTACCGGATTGCTAAAAGCTAACGTGAAATAAACGCTTAAATACAGAGCAGACTAAAGGAAAGCAAAATGCTAATCTCACAGACGAAGAGACTTCTACTCTAACCTCCCCTCCCCTGCAAAATACCTGACATTTTCTTTTAGGACCAACAATGGGACCAAAATGAAAATTGAACTGAAGATTACAATTTATTTAACAACAAGTTACACAACCAATTCAGACTCCGCCAGCCCACCAAACCTAACGGCTTGATTCTCATAGAGATTCAGGCCGTTTTTCTTTGGGCATGTGGCACAACTGTGACTCAGGAGTGTACCATATGCCGTCCAACAGCATCCTCCATTACCTCTATAAGCGTAACCACACATGGTGGTTCAGAAAGCGTTTCGTATCTCAGGGCAATGCAATCGAGTACAGGCTGAGCCTGCAAACAGCAAGCTTTCAGCGTGCCCGCCTTCTTGCCCTACGTTTACAGACACTTTGCCAACAGATGGTTGCTTCTTTGGGGGCCCCCAAGAAACAGAAGAATGGCGTGATGGAGAAATCAGCACAAGAGCAAATCAGAGCAAAACTTCGAGCAAAAATTGCCGAATGGACCGCTGAGGAAACAGAACATTGGTTCTGCGGCGCTACACGTAATGAAGGCGATCTGAACGATTATCTTGAGACATTAGATATGGTTGTCTCTGATTTGAAAGAACGCATCGCTTACGATGACAAACCATCTCTGCACCGGACCGAAGCAAGTACCGTTCTGGACGAACTGCCACACCTCAAAGCTACTCTCAGTGAGTACGATTACCAGGTCATTGCTCGCATGGTGGCACAAGCCAAGGTCAAATCCTTGCAGGATACCAGAGCAATTATTCTTGGTGGGGATGCTGACTGGCTTACAACTAGCCCAGTTTCCTCACAAGAGACGTCCCACTCTGATGTTCATTTTCTTTCAGATATGATCAGCAAGTACCAAGCCGAGAACGCAAGCAAAGAGCACTCGCAGAAAAGTCAGGACAAATATGCTCACTCGCTCGCACTCACCTTCAGCTTCTTCGGCAATGTGCCCATTTCGGAGATCTCATTATCCAGCGGTAGAGAGTTTCGTGAGTTACTTGCCTCATTACCTGAGAAACTCAAAGCCAAAGAATTGCTCGAAACTCCACTACTTGAGCTTATTTCTAAGAAAAAGGCTACTAAAACTATCGCAACGGCTACGGCTAACGATCACCTTGAAAAAGTACGCCGCTTCTTTCAATGGATGCTAGATACAGGGTATCTGCCTGATGACAATCCCATACCGAAAGAACCATTACCCGAGCCAAAGCAGAGCAACAAGGCAGCGAGACATGCGATTTCTGACGAAGATGCAGTAAAAGTGTTTAATCATCAGATCTTTACTGAGCATCGAGGCCTTGTGACCAAAAAAATTCAACATCCACATCACTTCTGGCTTCCTTTACTCTGCCTCTTTACAGGCATTCGGCCGAACGAGGCATGTTTACTGTATGTCGATGACATCGAGCTGGTGGGAAAGGTGTGGTGTATCCGCATTGATAAGCGTTTTGATGAACAAAAGTTAAAAACGCCCAACGACTTACGCTATATCCCTCTACATAAGCGTTTACTGGAAATTGGCTTTGTGAAATATGTACATGATCTCCGCTCTTTGGTTGGTGGAAACAGCCGATTATTCCCAGAGATTAAGGCGATTAAAGGCTACCACTCACATAAACCCGGAGAGTGGTTTAACCGTAACATTCGCGACAAGCAGTCACTAGCTCCAAGCTCAACTCTTTATACTTTCAGACACGCCTTTCGCGATAAATTAGTGATATTGAACGCAACTGATGAATACTTAAACCGTCTAATGGGGCATCAAGGTAGCCCCTACGGAAGCTCCCTGTTAAGTGATGTTACCCGTATGAAGGGGCTCATTGATAAGATTGAGTTTGCAAGCATTGTTCAAAACGTTAAACCTTATGCAAGCCTACAAGACTTCCGTAGCGTAGCAGGGAGGGCGAAATGATGATCTTTAATTGTCGTTTTATGCCTTTAGACAGTTCATTTCCGCATCATGGTATGTTCCGTCAAACGGAGGACGATGAATGGCAAGTTAATCTCTATATGCTGTTCAAAAAACTGCCCAAACCGCGGAGTTCGAGAGCCATTTGGTATAAAACCAGCCAAAATATGGTTCATAAACTACCGAGGGAAATGTTTAACAGGGAAATTCGTGAGATTGGTGCTGTTTTCCATGACGAAATTGATAAGAACACATGGATTTCAGTTCGTTCGGCCCTCGTGTTACTGACCTATGGCTCCCGAAATCACAAGCATCTTGAGTTAGTACAATGGGTTGAGCGATACACCGGGGTCAATCTCCCTCGACTCAAAGGCTTAAGTCGTAGAGAGACAGTCTTTGGACGAAAACTCCTTGAATTCATTAAAAAAGAGCTAGTTGACATCACGTATGGTGACTATGAATTGCAAACTCAGTGCCGCATGTGCAACGGGAAATACTATGTCGATTTCACAGTAAAGCATTACTGGAACGGTAACGAAGATAGCACCAAGTTTCACCTTTATCTTATTGAATTTGATGAAGAAGAACACGAACACTTCCAAAACAAACTAGCCGATTTAGCTAGGGACTCACAAATCAAAAAACAGGAGCCGAAAGCAACTATCATCAGGGTGAAACACAACGAATGTGATGACTGGTTTGATCTTGTACGTTACAACAATGGGCTAATTGGTTTTGAACAAGCTCTTTTATTGGGAATTTCTGCTGCCAGCCGTAATGTAGATGGCGACAGAATCATCATTGATTCAAAATCTGCCAAAAATGCTTATGACGACTCCTTGAACCGGAGTGCCTGGTTGCTTTCCTATGAGAAACAGCCGTTGAGAGGGATCGAGGAAGCTGCTAAGCGATGTGGAATCCATTATGAAAAAGCGCGTTCAAATACAAGCAGGCAGTTGAGATTATCACTTGAGTCGTTCAGCTCTAAACTCTACCGCTGGTTACCTGATAGCTCAGCCGAATACGTCCTTCAAAACCTAAAATCAGACTGACGTTTAAGAAAAGTTACATCGAAATGTTGATGCGATGGGGGATTGCGGTGTGTTCAAACGCCGTAACCCCCGAAACTTACCGCAACACAGCCCTATAGCTTCTATAAATGTATAGGGATTCAGTTGTCAGAAATGATTTATTTCAACGTAATGACTGACCACATCAGCCTTTTTGACAGATCCAACGCTATCGAAAAAGTGTCACGCTGCATGATCAACACTCTTTTCTCTCGCCGGTATAAGCATCGTGTTAACAACCTACAGGAGACACTATGTTTATACGTGATGTAATCATCCCGGCACTCGTAACTGGCTTGCTTGCCTTTGCCACAACACTACTTGAATCAATCATTAAAATGTTCACACCACCGGACATTTCCGCGATCTAACCAACCACTTTCCCCCTACCAATAACCATGCCCTAAAGATCTGCCACCAGCACAACAATGGAATGCCCGTTAAGGACATGCCACAGGGTGGTTTTGGCATTTTGGCAGGCCTTTGCAGCATAGCATGGCCTATTGGCAGGGTAAGGAGTTCATATGGCTACAGTCGGCTACGCCCGTGTGTCTACTACCGGGCAAAGTCTGGATACACAACTCGAGGCCCTATCCGGCTGCGAAAAGATATTCAGGGAGAAAATCAGCGGGGCAAAGGATGACCGTCCGGAACTACAGGCAATGTTGGAATTTGTTCGTGAGGGCGATGTGGTTCAGGTAACAAAACTGGATCGCCTTGCCCGTAATACCCGCCATCTACTGGAAGTCTCGGAATACCTTCAGGGGAAAGGAGTGGCCCTGAATATCCTCAATATTGGCATCAACACTGCCACACCTACAGGGAAGCTGATGCTGACGATGATCGGGGCTATTGCCACATTCGAGCGTGAAATGATGCTTGAGCGTCAAGCCGAAGGGATAGCACTGGCAAAGCTAAAGGGTAAGTACAAAGGCCGTAAAGCAACAGCTCGCAGTAAGGCACTGGAAGTTATTGAACTGCTAGAAAAGGGTTTGAGTAAACCGGAGATATCCCACCAGTTGGGAATCGGCATTACCAGCATTTATCGCATCGTCAGGGCTAACAGACCCGACTTATTGGAGAACAAGCATTGCAGCGACTAAAGGGGTGCTTACTGATTGCCTTGCTCTACAACGTGAACACCTTAGCAGCACCACCTATCAATGTCTGGCTCCGGTGTGCGAATGGCATTCATGCAACGATTAAAGATGACGTACTGACCGCTGAAGGAGTGATCACACTGCCATTTGAGCACACGGAAAATGAAACCGACCAACAGATAACGTTAGTCTTCGCCGACTCTCACACGGAAGCAAAGATACAAATCAGGTATAGAGGACCTGCATTCTACCTCAGAGACACTGATGGCAGTTGGGCCCCATGTGCTGTAACCAAAATTCCCTAACTGTCCCACGATAAGGAAAATTCTATGAAAACACTGACTCTGGCTTTGACAATTGCATTATTGCTTTCTGCGTCAAGTCTCGCCACAGCATCATCTTTGGAAGACCAAGTCATTGCTCTGAGCTGTCCAAGCAATGTAAGAGGCACACTTCACATGAATAATTCTTGGCAGGATGGCTATTTCTCTGTTCGGAGCTTTGGAGTTCTTGCCCTAAGATCCTTTGCACAACAGAACCGGGAACAAGCTGTACTCACGTTCAGTAATGGCGAAGTGAGAGCCAAAATTCGGACATGGGTCAAGGATAACGAGATTCGCTTCTATTTGTGGGATAAGGGCGACTGGAAGTCTTGCGACTGGCAATAGCTACAGCAATGCATGAATTCAGCTCCCCGCTAGGGAGTTGAATTCGCGTCCTAAAACCCATCATCATTTTCACTCACATTTCGAAACATATTCTCCTCTGCTCTATTGCTAACCACATGAATCTGATCATAAAATACCCCTGCTAGTACCTAGGAGAGAGCTCCTCGCAAAAGCTTGGTGGTCTGCTTGTCAGCCATCGTGGAGGCTTCGGCCTCTATTCTCTCCCCACACGACGCATGCCACACGTTCTCAATGTTCCAACGTTACGATGCTAACGCATCACCAACGCTCTGGTACTTGCTGTAACAGTTGGGATTGCCGGATTGTGGCGAGGGGACGTCACACAGTGACGTCGAATACTGGGGTTAATTGCTGAACATCTCTTATTCCTGTCAGTTCAGGCGAGGCCGGTAACCATAGTGGTGACCGGGAACTGAGAAGGAGATGTAATTATGAGTCGTAAGACACGTAAACGTCGAAAGACAAATACAAGTCGAAAGACACGTAAAAAATACCAGGCTAGTGTTCAGCAAACGTTTTGTGTGAAGGAAAGACTAAAGAAATACTCCAAAGATGCCGGTAAGCTATTGTTTACCTTAGTTATCAGCGAAGTGATTTCTGCTGTTTTTCATTCTGAAGCTGTTGCCTCCATCTTTGCATCCATCAAGGGATTCCTGTAATGGAGGCTATAATGGATAGGAACAACAACGATGAAAAGCACAAAACGTACCCCTAGTCTTCAAAGTCCCCCAAAGATTTATCCCCTGAATCAATCGCCTCTATTCAAGCTTAAAAATAAAAGAAAATTACTTGAAATCATAGGGTTATCCAAGAAACAAGCAGACAAGCTAATGCTTGACTCAGCGTACAAAGAATTTGTAAATGATGCCGGAAGGACAATACAGGAACCAATTGCTCAGCTCAAAGCGGTTCATAGGAAAATCGGCGTTTTATTGAGCAGAATCGAACTACCTCCATATCTTCACTCTGGTCGGAAGAAGCATTCAACACTTACTAATGTAGAATCACATAAGCTAGCAACTGAACTTCTGAAACTCGACATTCATAAGTTTTTCCCCTCGACTAGGGCTGCAAAGGTCTACAAGGCATTTGTAGAAAAATTTGAGATGTCACCTGATGTAGCTTATATCATGACCAATCTCTCAACCTTTGCAGGAAAAGTGCCCACAGGCAGTCCGATAAGCATGGCTATGGCGTTTTGGGCCAATAAAGACATGTTCGACGAGCTTAGCAACCTTGCGGCCTCAAACAGCTTAGTATTTACGGCATATGTTGACGATGTGGCGTTCTCTGGTTCGAAAATCCCAAAAGGATTTGCCGCCCAAGCTAAAAAATGTATTCGTTCCCATGGACTCACCTCTAAAGACAAAAAAGAGCGATTTTATCCGTCATCAGAGGGAAAGCTGCTTACAGGGATAGTCATTCAGGATGGGGAACTTAAGGTACGTTGGGCACATAACGATTCAATCGGAAAAGAATTTGCTACTTTGGCTGAAGCAAAAGACAACGCTACAAAAATAATCCATCTAGAAAAGCTAGCAGGTAAGCTGCATGCAGCCGGTCAAGTTGACTTCAGACAAAAAGATAGAGCTCGTTTTTTTACACAGCAGCTCAAAGCCGCAAAAAAGCGCTCAGAACAAGGTACTTAAAACAGCAAGTAGACTAAAAGTAATTATCGTGCCATACAAGGAAAATGATATGTTGTATCACGTTGTTATTGAAAAGAAACCAGTAAAAACTGGCAAAGATGGTGCTGAAGAAAACAAAACAGATCTCACCAAAGAGCAGCTGATTGCTCGCTTCATAGAACCTTACGAGCTAGGCAATCCAATTACAGTAAACGGCACGACTATTCAAACATCAGAAATCAATAGATTAACTGTTAAGGCTACTGAAACCAGCATTGAATCTTTCATACCTGCGATAGAAGCAGAGGATCGAAATTCAAGTGTGATTATGTTTGGCGGACCGTCTTACCTAGAACGTGCGATATATCGAGCTCCTGATGTAACTGATGAATTCATCACTGGTCCCGCTGGCAGCAAAAAATCGATCGCATCAAAAAAACCAAATAAATCAACAACAAATACAAACTCTGACAAAGTTTTCATTGTTCACGGGCATGATGATGCAGCGAAGATCAAGACTGCTCGTTTTGTAGAACAATTGGATTACAAAGCTATTATTCTGCATGAACAGGCAAGCTCTGGTAGAACCATAATAGAGAAAATCGAGCAGTTTACTGATGTGGGATTTGCTGTTGTGCTATACACGCCGGACGATATAGGCAATGCCAAAGGCAATGCAGACGACCTACAGTTAAGAGCCCGTCAAAACGTTGTTTTCGAACATGGTTTTTTGATAGGTAAGTTAGGAAGAGATCGTGTAGTAGCTTTGGTTGATGGAGCAATAGAACTTCCGAATGATATTAGTGGGGTCGTCTACATAAAAATGGACGAGGCAAACGCATGGCATCTTCAGTTAGCCAAAGAAATGAAACAAGCTGGTTTTAACATTGATATGAACAAGCTTGTGTAACCACTTGAAAATTACTGCCTTAATGTGCCATAGTCATGTGGCATTGATTCCCGCTACATTGCTCAAAGAATCAGACAGTTAGTATTTGGTGTCGCTCTCAGCCAGCTCCACCAAAATTCTCCATCGGTGATTACCAGAGTCATCCGATGAAGTCCTAAGAGCCCGCACGGCGCAAGCCCTGCGGGCTTTTTTGTGCCCTCAATTTGTCCCGCGAAGTCCGAAGAGAACTAATTAAATCCGAACCTTTTAGGCACCTTGTTAGGCACCTCATAAAGCTTTATTGTTTTTGAGGTACCTAAAACTATGGAAACCCGGCAATGGCAAGACAAACAAAACCTCTCTTCGTTAAGGAAATCGAATCTGCCAAACCCAAGGAAGCGGACTATGTGCTCTATGATGGCGATGGCCTTGAGCTACTGATCAAATCCAGCGGGAGTAAAATCTGGCAATTTCGCTACATTCGCCCTGTCACTAAGAAACGAGCGAAGAAGAGCATTGGTCGTATCATAGCTATCCGGATTCTTCCCTTGTCGTTAACCTAGGAAAACTCTATGAGCGAAGTAGCTAATTATACGGACGTCTTTCAAAGTTGGCAGGATCACCGATTTAATTTCAATCTTGCAGTTCCCTTAACCGCCACTCCGGGGCTACGTAAGCCCCAATTAGCTGCTATTTATGCAACGCTGGGGCATCTGGTGGTTGACCCTTCTTCCCCGGCAACGGTAGTAATGCCTACGGGTACAGGAAAAACTGACACAATGCTTGCCCTGCTCATTGCAGGTAAAATGCCCAGAACCTTAATTCTGGTGCCATCAGATGCTCTAAGAACTCAAATATCTAGTAAATGCGAAAAATTCGCAACACTTCGCACTGTGGGAGCCGTATCAGGTACGGCTCTAAACCCTGTAGTCGAAGTGATCAACTCAGGAATGTCTGAACAAGAAGTTCTTCAGCTTGCTAAGGCAAACGTTATTATAGCTACTCCACAAGCTCTGCAACTATTCGATAAGGATGCTCTGCAAGCTTTGGTGAGAATGTGTAGTCACCTCCTAATAGATGAGGCCCACCACGTTGCAGCAACTAGTTGGGGGCGTATCAAAAAATGTTTTAGCGGGAAACCATGTATTCAGTTTACCGCAACACCATTTAGAGAAGATGGTTTAGCATTAGAAGGAAAAATTATTTATAACTACCCTCTTCGTGATGCTCAAAATGATGGCTATTTCAAAAGCATCGAATTTCACCCAGTACGAGAATACAATTTGGATCACTCTGACCAAGCTATAGCAGATAAGGCTGTAGAGCTACTTAGAGAAGATATACAAGCTGGCTATAATCATCTGATGTTAGTGCGGGCCAAATCACAAAAACGAGCCGAAGCCCTCTTCGAAATTTACAAGGCTCATGCGGACCTTAACCCGGTATTGATACATAGCAAAGTCCCAAACCAAGCTAGAATTTTCGAAGAGATTGTCCTGAAAAAATACCGAATCATCGTTTGTGTGGACATGCTGGGGGAAGGTTTTGATTTGCCTGAACTTAAAATCGCGGCTATTCATGATCAGCACAGAAGCCCTGCAGTCACTTTACAGTTTATTGGCCGGTTAACTAGGGTTGATAATTCTCTTGGGAACGCAAAGTTTGTCGCCAACATTGCAAACCAAAAGACTGATCATCAAATGTCAGAGCTCTATAAAGAGAGTGCTGACTGGAGCTCTGTGATCCGGGATGTTAGCCAAGAAAAAGTTAGTAAGGAAATTGAAAAGGAGTCATTCAGTGAGCAGTTTTCAGATGAGAAAGACGCAGATACTATCTTTGGATTGAATCCGAATCCAAAGATTAGCGCAACAGCCTATCACCTTTCCCCCAAGAACTGGATGCCAGAACGAGCGAATGAAATCTCTGGCAAAAGAGAGAAGCTGCAATATATTTCCATTAATGATGAAGCAGATACGGTCATCGTAGTAACAAAACGGGAGACACTTGTTGGATGGGCTCAAACTGAAGCTATTTTCGACACCAACTGGCTCTTATATCTGGCCTTCTACATCAAACCTGAGAACACACTTTTTATTCATACATCGGGTGATGATATGCAATCTAACCGATTCCTTAATTTAGTGGCTAAAGATCCTGTACGTATTAATGGTGAACCGACCTTTCGCTCTCTCCACAATATTAAGTTAATGAAATTGCAAAACGTAGGTTTATCTCGTGCCCGAAAGGATCTCCGATTTACGATGCATGTAGGTCACGACATCAATCAAGTAATTAGTGAGATTGAAAAAGGTAGCGCAAAGAAATCCAACGTTTTTGCAACAGGTTTCGAACAAGGTGATAGAACTACAGTTGGTTGCTCACACAAAGGTAAAATTTGGGAGATGAACTCATCACCAATCAATTATTGGGTCGAATGGTGTAAAAATATCTCGAAGAAACTTAATGATAAGACAATAGACCCAAGTGATTTATTAAAGAATGTCATGCGAGCAGAGAAAATTGAGCAAAAATGGCCTGATGGTCTTTTTTACTCAGACTGGCCCGAGTCCATAGCAATTGAGAATGAACAAAAAAGATCTCTTATTTTTCAGGGAGAAAGATTTAACCTTCTTGATATTGTCTTGGGTAAACCCAATTATGCTGATGACCTAACTTTAAGCATTCCTGTGTACGTCGCAGATAGGGATGGATTGGAACACCTACTTACAACGATTAATATTAAGTTGCTGGAAGATGGTTACAAAACACACTGCCCCGGTTTGAAAATTTCATTATCTCAAGAGGTTCCGTTAGATGAATACTTGGATAGCGAACCACTTGTGCTACTAAGTGTCGATGGGTCAATGCTTCTAGGTAATTATCGTTATTTCTCGCCCAACAGTGTGGATATCAAATTACCAATATCTCTACTTGAGGTTTGGGATTGGGGGACAACTAAAATTCATCAGGAATCAATGCGTGCAGAAAAACGCCTTGATAGTGTACAGGGATTCACTTACAACAAGATTGCTGATGATTACAGTATAGTATTCAATGATGATGGTGCAGGCGAGATTGCCGATCTCGTTGCAATTCGTGAAAGTAAAAATGTCATTCATATTGATTTATTCCACTGCAAATATTGTTCATTGACAGATGGAGTAGCTATACCAGGAGCTCGCGTGAACGATGTTTACGAAGTGTGTGGTCAAGCATCTAGATCAGTAAAATGGTTATATACGGGGGAGAAATTTTTTGATCGTTTGATGGAACGTTATCAAAAATCGCTTCTAACCGGCTTTGATAGAATCCTAAAAGGACTCCCGCAACAACTTGAGATATTGCGAAATAAGTGTCATGATCACGAACTGGTTTTCAAGTTTGCTATCGTACAACCTGCTATTTCAGCTACGAAAATTTCTAGCGGTCAATTAGCAGTGCTTGGAACGAGTTACTCGTATATTAAAAGTATTTCCGGATCGGATATAAGAGTTATCGTTAGCCCTTAGAATTAAAATTTATGAAGAAGCCTCATAAACTCCGACCATTCAAAATGGTCGGAGGAGTATAGATACCTATCAATTTTGCATTATCACATCTAACATGAATAATACAGCTCACCGTTTTTTCTCAAGCTACTTCGTAGCAGCTGGAGTAAATTTACTCAGTGAAATGTCAAGGCTTTTTGCGTAGCGACAAAATTGCTCTTGCGGTTTCAGCACGATTAGCAATTTTCATTTGGTTGATTGCAGCTTCCACATCTCCACCACTCTTTTTATCCAGTTTAATTAGAAGTTCAACAGGTAATAGCGAGGTTAGATTTTCAGGTTTAGACTCAGACCAACTAATGGTTGCAACAGCCCCTTCAACTCGCTTAATAATTAGATTTTTAAGTAATTCCAAGCGCTCTGGTTCAACGGTTATAAAACCAATAGGCAGGGTTAATGCACTATCAGAATTAGGTTGACCATGGTATTGCACCAAAGCAATCACATCAGGGATTAAGAGTATCTCCAAACGATCAAACTTAGCCTCTGAAGTAAGGCCAATACCTGTAGGAAAACGGCCAAAGTGTCGCTTACGTTCTTGACGTTTCTCACTTTCATCAGTGCTTGGGTGTAAAAGCGAAATGCGAGCAATCTTATCGTCGGCATAATTGCCAAGTATATTGCCCAGATCGCGATTAAAACGCGAAAGTTGACTGCCATTAGCTCCCCATAGAGGTACTTTACTACTATACCACAGCGCTTTTGGAGCAGTTTTACCTACATAATCACGTAATGCATTATGCAACATACTAATGAACAGCTTAGAGTTATGCGGCAAATAAACAGCCCCTAACATGCCGGTAGTCAATGAAGTGCCGTAACCAGTTTTCCGTTGTTCGCGAGCCTCTATCCAACCGGAATAGTCGAACTTATAACCATTAGCAAATTGCAATAATACTATGTCATTTGCTAGTTTACAGAAATCTTCACAGTTGATACCAAATTCATTTAATTTATGTCCTCCCAAAAAATCTGCGATATGAGCCTCCAGCTCGTTTGAAAGCGGTAGGCGGGTGTTACCTAAATATTCATAGGAGCGAGTAAATTTCTGCGGTTCAATGCTACCTGTAGAAGCATCATAGCTAACCTCGACTTCTATTGGGAGCTGCACCATTTCATGCGAACTACAGCCCATTATCTTATATAATCTAGTTCGTTGGCGCTCATAATCGCTGTTGCGGCTGAGCAAAAGATGATGATGAAACTGGGAGCTAAAAGCCTCTGTTACAGCAGCAGCATCTCCACCGATCTGATGCCGAGGCAATAGTTCTGGCAGTCCAGAAGTAAAACGACGATTCGGTTGCGGTTTACATATCGAAAGAGTTAGTAGATCAAATGCCACTTCCTCCGTTCGTTCTTGATACTTAACTAAACTTGGCTTCCCGCCATTACTAGCTGCATGCTTACGTAGGAATGAGCTAGCCTCAATATGCCCATCAGGGTTAATGTTGATCAGCCTGTTAGCCAGCAGGCCATCAAGTAATACCTCTCTCTCACGGTCGGTTAGACCAAAGTAATTCTGTAACTCGCTGGGGTAAAGCTGGTCAAAAATCAACAGCAAGCGACATGCAAACTGTTCAATTCCAGGCATCAGTTTTTCAGTAGTCAAAGCGCAGTTGATCTTGTAAGTCCGCGCAGGTAGTAAAACGGTAATCAAATTACCCAGACGTGGTTCTGACATTAGTTGTTATCTCCAAGCAGACTTTGACCACACAGGATTTGGTAGTTGGGTTCATCTACGGTAACCTGTTTACTAATAAATTCATGAACGTTTCCAAGTGCTGAGTCATTATTGGTCTTTGACCACATACGCCTAGCCCCCAGAATCAACAACCTTTCTTGAGCTCGCGAAATAGCAACGTTTATTCGCGGCGCATCGCGCAGGAAACCTTGTAGTTTGCTAGGATTATCGCGAACCAGACTGAGGATAATTATCTTGTTCTCTTGGCCCTGATATGAATCAACAGTATCGATCTTAATCAAACCACGTAACGATGCTGCCCATTCAGCCCGACTGATCGCATTGTCAATTTCCTCTTTTTGCTGGCGATACATTGTGATTATACCAATCGGGTATGGCTGCTCTGTAGTAATAGTTTGCTCAAGCCGTGCAATGCAGTCATTGCTCGACAATGACTGCAAAGCCTCTAACAATAACCTGACTTCTCGTTGATTATAGTAACGGCCATTACCCTTATGTTCTTCTGCACCTGCTTCACTAGGGCTTGAGCTATCTATCCAAGTAACAGTTTTGTTCCAGGGACTTGGCAACTGGGAATACCAATCTGGCGAGACTTTCCTCGATGAATGTAGCTTACCGATATCTTGAGCGTAAAAGCACTCCGATACTAATTCGCCAATTGGTTCTACCATTCGATATTGAGTATCGAGTGTTACGCCATCAGTTGCTTTAAAAGCACGTTCAAAATCAGACTCATAAAAGATCCCTTTCCCAATTTCTAACTTCTTAGAGGCTAATTTAAGATGTTGTTGATGATAGAATGGTGGCAGTTGCTTATGATCCCCTACCAGCAATACTCGCTTACCTGATTGCAGTGCTACCATCAATTCAGCAGCTTGTGCTCGGCCAGCCTCATCAACTATTACCCAATCAAAACTAGACTCAGCTAGCTCTAATCGACGATTCCCAACACCAACAAGAGTTCCGCAAACCAATCGCTTACTTTTGAACATAAATCGATCAAACCCAGCCTCACCGCCGCGCAAAACATCCATCCACTCTTGGCTCATTTCCAATAGCTGCAAAAAGCGTTCAAGGTTCTCAGGATTGTTATAACTGCATTGTATGGCAATTTGCTCAGCTAGCTGCCTTATCAAGGTCTCATCATAGACCAGAGTTTTTAGCAAGCTGTCATCGAATATTGAGTTAATAATTTCTTGTGTTCGCAGTTTAAGCTGTTTGCTTTGTTCTAATAACTCAGTAAGTCGCTCTTCATGACTAATGCTATTGCTCTTTGTCTGTTCTAATTTTGCCAGCTCGCGGCTATATTGGCCAAATGTCACCATCAAGGGATTCAGCGTACGATGTAACTGACATAACTGTTTAACTAATAATGGAGCCATACCTAGCCGCTTTCCTAGGGAACTAACTCGTAGGTCATATTCACGGTGAAACTTATGCTGAATCTGTCGCTGAAGAGCTTTAGTTGCGACACTTAGCATACCCTCATCGATCATAAGCTCATTACCAATACGTACAGTATCCAGTTCCATTCCTTTTATATGGCAAAGCTCTCGAGCTTTGATGGCTACATTATCAACAGACGCATGGGATTGGCCGACCAAAAGAATATTATTCACACCGCAATGTTGATACAGATAGTGAATAAATTTAGAAATAAAGGTTGTTTTACCTGTTCCTGGCGGCCCCTGTAAAACTCCGACAGGCCCCAACTCGATCAACTGTTGAAAAGCCATGAGCTGCTGTTCGTTAAAATGTTGTCCAGGCTGATCATAAAGCTCGTGTAATGTCTCAGTGGATGGCCGCGGTTGCATTTGCTGCATGCAAGGTTTCTGATGGTAATCAAAATACTGTGGAAGATGTTGAATCTCAGCTTTGTTTTCAATTACTCGTTGAAGAGCTCTTTGACGTAGCTCTCGAGATGATTTATCACGGATTGATTCCAGTTGTAGCTGGCTGCCGCTACTAATTCGCTTACGAGCTGCGTCGAAGTCAAATCGAATAGCCAACAGATTTGGAGTAGTCTCACTTAGCCGCAACTCACCCAACGGTACTGATTCACGCTTATCTTTAATATAAACAATGATCTTTTCATCAAGTTCAAAGCTGAGGTCAGCACCGGATTCCGTAGTATATTGGTAAAGTAAACAACCACTTGGGGATTCCTGAAAGTCAGCTGAATCAATGTTGACTATATCTCGTAGCTCTACTTCAGTGTCAGATAATGCTTGCCACAACTCAACTGGACTTGACTCACTACTATCGAAGTCATCTTCATCCATCTCTTGATCGGGATTAGCTCTCTCAATGATGGCATCAAGTACTGGCTCGAGGTTAAATAGCAGCTCAATAAAAGCATTACGCTGATTTAGTAAGCCACGCTGTAACGATAGCTGAGTCTTAATTTTAGCTTGGGCATTCTTACCTGCCTTTATAGTTTCTTCAATCGATAATCCTGTATGATGCGCAATTCTATTAATAGTGCGATTACCAGGATCGAGAATGACCAATAACTGCTCACTTAAGCCCGTGATATAACAACGCAATTCATGCACAAAGCGCGGATCAGACGACCATCGACAATGAAAATGATAGATCCCATCATTTTGTTCTAGAAGCTTTACTTCTTGCGGCCAATCATCAGTACCCCAGCACACAGGAATTACCTGATCCAGTGACTCAGACTCCACAACTTGTTTAATCTCAGCTTGTTCCGGTTCCCGAAGTGACTGCAGCAAAGGATCGAGCGCGATAGGTATACCGTCAACGCTTTGCTGAGCACGTTCTAACTCAGCTTGCACCGGTACTGGCATATCTTCACTAAATAGCTCCTCCACCATACGATATACTGCAAAGCAATCTCGCCCAAAAGCATCAGTACTTTCAGGATTATTTGGCTGGTAGCGATTATCTGCAGTTAATTCATCACTGAATTCAAGCAATCCAATCAGGGTAATTGCTGTCTGCTCCCCGACTTGTACCAGCAGTTTCTCTGGGCAAAGATCTCCATGAGGTAACTGCTTTTCATGAAAAGCATGAATGGTGTTGATCAGCGTCTCCGCAATTGTGAAACGTTGGGATTGTTCTAACACGTTCTCAGCAATAAACTGTGACCACGGTAGACCATCCACATACTCGCTCACTACATACAAGCCGCCTTGTCCTAAAAGTCCACAGGAATGCACCTTAGGAGTTGGCAGATTTATATGTGTAAGCTTATCGATTCGCTGCTTAAAAGCGTGGATACGGCGGTTAACTCCAGGTTGCTGAGGATTCAAAATCACGCCATCCCACAATTTTACCTGCAGGGCTTTCCCACCTTGTTCACAGTGATAATTGATGCTGCCAGTCGTAGCAATGGCAGCAAGCGCAGGGTAAACCATAGACAATTGTTCAGGAAGCGGAGGAAACTCAATTAACACACCAACGCTGTTCATCCCTTCGCGAAAGAATTTGTTTTGCTTTAACTCTTGATAAATCTGGTTAGCTTCGTCAAATTCTTGGCTATGTTCCTTAGTAGCCGCATTAAACTCATTGAGCATTATGTCCGCACGTGGAAAACGTTTACTTGGCTCAAGGTTAAGAGCTTGTTCAAACCAGCTATTTAAAATGCCGCTAAAAGGATCAGTTAATGGAGCTCGCCATTCAGGCATCTGTCCAGGTGTCAGTAACGATTCGCCTGCAAAACAAATACGATAAGCGATTACAGCTAACATGAATACATCGAGGCGATAGGGCTCAACTGCTTCTTCAAAAGCATCTTCGGGCAGAGTATATGGAGCACTTTGCAATGTCGGACGTAATGCCTCCAGGCTATTATTTCCCTCTAGCGAGGCTGCGCCAAAACCAGTAACGACAATGCTCTTTTGATCCCCTGCGTACCATAGATTGTGCGGGTCAATATCACAATGGCCGATACCTAGGCTATGTAATTCTGAGAATGGAGCCAATAATGCACGAACGCGATCAATGCGATCAGACTTACTCCATCCGTCAGCTTCACTATCTAGTATCTCATCCAATCGGCTAAAACTACGGCGTAACTCATACAGCTCACGGGCATCATCAGTTATATCCTCCTCGGATAATTCACTTACCGCACGCAACATATAATCTTGCATAGTTGCACTGCCATGACGAACCAAGCGACCGACTCGAGTTTCACGCAGAGCTATCTCAGCCCACAATGTTTGCATTGCATTTGCTACACCTAAGGCATCAAAGTTCCACTGACGTAGCAGACCTCTGTGTTGGATATTGTCTTTGTGGGTAGCCCTGAATTCGTTGTATAAAAGATGCGGGTGGCTAAAAAATGGCTTATCGTTCGCAATATAACCACTTTCTTTTAGTGGTAAAGGACTCACTTTTGAACCATCAAAGAAAGACTTAATGATCGGTAATGCCATATCTGAATTTGGCCGAGGCTTTCCCGCCTCAAATAGATGAGAAAAGTTAGTATCTTGCACCAGCTTTTCGTAATTTTTGGGGTTACCTATAGTCAAGAACTCATCGCGGGTATGAACATAGCGACTCTCACTTGGTGGCAAGTTCTCTGGACCAGCACTGCCACACAAAACTACATGAGCCTCAACGTGCAAAAAATAACCTAACTTGCGAGATAGCTCTACCTGTAACAGCTCCCTTAGTCGCAGAGCATGCTCACGTTTGATTTGATAAGGGCTCTTACCTCGTGGTTTACCATTTTGCAGCCACTTACCACCTTCGTATGTAATGCTACCATTCCACTCTTTCAGCTCCACTAATAACAGCCGGTCAGCTGTAATAATCAGCGTATCAATTTCCATCGATCCTTGGCTATCAGTAACAACCAAGCCCGCATAGCCAAACCAACTATCTGGTAACTGCTTGACCATCATATCAACTGTTTTGGTTTCGCTGCGGTGCAGGCCTGCACCACCTACTATCTGATACTTCACGTTTTCTCCTGCACCACTATATTTTTGTCGGTGGTAGTCAAGTAAAAATGGATGTAGCTATCTCAGACATTGCATAGATTGTGCCTGCCTGACCCTAAAGAATGTGGTTACGAAGGTAAACACCAGAAATTTCATACCGTTCGCAAAGAGAACGCATTCCAAAACTTTTCAAATATATATCATCATCTTGAACATATCACGTTAACGGCGAATCAATAAGGATTCGCCGTTTTTTGTTTTCTTTATTTCAGGAGAGATCATGAATAATCTGGGAGGATTGCAGTCCCTTCAGAACTCACTTAGTAGTTTACCAGAATGGGCCTCCGAACGAGTCATGCAGCAGATTCGTCAACTCACAAACTACAAACCGGTTATCGGTATTATGGGTAAAACCGGGGCGGGAAAATCGTCGCTGTGCAATGCTCTGTTTGCTAGTGAGGTATCGCCAGTCAGCGATGTGACCGCCTGCACATGCAAACCGCTGCGCTTTCGCCTGCATGTTGGCGAACGCTTCATGACTATTGTGGATTTGCCAGGTGTCGGGGAAAGCAATGCCCGCGATACCGAATATGCCACGCTGTACCGGGATGCTTACAGATCGCGCTACCAATTGCCCGCCAACCCCCCCTCTCAGAATTAGACCTCCCACGACACTCGCACAACCCTTTCACCCTCCGGCCGCGTTAGCGGCCGGAGGGATAGATTTACCTCTTGTCAGAATACGCGTCCAGCATGGCAAGGACCGCCCGACGCGCTGCATCGTCTGCGATATTGTCAGGCAGCGCATCAGCCCGCAGAGTGACATAAGCGTCAGCAGCCCTTCGGATGGCAATCCCGACAGAGTGACGATCGTGCGTTGCCAGGGTGGAAGTCAGCAGGCCATCGGGATCAATGCCGAGGGCTTCTATTCGGCGAACGCCGCGTTGCGGTAGATTGGCGCGACGGAACAGCATCGGCCCCAGCACTTGTTCCCGGAAGAAGGACAGCATCCCCAGCGCTTCGAAGAGTTCGCCCCTGCCCAGTTTAACCCCGGCATAATGCAGCCAGATCCAGGCTCGGGACTCAAACCACTCCGGCGTCATATTCGGCCAGTGCGCGCTAAATTTTGCCAGCTGTCGCTCGAGAGCATCGTTATCTCGGGTAAATAACACGGCAGGCTCTTCAACGCGCTGAGTGAGCATGTCCAGAGTGATAAGTTTCAGATCGACATGCAGAAGTTCCGGGCCAAACAGGCAGATCAGCAGGCGAGGC
>ERZ1026892.187-NODE-187-length-30200-cov-35.433737_pt1 | contig 30200 bp, 18 predicted proteins | sample MGYA00380176_ERZ1026892 | MGnify/ENA primary metagenome ERZ1026892 (study PRJEB33269, sample SAMEA4719812) | human gut metagenome | biome: human-associated habitat; feature: organic feature; material: feces | place: Cameroon | collected 2013-10 ... | reverse complement strand
TGGTTGGTAAAATCAAAAGCGGAATGTGTGGTTACCCTTGCTTGACGCTGTCGGGCAGTATGGGCATGGCGCCCGGCTGGGTGCACACGTAGGCACTCACCTTTACGGCGCGTGCATGGGCCTGGCGCACGGGTATGCCCTCGATGAGCGATGCTACAAGGGTGCCGGTAAATGAGTCGCCCGCACCGATGGTGTCGCTCACCTCGACGCGCGGTGTCTCCATGAACGAGGTGCCGCCCAGTGGGCAGTCGGGGGTGGCGGGGGTGAATATGTAGCTGCCGTTCTCGCCACAGGTGAGTATGAGCATGTCGAGGTGGTAGTCGGTGAGCAGGGTGCGGCACTTGGCTTCGAGGTCGGTGCCTTGCAAACCAAACATGCGGGCCACTACCACGAGTTCCTCGTCGTTGATTTTAAGCACGTTGGCGCGCTCTAACGACTCGGTGATGACCTCGCGGGTGTAGAAGTTCTGGCGCAGGTTGATGTCGAATATCTTGTACTGGCCGGGGCCGTTGGGCACGGTGTCGACAAAGCGCAGAATGCTTTGGCGCGACACTTTGCTGCGCTGTGCAAGCGAACCCCAGCACACGGCACGCGTTTGGTGGGCCATGGCCTCCATCTCGGGGGTGAAGGGTATGTTGTCCCAGGCCACATTGTCGGGGAAGGTGTAGTGGGCCACGCCGCTCTCGTCAATCTCGGCTATGACGGTGCCTGTGGGCTGGGGCAGCGAGGGCATGATGGCCTCGAGGTGGCGCTCGGCAAACACGCTGCGTGTTTCGGTGGCCAGCGCGTCGCTGCCTATGGCTGACACTACGCGCACGGGCAGGCCAAATTGTGATACGTGAAAGGCGAAGTTGGCGGGTGCACCGCCTATTTGCTTGCCTGTGGGCAGCACGTCCCACAGCACTTCGCCGAGTCCTATTACATATTGTTGCATGGTGATATTGTTGTTGAGGTGAGTAGATTATGCTTTAATGCGAGTGGTGTAATATACAAGGTAGAGCACGGCGGCGGCCATTACGGCTATGGCGCCCCACTGGCTGGCCACGGCGTCGCTGGCATAGCCCATGGCGAGGGGGAACACGGTGCCACCGAAGAGGCCCATGATCATCAGGCCCGAAACCTCGTTCTGCTTGTCGGGGCAGGCTTTAAGGGCTTGGGCAAAGGTGATGGGGAAGATGTTGGAGTTGCCAAAACCTACGAGGGCAATGCACACGTAGAGGGCCGTTTGTGAGTGAAGCGTGAGGAAGCCTGCCATGGCTACTGCCATCAGCGCTACGCTCAGCGCAAAGAATGTGCGCTCGCTCACCTTGCGCAGAATGAATGCGCCGAGGAAGCAGCCCGCCGTGCGGAATATGAAGTAGAGGCTTGTGGCAAATCCGGCTTCGGTGAGTGTGAGGCCGAGGTGCTCCTGCAAGAGTTTGGGCGCTGTGGTGTTGGTGCCCACATCGATGCCCACGTGACACATGATGGCCACAAAGCAAAGCAGCACAAAGGGGTTGGCCAGCAAGGCAAAGCAGGCCTTGAAACCTGAGGCGCGGTTGGCCGGGGCCTCCTCCACACGGCTGGCACCAAGCGTCAGAGTGGCTATGATGGCAATGGTCATGTAGATGGGGAAGAGCACACGCCAACCCAGCCCGAAGGCGTTTTGGCTGGCCCCCCATGCGGCGATGATGGGGGCGAGGAACGAGGCTATGGCCTTTACAAACTGGCCAAAGGTGAGCACGCTCGACAGGTTGCCGCCCGTCACCACATTGCTCAGCAGGGGGTTGAGCGATGTTTGCATGATGGCGTTGCCAATGCCGAGGAGCGAGAATGACACGAGCATCAGCGTGTAGCCCTCGCCAAACAGCGGCATGAGCAATGATGCAAAGGTTACTATGAGACTCAGCACCACTGTGCGGCGGCGCCCAATCTTGTTCATGAGCACACCGGTCGGCACGCTGAATATAAGGAACCAGAAGAATACGAGCGAGGGAAATAGGTTGGCCTCGGTGTCGCTCAGCCCGAGGTCTGCTTTTACGTAGTTGGAAGCGATGCCGACAAGGTCGACAAAGCCCATGGCAAAGAAGCAGAGCATGATGATGCCCAATATGATAGATTTCTGTTTCATGAGATGAGAGATTGTTGGGGGAAGGAATGGGGCAGAATTTAGTGGACAAGGAGGTTAAAAGGCTCTGCCGCGGGCCACCGAATGGCCAGTGGCAGCCCTTTTAACCTCCAAGTTCTAAAGCTTTATAGCCAGCCTACTTGATGTTGTAGGCTTTGGCATTTGCCACCTTGCCGCCAAAGAAGCGGAGCTGGTTGTACGGTTCGTTGGGGAATACGAGGTTGGTCATGGCAATGCGGCCACCGTCCACAAAGAGTTCAACTGACGACTTGTCGACAAATATCTGCACGTGGTGCGCGTCGACCTTGACAGGCACGGGAGCCCAGGTGCCAAGGGCAAAGGCATTGTGGTAGTTGACAGTCACCTCTTTGTAGCGCTTCAAGCTTTGTGCATTGTCGAGCTGGTGCGGTTCCACCTTGTTGCCAAACTCGGTAATGCCGCTCTCGGCACGGTCCATCACAAAGCGCTGTGCCTTGACGTCGTAATAGATGCTAACCTTTTCGCCCTTGTCGTTGGCAATTTCTACGCCACACTTGTCGGCTGTGCCAGCCTGGAGGTCGAAGTCGAGTTCAAAGGCACCCTCGTTGTCAATTTTGGCCTGCTTTTCGCCCTCGAACGAGCCCAGGTCAGTAGCCTTGTTGCGCAGGGCCTCAGTTTCCTTGACCGGTGCAGCGCTCACCAGCAGCTCGCCGTTGTCGGCCGTGTAGAGCTTGAGCTCGCGCGGCAGTGCGTTTTGTGAGCGGAACTGCTGTGTGGGCGTGAGGTTGGCATACTGCCAGTTGCTCATCCATGGCATGGCAATGATGCGTCCCGGTGTGTTGGAGTAGGTCACTGTGGCATAGTGGTCCTTGCCCCAGTCGAGCCACTTCACATCGTTGGGCGCCGTGTCGCACGTAAACTTGTGGCCGTCAAACTGGCCTACAAAGTACATGGTGCCGCTGCCGCCGTATACAAAGCCCGGATTGATGTTGACAATCATCACCCACTTCTTCTGCTGTGCGTTGCCGTCAACTGCCATCTCGAAGAAATCGGGACACTCAAACTGGTTGGGCTGAGGGCCAAAGCCGGCGCCCCACTCGCTCATGTAGCTCCACTTTTTAAGGTCTTTCGATTCGTAGAAACGCATGTTCTTGTCGGCGCTCACAATCATCACCCATTTGTTTTGCGGTGCATACCAGAACACCTTCGGGTCGCGGAAATTCTCCAGCCCGTCGAAGGGTGTAACCACGGGGTTGCCCTCGTATTTAGTGTAAGTGCGACCATTGTCGAGGCTGTAGGCGATGCACTGCTGCTGGCGCTGGTGGTTGCCGGGCAGATTCTTGTGCGAGGTGTAGAAAGCAATGATAGCGTCCTTGCCAAAGCCTGCCGAGTTGTTGTGGTCAACCACGCACGAGCCCGAGAATATGTGGCCCATGGTGTCGCGTGCAATAGCCGGCTGCTCGTGTGTCCAGTGCACGAGGTCCTTCGACACCGAGTGTCCCCAGTGCATGTTGCCCCACTTTGAGCCATAAGGGTTGTACTGGAAGTAGAGGTGATACTCGCCGTCCTTGTACACCAGTCCGTTAGCGTCATTCATCCAGCCATAGGCGGGCGTGTGATGGTAGATGGGGCGGAACTTTTCGCGGTTGGCAGTGTCAAACGTGTCGGCCAGCTCAATGTGTTTCCAAGCCACGGCATTGCGTGTCAGGTTCTTGATAACGAGCGAGTCCTGTTCAGCCCCGGCGTGCAGTGGGAAGGGCACAGTGTAGTCCACCTTGTTCACGGCCAGACGCACGTCCATCGGGGTGCCGTTGAGCATTACTTGTGCTTCGGGCTGCTCCTCCTCGATGGGCAGAATAGCGTATTTGGGAGCATGGTTGATATTTACTATAGTGAGTGTGTCGCTTGGCTGGTTGAGTGTGAACGAGCCGTTGCTTGAGGCGCACGATGCCGCAAGGGCGGCGCCCATGATGATAGATGCAGAAAGATATTTCATGATGAGGTAAGTGTTAGAAGTTAATTTTAGCAGCAAATTCTACAGTGAAGGGGCGGATATACGAGCCCGCCATCCATGCGCCGTTGTACTGTGCGGCCTGCTCCTTGTCCACCAGTTCGGCACCGGCAATAGAGCCCTTGGCACCCGTCTGGTTCAGGAAGTTGATAACCGTGCAGCCCAGTTGCACGTGGCGGTTCACCTTCCAGTCAACACCGCCAAACGTCTCCCATCGTCCGTTAAAGTAGTAAGCGTTCTTGATGTTGGCGTATGTCTTTGAGAAGTAGCGGAACGAAGCCCACACCCTCAGGGCGTCGCCCAGGAAAGTATAGCTCGGGTCGAGTTCGACAAGCACCTTAGGAATTTCCGTCACAATGTTGCCAGTGGCATTGATGCCGCTCACTGTGCCATCGCTGAAAGTCACGCTCGTTTCATACTTCTTGTAAGTAGGCTTTTGATAAGTGAACAAGAAGTGGAACTCAAAGCCCTTGAAGGGTTTCACCACTGCGTCGGTAGTCCAGCCCAGCGTCTTGATGTCGTAAGTCAGTGCCGAGGCCTTGATGTCCGACGGGTTGTTGGGGTTGATAAGGTTGAGCGTAGAGTTATTGTTCGACTTGGCAATGTACGAGAAGAGCGAAGTGAGGCTCAACCACTTGTTGTTGTAGTAAATACCTGCGCGTCCGAGCGGAATAGCTATTTTGCCCACGTTAGGCAGTTCGGCCGGTGCAAAGGAGTTCATGGCCGGGCGCTGCGTGTTGTAAGTAAAGTCGCCCGTAAGGCCAAACTCGTGTGTAATCTTGTAAGTCAGCGCTGCGGTGTACACCTGGTTCAGCCAGTCATAGCTGTAGTCGGCAGGTGCTATCACGGTGCCGTCGGCAGCGGTGGCGCCCAGGTGGTAGTTGGCAAAGCGTCCCACATACTTGCCGTCGGCATTGCGCACGGCAGCGTTTTCGCCCTTAGAGCGCTGCCACTCCAGGCGTGCGCCATAGTAGAGGTTGAGTTTCGGAGTCACGTCCCAGTCGTGTGTGGCATATACGGCCAGTTTGTTCTCATCACCCTTGTAGTATTCCGAAGCGTTCTGGTTAAAGTTGTAGTAAGCCGTAGAGCCGTAATACTTCTTCTCGGCCAGGGCAGCAGGGTGATACAGCAGCTCGGGCGTGTCCTGCACCGTGTGGTCATACATCGTGGTGCACGAGGCATAATTGTTGTGATAGTGCCATTGGTCAATGCCCACGCGCCACGTCATGTCCGAGAGCTTGCGTTTCAGTTCCGACGTCAGGAATGTTTCGTCAATGCGTCCGCGGTTAAAGCACGACATACGGCTCTGCATGTGTCCGGCATAGGGCGAGAGTGTGCCGTCGGCGCCCTTGGTGTAATAGCCATCGGCAGCCTGCACCTCGCTCAGCGACATCGGCGTCTGATACAAGTAAGAGCCCAGTGCGTGGTCATACTTAAAGCGCACGTCCCACTCCAGCCCGTTGTCCCAGCGGTAATTGTTGAGCAATGTTATCTGGTTGCCGCGGCTTGCGGTAGCATCGTACAGCGATGTCACCTTCACCTCGCCGGTGCGCATATCCATGTAGGGGATAGTGCTCACGTTGGGCAGGTATGAAGTTGTGCCGAGCTTGAAGCCCGGAATTTCGCTCACCGAGCCGTCGCCATTATATATAAAGGGCGCGCCGGTAGTGGCATTCGACAGCCAGTGCGAGTTAGAGTAGTGGTAAACGGCCGACAGGCGTCCGCGTCCCTCGTTGTAGAGCTTGGTAAGTGCAAACTTATATATCTCCGTGCGGTCCTGGTACTGTGCAAAGCGCAGTTTGAACGAGCCCGGGTCAAAGTTCTGATACACGCTGCCTGAGTAGAACCACCCCTTGCCCAAGGCACCATTGAGGTTCAGGTCGAACTGCTGTTTGCCAAAGTGGTTGGCGTTGTAGTTAAGCGAGCCGTTAAACATTTTGGTCTTGTCCGTGCCAAGTTGGTCAAACGAGTTCACGGCATAGCCAATGTTGCCGGTAGTGATAGCCGTCTCCGAAATTTTGAGCAGACCGGTGTGACTCAGCGAGCCGTCGCCGCGCCAGTGCGTGTTCACATTGTGCGGGTTAGAGTTAAACACAACGGGCAGTCCGTTTTCGAGCACATTCACATCGCCGCCCGGCAGGCCGATTGAAATTTCGCGTGGCCCGTTGGCCGATGCTGCGTTAAGCATCACATTGCGGTTGCCCTCTTCTTTATTACCCTTTGCGGCCACCGAGTCGGCGGCTTCGGGAGTTTGCGCCAAAGCGCCCGCGCTAACGGCTGCCAACATGGTGATGAGGCTTGCGCGGTGTAACCGTAGTTTTTTAGCGTACATGGTAAAAAATAGTGTGTGTAGAAAGGTTTGTACTGCTTGCCGGGCGTGCAACATTTGTGTCATGCCACCCGGCGTTTGATGTTGCAAAACTACTGATACACACCACCCTTGCGCAAATATAAATGTTGCATCGGTAGCAACAAATGTTGCATCGCAACAAAATTGTAACCCAATGCAACATTCGTGCGTACGCTTGCTGCTAAAAACGTGTTTTGCAGCATACACTTTGCAAAATGCACGCAGAAATGTAAAGCATCGTGTGCAAAAAACGTGCCAACAGTGCTTTGCGCAAACATTGTCGTTACTGTGCAAAACACTCCCTCTGAGTGTTAATGAAATTTGCAAGCTGCGAAAAGTATGACAGTCTCATCACACGTCGGCCCAAAAATAGCTAAATTTGTAGCTCAGCCGCGCACACTATATATAAGGAGTGCCCATGCGCGTGCCATTACTTAACTCTACCAACACAAAAACTACCCCCGATGCAAGTAGCTTTATTCATACCCTGCTACGTCAACGCCGTATTCCCCGAAGTAGGCATGGCCTCGCTCCACCTGCTTCAGCAGTTAGGCGTCGATGTGGTGTACCCCGAGCGTCAAACCTGTTGCGGCCAGCCAATGGGCAATGCCGGATTTGAGGACGAGGCCGCCGGCCTGGCGCGCCACTTCGAAGAGGTGTTTGCCGGCTACGACTACGTGGTGGGCCCGTCGGCCTCATGCGTGTCGTTTGTGCGCGACCACTACGGCCGCCTGCTGCCCGACCACCAGTGTCACAGCCAGCAGCACGTGTACGAGATATGCGAGTTCGTACACGACGTCATACGCCCCACCAGTCTCAACGTCAGTTTCCCCCACAAAGTCAGTTTGCAAAACAGCTGCCACGGCGTGCGCCTGCTCGGCCTGTCATCGCCCTCAGAGCGCAACGTGCCCTATGCCAACAAGCTGCGCGACCTGCTCGGCCTGGTGCGCGACATCGAGGTGGTCGAGCCCGAGCGCCGCGACGAGTGCTGCGGCTTTGGCGGCATGTTTGCCGTTGAGGAGCACGCCGTGTCGGGCCAGATGGGCCGCGATAAGGTGATGCGCCACGTGGCCACCGGCGCCGAGTACATAGTAGGGGCCGACTGCTCGTGTCTCATGCACCAAAACGGCATCATAGCCCGCGAGGGGCTCAACATCAAGACGCTGCACATAGCACAAATACTTTCAGGAAATGTCTAAACACGCACAACAAGCCAAACAATTTCTGCGCAACAAGAAGCAAGCCGCCTGGCACGACGAAACCCTGTGGCTTGTGCGCGAAAAACGTGACCGCATGGCCCACCAGGTGCCCGAATGGGAGCAGCTGCGCGAGGCCGCACACCAACTCAAGCAATACAGCAACTCCCACCTCGACACTTTGCTCACCCAGTTCGAGGCCAACGCCACACGCAACGGCGCCATCGTACACTGGGCCAAGGACGCCGCCGAGTACTGCCAGATAGTAGAGCAAATACTCCTCGACCACAACGTCAAGCACTTGGTCAAGAGCAAGTCGATGCTGGCCGAGGAGTGCGGGCTCAACCCCTACCTCGAGTCGCATGGCATCGAGGTGCTCGAGAGCGACCTTGGCGAGCGCATACTGCAAATGCTGCACCGCAAGCCCGTGCACATCGTGTTGCCCGCCATAGCAGTGAAAAAAGAGGAGATAGGCGAACTTTTCACCCGCGAGATGGAAGGTTGCGAGCCCGGCAACTGCGACCAAACCTACCTCACCCATGTGGCACGCCGCAACCTGCGCCGCAAGTTTATCGAGGCCGAAGCCGCCATGACTGGTGCCAACTTTGCGGTGGCCGACACCGGCGAGTGTGTGGTGTGCACCAACGAGGGCAATGCCGACATGTGCACCTCGCTCTGCACCAAGCGCCTGCAAATAACCGCTTTCGGACTCGAAAAGATAGTGCCCAGCCGCCAGGCCCTCGGCGTGTTCACCCGTCTGTTGGCCCGTTCGGCCACCGGCCAGCCCTCCACCGCCTACACCTCACACTACCGTTCGCCCCGCCAGGGCGGCGAGCTGCACATCATCATCGTCGACAACGGCCGCAGCCGTCTGCTCGCCAATCCCGCCCATCGCCAGGTGCTCAACTGCCTGCGCTGTGGCGCCTGCATGAACACCTGCCCCGTTTACCGCCGTTCGGGTGGCTACTCCTACACCTACTTCATTCCCGGCCCCATAGGCATCAACTTAGGCATGGTAGCCGACCCCGTCAAGTACAAGGACAACGTGTCGGCCTGCTCGCTGTGCTACTCGTGCCAAAACGTGTGCCCCGCCAAAGTCGACCTGGCCGACCAAATATACCGCTGGCGCCAGCAGCTGCGCGACACAGGCTCCGAGAGCAAGGGCAAGCACCTTGTGAGCCGCGGCATGAAGCTCCTGTTTGAGCACCCCGCCCTCTACCACACCGCCCTGCGCTTTGCGCCGCTGGCCAACCACATTCCACACTTCATGGTTGAAAATGCCCTCAATGCCTGGGGCGCCGAGCGCGAGATGCCACAGTTCAAGGGCAAGACTTTTGAGGATTTGTACCACGCCGAAACCAAACAACGTCATGACAAGTAGCAAACAAACCATATTGGAGTCAATACGCTCCCACACCACCGAGCAATTTGCGTGTCCCGACCTCACCGCCCTCGAGGCATCGGCCGTCAGCTATCCCGACCCCGTGGCGCAGTTCAAGGCATCGCTTGCCGCAGCCGGCGGCCGTGCCATCGAGCTGGCTCCCGGCCAGAGCATCGGCCAACTTGTGGCCAATCTCTACCCACAGGCAACCCGTGTGGCCAACACCGTGGCCAACCTCAGCGGTGCTGAGGCGCTGCCCGGCCAGCCCTTCAACCCCGACACCGTCGAGCTGCCCGGCCAGCTCAACGGCACCGATGTGGCCATCATAGCCTCGGACCTCGGTGTGGCCGAGAATGCCTGTTGCTGGATAGCCGACACGGTGCGCCACCGCGCCATCTACTTCATAGCCGAGGCCTTGGTCATTGTGCTCAGCAAGCGTCATATTGTGAGCAACATGCACCAGGCCTACCACCAGTTGCCCGACCCCACGGCAGCCCCCTTTGGCTGTTTCATCTCAGGCCCTTCCAAAACGGCCGACATTGAGCAGGCCCTTGTGTTTGGCGCCCATGGCGCACGCGAGGTGACGGTGGTGATTACAGATGCGCGCTGAGGCGCGCTGATGTGATATGACATGATATTTTAATATAGCAGTCCGGTAAAGCATAGATGCGCGAACGGACTCAATCGCCAAGCGCAACCTCTAATGGGGGCGACGCGTCCCGCGTCGGGCATCAAGGCAAAGGCTCACAGACAGGCATGTGATTAGTGCTGTCTGCGAGCCTTTATTTATGGCCTTTTTTCCCGACGCGAGACGCGTCGCCCCCATTAGAGTTAGCGTTTGGTGGTAGCGCTTAGTGGTAGCGTTTGGCGCAAGAAGAAACGCTACCACTAATGGGGGCGACGCGTCTCGCGTCGGGGCATTAAGGCAAGGGCTCACGAAAAACCTGTTACGGGAGGTAGAAAAAACAGTTGCGGGAGACAGAGATTTTCGTCGGATAAACGAAAATTTCTGTCTCCCGCAACCGTTTCGCCCTCCCGGCTCTGGCCATGCGACGCCCTGCGCCACCTCTGATGGGGGCGGCGCGTTTCCAAAACAAATATGCACACACACCAGGGCAGCACCACGCGCCATGCACAAGTGCCCGAGGTGGACAATCTGTTGCTGATATTGCATAAATAGCGCATATATATGCGTTTTGTGACAAAATGATATATTAAAAGCAAGTTTATGCGCACTTTTGTGCGGCAGAATATCCATTATTTCGTAATTTTGCAGCATGTAACAAACGCATTATCAGCATTTTATATCAAGAGTTACAATTACCAGGATAACAAACGACACAAAAACAATAATTCAATTCATTACATGAGGAAAATCTTATTCGTGTGCCTTGCCGGGGCAGCACTTGCCGTGCCGGTATGCGCACAAACGCAGACTGCCAAGCCTACGTACAAGACCTTCAAGTACGAGGACGGCGCCATCATGAACGCCATGTCCGACAACGGCCAATGGGGCGCATTCAGCGCACAGGCCGAGGACGGCGCGTCAACCACCGTGTACAGCATTGGTGCACGTCTGGTAAACCTTGGCACCACCGCGAGCCTGTCGCTCACCGACGGGCTGCTGGCCGACACCGTAAAGTCGAGTGCCGCACTCGATGTGACCAACGACGGCAACATTGTGGTGGGTGCGCTCAACAGCAAGCCCGCCTACTACACGGTGGACAGCAAGGCATGGCACTTTGTAAAGTACAACGGTTTGGGTGGCACCATCAGCTCCGTCACCCCCGATGGCCGCTATGCCGTGGGTACCGTTTACCCCAGCGACAATGAGTATGAAGAAAAGCCCGCCCTGTGGAACCTTGCCACCGGCGACACCATTGCCACCGCCAATCTGCCACAAAAGGACATGGCGCACGCCAACATGGGCCAGAACCGCTTTGTAAGCATCTCGGCCGATGGCAAAACCGTGCTCGGCTGCATGTCGTTCTCATACCTGCCCTCGGGCGACAACCCCGGCGGCTGCTTCTACTATGTGTACAACGTAGACAAGCAGAGCTACAAGGTGATAGGCTTTACCGAGAGCGACACCGACGACTGGACACCCAAGGCCAACAACCTGCTCTTCATATCGGGCGCACTGCTCAGCAATAACGGCAAGTATGTGACCGGTTCGGCCTACTATATGGACAAAAACGGTAGCAGTTCCGCCGCTGGAGCCGCCGACGAGTTTACCTGCCCCTTTAAGTACGATGTAGAGAAGGACGAGTTCACTTTCTACAGCGACACCTACAGCCAGGCCTACGCCGGCTATGCCGTTGACAACGGTGGCGAGGTGTATGCCGCAGGTCCCGACGGCAATCCCTACCGCGACTTTGGTGTGCGTTCGGGCAACTACTGGGTAAACTTTACCCAGGGCTTGAAGCAGCACTACAACTTCGACGTGCTGAAGAAACTGGGCTTTGACAACTCGGGCACCCCCGTGGCCATCAGCGACGACTCGCGCACCATCGGCGTGCTTGCCGGCTCGGCCGACAGCTATGTCATCACCCTGCCCGAACCCTTCTCCAACATTGCCGCCACCACCAACCTGCTGAGCGCATACACAGCCAGCCCGGCTGCCGGCAGCACCTTTGCCAAGCTCACCACCATGAAGCTCACCTTTACGCGCACCGTGCAGACACTCATGCAGGCCAGCAAGATTGAGGTGCACGACATTGTGGACGGAGGCGCTACCGTGGCCAAGGCATTTGGTTTCCAGACCGATGCCGCCGACCCTTACAGCGTAAACATCAGTTTCCGCAACGCTAACCTGGCCAACGATGGCATGCCCTACGAAATCGTAATTCCTGCCAAGGCCATCAGCATCAAGGGCGACGCCACACGCTACAATGACGAGATACGCATCACCTACAACGGCCGCGCCAATGTGCCGCTCGAGGTAATGACCACATCGCCCAAGGAGGGCAGCGCACTGGGCAAGATTGATGCCTCGACCAGCCCTGTGACATTCAATTTCGATGCCGAGGTAAAGCTTGCCGGCGACTCTCCCCGCGCACAGCTCTACCAAAAGGGCCTCAATACCCCCGTGGCCAGCTTGCTGCTCGGTGCCGACGGCTCTAAGCTCTACGCTTACCCCGCCACCCAGCAGAACCTGCTCAAGGACGTTGACTACCAGATTGTGCTGCCCGCCGGCGTGGTGACCGACATCACCGGCAATGCGGCATCGGCCAACAAGGCCGACACCCTCAATCTGCGTGGTGCCTACGAGCGCGAAATATCATACGACAGCAACATACTCTACAGCGAGAACTTTGACAACGGTGTGGGCAACGTGATGCTTTACGACGGCGACACCAATACCCCCGATGCCGAAAGCAAGGGCTTCAACTTCAATGCAGCAGGCAATGCCTATGCGTGGGTGCCCGTGCGCGACGACAAAGCCACCACTGGCTATTCGGCCGCATCAACCTCGCTCTACACCCCCGAGGGCACGAGCGACGACTGGTTGGTAACACCGCAAATCAACGTGATGGACAAGCTCTGCACCCTCACCTTCAAGAGCCAGAGCTACCGCAAGGCAGCCAACGACAGCCTCAAGGTGGTGGTGTGGCCCTGTGACAACATCTACTCAGCCCTCAACGACGAAATTGTAGACCGCATGAAGCGCGAGGGCACCGTGGTATACTTTGAGCGCGAGTCGGCAGGCAAGAGCGAGGCCAAACTCGAAGGCGACTGGAAGGAGAACACTATCAGCCTTGAACAGTTTGCCGGCAAAAATGTGTACATAGCCTTTGTCAACCAGAACGAGGCCCAGAGCTTTGTGTTCATCGACGACGTACAGGTAACGCACGACCTGCCCTTCTTTGCAGCCTTCGACACCGAAGATGCCGTAGTGGGCAAGACCTCGGCCAAAATCAAGGGCAGCATTGTCATTAACGACAGCACAACCTACAACACCCTGCACCTCACCCTCAAGGACGGCCAGGGCAAGGTGGTGGACGAGATAGACGAAACCGGGCTCAACCTGTCCAAGGGCGACAAGCACGCCTTCAGCTTTGCCAAGGCGCTGCCCCTCACCATCGGTACTGTCAACCGTTACAGCGTCGACTTCAAGCTGGGCGACAAGGAGAACACCGTGAGCAAGAGCATCAGCAACCTGAGCTTTGAACCTGTCAAGCGTGTCACCCTCGAGGAGTTTACCGGCATGGGCTGCACCAACTGCCCGCTCGGCATACTTGGCATTGACAATTTGCACAAGACCTATGGCGACCTGTTCATTCCCATGGCCCTGCACTGCTACACGGGCGACCAGTTGGGCGCTGGCGTAACAAGCTATGCTGCCTACCTCAACCTTACCGCAGCGCCCTCGGGCTGCATTCAGCGTGGCGACATCACTTATCCCATCACACAGGACAAGACCACGGGCAAGTACAGCTTTACGCCCGGCGACAACACCACCTACGATGTGACATGGCAGAGCGAGGTGCAGAAGCAGCTTGCCACACCGGCCCCGGCTGAGGTAACTGCCACTTGCGAGCTTGCAGCCAACGGCAAGAGCCTCAAGGTGCCAGTGAGTGTGAAGTATGCGCTCAACGCCACCGACCTCAACCTCAAGGTGTTTGCTGCAGTGCTCGAAGATGGTCTTGTGGGCTACCAGTCGAACGGCTTCTCGTCAGTGTCCGACCCCGTAATAGGTGAGTGGGGTGCAGGCGGCAAGTATGGCATGGCCACCGTTACGCCTTACACCTTCGACCACGTGGTGCGCGGTTTCTATGGCGAAACCTTCACCGGTACACCCGAGCTGCTGCCCGCCACCATCGAGGCTGGCAAGCCCTGTGTCACCACCCTCACCATACCCGTGCCCGATGTAGTGGAGAACCCCGCGGCCACCAGCGTGGTGGTGATGCTCTTCGACGGCAATACCGACAAGCTTATCAACGCCTACCATGCCAAGCAGGGTGAAACCCCCGACGGCATAGACGATGTGCTGAACGACAACACTACGGCCGCTGTAAGCGTGACGGCTGCTGCGGGCCGCGTGGTAGTGGCCACAGCGCTCGATGCCCGTGTGCAGGTGTACACCATCGACGGCCGTATGGCCGCCCAGGCTGCCGGCAAGGGTGTCATCACCCTCACACCTGCTGCCACGGGCATGGCCATTGTGCGTGTGAGCACCGCCAATGGCGTAGTGACCAAAAAGGTTATACTTTAACCATATAGTTAGCGGGGCGGCACAAGCGCACTATTGCTTGTGTTGCCCCGCTAACGGCTATGATTGTTGGTTGACGGGTAAACAAGTTAACGGGTTGACGGGTAAGTTAGTCAAGCACGTTTGTAGTTAAGCGAGGCTGCTGAAAAATACCCCGATGAGACGAGGCTGCTGAAAAATGCCCCGATGAGACGAGGCTGCTGAAAAAAACCGACGCGGGACGCGTCGCCCCCATTAGTGCTTGCGTTTCTTCAACCATCAAACACTACCACCAAACGCTACCACTAAGAGCTACCACCAAACGCTACCACTAAGCGCTACCCCTAAACGCTAGCTCTAATGGGGGCGACGCGTCTCGCGTCGGGCATTTTCAGCAGCCTCCAAGCACGTTTGTTGCCCAGGGCAAACTGTCGCCCCGTCAACTAATTCTGCCAATGCGTAATGCACACATTATTATTAACTCTAATATTTCAACCGTATGGGTAAAATCTACTCAACCATGGCACATGCCCTGACCAGGGTGTTTGCCTTGTGCCTGCTCCTTGTGGCAGGCATGTCGGCTGCACAGGCTGCCGACACCGTAGAGTATGGTGCGCTCGAACTGAACAAGGCTTACGAACTCAAAGCCTTAAACACTTCGACCGGCCACTACACTGCCACAGCCGACGGCATACTGACCGTCACCAGCTCGGGCACGGGGAATTTCATTCCCTACAGCGACGCGGCGTGTCAGACTCCAATATCGTACACAAACATTCAGGAGAGTCTGCCGGTGTTCCACTACTACTACAACCTCAACGTGGTAGCCGGCCAGACAGTGTACTTCATGTACGATGGTCTCAACACCGTGACCTCAACCCTCACTTTCAACACAGAGAGCTCACTTGAGCGCACTACCACCGTGCCCGAAGAGGGTAGCACTATTATGTGCACCAACACATCGCAGTGCTCGTTTGGTTTCAGCAATCAGGTAAGCTGCTCAAAGGTAGAAATCGTGGCAGGCTCGGTGAGCAAGCCCATCGACTTCAATATTAACAGCAACAGAGTGTTCTTCAGCTTGAAGGAGCCTGTGTACGCACTCATGGCCAACGGCACACTCAAGGAGGGTGACACCTTCAGCGTGCGTCTGTCGGGCCTTTGCATCGACGGCAACGAGAGTGTGAAGTACGGCACAGACGGTGTGCTCACTGCCAGCTTTAAGTGCGGTGCCAAGCCTGTGGCCCTGGTGTCGAAGAGCAACTTCAGCACCGACCACGCCTTCCGCTCGTTCTGGACCAAAGGCGATGCCGACGGCATTGTAACACTCACCTTCGACGGCGACATTGTGGTGGCCGACGGCAAGGTGACGCTCAACTATGGCGACACCAGCTCGGGTTCTGAGGCCAGCGCACGCTACACCGAGGTGCCCCCGTTCAGCGTGGAGGGTAACAAGCTCGTGATTGACCTTACCGACAAGGAACGCACCCCGCAGACCATGCTCGGCATCACCACTGTGTACGACAGAATGCTGCTCACCGTGAGCAGCGTGTGCGACAAGAAGGGCAACCCCGTGTATACCGCCAGCTCGGGCTCGCGCGGCACATTTACTTGCAGCATGCCTTATAGCGTTGAGACGGTCAACGTACAAACCCAAATCACGCCCGAGAGCGGCAGCCGTTTGGGCGACACCAAGCAGATTGAGGTGTATGCCACCGACTACAAGAAGTTCAGCTTTAGCGGTGTGCGCTTTGCCTACACCGACACCGATGGCAGCACCAAGGTGGCCACAGTGGCCAAGGAGGCTTGCACCGAGACTGCCGACACCGACATTGATGGTGCCTACACCCTTTCGGTGCCTGTGCCCGCCGAGGTGAGCGGCAAGCAGAATGTGTACATGAGCCTGATTGACCTCAAGGCCGCCGATGGCAAGGACTACAGTGCGCTCTTCTCGGCCAAGTACAATGGCTTTGCCGTGCTCGACATGACTTATCAGGAATCGGCTGAGGCTGCACCGGTAAGTTTGAGGGGTGCCTCGCTTGGCGTATTTGTGGCTGATGCACCTGTTGTAATTACTACTAATTACGACAACGTGACCGGCAACGACAGCATTTCGTATGTAACCTATGATGTGTTCGACCTCAACGCTGCTGAGGGCGACGAGGCATACGTGGTGACTAAAACGCACATCGAAAACCACACCGACGCTGGCTGGGAAGGCCAGGTGGTGGGTGCAGGCAACACCAAGCTCTATTTGGGTCACACCTACCGCGTGGTGGTGACAGGCTACCAGCAGATAGGCAAGAATTTCAACCCCTACCGCGACATTGTGGTGGGCACCGATACGCTCTACTTCACTGGCTCTGAGCCCGACTATGTGTACAGCGACATCACGCTCGACAGCTTTACACCGGCCGACAGCACCATCAGCAGTGCCGACAACTTTAAGCTTACGCTCAACTACAGCGGTCTTGTAAAGATTAAGCAGGACGAGACGGGTATAGCCGGTGGACAGATGCGCGAATTCATACCTTTCACCGCTTACGAGGCTGTTGAGCCCGACAGCGAGGGTTACTCTAACCAGTGGGTGCTCAGCATTGACCCCACAACGGCTGCTGGCATTGAGGACCGCTTTGTAACCATCAACGTGGTGGCCGAGGACCAGAACGGCCAGCGTGTGCGTGGCAACAGCGGATTGCGCGAGAACACTCTGCGCGCCATCGAGTTTACGCTCGACTATAATGGTGCCGAACTCACCGTGTTGCCCGTACAGGGTGTTACTGAGAACCTTGACTCGCTTTATCAGTTTGACGTGACTGCCCCCGATGTGATAGGGCTTGGCAGCATTGACATTGCCGAGGCTCACGTGTTCGACATGCTCAACACCGTTGATGTGCCGGTAGTGTCGGCCACCTATGTATATGACGACCCCGAGGTGCAGGAGATTGCTGACTACATCAACAATGCCTCTTATGAGGAGACTGTTGCAAAGTATGGACAGGAGGCTACCGACAAGGCTTATTTTGCCACTTCCAACACCATGCGCCTCACGCTCGAGGAGCCAATCAAGGCGGAGGGCGGCTACACGCTCGTCATTCCTGCAGGCTACTTTACTTCGGGCGAACAGTTTGATGGCGTGGTGTCAAAGTCTTACGAGGGCTTCTTCACGGTAAAGGGTGAGGACGTACCTGTTGAGGTGAATTACACTACCGACCCCGTGAACGGCAGCACAGTAGCCAGCCTTGGCGATGTGACTATCGACTTTGTTGATTATGAAACGGACGGCGTAGGTACTGGCTCAGGCATGATTACCATCAAGAAGAATGGTGAGCAGATTGACCGCGTTGACGCTTTGGGCGATGATGTCAACTGGGGCAAATTTACTATTCCGGTAAATCAGACTGAGAAGGGTATATACACTATCGAAATTCCCGAGGGTTACTTCCTCGACCCTGATGGCAACAATATTCCTGCCATAACGCTTGAATATGGTATTGGCATGGCTACTGGCATCAACAATGCCAAGACTGATGCCAAGGCTGGTACCACTTACACATTGAGTGGTGTGCGCGTGAGCGGCAAGCTCCCCGCAGGTCTCTACATCAAGGGTGGCAAGAAGGTTGTTGTAAAGTAAGCTCTGCTTGCGATGATGCCGTGCTTGGCATCAGCTGAACTATAAAACATTCCCCAACTGCGCGTAACTGTACGGTTGGGGAATGTTGTGCTAATGGGGGGCAATAGCTGGTGTGGTAATGTACTAACGCTACCTCTAAACGCAAGCACCAAACGCAAGCACTAATGGGGGCGACGCGTCTCGCGTCGGGAATGAAAGCAAAGGCTCACAGACAAGCGTGTAATTAGCTGTCTGTGAGCCTTTATTCAGTGCATGAGCATTGCATTTTCCCGACGCGAGACGCGTCGCCCCCATTTGAGGTAGCGTTTTGTGCTCTTGTAGAGGTAGCGTATGTTGCTTAGCGCCTTAGCGCGCCAGCTCACCATCAGCCCTGGCTCTCTTTGAGTGCCGCCGTGGCCGTGGTAGTGTTCGAACCATTGCGAATGGCGTGCCACAGTTCGCGCACCCAAAGCACCAGCGACGAGCCAATGATGATGATGATCCAGTCGGTGAGCGTGAGTCCCGTTACGTTGAAGAACTGCTGTATGCCCGGTATCTCGACCATGATAACCTGTCCTACCAAGATGATGAGCGCAATGATAAGCAAACCCTTGCAGCCCTTGAAGTGCAGTGCGCTGCGACCGGTGTGGAAGGCGCGTGCGTTGAACAGATAGAAGAAGTGCGTCATGACGAAGATGGTGAAGAGCAAGGTGAGCTCGTAGGGTGTGACGTGACCCTTGGCACCCAAGTGCAGATCCATCAAGTCGGTGAGCTGTGTGATGTCGGCGTGCTGGAAGATGAAGAGCAGACCAAGCAGCATGACAAAGAAGAAGCCACCTACGCCCACAATCTCGCCAAGCATTTCGCGGTTGAGAATGAAAGCCTTGCGGTCGCGCGGCTTTTCAAGCATTACGCTCTCCGACGGTGGCAGCGAGGCCAGTGCCATGGCTGCAAAGGTGTCCATGATGAGGTTTATCCACAACATTTGTGTGACCGTCAACGGCGACTCCGTGCCCATAAAGGCACCGCACAGCACGAGCAGACAGGCCGTAACGTTGACCGTGAGCTGGAAGAGCAAGAAACGCTGAATGTTTTGGTAGAGCGAGCGTCCCCACATCACTGCCTTGCCTATTGACGAGAACGAGTTGTCGATGATGGTGATGTCGCTGGCCTCCTTGGCCACGCTTGTACCGTCGCCCATCGACAGACCCACATGGGCCGCCTTGAGTGCGGGGGCATCGTTGGTGCCATCGCCCGTTACAGCCACCACCTGGCCCTTGCGCTGAAGGGTTTCAACCAGTCGCTTCTTGTCCATAGGACGGGCACGGGCAATAATCTTGAGGTCGTTGATGCGTGCCTCGAGCTCTTGGTCGCTAAGTGCGGCAAACTCGGGACCGGTGATAATGTGGCTGTCGTTGTCGGTGTCCTGCCACAGTCCGATTTGGCGGCCAATCTCCTTGGCAGTGCCCGGGGTGTCGCCCGTTACAATCTTGATGCTGATGCCAGCGTTGATGCACTCCTTGACGGCGGCGGGCACATCGCTGCGCACAGGGTCGGCAATGGCTGCGGCAGCCACAAAGCGGAGTGTGGCACAAGCCACTTTGCCGTCCTTGATAGGTTCCTCGCCCTCGGCCACTTCGGCCCAGGCAAAGCCCAGTGTACGCATGGCGCGGTTCTGCCAGCTGAGCAGTTGTGCGTTAAGCTCGTCAAGCTTTACTTCGGCAGTGTGGCACAGCGCATACACAATTTCGGGTGCGCCCTTGACGTAAAGCATGCGCTTGCCCGGCACGGCGGCCGACTGCACCACAGTGGCCATGTATTTGCGTTCGGTGCTGAAGGGCAGTTCCTCCACCACCTTGGCCCCCTCGCGCAAGGTGCGGTAGTCGGTGCCGTGGTCGTTGAGCCACAGCAGCAGCGCGCCCTCAGTAGGGTTGCCCAGCACATTGGGTTTGCTCTTGTTGCTGAAGTCGAGTTCGGCGGTAGAGTTGGTGGCAATGCCCTCGGCTATCATGGCCTCGGCAGCCTGTCCGTAAACCTTGAACTCGTCTACGTGCATTTGGTTCTGTGTGAGGGTACCCGTTTTGTCGGTGCAGATGACGGTGGTGGCACCCATTGTTTCGCAAGCGTGCATCTTGCGCACCAGGTTGTTGGTCTTGAGCATACGGCGCATGCTGTAAGCCAAGCTCAGTGTGACAGCCATGGGCAGACCTTCGGGCACGGCCACCACAATCAGTGTGACGGCAATCATGAAGGTTTGCAGCAAGTAGGCTATAAAGGCGGCAATGCCTGCACTGGTGGTGAACAGCTCCATGCCCGGCACATTGGCACCGTTAATTTCGAGTCCGCCCACGAGGCACATGATAACGCGGCCCACCACAATGAGGGCAGCTATGCCGTAGCTCACCTTGGTAATGAGGTCGCCCAGTCCGTCGAGCTGCTCGTTGAGCGGTGTTTTCACGCTCGAGTCAATTTGTACTGCCTCGAACACCTTGCCCTGTTCGGTGTGGTCGCCTACGGCAGTGACCTGCATCAAGCCGTGGCCCTCCATCACCTTGGTGCCCTTCAGCACATGGTTGGTGGCAAAGGTGGCGTTGGTGTCGAAGTCCTTTTCGTCGGTGCTTTTGCGGCAGAGTGGTTCGCCGGTGAGAGTCGACTCGTCGACGGCCAGTGATACGGCTGTGATAAGGTCGCCATCGGCCGGCACCTCCTCGCCCGTGTTGATTACTACCACGTCGCCCACCACCACATCGCGGCGTGCAATGTGTGTGGCGTTGCCATCGCGTATGACTTCAACCATTTCGTCGTCGTTCACCTGGTTGAGAATGGTGAACTCCTTGTCGGCCTGCAGTTCAAAGTAGAAGGCAAGTCCTGTGGCCAGGAATATGGCTACGAAAATGCCCACTGGTTCGAAGAATACCTCGGCCCCTTGGTTCAGACCAAAGCGCTCGTACAGCGAAATGCCGATGCTCAGCGCGCCGGCTATCATTAGTATGATGATGAGCGGGTCGGTGAATTTCTCGAGAAATTGTTTCCAGAGTGGTTCTTTTTCGGGTGGTGTGAGCACGTTGGCGCCATGCTTGGCGCGGCTTTCGGCCACCTGTTGCGGGGTGAGTCCCGTGATGTGTTGTTGTGTCATGTTGCTTGTTATAAGGTTTTTGTTATATCGCGTTTGTGCTGCAAATATACATGATAAAAGGGCTTGTCTTGCCCCAAGTTGCAATGTTTTGGTCATAATTGGCGCAAAATGGCCGTTTGGGGTTGCCATGTTGCGGTGGCGCATAAAGCAAACACGGCATCACTTGCGTGTAGCAAGCAGTGCCGTGTAATGTCTTTATGTATGTAACAGTAACAACTTAGAAGTTGTAGAGGATACCAAAGTTGAGGTTGTTGCCTGAGAACTTGAAGCCGAAGCCGTCCTCGCCGTATGCGCTGTAGTTATCGTCAGCATCTTGGTAGCCGAGGAAGCCCATGTGGGCAATGAAGTCAACGTTCTTGGCCAAAGAAACCTTTACACCGGGCTGAACGCCTACGCGCCAGCCTACTTGAGCGTCGCTATCATAGTCGTGGCCCATTATTTCACCCTTAACCTTGTAAGTGTTGATGCCGAAGCCCATGTCGAGGAAGAGCTTAACGGGACCGAACTTTACAAAGCTCCAGCGAGCGTACGGGTCCACTTCAAAGCTGTTGGCCTTTGTCTTTGAGAGTGTTTGACCGTTATATTCACCCATGCCATAGTAGTCGTGGTTGAAGCCAATGCCAATACCGAGGTCCCACTTGTCTGAGAGGTTGTAACCAATCTCGGGTTTGATATTGAAATTAGTGTGGTTTCCGTCAGTGTTACGCCAGAAACCAACTTCGCCACCTACGTAAACCTGTGCGCTGGCTGCCAATGAAGCGGCAGCGAGAGCTACTGTCAAGAATACCTTTTTCATTGTTATGTCAATTTTAATAGTTACGGCCACGGTAGCATTTCGTGTGGCGGTTTTGCGCCGCGTGTTGCACCGTTGCCAACTGATTGTTGGCGCAAATGTACGACCTTTTGGTATACGTTGCACGTTTTTTGCAGAAAAAGATGGCGTTCGGGGTGATTTGGAACAATTATTTGGGATTTTTGGATAAGTGAAAGCCGTTTGAAAGGAGTTGAAAGAGTGTAAACGGTGTTTGCCCATTCCGTGTGGCGCTATATGCTTGCGCCAGCGTGGCGGCATATTTGTGCAGAATGTGCTATCTTTGCACCAGTGGCGTGCTGCGCGCCATGCCATTAACCCATTAACCTAACCCATGAACCTCTTAACCTCTTAACCCCCTAACCCTCTCCTTCTCATGTACGCCCAGATACTTCTGCCCCTTGCTGTCGGGACCACCTTTACTTACACCGTGCCGCCTGAGTTGGCCGCACGGGTAAAGCCCGGTGTGCGTGTGGTGGTGCAGTTTGGCGCACGCCGCTACTACACGGGCATAGTGACGGCCCTGAGCAACACGCCCCCCGAGGGTGCGGGCCAGCTCAAGGCTGTGAGCGATGTGGCCGACAATGCCCCCGTGGTGCTGCCCGCACAACTCAAGCTGTGGCAGTGGATAAGCAGTTATTATATGTGTACGCAGGGCGAGGTGATGAAGGCGGCGCTGCCGTCGGGGCTGAAACTTGAGAGCGAGACCACACTGCTGCGCAACGACGACTATGTGCCGTCGGCCGAGGAACCCCTCACGCCCATAGAGGCTGACATCTGCCGCGTGCTAAGTGCCGACAAGGGCTACAACATATTGGCCATAGAGAAAGCCCTTGGGCAGCGCGCCCTGATGCGCCCCATAAGGCACCTGATGCAACTGGGCGCTGTGGTGGTGCGCGAAAGCATGACACATAGTTTCAAACCGCGCACCGAGGCCTATGTGCGTCTGGCCCCCGCACTGTTTACGGAGGTGGCACTCCACCTCACGCTCGACGCCTTGCAGCGCGCTCCGGCCCAGCATGCCCTGTTTGTGAACTATCTCGACATGGCCGGTGTGACGGCGGCTGTAAAGTTGGGCAACGCCCAGATGCTCAAGCCCGTGACACGCCACGACCTGTGCCACGCGCCCAATGCCGCCACAGCCCTTGCCGCACTCAAAAAGCGTGGCGTACTCGAGGTGTATGCCGTCGAAACCAGCCGTTTGCGCCCCTCTGTGGCCGAGCGGGCAGGGCAGGACGCCCCCATGCTTGACAAACCGTTGAGCGTCGAGCAGCAGCGTGCCCACGACGAGATAGTGGCGGCCTTCGCCACCAAGGAAGTGTGCCTGCTGCATGGTGTGACATCGAGCGGCAAAACCGAGGTGTATACCCAGTTGATAAAGGAGACACTGGCGCGTGGCGAACAGGTGCTGTACCTTGTGCCCGAAATAGCGCTCACCACCCAGCTCACCTCGCGCCTCGAACGTGTGTTCGGCACACAGATGGGCGTGTATCACTCCAAGTTTCCCGACGCCGAGCGTGTGGAGATGTGGCAGCGCCAGCTCACCCCCGAGGCTTTCCCGTTGGTGGTAGGTGTGCGCTCGTCGCTGTTTCTGCCTTTCAGGCGGTTGGGCCTTGTCATTGTAGACGAGGAGCACGAAACGAGCTACAAGCAGCAGGACCCTGCCCCACGCTATCATGCCCGCGACACGGCCATCGTCATGGCGCACCAACTTGGAGCCAAGGTGCTGCTCGGCACGGCCACACCAGCCATCGAAACCTACCACAATGCCCTGAGCGGCAAGTACGGACTGGTGCGCATGGCCCACCGCTACGGGGGCGTGCAGCTGCCCGAAATAGTGGTGGAGGACGTGAAAGAGTTGCGGCGCAAGCGCCTGATGAAGTCACCCTTCAGTCCGCGGCTTGCCACCGAGGTGCGCAAGGCCATTGAGGGTGGGGGACAGGCCATACTCTTTCAAAACCGTCGTGGCTATGCCCCCGTGCTCGAGTGCAAGGCTTGTGGCTGGACACCCCGTTGCACACGCTGCGATGTGAGCCTTACCTACCACCAGCGGTTGGGCAAACTGGTGTGCCACTATTGCGGGGCGCAGTACAGTGTGCCCACCCAATGTCCGGCCTGTGGCGGCACCGAGATGCGCGACATGGGCTATGGCACGGAGAAGATAGAAGATGAGGCCGCCAAGGCTTTTCCCGATGCACGCATGGAGCGCATGGACCTCGACACCACACGCTCGCGCACAGCCTACGAGCGTATTATACACCGCTTTGCCTCGGGCGACACCAATCTGCTCATTGGCACACAGATGGTGACCAAGGGCCTTGACTTTGACCGCGTGCAGGTGGTGGGCGTGCTCAATGCCGACCAAATGCTGGGGCAGCCCGACTTCCGTGCCTACGAGCGTGCCTACCAAATGATGAGCCAGGTGGCGGGGCGTGCCGGTCGCCGTGGCAGCCGCGGCCTGGTGGTGGTGCAGACCAAGCAGGCCGACAACCCCATCATCGACTATGTGAGGCGTTCCGACTACGAGGCCATGTACCGCCAGCAGCTGGCCGAGCGCCAGGCTTTTGGTTATCCGCCCTTCAGCCGCATCATAAGCATTTACCTCAAACACCGCAATGACGCGGTGGTGGACCACGCGGCACGCCACCTTGCAGCCCTGCTGCGCCCCCACTTTGCCGACGGCATGTTGGGCCCCGACCGCCCGGTGGTGGCGCGTGTGCAGATGCAGTACATACGCAAAATCATGCTCAAGGTGCCGCTGCAATTCACCCCCACGAGCGTGCGGCGCACCCTGCTGGCAGCCCGCGATGTGGTGCACGGCTTCGATGTGTACAAGAGCGTGACCATATATTTCGACGTGGAGTAATGCCCCTCCCCCCCGCATACCCCGCGTGCCTGTGGCGTGTGCATTATTGTGCAGTGACACATACTCCTACACGCAAAAAAGTACTACCTTTGCACCCATATCTTACCCGTTGGCGGAATTATTGGTTAACGGGTTTACAAGTTGACAGCTTGACAAGTAAGCAATCCATACACTACGTAAGGCTGGCAAGAGACTTAAAAAGCCCGGCAAACTTACCTGTCACCCCGTCAGTTTGTCAACTCGCTTGCTAATTCCGCCAAAGCGTATATATCTTATATAAAAGCAACAACATACTCTACAATGGGTCTTATAGAATTCAACAAACTCCCTATCAATACGCTCGTAGGAGCAGATTGGAAAACCTTTAAGGAACTTACTGCCGGCCGCGAGGTCGATGCCCCCTGGCGTGGCAAATATCGCCTGACAAAGGCCGTGTGCCGCTTGCTCTCGGTGCTCGCCCCCGTGCAGGAGCGTCGCTATCAAAAGCTCTTGGCCAACGAACCGCTCAAGCACGACCCCGTGTTTATACTCGGCCACTGGCGCTCGGGCACTACCTTTGTGCACAATGTGCTCTCGTGCGACAAGCGCTTTGGCTATTGCACCACCTACCAAACGGTGTTCCCGCACCTGATGATGTTCGGCCAGCCTTTCTTTAAGAAGAACATGTCGTGGCTCATGCCCGACAAGCGCCCGACCGACAACATGGAGCTGGCCGTCGACCTGCCGCAAGAGGAGGAGTTTGCCATTTCTAACATGTGCCCCTACACCTTCTACAACTTCTGGTTCTTCCCCAAGTACATGCAGGAGTATTGCGACAAGTACCTTATATTTAAGGACATCACCCCGGCCGAACTGAATGTGTGGGAGGAGACTTTCCGCAAGCTTATCAAGATTTCGCTGTGGAACACAGGCGGCGAGCAGTTCCTCTCGAAGAACCCGCCCCACACGGGCCGCGTAAAGGAGCTGGTAAAGATGTTTCCCAACGCCAAGTTCATCTACCTCATGCGCAATCCCTACACGGTGTTTGAGAGCACACGCTCATTCTTTACCAACACCATTCAGCCGCTCAAACTTGAGGAGTTCAGCAACGAGGCCATTGAGCAGAACATACTCACCACCTACCGCAAACTGCACGACCAGTATGAGGCCGACAAGCACCTCATTCCCGAGGGCAACCTCATCGAGGTGAAGTTTGAGGACTTTGAGGCCGATGCCCTTGGCATGACCGAAGAGATATACCGCAAGCTCTCGCTCCCCGGTTGGGACAACGCCAAAACGGCCATAGCCCAGTATGTGGGTTCGAAGAAGGGGTATAAAAAGAACAAGTACCAATACGCCGACCGCACACGCCAGCTTGTGGAGGACAACTGGGGCGATGTGCTCGACCAGTGGGGGTACAGAATTTGATGCGCTGATGTGCAAATGTGCAGATGTGCACATTTGCACATTTGTACATTTATGAGCACGGCGAGCATCGCCAATGTCCATTTTTATCATACACACACAATGACCGCACGTTTGCTTTGGGTGGACGACGAGATAGATATGCTCCGCGCCCACATCATCTTTTTACAGAAAAAAGACTATGAGGTGGTGACGGCCAGCAATGGCCCCGACGCCATAGACCTTTGCCGCGAGCAGCGCTTCGACCTGGTGCTGCTCGACGAGAACATGCCCGGACTCTCGGGGCTCGAAACGCTCATGCAGCTGAAGGACATCGCGCCCAACCTGCCCGTAGTGATGGTGACCAAGAACGAGGAGGAAGACATCATGGACCAGGCCATCGGCTCAAAAATTGCCGACTACCTGATAAAGCCCGTCAACCCCAAGCAGATACTGCTCACACTCAAAAAGAATATACACCAGCGCGAGATTGTGCAGGAGGTGACACAAACCGGCTACCGCCAGGACTTCGGGCGCATCGGCATGCAACTGAGCGAACAGCTTACCCCCGACGAGTGGAAGGAACTCTACCGCCGGCTGGTGCATTGGGAGCTCGAACTGGCTTCGACGGGCAGTGCCATGGACGACCTGCTGCGCATGCAGAAGGAAGAGGCCAATGCCACCTTTGCCAAGTTTATAAAACGGCATTACGAGCATTGGGTGCAACACCCCGACGAGCGTCCGTTCATGAGTCCCGACCTGTTCAAGCGCTGCATATTCCCGCGCCTCACAGCCGGCCGCAAGGTGTTCCTGCTCGTGCTCGACAATCTGCGCTACGACCAATGGCGCGCCATATCGGGCGAGCTGGCCGACGACTTCGACATCGACGAAGACCTCTACTACACCATACTGCCCACAGCCACACAGTATGCGCGCAATGCCATATTTGCGGGACTCATGCCGCTGCAAATAAAGCAGATGTACCCCGACCTGTGGGTGGACGAGGAGGAGGACGAAGGCAAAAACCTTAACGAGCAGGCACTGATAGCCCATCAGCTCGAACGCTTCCGCCGTCGCGAGCAGTTTACCTATCACAAACTCAACGACTCGCAAGCCGTGAGCCAGTTGCTGACGCAGATAAAGCAGTTTGCCGCCACGCCCCTCAACGTGCTCGTAATCAACTTTATCGACATACTGAGCCATGCACGCACCGAAAGTCGCATGGTGCGCGAGTTGGCAGGCACCGAGGGTGCCTACCGCGGCATCACCCAATCGTGGTTCAAGCACACCCCCATACGCCAACTCTTCAGACAACTGGCCGAACTCGACTACGACCTCATCATCACCACCGACCACGGCAGCATCAAGGTAGACCAGCCCTCGAAAGTGGTGGGCGACCGCAACGTCAACACCAACCTGCGCTACAAGTTGGGCCGCAACCTGTCGTACAATGCCAAGGACGTGTACGAGGTGCGCGAGCCAAAGGCCCTGCTCTTGCCGCAGCCCAACCTCAGCACAGCGTACATATTTGCCACGGGCAACCGCTTCTTTGCTTACCCCAACAACTACAACCACTACGTGCAGTACTACACCGACACCTTCCAGCATGGCGGCATATCCATGGAGGAGATGCTGGTGCCGCTCATCACGCTGAGGCCAAAACGAAGATAATTAACAGGTTGACAGGTAAGTATGTTCTGTATAGTCTAAGTTAAAGACAGAAGGAAACGTACAAGCTTGACAAACTTACCCGTTACCCCGTCAACCGTCACTCCATCAACCATACCAAATACATATCCCATGCAACTGCAATATACCACATACCACGTAAAGCAGCCCATGCAGCTGCTCCAGTTTATAGAGCACGCCCTCAACGGTGTGAGCCGCAGCCGCGCCAAAGCCATACTGAGCGGAGGCGGTGTGCGCGTCGACCGCAAAAACACACGACAGTTCGACCTCGAACTGCGCCCCGGCCAGGTGGTCGAAATATCAAAGCGCAAGCCCAAGGGCGAACTACAATCAAAGTTTGTAAAGATTGTGTACGAAGACCCTCAGATAATTGTGATAGAAAAGGCCCCCGGCATATTGTCAATGGCCACCTCGCACCACGCCTTTTGTGTGAAGCAGGTGCTCGACGACTACTTTCACCGCACACACCAAAAGTGTACCGCCCACGTGGTGCACCGTCTCGACCGCGACACCTCGGGCTTGCTGGTGTATGCCAAGACATTGCAGGCCGAGCAAATTCTTGAGCACAACTGGCGCGACATTGTGACCGACCGCCGTTATCTGGCCCTTGTGTCGGGCGAGCTGCCACAAAAGCAGGGCAGTGTAGAGAGCTGGCTCAAGGACAACAAGGCTTACTTCACCTACTCATCGCCTGTGGACAATGGCGGAAAGTATGCCCTGACGCACTACCGCGTGTTGCGCACTGACGGCAAGCATTCGCTTGTAGAGCTCAAGCTCGAAACGGGACGCAAAAACCAGATACGTGTGCACATGCAGGACCTCGGACACCCCGTGTGCGGCGATATAAAGTATGGCAATGGCGATGACCCCATAGGCCGCCTGGCCTTGCACGCCTACCGTCTCAACTTCTATCACCCCATGACGGGTGAGCCGCTACGCTTTGAAACACCTGTGCCCAAGGGCTTCAGACTGGGTGCAGCACAGCAAAAATAGCCAGCATCAAGCGCAAAGTGCTACCACCAAACGCAACCTCTAAACGCAACCTCTAAACGCAACCTCAAAACGCAATCTCTAATGGGGGCGACGCGTCTCGCGTCGGGAAAATGAAAGAAAAGAATACAATACAAGCTCTACTAAATAACAGCTGCACTATTCCCGACGCGAGACGCGTCGCCCCCATTAGTGCTAGCGTTTCTTCAAGCACCAAACGCCACCAAACGCTACCACAAAACGCAACCTCTAATGGGGGCGACGCGTCTCGCGTCGGGAAAATGAAAGAAAAGAATACAATACAAGCTCTACTAAATAACAGCTGCACTATTTCCGACGCGAGACGCGTCGCCCCCATTAGAGCTAGCGTTTTGTTGTAGCGTTTTGTGCTTGCGTCACTTTTAATCTTAAAATATAATACCTATGTACATAACACGTGGCGACCTGCCTCACTGGCATATAGAGGGTAAAATATACTTCGTTACATTCAGATTGGCAGATTCAATGCCCGCAGACGCCACCATGGAGTACAAAAGAACTGTTAGCGCATGGCAAAAAGCACATGGTAATGTACTGACTACTGAAGAGGCAAATGAATTAGAAAGGCTGAAGTTGCAAACAATCAACAGTCTGCTCGACAGATGCCTTGGTTGTTGCATGCTTAAAATAGTAGAGGCGAGAAAACTTGTAGAACACGCGTTTCACCATTTTGACCATAGCCGTTATCACATACACGATTATGTGATAATGCCTAATCACGTACATCTAATACTGCAAACCATCAATAACTTTAGCATTCAGTCTGTAATAGCTTCACTAAAATCATACACTGCACATAAACTTAACGAGTTGCTCAATGTCAATGGCAAAGTATGGCAATCAGAGTCATTTGACCGTATAATTCGCAATGAACACCATTATTGGAAAGTAGTCGACTACATAGCACGCAATCCACGCGGATTACATAGCAATGAATTCAGCTTATATTTGACAGACGGCTATCCCAACTTCAAGCCAATGTCTAATTATGCCATTCTGCGATAAACGCTACCACTAAGCGCTACCTCAAAACGCTAGCACTAATGGGGGCGACGCGTCTCGCGTCGGGATCATGAAAGAAAAGTATACAAGCTCTATTAAATAACAGCTGCATCTTTCCCCGACGCGAGACGCGTCGCCCCCATTAGTGTTAGCGTTTCTTCAAGCACTAAATGCTACCACCAAACGCAAGCTCTAATGGGGGCGACGCGTCTCGCGTCGGGAAAATGAAAAAAAAGCATACAAGCTCTATTAAATAACAGCTGCATCTTTCCCCGACGCGAGACGCGTCGCCCCCATTAGAGCTTGCGTTTCTTCAAGCACCAAACCCTACCACCAAACGCCACCACTAAACGCTACCTCTAATGGGGGCGACGCGTCTCGCGTCGGGAAAATGAAAGAAAAGTATACAAGCTCTATTAAATAACAGCTGCATCTTTCCCCGACGCGAGACGCGTCGCC
>ERZ1026892.186-NODE-186-length-30277-cov-26.399775_pt1 | contig 30277 bp, 19 predicted proteins | sample MGYA00380176_ERZ1026892 | MGnify/ENA primary metagenome ERZ1026892 (study PRJEB33269, sample SAMEA4719812) | human gut metagenome | biome: human-associated habitat; feature: organic feature; material: feces | place: Cameroon | collected 2013-10 ... | reverse complement strand
CCCACGCTGCCAAATTCTGTGTATTCTGTGAATTCTGTGGGAGAACAGCGCACCCCAACCATCTGTGTCAATTTGTGCCATCCGTGGAAGAAAAGATATTCCCACAGAACGCACGGAACGCACAGAACCTTCTGGCAGAGAAGAGCCTCCCACAGATGAGCACGGATGTTCACAGATTAGGAGGGTATGGCATCCCTGCCATACCCACGCTGCCAAATTCTGTGTATTCTGTGAATTCTGTGGGAGAACAGCGCACCCCAACAATCTGTGTCAATCCGTGCCATCCGTGGGAGTCCTTTCTCTGCAAGAAGGTTCTGTGCGTTCCGTGCATTCCGTGGGAGGAGTAGCAGTTGTTTGGTGCAGCAGAGACTGCTGCACCCCCTGGTGGTGTATCCGTGCCATTTGTGGGAGGTTCTCTCAGCAATCGGCTTCCGTGTCTTCGGCGTGTTCTGTGGGATGTCAACGCTCACCAAATTTGTTGTAAAAAACTTTGCGCCAACCCCGTAACTTGCAATGCAAATATTGTTCAAGCACCATCGACCTGAACACCCATTCTGGAGAAAAGAGCATAGTAGACAGCACCTTTTCGCCCTCGCTGTTCGCCTTGAAAACCACAAAAATGTAGTTTTTCGGTGTGCAAGTGCCACTTTTGCCCACCCCAAATGCCACTTTCGTCGGGTGCAAGTGCCATTTTCATCCACCCTAAGTGCCACTTCTACCCAGTACTCGTGCTGAGAGTACTGGAGTTTAGCAGCACGAGTACTGGAGTTTAGTAGCACGAGTACTCAGTACAAGTGCCACAATAGCACTTGTTTTTAGGAAATAACGCCACAACTGATTAAATATCAGTACGTTACATTTCTTGTCCTTTCAACCCCTCCAAAACTCGCGAAAAATGCACCCACAATTTGTTTTCTGATTTTCTGCGTACTCTTGAGCGGTCAAATCTGCAAATATCGTACTTGAGCAAAAGGTGTGCCACGCGCGTGAGGCCAACCACTGTGCGAATGTGTTCGCCAAAGCAAAGCGCCAACCGATAAAAAGCAAGCCTTGGAACTGCACAATGGCGGATCCAAAGCTTGCTTGTAAGGATGAGTTTCGGAAACTATTTTCTCGTATAGTGTTTATCTAATTCTTGCCAAACGTTTGTACTAAAATAGTTCTTTGAGATACTCTTAGGATTTGCCGTATCTAACTTTCTATTATGACAAAGTTTAGGGTCGCTCTTTATCGTACGCATGATACCATGAAACTTCGGTGTCTGCTTAAAGTCTGTATATCTATCAGGCGCTTTTTTGCATATATCTGCATGTGTTAAGGGGAATTTCGTTCTAACCTCTTCCTCTGTCAGAGTTATAGGAACTCCGTCCTTGTCATATTGAATAGCGAGTCCGTCAAAAGATTTTGTTTTCTTAAAATTCACTTCTATCTGAATTGCTATATCAAAATCTGCGGAATGTTCCGAACTATCAATCTTATCTTTAACAAGGGTAAGGAAATTCTGTTCCTCCTTTGTGATGGCTGCATGAACCAATCTTTTACTATCAACATATGCAAGCGGCATGAGATAAAGATTATATTGGCTAAGATTGTTACGCGGATGCCATATCTTGAAGATGTTGATGTAATTCTTGATGCACGCAAAGCCTAACTCTTGGACTTGGTTGCTTATGGAGTTACTATTAACAAAGTGTATTGCATTGTCACGCAGTTCTATCAACGCATCAATATTATTAATAATTTGAATAGGCAGTTCTTTTGCTGAGTTAAGACGTTGTATAGCATCATGGATAGAAATTGTTTTGGGATTTCCTGTCCTATTCCTATCCAATACCTTTTTCTTTGATGATTTTACACCCTTCTTGCTGATATAAGGTTTATAGCAGTATATTGTATTAAGCTTATAAGCATTTAGTTTGAGAAGTCTTGCTTTGAACAATATTTCCCATGAATTTATAACCAATATCGCAAAGGTTTCTTCGCGATACTTAAAGTCAGGTTTATTGTAGATTTCTATGGCAGAAAGCATACTACCAATAGATTTATCAATCAAACCCTTGTATATTTTTTTGTTACTCATTATATGTCAAGTTTAAGTTTTTCTTTGATATTCCAAGAACTTTTGGCGTGTCAGCACCACACCACGGCGGGCGAGCATGTCGATGCCGTAGGTAAATGGTTTGATTACCTTATATGCTTCCAAGGTGAACTCCACGCGGAAAGGCTTGTCTTTATGACGTGAGCCAATAGTCTCCAGTCGTTGTGTCATGTCAACAATCTTGGCTTTCTCAATGCGGTAGTAACCTTTCACTATGTGGTTTTCAACGATAGCAAGGTACTTGGTGCGTTGGAAATTCATACCGACCTCTAACAATGCGAACCCAGACACGAACTTCTTTGCCTGTCCGTCAACAATGGCTGCATGGTCGTCGTTCACGTCGTTATCAACCATTGTCAGCAGGTAAGCACCCTCCACCACAGGCTCGTCGGTGTACTCCAATCCCTTTTGTGGAATGGCGTTGTGTAGCAGTGTCGTCTTGGCATCGTTGTCCTCCAACCACTCACGGATTTGCTTGCGCAGTGCTTGTTCACTACTGTTGGGGTTGATTACTAACTCGCCGTTCTCGTTGCGTAGCTGTTGGTCGGGTTTCAGAGGGAATGCGCCGATACCAATGCGTTTGTTGGATTTTTGGTAGTAGTAGCTGCCATCGTCCATTGCCTCGCCTGGGATATTGCCAGGAAATAGCACATAGCCAGCGACTATCTCCTTTTTGAGATTGTCGTTGTCGTCTTCCTTGTAGTAAATTGCATCGCGGTATCGGTGCATTTGGTCAATCGCATCAGGCGGTGGCACGTCGTGCCCACCTATCTGCGTATCATTGATGCGGTACTTGGCATCAAACAGATAGGTAAAGAGCATATTGTCATTCTCCTTGGTCAGTCGTAGCACTATATCGGGACGCTGCACGGTGGTCAGTGTGTCAGTTCCTATAATTGCCGATTCTGCTTTTGTAGTTTCTTTCTCCACCTGTGCATTGTAGCTTACGCTTGCAAGTTCAACGCCATCAGCCTGTAAGAAAGAAACGCTGCCCCCATAGAGCAACTGCGGAATGAAATCACGAGTTACATCACGACCGTTCACCTTGGCGGTGGCATCGAGACGCAGTTCATGCAGCACGTCTTGCACAATGTTCTTCACCTTGATAAAGCACCATATCTCGTACAGGTCGCTGATGTCTTTCACCTCCAGTTTGCGCATACCCTCTTCCAAGTCGTAGCCTTGTTGCAGAACGAGCCAGTTCTGGAATATCTCTTTGTAGCCATGCTGCTGTTTCATCACAAGGCTGTCTTGTGAGAAACCTTTGAACGCTCCTATGCCACGAAAGAACGGATGGTTTACCATGCGGCGCAGTTCATCGTCCATCTTGTCAATGTCGCCACTCAATCGACTGTTGTCCGTCAGGCGCATAGCCGTCATGATGTGCTTGGCAATGGTGGTGAACTTCTGGTGCATCTCACGGATAGCATACTTCAAGAAACGGTTTTCGATAGTGTCATGGCTCAACACCAGTTCCTCAGTGCGGTAGAGGTAGGCAGGATTGTTCTTGTGTACCTCATATTCTGTTTCAAGCGTGCGTGGCAGAAACTGCAAACGCTCGGCACGCTCATGCTTCGCCACTGTGCGCAGTCTGCGCTTGGGGCGGTCGATGATGATGCGTGTGGCGGTCATGATGTCGTCGTAACACGACTTGAATATCTGCCACCATATCAGTTCTGTGCTACGTCCAGACTTTGTGCGGAAGTTGAGATAGGTGTCCTTCAAAAGCGAGTAGCTGAGCATGGCATACTCCTGTTCAACATCGGCAATGATGGTCTTCAAGTCGCTGCGGTAGTCGAGTTTGTAGCTCAGCACCTCGGTAGCAAACTGCACCGTGTGCTGCTTGCCGTCGGTGGTGGTGTACTCAATCTTGAAATCTGTTTCGCCCACTTGGTTGCGGAAGTTCAGCGAGCCGAACAGTTCACCATCATCACTTTGTATGGTGTCTTTCTTGTCGGTATCGCTGCGCTTGTGGTCTGCGATATACAGTTCAATGCGCTGCAACTTCTTGCCACCTCGTCCACGCACGATAAGCGGATAGTCGGTATTCTCAAAGAACACGGCTTCGTGGCTGATGTTGTTGCCCTCAACTTCCTCACCGTCGAATGAAAAGCGCACACTGCTGTCGGGCGACGAGAAACGGCACATTTTCTTGTGCTCGTTCTCTCCGCCTGTTATCTGCAAGTTCTTGACCATCGCATCAATGCGTTTCTTGTGGTTGGCACAAGAGAACTTGATGATGAGGTCTTCTGTGGTAACTGTGAAGTTGAAGTTTGCTGTCATTAGTCTTTTTCTTCTTCTGTTAGATTATAGCCTTCAAGCAGTTTGCTAAACTGCTCTTCGTTAGGCAATGCACGGCGCAATGGCTCTGGCATATCGCTTGCTGTTTTGTAGGTGGCTACGCCCATAGGCTTATTGTAGTCGCGGATGATGTACTCCACATACTCTTTCTTCGCGTCCTTGCAAAGCACAATGCCGATGCTCGGATTTTCGTGTACTTTCTTCACCTTGTCATCAAGGATGGTGAGGTATGCCATGAGTTGCCCAAGATAAGCTGATTTGAATGTGCCTGTTTTGAGTTCAACACAAACCATACAGTTCAATTCCCTATTGAAAAATAGCAAGTCGGGGAAGTGCTCCACGCCATACACTTCCAGCAGATACTGGTTGCCGATGAAAGCGAAGTCTCTGCCGAAAGTCATGATGAAGTTCTTGATGTTCTGCACTATCCGATGCTCCACCACACGCTCATCCACATCTTCAGAATCTCGCTCGCCAATCTGCTCCGTGTTGATAAAGTTGAGCATATACTCGTCCTTGAACATCATCACAGCCTTGCGAGCCATAGCAGCATTGCTGATTGTCGTGTTGAAGTTGTTGGGCAGCGTGTCTTGATGGTGATAGGCATCATTCGCTATTGCACGTTTCAGCCCATCTACCGACAGATGCTCCTCCGCTGTGCGGTGAATGTAGTAGTAGCGTTCAGGCAAGGTCTTGGCTGCGAATATCTCCACATGGTGGGTGAAGGGCACTCTGAAGAAGTCTTCCACAGGGAAGTCCTTTATTTGGGTAATCGTGATTACCGAATCGATATTCACGTCTTCGTCAATCACTTGTAATTCTTCCGTTGCAACCGACGAATTGCAGCCAGTATCTGTTTTGGCAGTTGCGACTGCCAAAACATCGTTGGATTCTTTCTCTTCTAATTTGGCAGTTGCGACTGCCGATTTTCCGTCCAACATTTCCCAACGCTCGTAAAACAAGCGCATATTTCTGAGGTTTCTGTCTGAAAATCCTCTCAGCCCAGGCATTTCACGCTGCAACTGTTCACTGATGGCTTTGAGTGCACCAGTTCCCCACACGCCTTTGCGTGTGTGTTGGCTGAGGTAGCGGCCTACACCGTAGTAGGTGGCGAGTTGCACACGGTTCACGCCTATGCTCGCCTCGTATTGTCCTTGCAGTATGGCAGTCTTGATGGCTTGTACTGCCGATGCTATTGATGAAACGTCCTTGCTCATAATCTTTCTGTGTTAATCCCAATAAGAAACGAAACTGTTGCGCTTTAATTGCTCTTTCATGCGCTTAATTTTGTCAAGCGACTTCAATTCCACAGGAGCTGCCACTACCACATCTTCAACTGGTGCGTTGTCTTCTCCGTTGGCATTCTCTTCAGCAGGCTGTTCTTCTTGGGGAACGGCTGGCTTGTTGGCTGGTTTCAAGAAGTCATTGATAACTGTTTCCAGTTCGTCGAGGATGGTCTTGTCGCTGTTGTCGTCCACACGCAGTTTGGTGGTGTCGCCCTCGATGCGGCTTAGTATCTTCATCGTAGTAAACTCGTCAATGACGGAGGCGATGTTCTTCTGACAGAAGTTCTGTGACGCAGCCACATAGAGTATGGCTTCGTTGGCTGCACGATAGCCGAGTTTGAACGGCGTGTTATCCAGTTTCTCGTTCACGGCTTTCAGATAGCTTACGATGAAGTCGGCATCAACTTTATCCTTTACTTCCTGTGCCTTAATTGGGCGATCAACAAGCAGTGTTGATGCTTTGGCAGTCAACGGCTCGGTGATGATGTCGGCAGTGTCTTCAAGAAAACTGTCATAGTCCACCTCGTTCATTTCAAAGCTCATGGCGCGGTCCAGCACCTTGCGAGAGAACGAGAACGTGGTTTCGTCCATGTTCACAGTGCCAATGACCACAAGATTTTCAGGCAGTGTCAAGCCTTTCTCTTTGAAACGCTTGCTGAGTTCGATAATATGCTGTGGCATATTTCCAGCATTATAACCAGGCAGAAGAATGTTCACCATATCTTCAGCCAAAGAACAATTCTTGCCTTGTTCGTTTTCATAGTTGAAATCTTTGAAAGGCTTGATGATAGGATCGGTCTCGTAAGTGTTGCCTTTCTTGCTTCGGCTCTCTATAGCACTTAGGAACTCTGCAAAGTATTCCTCCACAGGTGCAAGATTCATTTCGTCCAAGCAGAGGAAGAAAGGAACGGTGGGGTGTTGCCATGCCTTGGCAATGAACTCCACGAAAGGAGTGAACACATAGCGAGGTGTCGGGATGTTAGTCTGATACCCCACCACATCCATAGAGTTATGCCAGTTCGGTTTCACTTGGATAATCTCAAAGTTGGCAGGCTTATGCAAATCCCAACGGTTGCTGTTTAGTGTTTGCTCGTCACAATTCTCCAACTCTGCCGTAGTAGTTGCCTGTGCCAACTTACGCACAATGCGGCTCTTACCAGTACCAGAGATACCGGCAAGGAGCAAGAAAGGTTTCGTGCGGATGGCAGAAAGATATGAAACAACGTCCTTGTTAAGAGTAGCATCTTTTCCATTCACATAATATGTCAATCTACTTTGTTCCGCTGTTGTGCCATTTACTTCAAAGTTTGCGACCAATTTACGAGCACGCATAATAAATTGGTCTTGCAAAACTAGCTCTTTGCCCTCTGTCTCAATAAATTCATGATTCGCTAAAAACTTTTGTATGCGAACGTCCTGAACTGACTGAGTTCGTGCGCTATCACATTCATTTTTATAAACACTATCTTCTCTATATCTTAGAATAGAGTCTGTCACTTTGAAATAGTCTTTCCAAAGAGACGTTGTCGCTACAAACAACTTAAATTCGTTTATAGTGATTTTATATTCTCCTGTGGCATCGCCAATCTGAAGGAGAATTTTCAAAAGGAACAATAATGGATTCATATTGTTGTTATTTACTCTTAATACAAATGATTGCAATTGATTATTGATGAGGTCTTGGTACGATTGTGTGTTAGCAAAATTTGCATTACATCTTTCTTTAATAGAATAATATAATGGAGTTAGATTGTCTGAATTATATGGGTCATTGGTTGTCAACAACCCCGCAGGAACACAATTAATTGTGGCTCTGTGCGGTGTATTTTCACTCAGAGAGCCATATTCTTGTTTCGTTTTGCTGCGATTAAAAAAAGATTCGTAGTTTTCAAACTCATCGTTATTCCAATCCTCCAAAATGTGCGACATATAGCACAAATCGGCAAACGACTGATTCTGCTTGGTTATGTACCAAACAGAATCCATATTGTCAGCAGATGCTATTTCTGCTTTTTTTATATCACTTATTCTCATTGCCGTTATACTTACTATTTAAATATAATATAAAATGAGCAAGGAACTCTGCTAATCTTGGTGGAACAGCATTTCCGATTTGTTTACAGATACTTGTCTTTGAACCCGAAAATATAAAATCATCAGGGAAAGTTTGTATTCGTGCAGCTTCTCTTGCTGTAAGTGTTCGGTCTAATTCGGGATGGGTAAAACGTCCTCCAGCAGGGGTGTCAAACCGTGTTGTTATTGTCATTGAAGGCTTATCCCAGTCCATTCGACCATATGCTCCACTATGAACAGAGTGTATCTCTTCATCAAGGCTTTGCCAGTTTTCGTTAGCTTTAATTTGTTTCATTCTTCTTAAAGCTATACCATTATGTTTTGAAGAAACATGATTAGGTACAGAGCTGCTACCATCGGTAGCAATGTCTTTCAAATCAAAGATAGCATCTCTAATTGTTTCTCTTCTATTGAAAACACTTTGCAATTCTGTCGGCAAACTCTCCCTCATCAATTTTAATTCCCCGTCAAGGTCAAAATCAAATTTTGTACCCAAGATAATAACACGACGACGTTGCTGAGGAACTCCATACTCCTCAGCCTTGAATACTTTTATATGCAAGTAGTATCGACCATTCTTGAAATTACTTTCATCTTCGAAGATACTCTTTATCGTTTCAAGAATCTCACCATTCTTGCTACTCAGGATTCCAACAACATTTTCAAATACAAAATATTGAGGCTCAAACTTTTGTATTATCTTAAAGTAGTAGCGGAAAAGGAAATTACGAGGGTCATCTATGAACTCTGATGTTTTCCTAATACGACTTCCTGCCATAGAAAAGCCTTGACATGGAGGACCACCAATAACCACATTGACATTATGAAGTTCTTGGTAAAGTTTTTCTTTACAACAGGAATCAAGTCCTTCTGTTGCTTTTGATATACTTTCATCGAAATGGTCAACAAAAGAACGTATATCTTCGTTTACCATTATCGTGTGTATATGGTTTCTTTTATAGGATTGTGCTATCTGTTCATCAATTTCATTAGCAAGAACTACATTAAATCCTGCCTTCTCAAAACCTACCGACAAGCCACCGACCCCAGAAAATATATCTACTACATTCATTTCCTTTCTGTATTTAATCTATACGCTAATTGGTAATTGATAATCTCGTTTATCTCATCATCATTCAAATAGAATAACCGACCAATGAGAATATCTATTTTATCAATGGTTGTCTTATGCAGTTTATGCTGATAGACATAGTCGGTTTGAACTGAACCTATATACTTTTTACTATTTTCTAATTCTTCTTCTAATTGCTTATACAGTTTAACTATTCTCTTTTTGGCTTTGCTATCAACCAAGGAAAAATCCAAATGTATCAAGTCAAGTTCTTTTTTTGTAATATGCCAACAATCAGAATATATCTCCCAAATGTAATAAAACAAGGAAGAGTTTAATATAGCTGAAAATAAACAAGCATCATCCTCTTTTGAAAATGTGTATTTTTTATACTCGTTTGATTTCATTGCATGAGTAAAACACTTACACCAAAAAGTTGCTCTTTGATTCAACCATGCTGCATATTCTCCGTTTGCACAAACATTTTCAAGCAACGAAATCTGATTATTGTTAATCACTTTGTCAGATATACTTTTTGAAAGTTCAGAGCAAAACTTTGGTTTACCTGATAATGCATCTTTATCCAGTTCAACAAACTGTATATCCTTGTATAACTCGTTCCATTCATCCTTATACCAATGCTTATATTTTGATACAAAAACACTCTGATTTGAGCGGTTTCTTGTACCAATTATGACTGTAAGTTTTTGGTGAACACCAAGAAACAATGAGCATGGTCTATCAGCAAAGTTTATAAAGAACAACTCTGTGAATTTATCTTGTAGCAATTCACGTAAGGGCTTCATTCTTGGAGTTGAAACGATTGATATAGGGACGATAAATCCAATTGTTCCTCTTGATGATACTAAATTACAAATAGAGCGTTCAATAACAGGAGCATACAGGTTTCCCACAGGAACAGTCTTAAAATATTCAGGTAACGAATAATTAAGTTTTGCAACGGTGTATTCCTTGTAAGGAGGGTTTCCTACGACACAGTCAAATCTTCCTTTTTTGAAAACAATTCCAAACTCTTTTTCCCAAAGGAATGTATCATCGGAAATTGTGTTGCCCAATTTGAAGTTCTTTAAATCTTTCTTCGTAAGTTTGAAAGAAAACTCATATAAGGCAGTTGAAAAGAGTCTATACCTCAATATCTCTAAAGCTTCTTCATCAATATCAACGCCAAACACATTGTTTTTGATAATGTGTTGGATGTCAGATGCGCCTAATGGCATTTGAAGCAATTTGTAGATATTGCATAGAATGTTTATTGCTTTTATAACAAAAGAGCCTGTACCACATGTGGGATCAATTAGTTTAATTGTCGCTACATGGTTCTTAATCAATGTAATCTCCTTGTCATCCAAAGTTGATATGAATTTACTCAAATCATTCAACGATAGCACATGATTTACTATACACTCTTTATCAAACAAAGAGTGTAAAAATCCAACGACTGTACCCTCAACGATGTAAGTTGTTGTCAAATCATCTGTGTAATATGAGGCGGTGTCTGTCTTTGTTAAATATTTTTCAAAAATAATTCTAAACAACGACTCATAATTAGACTTAGATATGCCCCACTTGGAGATTGTATTCAAAAAAACAAGGCTCTTTTCGGCACCTATATTATCAATGACTTTCTTTATATCTTTACTATCTGTTTGTGAGATTGAACAAATATCTTTTATATAGGATTCTCTGCGATTTGTTGCTGCAAACAAACCTTGCTCTTCTGATATACTAACATGAATATAATACAGCAAAACAGACAAGGATACTACATTACCCTTGTCAACATTTAACTGTTCTGCATACTGCTTAATTTCATCATGTAGCTTGCAGAATGACTTAAATATAGCGTTGCTTGTCATTGCAATTATATCTTTGTAAGCAAATCTCCTGGTTGTACATTAAGAACTTTTGCTATTCTGTGAATGGTTTCCAAACTGGGTTGTGAAGTATTGGTGCACCATTTTGAAACAGTGACAGGGTCTTTCTCCAATTGGTCTGCCAACCATTTATCAGTATGACCTGTGTCTGCAAGGACACTTTTTATGCGGTTCATCTTTTTCATTCGGCTTTCTTAATGTTTTGTGCAAAGTTATTAAATTATTGGCACATTACATTCTCTAAGTGAAGTTTTTGTGTGGATGAGACAAAAAAACGGCAAGAAGGATAAGTTTCTTGCCGTTTATGAGGGGTTTTATACTATATCACACCACTTACAGGTACGTTCACGATGTCGTGGACGGGGAACTTCTCGCAACCGATGTAGAGGGTATCGAAAGCGTCAGAGCCGTCGGTGCGGTGTTCGAGGTGGTCTTCTTTTGATTCGGCGAGCTTTTCGCCAGACTTGTCCTTGCGGAAGCCGTTGCGCCCTCTTGATACACCTGCCGACTGAATGGCAAGGATAAGGTCGGGGTTGTTGCTACGGTTGAAGAATGGCATGAGGCGTTGCTTGCCAGCGAAGCCTTGATTGATAAGCAGATACTTCTCGTCGTGGCGCATCGAGTTGCCGAGATAGACCGCTTCCACTTGCCAGCCGTAGCGTTCAAACTACCCCTCTCCGGCTGACAGATAAAAGCGAAGGCTGGAAGATTACAAGCGTATCTTCCAGCCTTTGCTGTATTTGAGTATCAATGAGTTGCGGAGGAAAAAGGCGGAAAAATGGTAGATGGAAGATAAAAACGCAAAAGTACTTTATATAAACCGTTTACCATTAAATGCTTTCTAAGGCAGCGTGGTATGGGCATCTTGCCCATACCTCCTACGTTTTATTTTTCTTCCTCGAAGTCGACATACTCGCCCTCGTCCTTCGCAAATATCTTGCGGTTGGCTTGGCGTGGTGAGCGTTCGTCGTAGAGTTCTTCTTCCACGACTACGCCGTCGTCGTACTCAGCGCTGCGACGCTTGGTGCTGCCCGCAGCAGAGTTTTGCTGCTGGCGACGGTTGGTGTGGTTGCTGCCGTTGCGAAACTGCTTCGTCATACGCTTTACGCGCAGATAGATGAAGCTGACGATGCCGATGAGGAAGATGGCTACCATCAGCACCATGATAAATATGCTTTTCAGAAATAGTCCGATGAATGTCATAGGAATGGTTTGTTTGGTGCTACAATCCGTTTCCACTCTCTTGTTGTCTACTTCTCGATGTCGACCGTGGTGTGGGTGCGACTCACGATGTCGGCTACTACGGAGGTGAGGAAGTAGAGGGTGATGACTATCCACATGCCGCCGATGACGCCGAAGAGGGCGATGACTACGCCGGAGAGGGCGATGAACGAGTAGCGAAGCTCGTTGCCACGCCAGCCCCACTGCTTGAACTTAAGGGCGAACATGGGCAGCTCGCTGACGAGCAGGAGGCTTGTGAGCACTACGAGCAGCAGTATCGCGGGAATCATCCATGCTGACGACTCGATGAGTGTGGGCTGCGACACGAGCAGCGAGCCCCAGAAGAGGGCGTTGGCTGGTGTGGGCATTCCGATGAACGAGGTGGTCTGGCGTGTGTCGAGGTTGAACTTCGCGAGGCGAAGGGCTGAGAATGCTGCGATGAGGAATGCGCAGTAGGGGATGTACGGCTCTACGCTGGCGAGCACTGTGGGGTATTCCATCACGCTCAACTGTGCGAAGACGATTGCCGAGGGGGCTACGCCGAATGTCACGTCGTCGGCAAGCGAGTCGAGCTCTTTGCCGATGGGTGATGATACTCCGAACAGGCGGGCACTCATACCATCGAAGAAGTCGAACACGGCACCGATAATAATCCATATCAGCGCACAGCGTGCGTCGCCTCCGAGTGCCATTACGGTTGCGATGCAACCCGAAACGAGGTTGCCGCATGTAAGGGTGTTGGGTATGTTGCGTGTTATGAAGTTAGCCATTACTTTATTTCAGTTTTGCTATTATTGTTCCGTTGCCGGTGGTCAGTTGTCCCATCTTGACGCAGATTTCGGTGCCGAGGGGCAGGTAGACATCGACGCGTGAGCCGAACTTGATGAAGCCGAGGTGCTCGTCGATGTAGCAGTCTTCGCCTTGCTTGGCGTAGGTGACGATGCGACGTGCCACTGCGCCTGCTATCTGGCGGCAGAGGATGTCGGTGCCTTCGGGGGTGGTGATGACTACGTCGGCGTGCTCGTTCTCCTCGCTCGCCTTTGGCAGCCATGCCTTGTGGAAGTTGCCGTCGTGGTGGGCTACGGTCTTCACTTTGCCATCAACGGGGAACCAGTTGGCGTGTACGTTAAAGAGACTCATGAAGATGCTCACCATGATGCGACGCTCGTGGAAGTAGAGATCCTCGTCGACTTCCTCGATTACTACTATGCGGCCATCGGCTGGAGCTACTACCAAGCCCGTTGTGTCTTCTTCGGGGAAGAAGCGTATGGGGCAGCGGAAGAAGTTGATGACGATGCAGTAGACGGTGCCCATGATTGCCGTGAAGCACCAGAACGGCACCTTGCTGTCTATGAAACGCCAAAGCAGCAACGCGATTGCTGCGATAACGATGAAGCCATAAACGAGTGTATCGGTTCCTTCGCGGTGAAGACGTATTTTCTTTAGTTTCTTTATCTTTTTGATCATTGTTTGGTTCGGTATGTGTAAATTAGTTGTTGATAATCGGTTGTCGTAAAATCGTATGCACGTACACAGCCATTGTACGGATACATATATTCTGTGCAAAGTTACCGTTTTTTTATGGAAGTGACAAACTTTTTGTTGCTTTTATGGAAAACAAAGACGCCGAAACAACCCGGCGTGTCATGCTGACGGGTTGTTTCGGCGTTTATCTATAGGGGGGGTAGGGGTGCACTTGTCTCAAGTGCACCAACCGATTATAAGGCATTTTCCTTGGTTGGCATTTTCCTTGGTTGGTGCAGTTGGTTGCATTCTGCTTGGTTGGATGCATTCTACTTGGTTGGTGCACTTGAGACAAGTGCACCCCCAGGGATTACAGGAGTTCGTCGAACTTCTTGCGAAGATCGCCTTCTGTGATGGCACCTACATGCTTGCCAACGAGCTCGCCGCCCTTGAAGAAGAGCAGTGTCGGGATGTTGCGTACACGGTACTCTGCTGCTACGTCGTCGTTCTCCTCTACGTCGCACTTGCCTACAACGATCTTGCCGTCATACTCCTCTGCGAGCTTAGAAACGATAGGAGCGATCATGCGGCACGGACCGCACCATGTAGCCCAAAGGTCTACTACCAATGGCAGTTCGCCAGTTCTGTACTGTTCGATGTTCTCTGTTGTGATTGTTACTTCCATAGTTGTATTCGTTTATTTGTTAGTGATTATTCTTTATACTTGCGATGATGGCGCAAGGGTTTACCTCTTTGGAGATAATGATTAAATATCAAAATCTGTGCCAATGTGCCAACGATTATTAGTTGATGCCATAGCGCACGCCTTGTTCTGCCATTTCGTCGAGCGAGGTGAGCAGCTTCTTGTTCACGTCGACTGTGATGTTACGGCTGTAGAGCTGTACGTTGGTGTTGTTCTTGGCATCGTGGATGTTGATGTAGAGCGGCACGTTGCCGGTGGAGTTCTTCAGTGTTGTCTCCAGGTCGGTGAGTTGTGCGTCGTTGAACATCGTGGAATCCATGTACACCGTGAACTTCTCTATCGACTTCTCCTTCACGTCGCTGAGGAACTCTATCTTCTTTATCACCATGTCGTAGGCATCGGGGTTGTTGCGGAAGCGTTGCACGCATTGTGCTGTGATATAGATGTGGTATTCCTCCTGCAGCATGGACTGCCATTTTGTCCAGTCCTCGCCAAAGAGTGCCAGCTCGCCTTGTCCCTCGAAGTCTTCGATGGTGACGATGCCGAACGGCTTGTTGGTCTTTGTCCAGCGTTGTGAAACGGAGGTGACGATGCCACCGAAGGTGAGTTCTTCGATTGAGGCGAACGCCTTCTTGTCCATCTCGCGGCCTATCTGGGGACAATGGAGGTTGCACATATGGTTGAGCACGACGGCGTAGTCGTCGAGGGGATGTGCCGAGAGGTAGATGCCCACCAGCTCGCGCTCGCGCTTCAGCAGCTCCATGGTGCTCCATGCTTCGCAGTCGGGCACGGGTGGTGTCTGTATCTCTACGCCTCCCATGTCGCCGAACAGCGAGTTCTGCATCGACGACTGTTCCGACTGGTACACCTGACCATAGCGCAGGAGTGTCTCGACGAAGGTGTCGCCCTTGGCGTTGGAGGCGAAGTACTGCTCGCGGCGTATGCCGAACGAGTCGAAGCCGCCGCTCAGTGCGAGCGACTCCATCGCCTTGCGGTTGACGGTGGAGAGATTGACACGCTGCACGAAGTCGAAGATGTCCTTGTATTGTCCGTTCTTATGTCGCTCGGCGATGATGTTGGTGGCAGCTGCTTCGCCCATACCCTTGATGGCGGAGAGTCCGAAGCGCACCTCGCCCTTCTTGTTGGCGGAGAACTTCTGCTCCGACTCGTTCACGTCGGGACCGAGGCAGGGGATGTTCATCGCCTGGCACTCGGACATGAGCTTCGTAATCTTAGTGATGTCGTTAAGGCATCGGCTCATATTGCCCGCCATGAACTCGGCAGGGTAGTGCGCCTTGAGGTACGCCGTCTGGTAAGCCACCCACGAGTAGCACGTGGCATGCGACTTGTTGAAGGCGTAGGATGCGAACTTCTCCCAGTCGCCCCAGATCTTCTCGAGCACCTTCGGGTCGTGTCCGTTCTTCTTTCCGCCCTCGATGAACTTTGGCTTCATGGCATCAACGATAGCCTTCTTCTTCTTACCCATCGCCTTACGCAGTGCGTCGGACTCGCCACGGGTGAAGTCGGCAAGCTGGCGCGAGAGGAGCATCACCTGCTCCTGGTAGACCGTGATGCCGTAGGTGTCCTTCAGATACTTCTCCATGCAGGGGATGTCGTATGTGATTGGCTCCTTGCCGTTCTTGCGGGCGATGAACGACGGGATGTAGTCCATAGGTCCCGGGCGGTAGAGGGCGTTCATGGCGATGAGGTCTTCGAACACCGTGGGGCGCAGCTCGCGCAGATACTTCTGCATACCTGCCGACTCGAACTGGAACGTGCCGATGGTGCGTCCCTCCTGATAGAGCTTGTATGTGAGTTCGTCGTCGATGGGGATAGTGTCGAGGTCGAGCGTGAATCCGTCGTGGGTGAGGCGTATGTTCTCCACCGTCTCCTTCATGATGGACAGTGTGGAGAGACCGAGGAAGTCCATCTTGATGAGTCCGGTCTCCTCGATGACGTGTCCGTCGTATTGTGTGGCGAGCAGTTTATGTCCAGGGTCGCTCTTGTCCTCAGCCGTAGACACCGGCACCCAGTCGCTGATGGCATCGCGGCAGATGATGGTGCCGCAGGCATGTATGCCCGTACCGCGCACGGTGCCCTCGAGCATCTTCGCGTACTTTATGGTGTTTGCCATCTGTGGGTTGGCACTCGCTTCGGCTTCGCGTAGCTCGGGCACGCACTTGATGGCGTTGGTGAGGTTCATCTTCAAGCCGTCGGGCAGCTTGTCGGGGATAGCCTTGCAGAGGCGGTTGGATATGTCGAGCGGCAGCTTCTCCACACGAGCCACGTCCTTGATAGAGTTCTTCGTGGCCATCGTGCCGTAGGTGATGATGTGCGCCACCTTATCGTGTCCGTACTTGTCCTCCACCCACTCGAGCACCTTGCCGCGTCCGTCGTCGTCGAAGTCGGTATCGATATCGGGGAGAGAGATACGGTCGGGGTTGAGGAAACGCTCGAACAGCAAGTCGTACTTGATAGGGTCGATCTTCGTGATGCCCAGGCAGTAAGCCACAACTGAGCCGGCTGCCGAGCCACGACCCGGCCCCACCATCACGCCCAGCTCGTCCTCAGCCGAGTTGATGAAGTCCTGCACGATGAGGAAGTAGCCCGGGAAGCCCATCGTCTTCATAATGTGCAGCTCGAACTTGATGCGCTCGTACACCTCGTCGGTGAGCGGTTCGCCGTAGAGTCGCTTCGCTCCGTCGTAGGCGAGCTTGGCTAAGTAGTCAGCCTCGAACTTTATGCGGTAGAGCTTGTCGATGCCGCCGAGCTTCTTGATCTTCTTCTCAGCCTCCTCGTGCGACATTATCTCGTTGCCGTTCTCGTCGGTGGTGAACTCGCGGAACAGCTCCTCGGGCGATATGCGTTTGCGTGTCTCCTCCTCCGTGCCGAATTCCTCCGGGATGGGGAAGAACGGCATGATGGGCGAGTGGTCGATAGAGTAGGTCTCCACCTTGTCCAATATCTCGAGCGTGTTGGAGAGTGCTTCGGGCACGTCGGCGAATATCTCGTTCATCTCCTCGCGCGTCTTGAACCACTCCTGTTTGGAGTAGAGCATACGCGTAGGGTCGTTCAGTTCCTTGCCCGTAGAGAGACAGAGCAGGTGGTCGTGCGCTTCGGCGTTCTCCTGGTCGACGAAGTGGCAGTCGTTGGTGCAGACTACCTTTATGCCGTACTCCTTAGCGAGCTTTATCAGTTCCTTGTTGGCACGCTGCTGCAGCGGGAATGTCTCGCGGTTGGCGCGTTGGTTCGGGTCCTTCACCTCGTGGCGCTGAAGCTCCAAGTAGTAGTCGTCGCCGAAGATGCTCTTATACCATTCTATCGCTTCGCGTGCCCCTGGTATGTCGCCCTTCAGTATCTTCGCCGGCACCTCGCCGGCGATACATGCCGAGCAGACGATGAGGTCCTCGTGATACTTCTCGAGGTCGGCTCTGTCGGTACGCGGCTTAGAGTAGAAACCGTCCACCCAGGCACGCGACACAAGCTTGATGAGATTCTTGTATCCGTGGTAGTTCTTCGCAAGCACGATGAGGTGATAGCCGCCTGCGTCGCCCTTCTCCTTCACACGGTCGGCTTTGGTGCGGCGTGCCACGTACATCTCGCAACCGAAGATAGGCTTGAACGGCTCCTTGCCCTGTTCTTTCAGCTTGCCGTTTATCTTGTTGCAATAGTTGTACAACTCTTTTACGCCGAACATATTGCCGTGGTCGGTGATAGCCATGCCGCGCATACCGTTAGCCACGGCCTTGTCGACAAGCTTTTCCACCGGCGACTGTCCGTCGAGAATGGAGTAGTAGGTGTGTACGTGCAGGTGTATGAAGTCTTCCATCGTGCTGTTGCGATTTTTATGATTGAATGCTTTATAGTATAATGACTACAAAGTTACGCAAAAAAAATCATAACTCAACATTCTTTTCCCATAAGTACCACCTTCTTAACAATCGGCGTGGTGTAAGCATACGGGATGAAGTCGACAGACGGCAGTGGGGTGGTGATGAAGAAGTTGGCAACCTTGCCCTTTGCGATGCTTCCATAGTCGTGGCTCTCGCCCATAGCGTAAGCACCGTTTATCGTTGCGGCGTTGAGTGCTTCGTTAGGCAGCAGTCGCATCTTGATGCAAGCAAGCGAAACCACGAACTTCATGTCGCCCGACGGCGTAGAACCAGGGTTGTAGTCGCTGGCTACGGCGATGCCCAAACCTACATCAATCATCTTGCGACCCTTACCGTAAGGCATGTTGAGGAAGAACGATGTGCCGGGCAGTACGGTCGGCATCGTCTCGCTACCGCGCAGAATGTCAATCTCCTCCTCGGTCATGCTCTCCAGATGGTCAACCGACAACGCGCCGTGCTTCACGCCAATCTCCACACCGCCCGACGAAGCCAGTTCGTCGGCATGAATCTTCGGGCGCATACCCCATGCAGCAGCCGCCTCGAGCATACGTCCCGTCTCCTCTGGCGTGAAGAAACCGCGGTCGCAAAACACGTCGATGAAGTCGGCGAGGCGCTGGCGACCCACTTCGGGTATCATCTCGTCGATGATGAGCTTTACATAATCGCTTTGCGTCATGCCGCGAGCCACGGCGTGCGCTCCGAGGAACGTAGACACAATCTTCGCCGGCGATGCCTCCTTCATGCGCTGTATCACGCGCAACATCTTCAGCTCGTCCTCGAGGTTCAGTCCGTAGCCACTCTTTATCTCTATGCAGCCCGTTCCCTTGCGTATCACCTCGTCGAGTCGCTGCATAGCTTGGCGGAAGAGTTCGTCCTCCGAAGTGTTGTGCAGCAGGTCGGCAGAGTTGAGGATGCCACCTCCGCGCCGTGCTATCTCCTCGTAGCTCAGTCCGTTGATCTTGTCGACGAACTCGCGCTCTCTGCTGCCTGCGAAGACGATGTGCGTATGCGAGTCGCACCACGATGGCAGAACCATTCCGCCTTCCGCGTCGATAGTCTGGTCGAAGGTGCCCGTCGGCATACCGTCGGCAACACTACCGAACGCAGCGAAGCGACCGTCTTCAATGAGGAGCCACGCGTCGTCGATAGTGTTGAACGCAGACATCTCTTTGCCCTGCAAGCGCAGCTTCGGAGCGTATTCGATGCCAGCGAGAGTTTTTATGTTCTTTATTAAAGTTCTCATTTTCAACTATAAAGCTACTTGCGTAAGAATTCTATTGAGTTGGCAATGTGCGGATACATCACCTCGTCGCGTACGATGAACGGCACCACCTTGCGGTAGCTCTCGAAGATTGCCTCTACAGCCGGCGACGACTTCAACGGACGGCGGAACTCAAGGGCCTGAGCCGCGTTGAAGAGTTCGATGGCAAGCACGCGCTCCGTGTTGAGTACCACCTTATATAACTTGATGGCAGCGTTGGCACCCATGCTCACATGGTCTTCCTGGCCCTGGCTCGACGGGATGCTATCTACAGACGACGGTGTTGCGAGTGACTTGTTGAGGCTCACCACCGATGCGGCTGTGTACTGCGGAATCATGAAACCGCTGTTCAGACCCGGGCTTGCCACGAGGAAGCTCGGCAGACCGCGTGTGCCACTGATGAGCTTGTAGATGCGGCGTTCGGAGATGTTCGAGAGTTCGCACATGGCTATCGAGAGGAAGTCCATCGGCATGGCTATCGGTTCGCCGTGGAAGTTGCCGGCAGAGATGATGAGGTCTTCGTCGGGGCATACGGTAGGGTTGTCGGTAGCCGAGTTCACCTCGACGTCAATCACCGAGTCGACATACGCGATGGTGTCCTTCACCGTGCCGTGAACCTGCGGAATACATCTGAACGAATACGGATCCTGCACGTACGACTTCGGTTTCTCTACAATCTCGCTGCCAGCGAGCAGCTCTCTCATGCGAGCCGCCGTGACAATCTGTCCCTTATGCGGACGCACCTGGTGCACTGCGTCGGTGAACGGCGCGATGAGTCCGTAGTAGGCATCGAGCGACATGGCAGCAATCTTGTCAGCCCAATCGCTGAGGCGGTGCGACTGCAGCAGTGCCCAAACTGCGAACGCACCCATGTTCTGCGTGCCGTTGAGCAGTGCCAGACCCTCCTTCGATGCGAGCTGGATAGGCTGCCAGTTGAACTTGCGGAGCATCTCCTCGCCACTGATTACCTTACCTTCAACCTCCACTTCGCCGAGACCGACGAGCGGAAGCGTGAGATGAGCTAATGGCACGAGGTCGCCCGATGCACCGAGCGAGCCCTGCATGTACACAACAGGATAAACATCGTTGTTGAAGAAGTCGATGAGACGGTTCACGGTGACGAGCTGACAGCCCGAGAAGCCGTAGCTCAGCGACTGTATCTTCAAGAGCAGCATAATCTTCACGATGTCGTTAGGCACGCGGTCGCCCGTGCCGCAGGCGTGCGACATCATAAGGTTTATCTGCAGCTGCGCCAGATCGTCGGCACCGATGCTCACGTTGCAGAGCGAGCCGAAGCCCGTCGTCACACCATATATCGGTGCAGTAGTCTCCGCAATCTTGCGGTCGAGATACTCTCTACACTCCACGATGCGCTTCTGCGCGTCGTCGCTCAGTTCTATCTTGTAGCCACCATACACCACCTCGCCAATGCGTTCGATTGACAGGTGTTCGGCTGAAATCTGATGTTTTTTCATTGTCGTTGTTTTTTTAGTTGGTTGTTAGGGAAGGGGGTGCTTGTTTAAGGGGGTGCACTTGTCTCAAGTGCACCAACAAAGCAGAATAGTGCTAACAGACAGATTGGTGCCCTTGAGACAAGTGCACCCCCTGATTCCCCTATATTAGATTGATGATGTCGTCGTCGACGATGTTCGGCATCGTAACTTGCAGACCGTGCGAACGCTGCATCTCGCGCTCTATGCTGTGGATAGAGCCTTCGTTGCGTGCCCAGGCACGGCGAGCTATGCCGTTGTTCACGTCCCAGAACAGCATCTCCGTGATGTGTCGGTCGCTGTCCGCGCTGCCGTCTATCACCATGCCGAAGCCACCGTTTATCACTTCGCCCCAGCCTACGCCGCCGCCGTTGTGCAGCGACACCCATGTAGCACCGCGGAACGAGTCGCCGATGACGTTCTGCACAGCCATGTCGGCGCAGAACTGCGAACCGTCGTATATGTTGCTCGTCTCGCGGAACGGCGAGTCGGTGCCCGACACGTCGTGATGGTCGCGTCCGAGCACGATGGGTCGGGTTATCTCGCCCTTGCGTATAGCCTCGTTGAACGCCAGTGCAATCTTCGCACGACCTTCTGCGTCGGCGTAGAGGATGCGAGCCTGCGATCCCACCACGAGCTGGTTTCTGCCTGCCTCCACAATCCAGTGGATGTTGTCAGCCATCTGTCCCTTTATCTCGTCGGGCGCGTTCTGCATAATCTCCTCAAGCACACGTGCCGCAATCTCGTCGGTCTTGGCAAGGTCGGCAGGGTCGCCCGATGTGCATACCCAGCGGAACGGACCGAATCCGTAGTCGAAGAACATCGGTCCCATGATGTCCTGCACGTACGACGGATAGCGGAACTTGCCGTCGGCTGTGCAGATGTCGGCACCGGCGCGCTTCGACTGCAGGAGGAATGCGTTGCCATAGTCGAAGAAGTACATGCCGTTGGCAGCGAGACGGTTGATGGCAGCCACCTGGCGGCACAGCGACGCCTGCACATGCTTGCGGAACTCGTCGGGGTTCTCAGCCATCATCGCCTTCGACTCCTCAAGCGTGAGGTCGGCAGGATAGTAGCCGCCTGCCCACGGGTTGTGGAGCGAGGTCTGGTCGCTGCCTATGTCCACGTGTACGCCCTCGTCGGCGAGACGTTCCCACAGGTCGACCACGTTGCCCACGTAAGCCATTGACACTGTGCGCTTCTCCTCCACGCTGCGCTTTATGGCAGGTATGAGTTCGTCGAGATTGTCGTGCAGCTCGTCCACCCAGCCCTGGTCGTAGCGCTTCTTTGCAGCCAGCGGGTTTATCTCTGCCACCACGCTCACCACACCAGCGATGTTGCCAGCCTTAGGCTGAGCGCCCGACATGCCGCCCAGACCCGACGACACGAACAGCATACCGCGTATGTCCTGCGGCCCGCCCTTCTCGCTGCGCTGCTTGCGTGCCGCGTTCAGCACGGTGATGGTAGTGCCGTGCACGATGCCCTGCGGACCGATGTACATGTACGATCCGGCAGTCATCTGTCCGTACTGGCTCACGCCGAGAGCGTTCATGCGCTCCCAGTCGTCGGGCTTCGAGTAGTTGGGTATCACCATTCCGTTCGTCACCACCACACGCGGAGCGTTCGGGTGCGACGGGAAGAGTCCGAGCGGATGACCCGAGTACATCACGAGTGTCTGCTCGTCGGTCATCTCGCTGAGATATTTCATTGTGAGTCGGTACTGCGCCCAGTTCTGGAAGATGGCACCGTTGCCTCCGTACACGATTAGTTCGTGCGGATGCTGAGCCACTTCAGGGTTCAGGTTGTTCTGAATCATGAGCATGATGGCGGCAGCCTGCTCGGAGCGGTGCGGATACTCGTCGATGGGGCGAGCGTACATATCGTATGTAGGGCGATAGCGGTACATATAGATGCGTCCGTATGTGTCGAGTTCGGCTATGAACTCCGGTGCCAGTTGCGCGTGCAACTGTTTCGGGAAGTAGCGCAGAGCGTTGCGCAGTGCCAGCTGCTTCTCCTCATGATTAAGTATCTCCTTGCGCTTCGGCGCATGGTTTATATTCGGGTCGTAGGGCATCGGTTCGGGAAGGAAGTCGGGTATGCCCAAGCGTATCTCTTCTGAAAAAGTCATAGGGTTAGGTTTTTAGGAGCCCCTCCCCATCCCTCCCCCATCGGGGAGGGGGTTGAGTTGGGGTATGGTTAATAGTTTCGCAGCCAGCTCTCCCTCCCCGACGGGGAGGGCGGGGAGGGGCTACAGCTTCTCTTCAACGAGTTTCGTAATTTCTGCCTCTTCGCTGTTGGCCTTTGCTATGAGTTGGTTAGCCTCGGCGATGAGTGCTTCAGCCTTTTCGCGATTCTTCAGCGAGCCGGCGTTGATCTTCACGTTCATGCCTGCACCGAGCACTGCCGCACGCGCAGCCAATGCGCCCACGCCAGCATCCGACACGCTGTTCGGATTGCCCTTCTCAACCATCTTGCGGCAAACGTCGAACACCTCGAACGAAGCCTTCATCGTCTCCAGCGGCACCTCCGTAGCGAAGAGCGTAGCGGTCTGTATAGCCTCCGAGCGTGCCGCCTTCTCCTCGGGCGTGTTCTTCGGCATACCGAAGGCAGCCATGATGCGGTTGAACGCCTCTGTATCCTCGTCTACGAGATGGAGCAGACGCTCCTGCAGAGCCATGCCTTCCTCGGCAACGGCAGCGAACTCTTCCCACTGCTCGTCCCATCCCGGCTTGTGGCTCGACAGGTTAGCCACCATCGTTGCTAATGATGCGCCTAATGCACCCATGTAAGCCGATACCGAACCACCGCCAGGAGCCGGACTCTCGCGCGATGTCTCCTCGGCGAAGCCCTTCACGGTGAGGTCTACGAGCAGGTTCTGCTTCTCTGCACCAGCCGCCATAACGTATTCTATAATCTTCTCCTCGGGCTTGAACTCCTTGAGGTCGGAGAGTCCGAGCGACTTGATAGCGATGTCGAGGATGTCCTTCTTCGGGATGCCGGCAGAGCGCTGCTGCTTGGCAAGGAAGTAGCGGCCGGTTTCGAGCAGGGTGCGCTCCGGCACGAGGCCCACTATCTCGGTGCCCGTGACGCGCACGCCGCGGTTCTGTGCGCAGCGGCACACCTCGTCGAACGCCTTGTGCAGCGGCGTTACATTGATATTGGTGATGTTCATCGACACCTGAGCGATGCCGTATTCGTCGATGAACCATCCGATAGCCTTCGTACACTTCAGCGTACCAGGCTTCATAATCGGTGTACCGTCGGCGTAGCAGAGCTTCTTGCCGGTGATTGGATTGCCCTCGCGCATCGGGCGGCCCTTCTCGCGCACGTCGAACGCAATGGCGTTGGCGCGGCGGGTGGATGTAGTGTTGAGGTTGAAGTTGACGGCGATGAGGAAGTCGCGTGCTCCTACTACGGTGCAGCCCGTGCGAGCCACCTGCTCGTCGAACGGACGTCTGCCGAAGTCGGGTGCCTCAGCATCGTCGTCGATGCGCTCGGCGATACCCTCGTATTCGCCCTTACGGCACACGGCAAGGTTCTTGCGCTCCGGCTTGAACGCCGCAGCCTCGTAGCAATAGCATGGAATATTGAGTTCGTCGGCGATGCGCTTGGCGAGCTGGCGCGAAATCTCTGCGCACTCCTCAAGCGTGATGCCGCTCACTGGAACAATCGGCAGTACGTCGGTGGCACCGATACGCGGATGCGCACCGTGATGCTGACGCATATCTATAAGTTGAGCGGCTTTGCCCACTGCTCTGAAGGCAGCCTCCACCACGTCGTCGGGTTCGCCAACGAAGGTTACGACTGTGCGGTTGGTTGCTTCGCCCGGGTCTACGTCGAGCAACTTCACACCCTTAACGCTCTCTACTGCGTCAGTAATCTGACGAATAACGTTCATGTCGCGGCCCTCGCTGAAGTTAGGCACACACTCTACAATCTGCTTTGTCTTTGCCATAGTGTAAGATGTTATGTTAGTAGTAAATTTGTTTTAATGCAAAAGTATCAATGATACGGTTGCAAATATAGCAAAAATGGCAATTTGAAGCAAGCAAAAAGGTGCGAAAAATGCAAAAAGAAGTTCTACTAATAGCATCCGCACCGACCGACGCGGATGTCTGCACCGACCGACGCAGATGTCTGCACCGACCGACGCGGATGTCTGCATCGACCGACGCAGATGTCTGCACCGACCGACGCGGATGTCTGCACCGACCGACGCGGATGTCTGCACCGACCGACGCAGATGTCTGCACCGACCGATGCGTGCTATGAAAGTGCTACTATTGATTAGTTCTCCTTCCAGAACTGTGGGGTGAATATCACAAGAACAGTGAATATCTCAAGACGTCCGATGAGCATCAGTACTGAGCATATCCACTTCGCCGTGTCGGGCAGAATGCTCCACGACATAGTAGGGCCGATCTCAAGACCGAGCGTCGGTCCGACGTTGCCGAGCGTACTCAGCGTGATGGTGATGGCGTTGGTATTGTCGATGCCCATCGCAATCATCGAGAACGAGCATATGAGGCACAGAATGAGGTAGCTCGTGAGGAAAGCCAGCAGCGTTACGCGCTTGCTTTGCGGCACGTTCACACCGTCTATCTTTACCGGCAGAACGGCGTTGGGGTGGAGCATCTGGCGGAACTCGTTCTTTATCACCTTCAGAAGCATGACGCCGCGGATGCACTTGAATCCACCGCCCGTAGAGCCCGAGCATGGACCGAGGAACATACACACGGCGAGCACCACCCACGTCACGTGCGCCCACTTCGCTGGGTCGTCTGCCAACAGACCAGTACTGGTGATGAACGACACGACGTGGAACAGACTGCTGCGCACGGCTGGTTCCAGCGCGTAGTCGTTCTTCCACATTAGCTCGAAGGCTATGAACGCAGCGCAACCTAACACCATGGAGAGGTACAGACGGCACTCGGCACTCTTGAGCAGCGTGGACAGCTTGCGCTTAGAGACGGATATATATAATAAGGTGAAATTGACGCCCGATACGAAGCAGAAGAACGTGAGGATATACTGCACGGCGGGAGTGAAGACAGAGTAGGTGTTGTCTACCGCGAAGCCGCCCGTTGCCGCCGTCGCCATACTATAGTTGATGCTGCGGAATGGCGTCATGCCGGCAAGCATCAGCGAACCGATGCAGAGCAGCGTGATGAAGAGATAGACCACCCATATCCACTTGGCGTTGGTGCTGAGGCGCGGGTGCAACTTGGTCTTGATAGGGCCCGTGGCTTCGGCGGCGAACACCTTCACGCTTCCGCCTACAAACGAGGGCAGAAGGGCGATGGTGAAGAATACTATACCCAAACCGCCTATCCACTGCATAAACGAACGCCAGAACAATATGCCGTGGGGCAGCGTGGAGACGTCGTCGATGATGGTGGCTCCGGTGGTGGTGAAGCCCGACATGGTTTCAAAGAATGCGTCTGTGAACGACGGCAGGTAGCCGCCAATGAGGAAGGGTAGGGTGCCGAAGAGTGAGAACACTACCCAGGTGAGCGTCACTACGAGATAGGCGTCGCGACGCGATAGTGAGTTGTCGCACTTGCGTCCAAGCAGACGCATCGTGAAACCGGCAGTTGCAGAGATAATGACTGAGCAAGCGAATGGAAAAATATCTTCCTCCTCGTAGCCTATGGCGACGCCAAGGCACACGAGGAACATCGTTGTCTCGATGAAGAGCAGCGAACCGATGATTTTATATAAAAGTTTCAGGTTTATCATTACAGAAAGAACTTCTCTATTTTCTTCATGTTGACGTTGTGGCAGAACACCATAACAGAGTCGCCGGGCTGTATCATCGTGTTACCCGACACGAGCAGACCTACACCGTCGCGCACCAGTCCGCCGATGGTCATTCCTACAGGCAAGCCGAGGTCCTTCACGGGCTTCTGCGTCACCTTCGAGCCTTCCGACGGTATGAACTCTGCTACGTCGGCGTTGGCGGTCATCAGGAAGCGCACGTTGTGGACGTTGGCGTCGAGCATCATCTGATAGATGTGGCTCGCAGCTATCGACTTCTTGTTGATGATTGTGCCGATGTCCAAGCTCTCCGCCATGCTCACGTAGTCGATGTTCTCCACCATAGCCACCGTCTTGCGCACACCCATGCGCTTCGCCGTGAGGCAGGCGAGGATATTAGTCTCGGCATTGCCCGTGAGAGCCACGAACGCCTGCGTGTTCTTTATGCCCTCCTCGATGAGCAGCGAGAGGTCGCGTCCGTCGCCGTTGATGATGAGTGCCTTCTCGTCTTCGAGAAGGGCATTGAGGCGTTCGCAGCGTTGCTCGTCGGTCTCGATTATCTTTACGTCCATGTACGACGGCATAGTCTTCACCGTGCGCACCGCTGTCGCTCCGCCACCCATTATCATCACGTTCTTCACGTCGACGTAGTGCTCCTTGCCCACAATCTTACGAACGTAGGGTATGTACTGCTTGGTAGTCATAAAGTAAGCAAGGTCGTACATCTGCAGGCAGTCGTTACCGCCAGGGATGATGGTATCGTCTCCGCGCTTTATGGCTACGATGTGGAACGGGTCCTCCGGTCCGCATATCTCGCGCATCGGTCGGTCGAGGATGGTGCATGTCTCGCGCAGCTTCACGCCGAGCATCACCAATGCTCCGCCATGCACGTCCCAACGCTGGCGCACCCACGACATCTTCAGTCCGTTGTTGATGTCGGTGGCTGCAAGCATCTCCGGATAGATGAGTTTGCTCACGCCGAGCTGCGAGAAGAACTCCTGCAGGTCGGGCGCAATGTATTCGGCGTTGTCAATCTTTGCCACGGTCTTCTTGGTGCCCAACGCCTTTGCCAGCACACACGAGTTCATGTTCTTGCTCTCGTCGGGTGTCACAGCGATGAACAAGTCGGCTTTCTCCGCACCCGCATTCTTCAGTGCCTCGATACTTGTTGACGATGCCTCCATGGTGAGGATGTCTACGTCCGAACCGATATGTGAGAAGCGCTCCTCGTCGGTGTCCATGACGACGATATCCTCGTGTTCACGCGAGAGCAGTCGTGCGAGGTGACAGCCGATGGCGTAAGCGCCGGATATAATGATTTTCATATTCTTTTATTTTGATGTTGATGGGGGTGGTGAGATGTTGTGATTTGCGTAGGAGGCTACGGCATTCCTGCCGTAGCCATTGCAAGCCATTACAAGCCGTTGCAATGATTTATATTTCAGTAGTCAAGGTCTACGGCAAGAATGCCGTAGACTCCTACGATTAGCTCTTTGTGATTTCGGCTTTAATCGCCTCTACGTCAATGCCTGCAATGTGGTGCAGCTCCGGCACGGTGCCGTGCTCTATGAAGCGGTCGGGTATGCCCATGCGCACCACCTTTACCGGTTTGTCGTTGTCGCTCATCCACTCGAGCACTGCCGAGCCGAAGCCGCCCGTGCGCTGCGCGTCCTCGATGGTGATGATGCGCTTGAACTTCGCCGCGATGTTCTGCAGGAGTTCCTCGTCGAGCGGCTTGCAGAAGCGCATGTCGTAGTGAGCCACGCTTGTTGTGCACCCTTCAGCCTTGAGCTGCTCGATAGCCTTCTCCACGTCGTTGCCGATGGGACCGTAGCTGAGCACCGCCACGTCGTCGCCCTCGCGTATGCAGCGACCCTTGCCAACGGGTATCTCCTCCAGTGCGCACTGCCAGTCGTCGCGGCGCACGCCTCTGCCACGCGGATAGCGTATCACGACAGTGCCCTTGTCGGGCAGTTGGGCTGTGTACATCATACGGCGCAGCTCGCACTCGTCCATTGGCGAGCATAGCGTGAGATTGGGCACGGGGCGCAATGCAGCGATGTCGAGCACGCCATGGTGCGTGGCTCCGTCCTCGCCGACGAGTCCGGCGCGGTCGAAGCACAATACTAACGGCAGGTTCAGGATAGCCGCGTCGTGCACGATGTTGTCGTATGCACGCTGCGCAAACGCACTGTATATGTTGCAGAACGGCAGTAGTCCGTCCTTAGCCATTCCGGCAGAGAACGTCACGGCGTGACCTTCGGCGATGCCAACGTCGAAGGCACGGTCGGGCATCTCCTGCATCATGATGTCGAGCGAGCAACCCGTAGGCATAGCCGGCGTAACGCCCACTATCTTCGGGTTCTGCTTCGCCAGTTCGACAAGTGTGCGTCCGAACACATCCTGATAGCGTAGCGGTTGCTGCGAGGTGTCGCCCGTTAGGCGTTCGCCCGTGTCGGGGTCGAACTTGCCCGGTGCGTGCCATATCGTAGCCGCCTCCTCTGCTGGCTTGTATCCCTTGCCCTTCACGGTGTGCAGATGCAGAAGCTTCGGTCCGCGCATGTTCTTCAACTGATTGAGTATGCGCACCAGTTCCACCACATCGTTGCCGTCGAACGGACCGAAGTAGCGTATGTTCATGCCCTCGAAGATGTTCTGCTGATGAGCGAGTGCCGACTTGATGGCGTTGTTCAGGCGAATGAGTCCCTTGCGGCGGTCGTCGTTGAGATAACCTTTCGAGTGTAGCCACTTCGACGCACGGTCGCGCAGACGGTTGTACGTGGCGTTGGTGTCGAGGTTCAGTAGGTATTTCTCCATGCCGCCCACTGCTCTGTCGATACTCATGTCGTTGTCGTTGAGAATGATAAGCAAATCGTTGGGCGACGACGAGACGTTGTTCAAGCCCTCAAACGCCAATCCGCCCGACATCGCTCCGTCGCCAATGACGGCAACCACATGCCGGTCTGGCTCGTTGTTCTTATGCGCAGCCACAGCCATGCCCAACGCCACAGAGATAGAGTTGGAGGCGTGTCCGCACGTGAACGTGTCGTACTCGCTTTCTTTAGGAGAAGGGAAGGGGCGGATGCCGCCTAATTTGCGGTTAGTATAGAACTGGTCTTTGCGTCCGGTGAGGATTTTGTGTCCGTATGCCTGATGTCCTACGTCCCACACAATGCGGTCGTAGGGCGTGTTTAGCACATAGTGCATCGCTACAGTCATCTCCACTACGCCAAGCGACGAAGCAAGGTGACCAGGATTGACAGACAATTCCTTCACGATATCCTGACGCAACTCGGCACAAAGCTCGGGCAGTTGCTCAACGGGCAACTGTCTGAGGTCCTCTGGATACTGTATCTTGTCTAATAATTCCAAGTTGTCGGTGCTCATATATATATTGAAATATACTGAAATCTATTGAACTCTGTTAAATAGGTTTTGTTCAAAGAAGGCACAATACCTCCTATTTAATGCAAAGTTACGTAAAAAAAGTAATGTAAGGATATTAATTGCACAAAAAAAGCATCCATCTGTGAAAGATGAATGCTTTGTGTTGGGATACCCGGACTCGAACCAGGAAAGGCAGGACCAGAATCTGCAGTGTTACCATTACACCATATCCCAATGTTGCAAAAGCGGAACTTTATTGCAATAAAAAACATCCCTCTTTATAAGAAGAATGTTGCTATGAGGTTGGGATACCCGGACTCGAACCAGGAAAGGCAGGACCAGAATCTGCAGTGTTACCATTACACCATATCCCAAT
>ERZ1026892.182-NODE-182-length-30828-cov-4.818770_pt1 | contig 30828 bp, 24 predicted proteins | sample MGYA00380176_ERZ1026892 | MGnify/ENA primary metagenome ERZ1026892 (study PRJEB33269, sample SAMEA4719812) | human gut metagenome | biome: human-associated habitat; feature: organic feature; material: feces | place: Cameroon | collected 2013-10 ... | reverse complement strand
GCTTTAAAGATGCGAAATACACGAAAAGTTCTAAAAAGACGGAAAATCTTGAGTAGTCGTAAACTTCCGCTAAGAACCGTGATGGAAGGGAGAATGGAAATTTAATCAACAATTGTCATTGGGGGATATAACAAATATGCTATTCTTTCAAAATAAAAATATATTTAAAATAACCGCATCTGCCCGTCCACCCAGCTTTTCTGCACAGCCTCATGAATCACATCCTCCGGGCGCAGATTCCCGATCAAAAAAGGCGAGTGCGGATCGTGCTTTGCATAGTTCTGCCGTACTGTCTGCTCGTCATAATTGGCATAGCAGTAGCGGCACAGATGCGGGCAGGTGTTGTAAGCCCCGATATCGTTTCCGAGAAAACAGGCACATTCTTTACGAAGTGGCTGTTTTTTGGGAAAGATTAGGGAAGTATGCAGGGCGGTTTCATAAACTTGCTGTGTCATGCATCCGCTGCAATCGGCACCATAAGGAGCAAGCTCGTCTCCCTCTCCGCAAGGGCGCACTGTCATACCATGCGTGGCTGCAATTTCAATCATTTCTTTGCCGAGAAAAATACGGTCATCTTTACCGACACTTCGTACTTCCGGAAAATTCTTCCTTACTTTCTGATACAGGTCGATAAAACTGATCACACAGGTTTTCGTAGCATCACAAAGGCGGGCTGCTATATGTTCAAATGCTTTCAGGTGATAGTCCACCGTGTATGTCTCATCCAGAAAAATTGGGTCATAGCGCCAAGCCATAGCATCGGGACCAACGATTTCAGATAACGCTAAAAAGCTGTCGATCACTTTTTCCTTATCCGGAACATGAGGCTCGATATCGGTGCCGTAAGGCGTGATCGTGACAAACCAATACATGCCGAAAGGCTTTAATAAATCCATATATTGTAGCATAGGAGCAGGATTTTTCGAGCAGAAACCGATCAGGTTTACAAATGTCGGATCGAGGCGGTATTTTGTCACCTGCACCGGGTTGTAGGGATTGCGTACAAGAACGTAACCGTCCTTTATTCTGTTTGTAAACCATTCCGCATAAAATGCCGGAATGTCGGTTCTCATGCCTGTCTGTAAGATCATAATTGGCTCCCACCTTTCCAGAGTAAAATAGAACATAAAATTTTTATACGAAAACGAGTATGGTTCAGCAGTAATAAAATAATGGTAAACGAACTTTTGGAAAAAAGTCAAGAAAGAGTTCTGCCAGAAAATGAACAGATGTAACAATTGCTATTCCAACGATGAAATGGTAAAATGGATTGTAAATAATTAGGTCATCTGGAAAACGACAAAAGAAAAGGGACGGAATAATGAAAAACAAATTCATAATACTTACAATAACAGGACTGTTGCTTGCATCATTAGCTGCGTGTGGAGGTTCCAAGACACCGGATGCGTCAAAAAATACGGCAGATCAGGAAGCGCAGAATCAGAATCAGGACAGTCAGGGAACATCTGACACTATTCAGGGTGACATAGAGGAAAATCACGGAAGCGATGATACGGAAGGCAGCAGCGACAGTGCAGAAAATGCAAGCGAAAACCAAAGTGGTGATCTGACATTCGCGGATCTTGCAAAATATTCATTCGAATTTTGCAGTGGTGCAGGTGGCTGGTCTACCGATTTTGAAATTGAAAAAGATGGCTCTTTCAAGGGATCTTACCATGATTCTGACATGGGAGACACCGGGGAAAACTATGAGAATGGAACGATGTACATTTGCGGCTTTTCGGGAGATTTTACCGGACTGACTAAAATCAATGATTACACTTATGAGATGAAAATGGAGAATCTTACCTATGAGGAGACTCCGGGAAAAGAAGAAATCGCAGATGGTGTGAAGTACATTTATACAGATGTTTATGGTCTGGAAGGAACGGATACGTTTAAAGTGTACCTTCCGGGTGCACCGGTGAGTGATCTGTCAGAGGAAGAGTATTTCTGGGTGCGTACAGCAAATGAAAATGGTGCAGAAGGAGCGCAGGATACACTGACGATTCCTGTCATTGTGAATGAGAAAATGGAATATGGAATTTATTCTTACAAGAGAATGACACCATATGAGGAAGCGCAGAGTACATTAAATACTTATCAAGCATCCTATGATGCAGCAGAGGAGGAGCTTAAAAAAGCAACTCTACAGTCCCGAATGGACGACTACGCTATGCAGATGTATGATATCAGCGATTCCTGCTTAAATGAAATCTGGAATCTTGTAAAATACAATACAAGTGAGGAAAAGTTCAATGAAATTCTTAATGAGCAGAGGAAATGGATCGCAGACAAAGAAGCGGTAGGTAATGAGATCATGGAAAATAATGGTGGATCTGCTGCGCTGATGGATAGCAGTCAAGTAATGGCAGAGCTTACCATGGAGCGCTGTGAAGAACTGGCAGATTATTTGAAGTAAGATGGAAAAAGAGGACAATTTATGTAGATTTCAAGTAGATTTACTCTGGCGGTGCACCTTTTTATGTGTTCAAGGATTTGGATCGCGAAATTTATACGTCTCTGCTTGGATAAAAGAAATTATCACAATATTGTAATTCCCTACTCCCTATGATATTCTGAGTATGTTTCAAAATAGAAATCAGGGGAGAAAATTATGAAAAACCAAACGACAAAAAGAAGTTCTTTTTCAGGAAAAATCGGTTTTGTGCTGTCAGCAGCCGGAGCATCCGTGGGATTGGGGAATATCTGGCGGTTTCCATATCTGGCAGCCAAATACGGCGGAGGTATTTTCCTGCTTATCTATATCATTCTGGCATTGACCTTTGGCTATACGATGATCATGGCGGAGACATCGTTGGGACGTATGACGAAAAAAAGTCCGGTAGGAGCATTTGCTTCCTTTGGAAAATCACATTTGTCTTGTCTGGGAGGCTGGATCAATGCAATCATTCCGGTTTTGATCGTGCCATATTATTCGGTGATCGGTGGATGGGTTTTAAAATATCTGGTTGAGTATGTCAGAGGACATGCGCAGACAGTTGCAGAAGATGGTTATTTTTCTGCATTTATCTCAGATGGATTTTCCACGGAAATATGCTTTGTGATCTTTTCTGTGATTACATTGGCGATTATTTATGCGGGTGTGCGCAATGGAATCGAGCGTGTCTCCAAATTCATGATGCCGATACTTGTTGTGTTGTCTGTCATCATTGCAATTTATTCTGTGACAAGACCAGGGGCTTTGGCTGGTGTGAAATATTTTCTTGTGCCAAATATCAGCAACTTTTCATGGATGACCGTTGTGGCAGCCATGGGGCAGATGTTTTATTCGCTGTCGATTGCGATGGGTATTCTCATTACATTTGGTTCTTATATGAAAAAAGAAACTTCCATTGAAGAGTCTACAAAGAATGTTGAAATTTTTGATACAGCAATTGCAATTATGGCTGGACTAATGATTATTCCGGCGGTGTTTGCGTTCTCTGGCGGAGATCCGGACACCTTACAGGCTGGACCGGCATTGATGTTTATTACAATCCCAAAAGTTTTTGCAAGTATGGGATTTGGAACTTTTGCGGGAGTAATGTTCTTCTTGCTTGTACTTTTTGCGGCACTTACCAGTTCAATCGCACTGACGGAAAGTGCGGTATCCACGTTTGAAGATGAACTTGGGTGGAGCCGGAAAAAATCTACGGTGCTCTGTGGCGTGATCATGATCGCACTGGGAAGTCTGTCTTCGCTCGGATACGGACCTCTGGCAAATGTGAAGATCATTGGCATGCAGTTTTTGGATTTTTTTGATTTCCTGACGAACTCTGTCATGATGCCGATTGCGGCAATTGCTACCTGTCTTTTTGTTTCAAGGGTTGTCGGGGTAAAGAGAATCGAAGAAGAAGTGACATATGGTGGCGGCACATTCAAAAGAAGAAAAGTCTTTCTGTTTATGATACAGTATCTGTGTCCGATTTTTGCTGGAATCATTTTATTAAGCTCTGTCGCAAATGCATTTGGATGGATTTCCATGTAAATGCATTTGCGATAGGAAGGAACTTATTTTTTCAACATTCCATAATGCTCTTCCATGTTTCCACCGAAGATGGCATTTTTATAGCCAAGTTTCTTAAAGGCTTTGACCGCTTTTTCCGGTCTGAAATTATAACTGCCGATGATATAGAGAGAAGTTTCCTTATCCGGGAATCTTCTTAAGATTCGGTCTTCCGTGATTTTATCCAATGGGATATTGACCGCACCGGCAACATGTCCGTGGTTAAATTCAGCTTTGGTACGACAGTCGATCAACATGGCGTTCTCAGAAGTGTGAGCCTTGTTGATTGCTTCGTTCACTGTCAGTTTTTTCTTGAAAATACTCATTTTATCTCTCTCTTTCCAAAAAAGTATAATGATACAATTTTACTACGGAAAATATTTTGCGTCAACGAAAAAGCAGATGTATTTTCTTTTTTTGTGTGATAAAATTATTGCATGTATGAGTGGGCATGAAATGTGTTTGATATAGAAGGGATAGCACAGATGATCAATATTGCAATCGTTGAGGATGAAGCTATGTACGCAAAGCAGCTGCAGGAGTTTTTGCTGCAGTATCAGAAGGAGAATGGAGAAGTGTTCAATATTACCGTCTATTCAGATGGTGATCAGATCGTACATAAGTACAAGTCACAATTTGATATTATTCTGATGGATGTGGAAATGAAGTTCATGGATGGTATGTCTGCCGCAGAGGAAATCCGGAAAGCAGACACGGAGGTTGTCATCATTTTCATTACAAATATGGCGCAGTATGCGATCCGCGGTTATGCAGTGGATGCGCTTGACTATGTGCTGAAACCAGTGTCATACTTCGCATTTTCGCAGAGGTTAAACCGCGCGATCAGCCGTATGAAGAAACGTGAGCAGAAAGTGATCACGGTAAATATCAAAGGTGGGGCTGTCCGGATTAACATTGCAAATATTTATTATATCGAAAGTCAGGGGCATAATCTGGTTCTGCATACGATTCTGGGCGATTATGAATCGGCTGGCACGATGAAAGAGGTCGAGGAAAAGCTGCAGGGACTGAATTTCTGCCGTGGAAATAAAGGCTATCTCATTAATTTACAGCATGTCGAGGGACTTCAGGATGGGTGTGCGGTTGTCAAGGGTGAACCGTTGCTTTTAAGCCGCTCCCGCAAGAAAGAATTTATGGAAGCATTGACGAATTACTGGGGAGAGGTTGTGAAATGATGGGACATTTAATGCCGGATATTCCGCGGATTTATACGGCACTTGCGGAGTGGATTGCCTGTTTGATTTTTATTTTTCCATTGAAAAAAAGATTTGAGTGGTGGAAAAGTGCATTCATTATAGTAGGAATGTTGATCGTGCAGTCGGCTTTTCTGGTATCAACAGGTAATGTGTTAATTTATTTCTGGATACCGTGTATGATCATAGCAGATTTTTTAATGATAGCGTTTATTCATTTGTGTTGCGATGTGAATTTTCGGGATGCCGGATATTTTGGTATGATTGCGTTTGTTGTGGCAGAATTTATGGCATCTATGGAATGGCAGATTGTATGCTCAATCTGGACAAGACAATTGCCGGGTGCTGGAATGCAGGTACTTATGCTTGTAGCAGTTTATGGTGCAGTTGCGTTTTTATTATGGAAGTTATTGCAGCAGCATTTGCCAAAAGATGGAAAACTAAATATCAGTCTCAAGGAATATTTTTCGGCAGCGTTGATTGTGATAGCGGTATTTGCGGTCAGCAATCTAAGTTTTATTTCTAATACAGGAGCATTTTCAGATGGATATGCGCTTGAAATCGGTCATGTCCGCACGATCGTTGATCTCGGTGGAATTGCAGTTTTGTATGCGCATCTGATCCAGTGTGGCGAACTCCGTGTGCGCAGGGAGTTGGAGGCAGTGCAGAATGTTTTACAGAATCAGTATGTGCAGTACAAGCAGTCACGTGAGAGTATCGATCTCATCAATTATAAATATCACGACTTAAAACATCAGATCGCTGTGCTCCGGAGCGAGACTGACCCGGAAAAAAGAAATGAGTTTTTAAATCACATGGAAGATGAGATCAGGCAGTACGAGGCGCAGAACAAGACCGGAAATAAAGTGCTTGATACGGTGCTTACGAGCAAAAGCCTATACTGCGCAAAGCATGGGATCACGTTTACCTGCGTGGCAGATGGAACGCTGCTTGATTTTATGGATATCATGGATATCTGCAGTATTTTCGGAAATGCGCTCGACAACGCAATCGAGTGTGAACTCAAGATCGCAGACAAGGAAAAGCGGCTGATCCATGTGACTGTGTCCCAGCAGAAGAATTTTTTGATCTTACGTTTTGAAAATTACTACGAAGGTAGTTTGAAAGTAAAAGAAGGACGTTTCCTGACAACCAAGAAGGAAAAAGAATTTCACGGTTACGGAATCAAGAGTATCCGCTATACGGTAAATAAATACGACGGCGCAGTCAGTATTGACACAAAAGAAAACTGGTTTGATCTGAAGATTTTGATTCCAATGAAAAAAACTGCATCTGACGAAGTGCAGAACGGATAACTGTGTCAAATAGAATACGGACGGTTAAACATTCGCATTTTTTGATTTATAACGCTATGGTTTGTGCATTGTGCATGAAAACATAGCGTTATTTTTGTCTGAAACTCACAACGTGTAATACCGTTTATGCAAAAATAATGCAGATTATGCAATTTTTCCATAAGAAAAGTACTTTATGATAGATTATAACTACAAAGTCCGGAACGGACAAAATAAATCTTGGGAGGATTTAGAGATGATCGAGTTTATTATTTCAATTCTGGTTCCTATTTTAGGAGGCCTCGGTGTCAGTGAAGCAGACGTTACAACATATGTAACAAACTGCAGCGGATACATTTATGCAATCCTTATTTCTATTTTAGTATTGATTGTATTATTAGTAGCTGCACACTTTATTGCACCAAAAGGAAAAAGACATTTAGTTCGCTGGGGAGCTTCCTTAGCATGGGTACTCGCACTTGTGACCATGGTAAACATGGTTTGCTACGGACCGCTTTACACAAACCTTTCCGTTGTATTAAACGGTGGCGGAACAGTATCCGATGAAGCAAAAGCAGCAAGTAATGAAGTAATCAAAAAAGTCGGCGAAGAAGGTATGGTTCTTGTAAAGAATAATGGATTATTACCTCTTAGCAGTGATGTGGATTCCATGAACGTATTTGGATGGGCATCTACAAACCCTATCTATGGTGGTACAGGTTCAGGTTCTGCAGATACATCTTCTGTAGTAAGTATTTTACAGTCTTTATCAGATGCAGGATATAAGACAAATGAGTCCCTGACAAAAATGTACACAGATTACCGTGCAGACAGACCGGCTGCAACAATTTTAGGCGGAGACGGATCCTTTGATATCACATTGCCGGAACCTACAGCAGATTATTATACAGATGATGTCATGGGCGAAGCAGAAAGCTTTTCTGATGTAGCAATGGTAGTGATCAGCCGTGGCGGTGGTGAAGGATATGATCTTCCTACAGACATGAACTCTGTTATCCATGGCACTTACAATGTGGCAGATGAAGTTTCTGTAAATCCTGCAAACTATGCATATACAAATATTTCCTACACTAACAACGGTGATTATGATGATTTTGATGCAGGAGAATCTTATCTTGAACTCTCTAATACAGAGGAAGCAATGCTTGATAAGGTTTGCTCAGAATTCAGTAAAGTAATCGTTGTGATCAACGCAAACAACCCAATGGAACTTGACTGGGTAGACAACTATGATTCTATCGGAGCAGTAATCCTTGCACCTGGTACAGGTCAGACAGGTATGGCTGCACTCGGTGAGATCATCAACGGATCTGTGAATCCATCCGGAAAAACAGTTGATACTTATGTAAAAGATTTAACACAGACTCCATACTATAATAACATTGGAGCATTTGCATACAACAATGTAGATGATTTAAAAGAAGCAATCGCAGCTTCTGATACAGCATACGAAGGAACAGTTTCCTTTGTTGATTATGTAGAAGGTATCTATGTAGGATACAAATATTATGAGACAGCATCTGATGATGGTGTGATCAATTATGAGGATGTTGTAAAATATCCATTTGGTTACGGATTATCTTATACAACATTTGAACAGAAAATGAATGATTTCTCTGATAATGGAGACAATGTAACATTCAATGTAACAGTTACAAATACAGGCGATGTTGCAGGTAAGGATGTTGTAGAAGTATACTTCACACCACCTTATACAAACGGAGGAATCGAGAAAGCTTCCGTAAACTTAATTGATTATGCAAAAACAGGTGAGATCGCACCGGGTGAATCTGAAACAGTTGAGTTTACGATCAACAAAGAAGATATGGCATCTTATGATGCAAACGAGATCAAAGTAGCAGGCGGCGGATATATTCTTGAAGCCGGCGAATACACAGTATCTGTCAGATCTGATTCCCATACAGTATTAGATCAGGCAAACTTTACTGTAGATTCAGATATCAACTACAGCGAGAATGCACGTACAACAGATAATGTAGCTGCAACAAATCAGTTAAATGATTACACAGCAGGAAATGTTACCTATCTTTCCAGAGCAGACGGATTTGCAAACTATGCAGAAGCTACCGCAGCACCGGCTGAAGAAGCTTATGTAATGGATGATGCAACAAGAAAAGAAGTAGAAGCAAACTCTACAGCATACTATGACTCTACAGCATATGACAATGCAGAAGATACAATGCCGACATTAGGATCTGACAATGGTCTTACATTAGCAGATTTAACAGGCAAGGCTTATGATGATCCGATGTGGGATCGGTTATTAGATCAGATGAGCTTTGAAGATATGTCATTACTTGTAAACCTTGGTGGATGGCAGACAGCTCAGATCGATTCTGTAGGAAAAGTTGCAACAAGTGACTGTGACGGACCTGCCGGAGTTAATAACTTCATTACAGGAACTTATGGAACACCATATCCGACAGAAGTATTAATGGCTCAGACATGGAATACAGATTTATTATATGATCTTGGACTTGCAATGGGACAGGAGTATGCAGATGTAAATAATTATGGTGTATATGGTCCTGCTATGAACACACACCGTTCTGCATTCGCAGGAAGAAACTTCGAATACTATTCAGAAGACGGTGTGCTTGCCGGAAAACTTGCAGCAGCTCAGGTATCTGCAATGGCAACAAAAGGTACATACAGTTACATCAAACATTTTGCATTAAACGACCAGGAAACAAACAGATGCGCATTCTTACTTACATATTCTAATGAGCAGGCAATCCGTGAGATTTACTTAAAACCATTCGAATTATGTATCAAGAATTTTGACGGAACACAGATCGCTGTAATGTCTTCCTTCAACTGGATCGGAACCGTTCCGGCATGTACAAATGAAGACACATTAACAACAATCCTTCGTAATGAGTGGGGATTCCAGGGAATGGTCATCACAGATTATGATGGTTCTTACGGATATATGATCACAGATCACTGTGTTCGTGCCGGAAACGACCTGATGCTCGGATTCAACTATCAGGAATCCAATAAATTGACAAATACAGAGAGTGCAACACTTAATAACGCACTTCGCACATCATGCAAGAACATTATGTATACAATCGCAAACAGCGGTTATTATACAAATACTACTGATGATGGCGGAATGTCAAATATGACAAAACTCTTCGTGACAATTGATGTTGTAACAGTATTATTAGTAGTACTCTGCATGGCACTTGTGATTGTTCGCTATCGCAAAAAACATGCAAAAACAACAGCAGAAGTTACACCGGAAGAGAAAAAAGAAGAATAGATTATCAGGCACCCTGTGTGCAAAGATAACAGAACTTAAAATATGACAGGAAAGTCCCTGCGTGTTCGATAAGGAGCATGTGGGGGCTTTTTTTATGTAATGAAAAACTATATGATGAAATTCCTGAATGGAAAAAGAACCGAAAAAGAGGTGAAGAAGACATTTGCTGCAGGAGTTCCGAAAGCAACGATTCTTACTTACTTCTGTTCTGAGGAGGCTGTGGAGAAGATGAGTTCTTATTAGAAGAAACAGTAAATGTTATCGCATAGGTACAGGTACTGTGGTATACTGTGCCTATGTAAAATATAAATCGGTATTTTTCGGAGGAGGTGGATCTGATGATTGTTGTTCAACTTTTCATATATCTGCTTGTTTTTACCATTATGGTAAAAATAGCAGTAAGGGATAATGCACTGAATGGAATTTATTTTTATCCAAAAGAAGTGCAAAAACGTGCAGTAGAAATCGGACTTATTGATGAATCTACAATAAATAAAAAAATGAAACGCTTTATGATTGCTTTCTATATTGTTATGTCAGTTTTGCTGATAGGGATTGTTGGAGTGTGGAATAAAGTCTCCGACTTTAAGACAGCATATTTTCAGTCAGTGCTTTTCCTTGAAGTGATGAACTGGTATGATGGATTTGTCATAGATGAGGTGTGGGTACGGTTTAGTAAATTTTGGGATATTCCAGGACTTGAAGATATGGATTATGTGCAGTCATGGTCTCATATGTTCAAGAAAAGGATTTTTTTAACATTGATTTGGCTTGTAGGAGCAGCACTGATTGCAGGAATTGTTGTAGGGGTTCGATTGATGATAATTGCTGCCTGTATACCGATGCCTATCAGATAAAATCGGAAGTTAGAGAGGAGGAAAAATGCAATGAGCTTCTTTGAAAATACTCGTAAGCCACAAGGCTTTGGCGGAAAATTGATGACGAAAATGATGAACAGAGGTCACGCCAAGTTATCACAATGGGGATTCTCAAATATCTCAGTAAATCCAGATGCTGCGGTACTGGATGTTGGTTGCGGAGGCGGTGCAAATATTGTAGCCTGGTTGAACAAATGCGGAAATGGACATGTGACAGGAATGGATTATTCGGAGGTCAGTGTGGCAGAATCTCAAAAACTGAACGCCGCTGCCATTAAACAAGGGAAGTGTTGCGTGGTTCAAGGTGATGTATCTGCTATCCCTTTTCCGGATGCGGTTTTTGATTATGTTTCTGCTTTCGAGACAGTTTACTTCTGGCCGGGATTGGAAAAATGTTTTTTTGAGGTAAATCGAGTTCTGAAAAACGGAGGGACGTTCCTGATTTGTAACGAAAGTGATGGAACGAATGCCACAGATGAAAAATGGACAAAGTTGATTGATGGTATGAAGATTTACACTTCTGAGCAACTCGTTGCTGCTTTGAAAGAAGCAGGTTTTAAAGAGATAAAAACGTATTCAAATACAAAAAATCATTGGATAAGTATTGTTGCGATGAAATAGCCAATTCTCAGTTTTTAAAACTAAGAAATCGGTATTTATCATTTGTTAGGAGGAATAGTAAATGGTTGGAAGAATTTATCACGTTGGATTAACCGTTTCTGATTTGGAGCGCTCGATTGCTTTCTACAGAGATATTCTTGGGCTTGAATTTCAGGGCGAAATCTTTATGGAGGGCGAAGAAACAGACAAAATGTTCCGTAAGGAAAATTGTAAAGCAAGGGTTGCATATTTGAATGGTTCAAAGGCTCTTGAAGCACTACCGGTTGAATTGATTCAGTTTGTAGACAGCAAAATCCATAAAGAACAATCAGACTTGTTTACGACTTCTATCTCAGAAGTGTGCTTTTACACGGATGACATTGATTCTGTCTACAAAACTCTTATCGAAAATCATGTGGAGTGCTTGTCTGAACCGCAGTATTTCGATTTCAGGGCAGATGGATTTGGGGAAAGCAGAGCGTTTTATTTCAGAGACCCGGATGGAATCATTCTTGAGATGATGCAACCTTTGTAAAATAACGAACAACTCGGTATTTGTGGAGGAAAGCCCGATGAAAGAAAAGAGTTGTCAAACTTGTTGAGGAACGATTCACTATTGAGCAAGCGTATCAAACCCGGATACAATTACTCTTGTTTTTCTGCCGGGATTGACTGCGGATCATCGATCGTTTGATAAGCAGATTCCGTATTTTGAGAACAGGTATAATGTTATCATCTGGGATGCGCCGGCACACATTCTTTTTTGTCCGGAAGCGTGGTATACATTGCACATAGACGCACCTGAGGGAGGGACAGAAATGGAAACTGAAAAAGTATATGCCATTTGCAAAAATATATCCTATGCTGGTGGAAAAGGCAGCCCGCAAGGGGCGGACGCAGGCAGAAGTAGATGAAATTATTGGGTGGCTGACTGGTTACAGCGTCCCGCAAATTGAGGCTGCGGTGCAGAATGGAACGCTGTATGGAGATTTCTTTCGAGATGCTCCGCAGCTCAATCCGGACCGGGTGCTCATAAAGGGCAGCATCTGCAACGTAAAGCTGGAGAGCATCGAAGAACCGCTGATGAAGGAGATCCGCTATTTGGACAAGCTGGTGGATGAGCTGGCTAAGGGCAAAGCGATGGAGAAGATCAAGCGGACAAACAAATGAGGAAAAGCAGCCTATTACACACCGGCAGAGAATGTGGTATAATCCTTGAAAAAACACTGTATGGAAAGGACAAACACGATGAACGCTCTGGATATTATGAAACGCCCTGCCGCCTACGTCAGCGGCTATGAAAACACCCCCACGGAGGAACAGAACCGTGCAAAGCAACTGTGCTGGGAGTACAACCGCACCGCTCCTAACGAACAGGAAAAGCGGCGCAGTATCCTGCAGACCCTGCTGGGCACCTGCTCTCTCATGACCGGCATTGAGCCAGATTTCCACTGTGACTATGGCTTCAATATCCATACCCACGGCTTGGCGGTCATCAATTATAACTGCGTCATTCTGGATACCTCTCCGGTAAACATCGGAGCAGGTGCCTTTATTGCCCCCGGCGTATGCCTTGCCTGCTCCGGTCATGCCATCGACCCGGAGCAGCGCAGCCACGGCATTGGCACCTCGGCACCCATTACGCTGGAGGAAAACGTCTGGATCGGTGCAAATTCCACCGTCTGCGGCGGCGTTACCATCGGGGCAGGCTCGGTTATCGGGGCGGGAAGCGTCGTCACTCATGACATTCCCGCCGGCGTCATCGCTGCGGGGGTGCCCTGCAAGGTGATCCGCCCCATTACCGAAAAAGATAAGTTCAAGCCGGAGGATATTCTGTTCTGAGAAATTCAGATTGGAAACGCTGGAAAAACATACGCACAAGCCCTCCGGGGACATTTTTGTTTTTCACCATGCTTTTCTGTGGGGAGAAGGCATGGTATACTGAAACCGACAACTCGTTATTTATATATAAAGGAGAATATTGATGAAACTGTTTTTATGTTCGCACTTTTCAAGTGTAGGAAGTCTGATAAAGGAAGAAATTGAAAATAAGAAAGTCGCATTTATTCCAACAGCTTCACTGCGTGAAGGCTACACCGGTTATGTCGGCTCGGCTCGAAAATTATTCAAAAAGTTGGGAGCAATCGTAACTGAAATTGATATTTCAACGGAGGCTTATTCAACGATACAGTCTGTTTTTGAAGATGCGGATGTGATATATTTTACCGGCGGAAATTCTTTTTTCCTTATGGACCAGCTCCGTAAAACGGGAACGGATGAGCTGTTGAAGAAAGAATTGGCAAAGGGAAAACTGATGATCGGTGAATCGGCAGGTGCGATTATATGCGCTCCAAGCATCCAATATATCGAGCAAATGGATGAAAAGCCGGAGGACTACTCACAAGAAGATGATGCAGGGCTTGATTTGATTGATTTCTATGTTCTTCCGCATTATCTTACAGCACCATTTAAGAAAGTTACCGAGAAAATAATGACTGAGTTTTCGGATTTGAATCTATGCCCAATTAACAACCGTCAGGGAATTGTAATTGATGGTGAAGGTTCAAAGGTTATTTGCAAAGACTAATTTGAAAATTCAAGTTTGTCTGACTAACAATAATTTAATAACGAACTAATACAAGCACTTTAAGCATGGATTCAAAAAAAAGGAAGGTAAGATAGATAGAAAATGTTATTAGAAGAATTTGACGCAAATAAAACTGCAATCATCAACCCGGATATGTGTGTGGAGAAGATTGAAAATTTTCCGGAAGTTACGATTTCCTGTTTTTCAGAAGAACTTTTCAATGAGGTACTGGAATTCTTTCGGGCAAAAGAAATAGCGAGTGTACATTCTGCAAGTGGCTTGAATCCTATTTATGAAGTTACATATAAAGGAAAAAAATTTGCAATGTTCAAATCAATGGTCGGGGAACCTTTATGTGTGGGACAGTATGAAGAAATAATTGCAATGGGAAGTAAAAGACTGATTTTGCTTGGAAATTGTGGAGTATTAGATAAGCGGATTGAAGATTGTGGGATTATTATTCCGATTAAGGCTGTCAGGGATGAGGGAACAAGTTACCACTATGCGAAGCCGTGTGACACAATTGATGTGAATCATAAGTACAGAGAGGAGTTTAAGAAAGTACTGAAAGAGTTTGGATATCCTTATGTGGAAGGGATCACATGGACAACAGACGCCTGCTATAGAGAAACAAGGGATAAGGTGAATAAGAGAAAAGAAATGGGTGCGGTCTGCGTTGAGATGGAATGTGCCGGAATGCAGGCACTCTGCGATTTCAGAGGGACAGAATTTTTCCAGTTCTTTTATGCAGGAGATAACCTTGACCATACATCCTGGGAGCCGAGAAGTTTATCAGGCAGCACAAGATTAGATGAAAAGAGTAAAATCATGCTACTGGCCTTTGAGCTTGGTCTTAAAATATTAGAAAAATTGTAGAAGGAACATTAGTTGTTAAACCTGTATCGTAATGGAAAACTTTGTCCTTTGCATGAATACAAATAAAAAATCTTAAGGTATGAAAAGAATAGTGTGTAGACGAATCGCATATACTAATTAGAATTATGGGGATTTGCGCGGAGATCACAAGATAACGAATGGGGATTTTCGTATCAAATGCGAGATAATGAATGGGGATTTGCGTGGAATACACATTTACACGAATGGGGATTTGCGTTATAATTTGTAAAAAGAGTATGATTTACGGAGAGTGTATTCCATTATCTGGCGGAGAGGAGATGCTTTTATGGCGGAAACGGTTTTCAAAAGAAAAATATATGATGAAATTCTTGAATGGAAAAAGAACCGCAGCGATAAATACGCACTGCTTATTAAAGGGGCATACATTAAAATAGGACTAAATCAAGAGAAACCTTATAAAACAAGGGTTTGAATGATTTACGTCCTATAACTCTGTAAAAAAGCAGACTGAAATCTGAAATGGTTTCGGTCTGCTTTTTCATCGCATTTCGTTTGTGATAGCGGCACATAATTACTTATTCGCCCAGTTTTTCATGTCCTGCATTACCATAATGGAAGCAGAATCATAGGTATCTTTAAAGTCGTGTGATACCTTTACTCTCATTACAAAATCGCCTGTAATCTCTGTGTAATAAAACGGAGCGTTACACAAAGATTCTGGTGTAATTCCTTCTTCTCCGATTGCGCCTTTGTTATAGTCCCATAGAAAACCTTTGTAAGTACACACTTTAGCGTAAGATACTTACCTCAAAGTAATAAATTGAAAAGTAGTTAAATGTTCGGAATAGAGGGGCTGCTGTCTACCTAATTCTTGTGTGTTACTTTATGCCACATATCACATATTTGGCGTATCAGAAGCATGAAGCATGCCTCGATATTCCATAGGCGTACATCCGTATTTCTTGCGGAACAGCTGAAAGAAAAAGCTGGTATTCTGATATCCGACGGCAAGGCTGATATCATTTGTGGAAAGTGCGGTGCTCCTTAACAATTTTGCCGCCTGAGAGAGCCGCTGTGTCTGGACCAGCTCTTTGTAAGTGGTTCCGGTATGCTGGCGTATGTAGGCAGAGAGATAGTTTGGGTGCATATTAAAAAACTCAGCTGTAGAAGAAAGGGTACAGTCCGCAAAGTTTGTTTCGATATATCGGAGTATGGTATAAATCTGATCCACAGAGGCGTGATCCAGAACCATACCGTGCTGGAACAGATTGATCATCTCGCAGGTAATCAGCGTAAAAAGACTGTCTAAAAAAGGTCCGGATGTTACGGACGGAGAATAAAATTCACAGAGAAACTGGTTGGCAAGATCTGCCAGCCGGTTTTGTTTTTGTTCCGGGGAAAAGACAATATACCTGCTTTCCTGCATCGTGGTGTTCAGAGCCTCAATGAAAAAGTGTGTAAGGTAATTATCCTGAGACAGGCGTTCAAAAAAAGTACCGTTCAGATATTCGCGCGTCAGCAGAAAATTGATGATAATATCATTTTCTGAACATCTTTTGACAGAATGAGGTGCATTCTGGCTGATCAGAACCATCTGCCCGGCTTTTAGCCTGAATGTAGTCTTATTTATCGTCATTGTGCAGGAACCAGAATAAATATAACTCAACTCCAGCCACTCATGGATATGCAGAGGTACGTTTTCAAAACGATCCTGTTTTACAACAGCGAAGTTGTAATAACTCGGAAGAACTTTCTTTGAAAGAAATAAAGAACGCAGATCTTCAAGGTTCGTATCAAAACGGTAACAGGGTGTATCAAACTTACCTCTGGCAACAGGAAATTGTGAATAATCTTTCTTTACACCGTTCAGACGCTGGGTTTCTTCGGGAGTGTGTTGCTTCAGAAATTGATTCAATGCAGATAATGTCATCATATATAATCTCTCCTTTTCGAGATATGAATGAACTGTGATTATAGTCATCAGCAGTTTATTTAACCTGTCTAAAATATACCATATTGGGGGCAAAGGTGTACAGAGTAATCTCGGATATTTATTAAGTTTGGTCGGTAAATCACTTATGTTTCGTTGATGTAATTTTAGTCTGTATAAAGTAAGATATCAGTAAGAAAAGGAGGTATAGGTTAGGATGAAGATATTTTTTGCAGTAGTGGTGATTGTTTTATTATTTGTGATCGGTGCGACATTATATGTCTATAAAAAAAGTGCCATGTTTTTGCCGGCACTTCTTGGCATCTGCGGATTTCCAAAAATAAAGGAAAGCAGCTATTACGATGAAAATGGACATTTCCGTCCGGGAACGGGGGAGGACAAAGTTGGATTTTTCATGCAGCATCCGGTATTCGGCGGTTTTAAACATATGTTTTTCAATGTGGAGGACAACGTGCTGAAAGCCATTGCGCCTATAAAGTATAAGGATTTTTTAAAGGCGCAGGGCCGTGAGGAACAATTGGATGCAGCCTTGGAATCTTTCAATTATCTAACCGGACTTGTTGAGAAAGGTCAGGCAAGGCTGGTGCCGGATCTGTATCCTGCGGAAGCAGTTAATGGTCATCCGTACAGGTCACATCTGACGGGAATGTTTTATCAGGGACAACAGGGAAAACCACTTGCCATTGTAGTTCCGGGAGGCGGATTTATCAGTAATGTAACTGATTGCGAGGGGTATCCTGCGGCGATGAAGCTGCATAAAATGGGATATTCTGTTCTCGTCATAAGTTATCCGGTCGGCAGACAACTGGGTGAGACAGAACAGGTGAAGCAGGGACAGGCTGCCGCGAGGGAACTGACACAGGTGATCCGATATCTGACGGAGCATCAAAAACAGTTTTCTGTAAACATGGATGATTATGCCATCTTTGGTTTTTCAGCAGGAGGACTTATGACCACGGCGTATTCATTTGCAAATTATGAGGACTGCTGCCACAAGAATCATCTGCCAAGACCGAAGGTGATCTTCCCTATGTATGGTCTGGACTGGAATATCAAAGCTTTGCCGGAGGACAAAGGACTGGCGGTATTTTCTATCGTAGGGCGGGGTGATGAGTTCGGTTTTGCAAATGTGGAAGATAAACTGCCGGAATTAGAGAAGGTACTGGGCAAAGAAAATGTGTCAGTTAAAATCATTGACGGTCTGGGACATGGATTTGGCATTGGATATGAAACAAAAGTGAAAAACTGGCTTCAGGAAGCGGTATCCTTCTGGGAAGCCCACAGATAACAGAGGGTAAGATTTATTTAAGGAGGATTTCATAATGAGCAGAAACTTGAAAGAATTAATCAGAGAGATGACGCTGGAGGAAAAAGCAGGACTTTGTTCAGGCGCGGATTTCTGGAACACGATGGGAATCGAAAGGTTAGGGATTCCTTCCGTTATGATGACAGACGGCCCACACGGCCTGCGCAAACAGGAAGGAGCGGCAGATCATCTCGGCCTGAATAAAAGTGTGAATGCAGTCTGCTTTCCGGCAGCCTGCGCCACGGCATCCAGCTTTGACGTGGAACTGATGGAACGTATGGGACAGATCCTTGGGGACGAGTGTCAGGCTGAGAACGTGAGCATGCTCCTCGGTCCTGCGGTTAATATCAAACGCAGTCCTCTCTGCGGAAGGAATTTTGAATACATGTCCGAAGATCCTTATCTGACAGGAAAGATGGCGTCAGCATATATCCGGGGCGTACAGTCGAAAGGCATCGGAACCAGTATGAAACACTTCGCCGTGAATAATCAGGAAACAGACCGTATGCAGATATCGTCGGAAGTATCGGAACGGGCTTTCCGGGAAATTTATCTGCCGGCTTTTGAGGAGGCGGTGAAGAAAGCACAGCCAAAGACTGTGATGTGCAGCTACAATAAGATCAACGGAGTATTTTCTTCAGAGAATAAGAAGCTTCTGACAGATATCCTGCGGGATGAGTGGGGATTTGAAGGATATGTGGTCAGTGACTGGGGAGCTGTAAATGACCGGGTGAAAGGACTGAAAGCCGGTCTTGACTTGGAGATGCCGGGATCAGAGGGATATAACACAAGAAAGATTATCCGGGCAGTGGAAAATGGAGAATTGGAAGAGGAGATTCTTGACAGAACGGTAGAGCGCATACTGAAAGTAGTCTTCTCCTACGCAGATAACCGGAAAGCAGAGACTGTATTTGACAGGGAAAAGGATCACAAGGCAGCGGCAGATATCGAAACAGAGTGTGCCGTACTTCTGGAAAATAAGGGAGCGCTGCCGCTGAGAAAAGAACAGAAAATAGTCTATATCGGGGAATTTGCAAAGAAACCGCGCTACCAGGGCGGGGGATCGAGTCACATCAATACGGACAGCGTAGTGTCAGCTCTGGAAACTGCGGTGAGAAAAGGCAGAGCAGTGGAGTATGTGAAAGGCTTCTCGTCAGAGCGTGACGAGATGACAGAAGAGGAGCTGAAACAGGCGTGTGAAGCGGCAGCGGGCGCAGATGCAGTTGTAATCTTTGCCGGACTGCCGGACAGCTTTGAGTCGGAAGGATATGACAGAACATCCATGGAACTGCCAAAGTGTCAGAATCGCCTTATAGAGGCTGTGGCTGAGATACAGAAGAATGTGGTGGTGGTCCTACATAACGGAAGCCCCGTGGAAACACCGTGGGCTGAGTCTGTAAATGCAATCCTGGAGATGTATCTGGGAGGAGAAGGCATCGGGGAGGCCAGCGACCGGCTGTTATTTGGGGAGGCGAACCCGGGGGGACGTCTGGCGGAGACTTTCCCATATCGTTTGGAAGACAATCCGAGTTACCTGAATTTCCCCGGAGACGGCAGGACTGTTCTCTATGGAGAAGATATCTTTGTCGGATACCGCTACTATGATGCGAAGAAAGTACCGGTGCGCTGGGCATTCGGACATGGTCTGTCATATACGGAATTCAGCTACAGCAATATGAAGCTCTCTTCTGTAGAAATGAAGGATGGAGATGTTCTGAGGGTAAGCATTGATGTGGAGAATACAGGAAAGATGGCAGGAAGTGAAGTAGTTCAGCTCTATGTCAGCGGCAAAGACAGCACAGTGCCAAGAGCAGTGAAAGAACTAAAAGGGTTTGCGAAAGTATTTCTGAATCCGGGTGAGAAGAAGACGGTTACAATGGAACTTTGCGCGAGAGATTTTGCTTACTACGAGACAAAGATTCACGACTGGTATACTCCGTCAGGTACATATGAGATTCAGATCGGACATGCCAGTGATGAGATCAGAGAGGCGGCAGAACTTATATTTACCACTGATGTGCTGCTGCCGTTCACTGTGGATATGACCACGACAATGGGGGAATTGATGAAGCACCCGAAAACAGCAGGGAAAATGATGGAGTATCTAGAGGGAATATCACAGGGGGAAGAACCTAAGAAAGAAGATGGGGAGGTACAGCTTGTGACTCCGGAAATTATAGCCCAGATGCCGCTGAAGTCATTTCTGAGTGTGATTCCGGGTGAAGCGATTGAACAGATGATCGTGGAGTTGAATTCTTTGTGCCAGTAATGGGAGAAACAGTTGGCTCATTATAGGATGAAAAAGTATCAGCATGGAAATGAGGAATAATTATGGGCAAGATTTATGCAGCGAAAACAAATCATATCACAAACCCTGTAGGGTTTTATCTGAAACCGCTGGTTTTTTCATGGAAAGTGAAAGGATGCAGGGGACAGAACCAGAAACATGCAAGGATTGTGATCAGCAAGAATAAAACCTTTACAGATATCTGTTACGATACATGTGAAACAGAGTTGGACAGCCTCTCTACAAGAGTAGAATTTGAAATACAGCCGTATACAAGATATTACTGGAAGGTCATTGTTGCAACAGATGTAGAGGAAGTAATCGAATCAGATGTACAGTTTTTTGAGACTGCCAAAATGGATGAACCATGGACTGGAAGATGGATTACTTGTGACAGCAGTCAGGAACGTCATCCGATTTTTTCAAAAAGGATTGAACCGAAAAAAGAAGTGAAAAGAGCAAGGTTGTACATTTGCGGTCTGGGATTGTATGAGGCATATTTTCTGGGGGAAAGCAAAGAAAATCCTGAGAAAATCGGTGATGAGTATCTGACTCCGTACTGCAATAATTATGACCGGTGGATCCAGTATCAGACGTATGACATCACGGAACAGGCAGAACAAGGCGGTGTGCTGTCTGTTCTTCTCGGAAACGGCTGGTATAAAGGCAGGTTCGGTTTCAATGATCCGGAGCGGGAAGCATATTACGGTGACGAGTGGAAGCTGATTGCGGAGATTCACATAGAGTACAAAGACGGAACGAAAGATGTGATCAGTTCTGATGAAACCTGGTCAGTTACAAGAAGCAATTTGTGGTTTTCCAATATCTATGATGGTGAGAGAAGAGATGATACGCTGCCGCCGGTAGAGGAGTCTCCTGCGCGGATCGCAAAGGTTCCGAAAGGCCGGCTTATGGAACGGTTATCTCTTCCGGTTAAGGTACAGGAGGAGATGAAGCCGGCAGAACTGATCCATACGCCTGCTGGAGAAGATGTATTTGATCTGGGGCAGGAGATCGCAGGGATCTTCCGACTGCGTGTACATGAGCCGGCGGGGACAACTATCAGGATTCAGACGGGAGAGGTGCTTCAGGACGGATGTTTCTATAATGAGAATTTAAGAACCGCACTTTCGGAGTACATTTATGTTTCTGATGGTACAGAAAAGGTGATTACGCCTCATTTTACATACTATGGCTATCGATATGTGAAAGTGACCGGGATTAGGAATCTTTCATGTGAGGATTTCACGGCGCTTGTTCTTTACAGCGATTATGAGAGCATCGGGGCAATCGAGACAGGGAATGATCTTGTGAACAAATTGATCTCCAATATCGAATGGGGGATGAAAGGAAACTTCCTGGATGTGCCTACAGACTGCCCGCAAAGAGATGAGAGAATGGGCTGGACAGGGGATGCACAGGTATTTTCTGCGACTGCAAGCTATCTGGCTGATACCTACGCGTTTTACCGGAAATATTTATATGACATGTATCAGGAACAGCTTCTGACGGACGGAATGGTTCCGGAGATTGTCCCTACATTCGGACCGACAAAATGTTCCTGCGCATGGGGAGACGCTGCGTGTATCATTCCGTGGAACGTATATCTGTTCAGCGGGGACAAAACAATCCTGGAAAGCCAGATTGAGAGCATGAAGGCATGGGTTGATTATATCCGGAAGATTGACGGAGATCATCATGGATGGAGACAGGTTTTCCATTATGGGGACTGGCTGGCTCTTGATCGTATAGGTGCTGCAGCGAATAGTGTGTACGGAGCGACTGATGAAGCGTATATTGCAGACATCTACTATGCGGCGAGTGCACAGATTGTTGCAAAAGCAGCAGAGGTGCTTGGACTGGAAGAAACGAGACAGGAGTATCAGAAAATCGCAGACCGTCAGTGGCAGGTGGTGAAAGAAGAATATTTTACTTCCACCGGAAGATGTGCGGTGAAGACGCAGACAGGGCTTATCCTTGCATTGAAGTATCATCTGTCTGAAAATGAAGAGCTGACAAGGGAGATGCTGAAAAAACTTCTTCGGGATAATAAAAATAAATTAAATACCGGGTTTGTAGGAACACCGCTTTTGTGCAACGTGCTGACAGACCACGGGATGACGGATGCGGCGTACAGGCTGCTTCTGAATGAAGAATATCCGGGTTGGCTCCATGAAGTGAAGCTGGGGGCAACGACCGTGTGGGAGCGTTGGAATTCACTGGATGAGAGCGGACATGTCTCCAGCACGGGAATGAACAGCCTGAATCATTATTCATATGGCGCTGTACTGGAATGGATCTTCCGCCATGTAGCTGGAATTGATGTGATGGAACAGAGCCCGGGAGGCCGGGTGATGCGGATCAGCCCGAAAGTGAATCGCGGACTGGGATATGTAAAAGCGGTTTATGATTCAGCATGCGGATGCTATCAGTGCGGTTGGGAGATATCAGGGGATAATAAAATCACTGTCACTGTTACAGTTCCGTTTGGCGGAAGGGCAGAAGTGGTTCTTCCACTTGCGCCGGAATCTGTATATGAAGATAAAGAAAACCCACTGTTTGAAGATGTAGAAAACGGAATTTGCCGTGTGAAAGCCGGAGAATATGAAGTCGCTTATGAGGCGTCACAGCCTTTAAAGAGGAAATACAGCATAGATTCGACAATGGAAGAACTGCTGAACCATCCGGATATTCGTGCGTTTCTTTCTCAAATGATGGAAGTGGATATGATCCCCGATATTGCATATGGACTTTCGCTTAGAGATGTCGCGAAAACATTCGCAGGAGAAATCAAACCAGAGGAAGCACAGATGCTGGATGCGGCACTGGCAAAATTCTAATCAGGAGGGTTGCTATGGAACTTACAAGACTTAAAGTAAACAGTCAATACAGACCATGCGTGGACGAAGCACCTTATTTTTCATGGGTGATCATCAGTGACAAAAAGAATGTGATGCAGACATCCTATCATATTACAGTGACAAGTCTGGGAGAAGTAGTGTGGGATTCCGGGGTGATAGAAAGTGATAAAAGCACTTTTGTAGAGTACAACGGGAAACCATTGAAAAGTCTCAGTGACTATAGCTGGACAGTGAAAGTGACGGTTAATAACGGAGAAAAGGCGGCGGCATCCTCATCCTTTGAGACGGGATTTATGAAGAAAGAATGGACGGCCGAGTGGGTGAAATCTCCGTTCCCGATGAAAAAGGTAAAACCTGGAACCGGCGGGCAGAATCCGGCAGAATATTTTCGCAAAGAATTTGGTGTACGAGACGGCATAAAACGAGCGCGCATTTACGCCACATGTCACGGAGCATATCAGCTCAGCGTGAACGGAACACGTCCGGACGACAGAGAGTTTGCTCCGGAATTTACCGTCTATTCCCAATATCTGTGTTACCAGACTTATGATGTGACTCCATTCTTGAGAGAGGGAAGAAATGTCATAGGAATGTTAGTGGGGGACGGCTGGTATGACAGTGCGAACTTTAAACCGAGAAGCAGGAAGTTTAAAGCCGAACATTCTGTGTTATTTCAGATAAAGATTGATTATGAAGACGGAACGAGTGAAATGGTGCTGTCAGATGATACGGTGAAAGTTTCAGAAAGTCCGATTCGTTCATCAGATCTGTTTGCAGGCGAACTCTATGACGCACGGATGGAACAGGAAAACTGGAACTGCTGCGGATTCGATGACAGCAGCTGGAAAGCAGGTATCCCATGCGGAAAAATTTACGTGAACCTGGTGGCTCAGTACGGGGAACCGGTGCGCCCGGTAAAAGAAGTGCCGGCAGTAGGAATGACAGTCAGCCCGAAAGGCGAGACGATCATTGACTTTGGACAGAACTTGGCAGGTGTTCTGCGGGTAAAAAGCAAACTGCCGGCCGGAACAAAAATGGTATTAGATCATTTTGAAACTCTTGATCAATATGGAAACTATTTCAACAATATTTTCATGTCAGAGAAAACAGGGCACAAGCAAAGTGATATTTATATCTCAAACGGGAAATTCACAGAATACATACCGCATTTTACATATCATGGATTCCGCTATGTGAGAGTGACATGCGATCAGCCGGTGAGCCCGGAGGATTTCACAGCGATTGTCCTGTCTTCTGACAATGAGGATCTGGGAACTTTTGAGACATCTAACGAAGATATAAACCGGCTTTACGAAAATACAAGATGGTCTCAGCGGTCGAATCTGTTTTCAATCCCCACGGACTGCCCGCAGAGAGAAAAAGGCGGATGGACCGGAGATATCCAGATTTATGCAAGAACAGCCATGCTCAACGAAAATGTAACCCCATTTCTGACAAGATGGCTGCGTAATATGACCTGCAGCCAGCAGAAAAATGGGGCAATCCCCAATGTGATCCCCCTTACCGGAATCTATGAATTACTGGAGAAACTGAATCGGATCGTATACCGCAATTTTGAACCGGTGGGAGAAGCGGGATGGGGAGATGCCGCCTGTATCGTACCGTGGAGCATGTATCAGCTTACAGGAAATATCAGGATACTGAGAGAGCAGTATGACACAATGAAAAAATGGTGCGACTATATCATCAACACTGCAAAGAAGCGTAGAGGCAAGATGAAATATCCAAAAGAAATTGACCAGTATCTGTGGAATACGGGACATCAGTACGGAGAGTGGCTCATACCGAGCCAGACAGTAGACGGAGCAGACCAAAGTGCTGCAAAACCTATCAATACTTCTACATACTGCGCGCCAATCTTCGGATGGAATTCCTGCCGGATCATGGCAGATACAGCAGCACTCCTCGGGCATACATCAGACGAATTATACTATGATGACATTGCGTCCAGAATGAAATCTGCCATTCAAAAAGGACTGATCGATGATGATGGGAAGATGCCGCTTGATTTTATGGGCAGTTATGTGCTGGCAATCGCATTTGATCTTGCTCCTGAAAGGAAGAAAAAAAGCATCGCCGGACATTTGATCCGCAAGATAGAAGAAAACGGGGATTGTCTGGATACAGGATTTCTGACGACACCGTATCTGCTGGATGCACTCTGTAAGATCGGCAGGATGGACAAGGCATATAAAATCCTGCTCCAGACAAAGTGCCCGTCATGGCTTTATGAGGTGAAGCAGGGAGCGACAACAATCTGGGAAAATTACATTTCTTACAAGGAGGACGGGTCTCCGGTTATGACAAGCCTGAACCACTATGCCTTTGGATGCGTGGACGACTGGATGTTCCGGAAGATAAGCGGCATTGATATGGCTGCTCCCGGATTTAAGGAGATTGTAATCGCACCGGAGCCGGACAATGCGTTTACCAGTGTAAAACGTACTTATATAAGTGAGTACGGGGAAATCGCAGTCAGGTGGAGTATGGACGAAGGGAAATTCAAGCTGAAAGTAAAAATCCCCTGCAACACGACTGCCGCTGTAAAGATGCCGGATGGCAGATTATACAAGGTAGGAAGCGGAATGTATCAGTTTGAATAAAGAATCAAAGAATACAAAATGACAGTATTTGCGAGAACTGACCGATAAATACAGACGGTCAGTTCTCTTAATGTGAAAGTTGAAAATAATAAGGAGTTAAGGATTATGATAAAGAAAATATTGAAGATCACCTTAAGTATCGTTTTAATTCTGATTCTGGTTGCGGGAATCGGCCTGACATATTTAGTGGGAGCAGTAGGCGGTGGAGGACCGTTTGATTTTGTCTGGAAGAACAAACTGAAAAAAATGCCGGGAAACGCAGAAAAATACAGTCTGGAAAATATAGAACCGTTAGAAAACAGCCCTCTTCGAGGAAAGAGAATCTGCTACCTCGGATCATCTGTAACCTTAGGTCTGTACTCAATGGACGTTTCTTTTGCAGATTATATCTCTTACAGAAATGGTTGTGAGTATGTAAAAGAGGCCGTCAGCGGCACTACTTTAGTGGATAACGGAAAGACATCTTATATCCAAAGAATGAAAAATAATATTAGTAAAGATGAGAAATTCGATGCGTTTGTCTGCCAGCTTTCCACGAATGACGCGTCGAAGGAAATGCCGATAGGAGAACTTAGCAGTTCGGAAAACCTGGAGGATTTTGATACACAGACGGTAACAGGAGCAATGGAATATATCATTGTATATGCAAAGCAGACATGGAATTGTCCCGTGATCTTTTATACCGGAACAAAATATGACAGTAAACAGTATCAGCAGATGGTAGATGTATTGTTTGAGCTTCAGGATAAATATGGAATAGGCGTGATCGACCTTTGGAATGACGAGGAGATGAATGACGTTTCTGAAAAAGAATATGAAGTTTATATGGCAGATCCGGTTCATCCGACGCAGGCAGGATATCTGGAATGGTGGACGCCTAAGATGGAAGAATACTTATATCAGTTTTTAGAAAGATGATGATTATATTAAGTTTCGTCGGTAAACTACTTATATATCGTTGGTGATTTGCCCTTTGGAATTATTTATAATTGAATCAAACAATGAAAGGACGGATAACGAAATGGAAAATTCAGTTACAAAAAGAGAAAAAATCAGTTATGGTTTGTATTTTATGGGACAGAATGTATTCTATGGACTGGTAGGATATATGACTACATATTTTACAGATATCGGCATAACGGCAGCATTGGTTGCGATCGTGGCGCTTATCACGAAAGTGTGGGATGCCATCAACGATCCGATCTTCGGTATGATCATGGATAAGGTGAATTTTAAGAAAGGGAAATTCCTACCGTGGCTTCGAATATCTGTCATAGCGATTCCGGTGGCAACTATTCTTCTTTTTATAATACCTACCGGGATTTCCATGATGGCTAAAATCATATGGGCAACACTTGCTTATATGTTATGGGATACAGCCTATACCCTTTGCGATGTACCGATTTTTGGTATTGTTACCACGATGACAATAGACCAGAAGGAACGTGTTTCACTAAACAGCATAGGAAGAATGTTTGCTATTTTTGCAGGTATTGTTACAGGAATTGTCCTGCCGTTGGTACGGCAGCGGTTAGGCGGCTGGTCAACAACAGTAATTGTGTTATCTCTTTTGTCATGTGTTATGATGATTCCGATTTGTCTGTTCGCAAGGGAGAGAGTAATTGAAAAAGAAAGAGTCCTGAATGACGGGGCAGAAGAAAGTTATACATTGCGAGATATGGTAGAATGTCTGCGGAAGAACAAATATTTATTGCTTTTCTTTGCGGCTCCGCTCATCAGCAGCCTGCTTAATGTTGGTGCAAATTGGGGCTTATACGTTGCCCGGTACTGCCTTGGCGGTGAAGAAGCTGCTTCATATGTTTCAATGGCAGTGATTATTCCGACCTTAATCGGTGCGTTTATGGCAGTAGAATTATGCAAGAAATATGATAAATTTAAAGTCTTCTATATTTCATATGTTTTCGCTTTACTTTTGGGAATCGTAAGATTCATTGCTGGGTATGAGAATATGATGGTGTATGTGATTTTAAATGCCTTAGGAGGAATTCCGCTGGGAATAGCAGTTATACTGCAGTATCAGTTTACGCCGGACTGCTACGAGTATGGACAGTACAAGACAGGATTAAAAATGCGTGGTGTAACGTTTGCGGCGCAGACATTTTTTACAAAATTAAATGGAGCGATCGCAACAGCAGTCAGTGTGTTTGCGTTAACTTTAATCGGCTTCCGAGAGGGAGAAGGCGTTGTTCAGGCGGCAGGATTTGCCGATAAATTATGGACATTCAGCTGTCTTGGCAGCATTATCGGGGGTATTTGCACTCTGCTTATACTTCGTCTTTACAAGCTTAATGACCATGATGTCCAGCTGATGGCAAAATGCAACAATGGTGAGATCAGCCGTGAAGAGGCAGAGGCACAGATGATCAATCAGTATTAAGAAAAGAATGGAGAACTTTTGCGATGGACAGAATAAAGGAACTGATTTCAAAAATGACGCTGGAAGAGAAGGCAAGTCTCTGCTCGGGCGCTGATAACTGGCATACGAAAGAAATCAAACGACTGAACATTCCGTCAGTTATGATGGTGGACGGCCCTCACGGACTGAGAAAGCAGGAAGGGGAAACGGATCATCTGGGATTGAATGAAAGTGTGAAGGCCGTTTGTTTCCCGGCAGCCTGTGCAACAGCCTCCAGCTTTGATGTTGACCTGATGGAACGGATGGGAGAGACGCTGGGAGCGGAGTGTCAGGCCGAGAATGTAAGCATACTGCTTGGCCCGGCGGTGAATATTAAAAGGAGCCCGTTATGCGGGCGGAACTTTGAGTATCTGTCGGAGGATCCATATCTGGCAGGTAGGATGGCATCGGCATATATCCGCGGAGTACAGAGTCAGGGCGTGGGGACAAGCATTAAGCACTTTGCACTGAATAACCAGGAAACACTCCGTATGACGATATCTTCCGAAGTGTCAGAACGTGCGCTCAGGGAAATCTACCTGCCTGCGTTTGAGGAAGCGGTGAAAGAATCAGCTCCAAGAACCGTCATGTGTAGCTACAACAAAATAAATGGAGAATATGCTTCGGAAAACAGATATCTTCTGACAGATATCCTGAGAAAAGAATGGGGATACAAAGGCTGCGTCGTTAGTGACTGGGGCGCTGTAAATAACCGTGTGAAAGGACTGCAGGCCGGACTGGATCTGGAGATGCCTTATTCCGGAGGATACAATGACAGACAGATTGTGAAAGCAGTACAGGAGGGAAGACTGGACGAAGCTGTGCTGGATGAAGCGGTGGAGCGGGTATTGAATGTTGTATTTGCCGGTGAAGAGCAGCATCGTCCGGAAGTTATATCTGATAAGGAAACAGATCATAAAAAAGCAGCTGATATTGAGACGGAATGTGCGGTCCTGCTGGAAAATAACGGTATACTTCCGCTGAATACAGACAGAAAGGTTGCCTATATAGGGGAATTTGCCGAAAAGCCGCGGTATCAGGGCGGCGGCTCCAGCCATATCAATCCGTTCAGGGTTGTTTCGGCATTGGATGCTGCCAGAGAAAAAGGGCGTAGCGTGACTTATGCAAAAGGATTTTCTATGGAAAATGACGCGATGACGGAACAAGAGCTGGAAAAAGCGCTTCGGACTGCTGCAGAAGCAGACGTCGCGGTAATCTTTGCCGGGCTGCCTGAGATATTTGAGTCGGAAGGGTATGACAGAACATCCATGAAGCTGCCCAAATGCCAGGACCGGCTGATCGAAGAAGTGTTGAAAGTACAGCCTAATGTTGTAGTAGTACTCCACAATGGAAGTCCGGTAGAACTGCCATGGGCAGACCGGGTAAGCGCGATCCTTGAAATGTATCTAGGAGGTCAGGGCGTTGGCGAAGCCTGCGACTGGCTGTTATTCGGGGAAGCGAATCCGTCCGGCAGGCTGGCAGAGACATTCCCGTACCGGCTGGAAGATAATCCGAGCTTCCTTCATTTCCCGGGAAATGAAAAGCGGGTGTTATATGGCGAGGATATCTTTGTCGGATATCGTTATTATGATACAAAGAAAGTTCCGGTGCGGTATGCATTCGGACATGGGCTGTCTTACACGGAATTTACTTATGGGGATCTGACTTTGTCATCGGCTCAAATGACGGATGAGGATATACTGACAGTTTCTCTCAAGGTGAAAAATTCAGGAAAGACAGAAGGAAAAGAAGTCGTACAGTTGTATGTAGCTGACCTGTGCGGCACACCGGAGAGACCGGTCAAGGAATTGAAAGGATTTGCCAAAGTTCATCTCCTGCCGGGAGAGGAGAAAACGGTATCGATGGAAATTTCGGCGAGGAATCTTTCCTATTATGAAGAACGTCTCGGGGACTGGTATGCGCCATCCGGAACATATCGGATCCTGATCGGCCATGCTTCTGATGACATCCGATTACATGCGGATATTGTGTTTAAAACAAAGAAAAAACTGCCTCTTCGCGTAGATTTCACAACAACGTTCGGAGAATTATTGGATCATACGAAAACCGCTCCCGTTATTACGGAACTGCTGGCGCCTTTGGCAGCAGCGGCCGCATCAGCAGAAGGGATGAGTGACGAATACAAGAAGCTGGGAGAGCAAGTTATCCGGGAAATGCCGCTGAAATTTCTGCTGGGGCAGATGCCGGGAGAGCAGGTGGAACAGCTGATCGGGCAGCTGAATTGTTTACTTGCACAATAGGATAATTCACGAGATAATTGAGATGAAAAGGTGTTGTGCCAGAGAGCAGTGCCTTATGAGCTTTATAAGGGTTTGACATTTACCACAATCTGGCTAGAGGTTAATCCTCGAAAGAAAATGTTAGAAGGGCTCTGCTTATGCAGAGCCTTTCTTAATCTAAGGATGTAGTGGAGAACTGTAATGAGGAATGTTTTAGATTGCATAAATGCATTTATTCCGCTATTATTTATAGTATCAATCACACAGGATACCTCCAGTGTTTCTGAAAGTGTCCATGCTATGATTTTTCTGGAAAATAAATCCATAATGCTGGTCAGATAGACAAATCCGTCTATTGTTCAGATGTAGGTGATATCTGAACACCAGACAGC
>ERZ1026892.181-NODE-181-length-30945-cov-10.471188_pt1 | contig 30945 bp, 30 predicted proteins | sample MGYA00380176_ERZ1026892 | MGnify/ENA primary metagenome ERZ1026892 (study PRJEB33269, sample SAMEA4719812) | human gut metagenome | biome: human-associated habitat; feature: organic feature; material: feces | place: Cameroon | collected 2013-10 ... | reverse complement strand
GCGCAGGGGGCGGTCAATCGCCGCCGCCCATGGCACGCCCGGGCTCTGGCGGCAAAATCGCCGCTTCGTGGTTCCCTCAGCTTATCCCTTTCGGCCTTGGGTCGGGCGTGAATTCACATCCATGTGAACCACGCCCTCAGCCCACATCCCTGTAGGTCTACAGGGAACGCTTCGGCGATTTAGACGCCACCAAAAACCGTGCGGTCTTTGGACTAACAGCAACAACCAAAGTGACTGAAACCGATGAGTCCCGCTGGAAATCGGCGAACCGGAGAATGGAAGACAAGGTCAGGACGCCATGGATGGCGGACTGAGGCGAACCGAGACAGGACGTCGAGTTTCGCCGTGCCGCAGGATGGAGTTCGCAGGTGAGCGTAGTGCGAAGCACCGATTTCCCTGCGGGCCGCGGGGATTGCGAAGGGGGTCGCGGTTGACCCCCTTGGCCCGTTCACCGGTGAAAAGATCTCATGTTCTACCCGACGGAAGGTGAACGGAACCCTTCACCTTACTGACAGTTATTCGGCCTTGTCCCACGAATTTATGTATGGGAGACAGCGCTTGGCTGGTTTTTTTCTGTGCATAAAAAAATCCACGCGTCGGCGTGGATTTTGACGCTTACGGCAGGGCTAGCGACGCGCCCAGCGTAGACTGTAGTGATAATGCGGCTGTTGCAGCAGATACTCCTCGGAAACGCTGGGGCTCCAGGAGTCGTCGCCGCCAACGCCCATATGGTAGCCATCAATGTTCAGCCAGCTTCCGGCTTCCTCAACCAACATGTGCCGGTGTGAGGTGTTATGCAACTGAGACTGACTGTAGCGGCTGAGGTTGAACTGGAAATTGCCGCGCCAGAGGTTGGCGCCATATTCCAGACGTTGAGTACCGCAGCGCAGGCCGTTTTCGCTCGGGAAGACGTACGGCGTGTACATCTCAGCTAGCGGAAGCTGCCAGCGATCGTAGTGGGCCGACGCCTGACGATCGGGGTAGTTTTCATGCGGCCCCAGCCCCAACCAACTGACCTGCGGCGCGACTTCCACCAGCTGGCAGGTCAGGCCGATGCGCGCCGGAGACGGCGTGCCGCGGGCGACGTCAACATCCACGCTAATCAGTAGCTCGCCCTGATTATCAATAATGTAAGTTTTGCGGCTGATAAACAGCAACTTACCGTGCGCCAGCCAGTGATGCTCTGAGCGGAGTTGTACCGTCTGCGATTCAGCCAGCGTATCGGCGCTCAGGCTGACGGTACGGCACGCCATGGTGTAATAACCGGCCGCTTTCCAGCGCTCAACCCAGGCATTGGGATCGATACGCGTCACTTCGCTGACGCCAATGTCGTTATCCAGCGGCGCGCGGGTGAATTGATCCTGGAGCGGCGTCAGCAGAACGTTCTGGCCGTGGCTGACCCACTGCGTCAGTAGGCCGCTGACACGATCGAACTGCCACTGCTGCTCGCCGTGGGCAATGAAATAATGAGTATCGCTTTGCGTCAGTACCGGTGTTTTGCCGCGAGTGACGATGGATTCCGCGTTAAGCAGACCCGGCAGTTGCCACTGCTCGCGGGCGCAAACGTGTCCGGCTTCACTCCAGCGGGTGGCGGCGTTCTGCCTAACTTCGACATTCAGCCATACCTCGCCGCTGCGGGCGATCGACGGCAGATCGAGGGCGATCGTCTGTTTCCCCTGTGGCGCAATAGTCAGCGGCACGCTGCCGCTGGCAAGCGATTCACCCTCGAGCTTCACCGTCCAGAACAACTGCTCATTGTCTGTGTGACGGAACAGGTATTCGCTGGTCACTTCCAGCTGATTTTCGGCCACCAGGCGGAACTGGAAGAACTGCTGGGCGTAGCGCGCTTCATACAGCGACGGGTGTGGGGTGCGGTCGGCAAACACCAGGCCGTTCATGCAGAACTGACGGTCGTTCGGCGTATCGCCAAAGTCACCGCCATAGGCGGAGAAGGTTTGACCGTTTTGATCGCGCTTGTTGAGCGACTGGTCGACCCAGTCCCAGATAAAACCGCCCTGCAAACGGGAATACTGACGGAAGGCCTGCCAGTATTTATGGAAACCGCCAAGACTGTTACCCATCGCATGCGCGTATTCGCAGAGGATCAGCGGACGGTTCTCATCCGGCATGCCGACCCATTTTTTGATGGACCATTTTGGCACCGCCGCGAACGGCTGATCCTGGTCGACGCGGGCATACATCGGGCAGATGATGTCGGTGGCTGCACTGTTGGCACCGCCGCCTTCATAGTGCACAGGGCGGGAAGGATCGTTGGATTTGATCCAGCGATACAGCGCGTCGTGATTATCGCCATGCCCGGACTCGTTACCCAGCGACCAGATAATAATCGACGGGTGATTGCGATCGCGCTGCACCATGCGGGTGACGCGCTCGCTCATCGCCGGCAGCCAGCCCGGGTCATCGCTGAGACGGCGCATTGGCACCATCCCGTGGGTTTCGATATTCGCTTCATCTACCACGTACAGCCCGTAGTAGTCGCATAAACGATACCACTGCGGATGATTAGGGTAGTGGGAACAGCGCACCGCGTTGAAGTTATTCTGCTTCATCAGCAGGATATCCTGACGCATGGTGTCGATATCCATCACCTGGCCGTTATCCGGGTGATGTTCGTGGCGGTTGACGCCGCGAATCAGCAGCGGCTGGCCGTTAATCTTCAGCAGCCCGCCGCTGATTTCAACCTTTCTGAAGCCGGTGTCATAGGCTTCAGCCTCAATCAGCGTATCGCCGCGTTTGAGCAGCACGACGGTGCGATAGAGCGTGGGGACTTCCGCACTCCACAGCGCGGGCTGCGCGACCGGCAGGCGCAGCGTGGTACGATCGGCATAACCACCACGCTCATCAATGATGTCGCTGCCGAGCGGCTGCTCTGCTTCGCTCACCAGACGATCGTCTTGCCACAACTGCACGGCTATGCGCGTGTCGTGGGTGATATCGCCTTCAACGACCACGGTCGCTTCCAGCGTGCCGCGGCTGAATTCGTCGTTGAGGTGGGTAACCAGCTGAACGTCGCTCAGGCGAGTGGTCGGCTTATGCAACAGCGTGACGTCGCGAAAAATACCGCTCATTCGCCACATGTCCTGATCTTCGAGATAGGTCCCGTCGCTCCAGCGCAGCACCATCACCGCCAGGCGGTTTTCGCCGTTAACCAGCAGTTCACTAAGATCAAACTCTGACGGCAGCCGGCTGTCCTGCGCGTAGCCGACCCACTGGCCGTTACACCACAGGTGAAAGGCCGAGTTGACGCCGTCGAGGATAATGCGCGTCTGCCCGTCGGTCAGCCATTGCTGATTAACATTGAATGTGAGCGAGTAACAACCCGTGGGGTTATCCCGGGGGACAAACGGTGGATTGACCGGAATGGGATAGGTGACGTTGGTGTAAACAGGCGCATCGTAACCCAGCATCTGCCAGTTGGAAGGAACCGCAATGCCGCGGGCGTCCGGCAGATCGTGCTGTAACCAGCTTTCCGGTACCGCCTCCGGTTGCGTAAAGTAGCTGAACTGCCAGCAGCCATTGAGAAGTTGCCGCGACGGTGATACGGCGTCCCGGCGGGCGTCATCGGCCTCGCGCCAGCTGAAAAAGGGCGGATGGGCGGCCAGCGCGTTGAGCTGGGTGACGGCGGGATTTTCCCAGTCGCGACGGGCGAGTACGGTGGCCAAAGAGAGAGGTTGAGGGCTCATAGTGGTGGTTCCTTGATGTATTTGCGATTCGCTCACAATTTTAACCACTATGTGAGGATTCCCGCTGCGTGTAAAGGATCATCGCGGGAGAGAGTGAAGGCAATCACAAATCATGGCCCCGAAGGCGGGGCGCAGGAGAGCGATTATTGCAGGCGGGCAACCTGCCGGGCGAGGCGAGCCAGTTCCTCTGCAAGCTGCTGCGGGCTGAGCGAATCAGACGGCGGTTTTGCGGTGGTTTTGCGCACTACCAGGCTGACCGGCAGTAATTCGGATACCGTCTCTTCCCCGTCGATCAGCGCCAGCAGACGCTCTATGCTGATTTTCCCTAACGTCCTGAAATCCTGTTTGATGGTGGTGAGCGGCGGAGTGAAGCAGGCGCTATCTTCCGTATCATCGTAGCCGACCACCGAGACGGCCCCGGGGACCGGCAAACCGTATTCGGAAAGTGCGCGTAGCGCGCCCAGCGCCATCTGATCGTTCGCCACCAGTATGGCCGTCGGGAGGGTTCCCTCGTTAAGCAGCCGGGTAACCTGCTGATAGCCCGATAGCGAGCTCCAGTCGCCGTGCATCACCGCCACCGGCATCAACTGATGTTGCGCAAGGCAAGACTGCCAGCCTTCAAAACGCAGCCGCGCCGAAATGGAGCTCAGCGGGCCGGACAGCAGGGCTATCTGCTGATGACCCCGTTCGAGCAGATGATCGACGCCCAGCTTTGCGCCCATTTGCGGGTCGAAAACAATATGGTGCGTGGTGGTTGACGGCGAGACATCCAGAAACAGCACCGGAATAGCCCCGCACAGCCGGACGATTTCCTGGGTATGTTCTTCTTCCATGGGAATATTGACCAGAATGCCGTCAACGCGCTGCGACAGCAGCTGGCTAATGGCGGCTTTGCTGGCCTCCAGCCCCGACTGTTCGGTCATGGCGATCGCCACGTTAAATTGCAGTTCGCCCGCCCGCGACTTGGCGGCGGCCACAATCTGCGAGGGGGCATGCAGCGCCAGGTTGCTGGTAGCAAACCCCAGCGTATGGCTCAGTTTCCCTGCCAGCTGCTGCGCCATGCGGTTGGGAATATAGTTCAGCGCATCCATCGCCGCTTCAACCTTAAGGCGCGTTTTTTCGGATACGTGGGCGGCCTGATTGATGACCCGGGAGACAGTCTGATACGAGACGTTAGCGTGCTCGGCTACGTCATAGAGGGTGACAGACTTCGCTTTCATGCCGGGATTCCTCGTCATTTATCATGGTGAAGATGACTGTCAGGCAGCCAAAAATCGTTGGCATATCATAGCATTTTTTCGCGGGGGGCGCACGGTGGCGGGGCTAACCTACCGACGCACGATTTAATATTGCCCGACGTTTTGTCGCTTTAAGGACACTATCTTATGAGGGAAAAGTGGAATCTAAGAAATGGTAAAAGTCGTGTTATCCGTTGTGGTCTGTTTGCTGCTGAGCGGCTGCGCCACGATTGTCGGCGAGTCGACGCAGAGCGTGTATCTGGAAAGCAAACCCGAGGGGGCGCAATTTATTATCTCGGATAATCATGGGGTGGTGAGCGCACGCGGTGTGACTCCGCAACGGGTCACGCTGCCTAAATCGGATAACCGCTATTTTGGCAAACTCACCTACAACGTGACTTTTTTACAAGCGGGTTACTATCCGACGCTGGTCCCGCTGCAAACCCAAACCACCCACTGGTACACCTTCGGCAACCTCCTGTTCCTCGGCATCCCCGGCTGGTTCCTTGTTGACCCCTTCAACGGCGGAATGTACGCCATTTATCCGCAGCGCGTGAATGCGTTGATGCAGCCGTGCCCGCGCGGGCCGTGGCGCTATACGTGTGAATAGCATCCTGCACAGTGATGGCCGTTGAAATGGCGGGTTTTTGTTGGCAGATAGAGGCTTCCGGTGCTCGTGCGTCGCTGGTAAAGTGAGCAACGCATAATACGATAATCAGAAGGGTATCAACGGTGAGCGCGCGCATTGACTACCAGATTGAGAAATACCGCTTTACGGAGGCGATGGAAAGCGAACGCCTCACGAAACAGTGGGCCGATGTGATGGCGGAATGTCAGGCCAGCGGGGCGGGAGCGGAAGAGCGCCTGCGTATTGCCTTGCTGAATGTGGATTACGTCACCAGCTTCGAGCTGCCTTTCCGGCTGCTGCTGACGCGCGCGCCGCAGTTGATCGCCAGCGTGCGCGATGAGCTTGCGCTGAATCAGAAGAGCGCGACCTTCAACGGTAAGCGTTTTGGCTGTGTTTATAGCCTGAAAAGCGATCTCGCTGGCGTACCGGACGCCTTTCAATACCATCTTTCAACGCGTATCCGCCGTACCGACGGGGCGGGTAGCAGCGAAACGCCCTATCGTGAAATCGCCCAGCAGGTGAAACATCCGCGCGAACGTCTGCGGCTCGCGCTGGAGAACAGGCTGGCGGTGACCGCGCTGGATGGATTGTTCTGGTTTGGCCTACAGCGCATCGCTGCCGATGTACAGCGGCTGCGCAAAGCGGGGATGCGCATCGCCACCGCGGAAACGGACGTTTTCGATACCTTAACCGGCACGACGCGGCGCGTGCCGGTTTATCAGCTTACAGCGATCTGACCTGCGCGGCGTTCTCCAGCCGCCTGATCGACGGAACCAGGCTGGCGCAGATGGTGGCGATCGCCACCGCGATGCCGGCAACCAATAAAACGTGGCTGTTGCCGTACTGCATCGCTAACGGCCCAGCGACCAGCTCGCCGAAAGGGATGGCCACAAACGATCCGACGGCGTCATAGGCATAAACGCGGGCGAGTTTTTCCGGCGGGATGTGTGTTTGCAGTGAATGGGCCCAGGAAACGCCGAACCGTCCAAAGGCGACCCCTGTCAGGAAGAAAGCGGCAATCAGCCAGCCGGCCGAGGCGCCCTGGCTGAGCAGGAGAATAGGGGCCGAACACAGCCCAACCAGCATGACGCCGATAAACAGATCCCGGTGCGGCCGCCAGCGTAGGGCGATAAAGGTGCCTACGATCAACCCGACGCTCTCGGCTGCCACAATGATGCCCCAGTTTGCCCGGCCGAAGGTGGCGTCGGCTATCGCCGGGCCGAGCACCATCACCACGCCGCTGAATGCCGCGTTGATAATCGTAAACTGAACCACGATCGACCACACCCAGGAGCGACTGGCGAACTCTTTCCATCCCTCTTTTAAATCCTGCAGGATGTTGCTTTGCGAGGCGCTGACCCTGGACGATGCCACGCGAATCATAAAGTACAGGGGCGCCGCGGCGGCAAAGCCCATGGCGTCGATTGCCAGCCCCCAGCCGGGGCCGACCGAGCTGGCGAGGATCCCGCCAAGGGATGCGCCAATCACCGTGCCGCTGTAAATACCGAGCTGCACCAGCGCGTTGGCTTCGCGTAGATTGTGAGTAGGCACCGTCTGCGGAACCAGCGCCTGTGAGGCCGGTAAGGCGATCCCGGCGGAAGCCCCGTTGAGTGCGCCAAGTAGGGCCAGGCTTAACACCGTCGCGGAGCCATCCAGCACTGACCAGGCCACAATAGCCTGCGAAAGGGCGGCGACGCTGGATGAGTAAACCAGCACCCGGCTGCGCGAGTAGCGGTCGGCCAGGACGCCACCGATCAACAGAAACGCGACGTTGAGAATGGAGCGAGAGGCCACGACCATCCCTAAATCAGAGACGGTTCCACCAATATCGAGAACCGCGAAGGCCAGCGCAATGGGGGCCATACCGTTCCCGAGGACGGTAAGTAAGCGGGCGGTGAACAGGTAGCGGAACGCGGAGAAATGATAGGCGCGAACTTTTTTATTATACGTATTCATTATGGCAATAAGTTCAGGGTTAGAAAGCGTTTAATAGACGGCCTGCGCGCGTCGAGGACGCAAGAATCAATAGGGTTACGCATAATATCATGTAATTTTGGTACGGAAGTGCTGATTTATCATCAACCTGCCGGGAGCGACCAGCAAGCCATCGTCCTGTTTTTCTCTCAAATGCCCCATCTTTGAACGGTAACACCGCTGCCTGTGGCGCAAATCAGCAGCAACGTCGTTCTGTTTAACGCTCACTGTTTATATCATTCATCTCTTATTGCGCTCTTTTGCGCACTATTTATTGTTCGGAATTTTCTGTATTTAAAGTATACATTTGTTTTTCTTGGTCATGAAAAATAAAAAACCTTAGTATTAACAGGGTCGTCTCATGCCAGGTATTTTACTGGTCAGGATATTTATTAAAACAATCATAGTCGTTCTTAACAGCAAATATCCGTGCAAGCCGATATGCACGCGGGTAAGCGTTAATTGTGTATTTAATGTCATGGTTTTATAGGTGGAAGGATGGGGGTTATTAAAAAATCCATACTGGGAATATTCATTTTGATGAGTGTTCTCAGCTTGTTTCGGGAATTTCAGGACTTTGGTTTTAAGATCGGGTTGGTATTATCTGTGCTTCTCCTGTTGAGTACGGCTTTCTTGTGGCAATGGGCTTCTGGCTGGCTGCCGCAGATGGGAAAACTGCACGCGGTGATGGTCATGATGGCTCTGACATTGGTGTTTTTAGGGACCATTGACTACGCCATGGCAGACAGTTTCAACGTTGATCTGCTGGAGGTCATTCGCACGACCATTAAGCATAGCCCGTGGTTCTATGTGGCAACGTTTATCGGTTCGGGGATCAAAGTCTTCTTCTGGCATTGGCTATTTTCTGGTGTACGGCAAAAGAATGCAGAACACACCGCCGCAGGATAAGTGAATAATAACGATCGTGAAAAATAGAATGAAATATCGCAACCACAATACGCGAACTGAAGCTCTCCGGCAGTTGAAAGAGTTGGGCGAATGTATTCTGCTGTTCCCCTACAATGAGGGCGCCTTTCAACAGGAGTCTACCAGTATAAAAGCCGCCTCGATTCGTCAGGGAATGAAGGTTGAGCTAAAGTCCGCTTTGCTGGTTGTTGAAGGCGAGTTGCCGCAGAGAGTTTTACGCGTAAAGAAGGTCGCGTAATAAGTCGTGCGGGCGATGCCGTAAACCGGTATCGCCATTACTCAGCGTAATAAAAAGGCTCCGCAGGAGCCTTTTTATTATTTAACGATCTGCGCGTTAAGTACCACGCCTTTATCTTCGATAATACGTAGCGCGTGGTTGGCTTTTTTCCAGTCGCCGTCTGACTGCTGGCGCCAGCCTTTCTCAACCAAAAACTCCTCCGCTGCAATGCTTTTCATGCCGAGGATAGTTTCAGCTTCGCCAACAATCTGCCCGTATTGCTTGCTGGTCGTCTGCTTAGGCTTTGCGACGGTCTGTGGCCCCTGTTTGGCGTTCTGTGCTTTGGTTTTGTGAATGTCGCAGGTGACGCCGGCATTCATTTCATTACAGCCAGAGCGTTCAAGCTGCTCGCGGTATTTGGCGTTGATAGCTTGTGCAGGCATTGCAGCCAACGCGGCCAGAGCAAGAGCGGAAATCATGATTTTTTTCATTGTGATGTAGCCTATTTATCAGGGTTATTACGCATAACTGTCGGTAGTCAAAAAATCCCCCCCTCACCAGGGGGGACAGTATAAGACATACTCAACGTTAATGATTTAGACAGGTCAGTCTGATTGTCGGCGATAGCATGTCCGCACTTCTCGCCGACGGTAGTGATCGTATGGCCTTAGAACTGGTAGGTCAGGCCAGCCACAACGGTGTTGTCGCCGTTATCAGCCAGATTGATCTGATAACCGACATCCGCCACCATATTTTTGTTGAAGTAGTAATCTGAACCCAGCGCAACATACTCGGTAATATCGCGGTTGTTATTGTCGCGTGCGTGCACGTAGCCGACGTTCGGACGCAGGCCGAAGTCGAACACGTAAGCGGCCATGGCTTCGAAATGTTTCGCTTCGTGAGCGCCTTTCAGCAGATTGTGCGATTCGCCGCCCATGGTTGCAACGTATACGCGGTTCGCGTCATATTTCGCGCCAACGCCCCAGAACTCAGCGTTGTTCCCGGTCCAGCCCGCCGTTTTCTGGTGGCCCGTGACCGCGCTGGTGGCGTAGGTGGCGATAGTCGAAATACCGGAATCGGCGATGTTGTCATAACCCAGAGAGAAACCGTAGCCTGTACCATGCTGTTTAGCGGGGTCGCTATCGGTCGCGTCTGCACCCTGGTATTGTGCGCCGAAGCTGACGCCATCCGCTAAGCCGAAAGCGTTGCTGGTACGTAATGTAGCAACGCCACTAGTGCGACCAGTAAGGAATGAATCAGTGCCTTCATAGGAGTCGCCGCCGAATTCGGAAAGGTTGTCAGTATAAACCCCGACATCGTAAGCGATACCGTAGTTACGGCCATAGTCAAAGCTAACGTTGTGCCCATAGTCCAGGCCAGCATACGCCAGGCGGGTGGATTCGCCATTCTGAGAACCTTCTGCGTTCGCAGCATCAAGCTGACCTTCAAACTGGCCGTAGCCCGTTAATTCCTCGTTGATTTGGGTTTCACCCCTGAAGCCCAGACGCGCATAGGTACCATCCTCGTTTTTGCCGTCCGTCCAGCTATGCGCGGCTTTAACCTTGCCGTACAGATCCAGCTTATTGCCGTCTTTATTATAGATTTCCGCTGCCTGTGCGGAAGTTACCCCTAAAGCCAATACGGCCAATGCCACTGCTGTTTTTTTCATTTCAAACTCACTTTTTAGTTGTGATTGCTATCGTCATTACAGCTTTGTTAAGTAGATTTTCTTTCTACTTAAAAAAGCCCCCGTGCCCGGGGGAAACATCTCTCTAACTACGAAAAAAGTGGCAAATACAACAATAACGATGAAGGCTGGGCTTTCGCCCTTATTGCGTGGTTCAGCGCAATAATGTTCCCCTGTGAGGGCAGGAGGAATGTGCTCTTAATAAGAAAACAGCACGCCCGCGCCTGCGCCGACGTTGTCCGCGGTATCCCAGGATAGACCGGTTTTTAGGGAAACGTTGGCTGACACGCGTGCGCTGATCCCGGCAGATACGGCGTTCTGGCCGTTAAAGGTCCCGACGCCCATGCCGAAGCCGACGGTGTGGCCCTGCGGCGCTTGCGGGATAGCGGTGAGGGCGAAAGCGCCAGCCAGACCTGCGCGGAACTCTTTACGATCTTTGTTCTGCTGCTGCTCCAGCTTGTTGAAATTTTTGCGGTTGTTGGCTTCCAGGTCCGAAATGCGCTGCTCGTGGTTAGCCAGCGTTTTCTCGTCGTCGGCAAGATGCTGGTTGGTGTTTACCAGCGCACGATGGTTAGCTTCCGCGTTGGCAAAGGCGATATCTGCGCGATTCTGGGCGGCATCGCCGGTAGTCTGAGCCTGCTGCACGCCGGATGACAGGGTGGAGAAGTGCTGCTGTTCGGCCTTCACTTCTGTATCGATAGCGGCTTTGTTGGCGGTGATGTTGGTTTCATCGGCGGCAATCGCCTGTTTGTTCGCATCAACATCGGCCTGGTTCGCTTTACTGTTAACGGTGTTTGTTAACGTGGTAACGATTTGATCCTGGCGATCCTGGTCAATTTTAAACTTCGTTTGGTCTACCTTAGTGCCGATAGCCGTTTTGTTGGTCTGAATATCAGCCTTATTTGTGTCAGCCTGTTGTTTTGCAACATCAGCGGTAGACTGAGCGGTAGCAGCAGCGGTTTTATTGTCGGCAACGGCTTTATTGGTCGTATCGAGGTCGATTTGGTTGGCTTTCAGCGCGATGTTGCTGGTATTTTGCTGAATCTCTTTGTTCTGATCATCATCAATCGTTTTTTGGGCGGCGACGACCATATTAAGTGCGTCATCCTGGCGCTGCTGGTCGGCGGTGAAGGCAGTGGTTTCTACCTTAGTGGTGATGGCTTTTGCGTTATCTGCAACTTTTTTATTGGTATCGTCGAGGTCTGATTGGTCGGCTTTCAGCTTGATATCTGTGGCATTCTGTTGAATGTCGTCACCATTTTGCTTAATCAGCTTATCCTGGCCTGCGTCAACCTTAGCCTGGTCGGTGATGGCTTTAGTCAGGTTGTCTGCGTTGATTTTCTCTGCATCGGAAGCGCGTTGCGTTTCAGCCAGTAAGTCAGCTAAGTCTGCTTTTTTGGCAATGGCCTGATAGTTCTGCTCGGCTAAGTCTTTCGCATCAGTGGCGATTTTGCTGACGTCGGTGATCGCATCATCCTGGCGATCCTGGTCGGTTTTGAATTCCGGCTTAGTGACGAAATTGCCTATCTGCCCCTGCAACTGCTGTACGTTGCCGCCGAGAACAGACAGCGCTTTAGTGTTGATATTCACATCCTGGCGCAGTTGTACCGCTTGCCCGTTAAGAACGGAGGCTTCCGTTTCGAGGTGCTTAATACGAACGCTGTTAGTGCCTGCATCGAGACGGTTATCCTCAACCTGCTTGCCCATCTTAAGGATGTCGGCATTCGCTTTATCGGCGGTCACTTTTGCGTCGGCGGCAACCTGTGCATCCTGCTGCATTTTATCGAGGTCGTAAGCCTGATTTGGCGTACCCACGATGGTGTATGAGCCCAAGCCGTAGGGATCTGTCTGATCGACGCCGACTTGTTGAGCAATGGCGTTGCTGGAGGATATCGCGGTCAACACTGCGACGGCGATAATACTTTTACTTACGGACTGCATGATGAATTACCTGTCATTAACTGAATTTATTCGCCTGTTGTGGCGGTTTTATTTAGTGAGTGGCAGGGGCGTACAGCAGCCCTGAAGTGTAATAACCTCAGCCACGATGTTTTGTGATTTATTATTTTTCTGACAAAACATTATTTCACCGAAAACAGGCTGATATTGACCTGTTATCTGTGAGGGTGAATAAAAACGGATTGTTTTTTATTCACTGTTAAATATTTAGCGCTCGATCAATGGCGTCTCTGTTTGATGCTATCTCTTTGTTTATTCATGCGTTTCAATCCCGTTGGCCTGATGTAGCATCAGCGCCTCGGTGATAATTTGTTGTTTACTTTTACGCGTTTGAAAAGCCACGTCACGAACGTATTCGCAAAGGTCATCAGCGATGCGTGCGCTGAGCATAGTCAAACTGGCATTTTGTACTTCGCCGCGACGTCTGCGTTTCGCGGGATATGTCCTGGTGTTGTTCATGAGATTCCTCATGTAATCCGATTCATTATTTTTCTTCGTAAAATATGCAGGGGGAAAAAAGACATGTCAATATTCGGGAAATGCCGCTTATTTTGTATTAAAAACGTTAAGGTAATTAGTAATTATTATTTGTATATTCGAATGAAAGCCGAAGATGCGGGTTACGGAGAGAGCATTTTTTTTGAAACGATGGACCATAAAGGATGAGAGAGAATCGCCGGGAGGACATTGACTAACAGAAGGCAGGAACGTAATAAATTGACATAAATATCAAGCCTGGCAGCCTATTACGATTTTATGAGGAGTAGTGATGTACTTCACATTTTATCAGGGAGATTGTCAGGGAATTTGAGTGATTATGCAGAGGGTAGGTGAAAGTATTCTTTCGTAATCCGTTTACTAGTACAAAAGCATCCGAATTTCTCGCAACAGTTTCGTAAAGAAAGGTAAGATTGTGTGTCGTTAAAAGTGTCATAAAAATATGCGTAGTTTGATTGGGATCAATTAAGCGTGAAGGTATAAATTGCTTTAAATGAGAACAGGAATATGATTATCGTTTGAAAATCAATCATTAGCGTGAAAAGCAGTGCGAATGTCGTTAAATTTATCGTATTTTCTGTTTTTATTTTGTATTTAAATTGTGGTTTTTGATTGCGTGATTGATTATTCATTTTAGATACCATTTTTTAGCGACGCAGAGTCATATAACCACGTTATTGGGCCCTATAATTCGCGGCATAAACTAAGCGATATTGGTAGAGAACAGGCATCATGACGTTTTACGCTTCATTATTTGCCTGACTACAAATCAATGCACAAATTAGCTGATCGACTGCGTGAGCAGCACAGGGCAATTTGCTGCCTGCTGGCAGATTTCTCCGCCGCCGACTGCACAGAATCACGGTGGTCGACAATGCCCTCCACCACCGGCGTCAGGCAAGCGCCGCAGATCCCCATTTCGCAGGAAAGTGGAACCGCTACACCGTTCTCCTGGAGCACCTGAGCGATGGTTTTATTCGCCGGCACTGGCCAGCGTTCGCCCGACGAGGCCAGCGTCACGTTAAAGGTTTCACCGTCCTCCTCCGCGCTGATGGAGGGGGCCAGCGGTTGAAACGCTTCACTGTGAATTTGCGCTGGCGACCAGCCTTTTTCCACGGCGACCTGACGCGCGGCCGCCATGAAACCTTCCGGCCCACAGAGATAGATTGGCTGACCGGGCTCGACCCCCGCCAGCGCTTGCGCCAGATGCAGGCGGGCGCTGTCCCCTTCCTGGGAGCAGTGAATCGCGAATTGTTCTGCGCCGAATTGCTGCTGCAGTTCACGGACAAACGCGCCCTGGGCGCGATTTTTCAGATAATAGTGCAGCCTAAACGGCACGCCCTCTGCGTTCAGACGTAACGCCATCGCATACAGCGGCGTGATGCCTATGCCGGCGGCCAGCAGCGTGACTGGCTCCAGCGTCTGGAGTGGAAACAGGTTGCGCGGAGGCGAAATCAGCAGCGTCTGTCCGGGGCGCAGTTGCTGGTGGATATAACGCGAGCCGCCGCGTGACGTTTTTTCCTGTGCCACACAAATCAGATAGCCGTCGTCGGTGCTTTCTGCGCCGGTGAGCGAATACTGGCGGACAATCCCGCAGGGCAGGTGTACGTCAATATGCGCGCCGGGCTGCCAGGCGGGCAGCGGCTGGCCGTTTTCGGCCACCAGTCGGATCGCCAGGTTCTGTTCTCCCTGACGCCAGAGCCCATCCACGACCACCTTTAAGACATCATTCATCTGGGTTCTCCACTTAGACGAGGAAAAAGTCGCCAAAGCCCATTTTCTTCAACCCACGACGGTAGGCGATGGAGCTACGGTCGGCGGGAATATGCGCTTCGAGGGTTAAATCCAGCGGCAGTTTCTCAGGCCGCTGGCTCTCGACCATCAGCCGGTCCTCTTCAAAGACGCGCAGATTAAACGCGTGCACGTCCTCTACCGGCACATGCAGGTCGAAGTTACGGGCGATGGGCGCAAACATGCGGGTGACGCGCGCGGAAACCGGCGAGGCGGCATTCATAATCACCAGCCTGGCGTCACCGGGAAAATAAATCGTCAGGGTGGCGGTAAACGGCAGATGCATCTCGAAATGACGCAGCCAGCGGAAGCCTTCCGGGGCGCGAAACTCCGCGCTGGCGGGATAGTTACCCACCGAACTCCAGTAATCGGCGATAAAACCAAACGGGGTCTCCTGAGGGCTGTAGTCAGGCACCACCTGATTTTCCGGATCGGCGAAGGTGTCGGTATGGATCCAGGCGAAATGCGCGACATCCAGAAAGCCTTCCACCTGGCGGCCCGCAAAGCCGTTGACTTCAAAGGCCGGGCAGTTGATCTGTTGAAATCCTTCGTCATGCCAGTGCGGCATGACCGGCAACGGCTGCGGATTTTCCGGGTCAAGGGCCAGACAGGTCCAGATCAGGCCATAGCGTTCGTCCACCGCAAAATGGGTGAGATTGAGTTTTGCCGGTATCGGTTGGTCGGGGCTGGAAGGGATGCGGTTGCAGCGGCCATCTTCACCGAAGCGCAGGCCGTGGTAGGGGCAGACGATCCCTTCTTCATCATGAAAGCCCAGCGTCAGCGGCACGCCGCGGTGGGGGCAGGCATCCCGTGCCACCACGACCTGGCCCTTTATACGATAGATAACCAACGGCTCATCAAGCAGGGTGGCTTTCACCGGGGCCGGGCCAATGTCGCAGGCGCGGGCGACCGGGTGCCAGCATCGCGCCAGGCGCAGCCAATCCTCAGGTTCAAAACTGCAATGGGCGGGGGGGGCGATAGACGGTTTGTGCATGGCGTTCTCCGGCTCACAAAAATAACTGTTTAATTGTTGTGAGATTATTGTTGCCATATTAGGGTGTTGACATCCATCGCCATTAATTCACCCAACCGTTGCAAAAAACAGAACAGGTACCGAATGAGTCCATTTTCACGATTTGCTATCTATTTTGTTGAGGTGGCGCGCTGTGGCAGCCTGCGGCGCGCGGCAGAAAAACTGCATATTTCCGCCTCCGCCATTAACCGACAAATCCTGCAGGCCGAAGAGACGTTCGGTACGCCGTTGTTTGAGCGCCTGCCGGAAGGGCTGCGCATGACCACCGCTGGCGAGCTGCTGTACGATAATCTGCTGCGTTGGCAAAAGGAGTTTCATCTCACGCGACAAAAATTTGATGAGCTTCAGGGGCTAAAGCGCGGCAGCGTGAGCGTGGGAATGGTGCAAGCGCTGGCAGAAGGGAGTTTTGCCGCCGCGCTGGCGGATATCATCACCGACTGGCCGTGGCTGGAGTTAAATTTGCAGGTTTTCGATAGCCGCACCGTCAGCCAGAAGGTGCGTCAGGCGGATCTCGACTTTGGCCTGATTCTCGACCCGGAAGGTCAGGCCGGGCTGAGCGTGTTGGCGTTTGCCGAGCTGGAGATGGGCGTGGTGATGCGCCCGGATCATCCGCTGGCGAGCGCCGAAAGCGTATCATTGGGGCAGCTCAGCGAAGAGCGGCATATTGTGCCCGGCGCGCCGTTGATTGTGCATGAACGGGTGGCGATGCTCTATCGGCAGCACGATTTGTTTCCGGCCAACAGCATTGGCTGCAACGATATCCGGCTGATTAAATCGCTGGCGCTGAAAGGCAGCGGCGTGACGATTCTCAGCCGGCTTGACGTGCTGGATGAGGTCAGGCAAGGTCTGCTGGCGTTTGTTCCGCTGCGTAATAAGCAGCTGAGACCGCTTACGCTGGCCTTATGTACCGCCCCTTCACGCCAGCTTTCGCGTCCGGCGCAAAGGGTGATTCAGAAGCTCACTGCGGTGATGGAGGCGATGCAGACAAGCTGAAGGAGGCGCCGGATCGGTTAGCCTAACGGGCCGCCCTGAATGGTTTCGCACAGGCCGTTGATAATGCGCTCACCGGTTTCGGTTTTTAACTCCTCGTACCAGGCTTGCGTTTGCAGCATATTTTTGCCGTGAGTGACGTCGCAGCGCTTACGCGCCTTCAATACCAGATCGCGAACCCGGTCGCAGCGCTGCGCTTCGTACTGGCGCAGCGTGCTGACGATGTCGCGGCTGTGGCGGAACAGATCGCTGAGAACGACCGCGTCCTCCAGCGCCGCGCAGCCGCCCTGGCCGATGTCCGGGGTGGTGCTGTGTCCGGCGTCACCCAGCAGCGCCACTTTGCCGCGCACCAGCCGATCAAACGGCTCAATATCATGAATTTCAATGCGGTTGGTGGTTTGCGGATCCAGCGCGGCAATCAGCTTCTGCACCGGCGGCGCCCATCCGCTGAAGTAGCGGCTCAGATCGGCGCGCAGGGTAGTGCGATCTTCGGCAAGCCCCGGCGGCAGCGGGACATCGAAGAAAAAGTAGAAGCGACCAGCGGATACCGGCATCAACGAGACGCGCTTTCCCTCGCCAACAAAGGTGGTCCATTGATTGCCCGGCGCAATCTCCTCATCAATGTCGACCAGACCGTTCCAGTTCACATAGCCCGCGTAACGGCGTTCGGGGGTATAGCCGAGCACCCAGGGGCGCAGCGCGGAATGGCTCCCGTCGGCGGCAATCAGAAAATCGCCTTCCGCCTGCGTGCCGTCGGTAAACCAGACGCGGACGCCGTCGTTATTTTCTTCGCAGCGGGCAACGCGTTTGCCGAACTGCACGGCGTCGCGGCCCCAGAAGTCGAGCATTTCACGCTGCAATTCGGCGCGGGACACCGGGCAGGGGCGGCCGCCGGTGCGTGACACCAGTGGCGCAAGGCTGAACTGGGTGAGGGTTTCACCGCGCAGATACTCTTTATAAGCCAGAAAATGCATCGGGCCGCCGTAGTTTTCAATGATCTCGCCCATCCCCAGATGCTGCATGCACTTCACGCCGTTCGGCCAGATGGAAATGGCCGCGCCAACCGGCTTAATTTCTTTCACTGCTTCAAAAACGTCACATTCGATTCCCGCATTTTTCAGCGCGACCGCCGCGCTCAGCCCGCCAATTCCACCGCCAATGATCAATGCTTTCATTTACATCTCCTTTACCTGTGTCGTGAAGGCATTCAGCAATTTGCGTACCACAATGACGAAGAGGCGGATCTGGCGGGTTTGCGGGGGAAGTGGGCAACGAGTTGCACAGAATAGGTGCATACTGGCGTTTTTGTTGCCTTTTTGTGAATCAATAATTTCTATATTGGTTTAATGGAATCGAAAGTTTCACCGCCTTGACCACTGTGGTTTCAGGGCGTAGGGGAATGTGTTTTTTATATCTTATTGTAAATATTGAAAAATATTAAATGTTGCGAAAGTGTAATTTGTTTTGGCCTGTTTTATGCAGTAGCCACTGCACGCTTACTCGCAATGGATGAACGATCATGTCAGATGAAAAGAACGGGGGTTTACTGTACGGCCTTGAGCAGCGCATTCCGCCGCTTCCGGCCTTTTTCAGCGCGCTGCAGCACGTGCTTGCCGGTCTGGTGGGCATTATCACGCCGCCGTTGATTATCGGCGCGACCTTAGGCCTGGGGGAATGGCTACCCTATTTGATCAGTATGTCTTTGCTGGCTTCGGGTATCGGCACTTTTTTGCAATCTAACCGGGTGTGGGGGATTGGCGCCGGAATGATCTGTATGCAGGGCACCAGCTTTGCGTTTCTCGGCGTCGCCATTGCTGGCGGTATGTGGGTTAAGGGGCAGGGCGGCACGCCGCAGGACATTATGGCCATGCTGTTTGGGGTCAACTTTGTTGCCGCGCTGGTGCCCTGTATTGTCAGCCGTTTTATCGAGCCGCTGAAGCGTATCTTTACGCCGGTGATTACCGGCAGCGTGATTGCGCTGATTGGCATCAGCCTGATTAAAGTCAGCATTATTAACTGGTGCGGCGGCGAGCAGGCAAAAGCGTTTGGCAGCATGGGCAATATTACGCTGGGGGCGGTAACGCTGGGGACTATCGTGCTGCTGAGCTGCCTGAAAAACCGTTGGCTGCGCCTCTCTTCCGTGGTCATCGGGATTGCCGTTGGCTGCCTGGCCGCGGCGCTGAGCGGGATGTTCCAGCTAAAAGGCGTGGGCGAGGTCTGGTTCCGTCTGCCGCAGCTGTTCCCGTTCGGTTTCCAGTTCAACGGCGCGATTTTTTTGCCGATTGCGCTGGTTTCACTGGTCTGTATTCTGGAGGCTGTCGGCGACCTGACGGCTAACTGCCTGATCTCACAGCAGTCCATTGACGATGGCGCCTTCCGTTCACGGCTGAAGGGCGGCATTCTGGCCGATGGGATTAGCTGCATGGTGGCGGCGATGCTGTGCGCGTTCCCCAATACCACGTTTGCGCAAAACAACGGTGTGATTCAGATGACCGGCGTCGCCAGTCGCTACGTTGGGCGTTACATTGGGGTTATCTTAATTCTGCTTGGCCTGTTCCCGCCGTTTGGCGAAATCCTGCGCCAGATTCCTGCGCCGGTATTAGGCGGCGCGACGATGGTCATGTTCGGTTGCGTCGTGGCGGCGGGAATTCGCATTATCACCCAGAAACCGTTGACCCGCCGCGATATGCTGATTGTGGGGCTGGCATTTGGTTTTGGTCTGGGGATTGAAGCCGTACCGGCGTTTCTGGCCCACTTTCCGCCGATGGTGGAGAACTTGTTTGGTTCTGCCGCCACCAGCGGCGGTCTGGTGGCGATTATCCTCAATCTGATTATTCCTGAAGAGAAAGCCCCGCTGGAGAGCGCCACAAGGAGCCGCGATGATCGCGCTGAATCACTTTAATCAATTAAGCGGCACGGAGGCCGCGTCACTGTTAGCGCCTTGCGTGGCCATTCCAGAGTGGTCCGCCACGCTGGCCGCCGGGCGTCCCTGGCGTTCACGCGAAGCGCTGCTCAATACCGCGCAGCAGCTGATGGCGAGCTGGGGCGAGGCCGAGCTGACGCAGGCGCTGAGCGCCCATCCGCGCATTGGCGAGAAACCCACGGGCGAACAGGCGCACGCGGCGCTGTCGCGCCAGGAACAAGGGAATGTGAACGATCGCGATACGCAGCTCGCTCAGGCGCTGAAAGCGGGCAACGCTCGCTACGAAGCGCGCTTTGGTCGGGTATTTTTAATTCGCGCCAAAGGGCGCAGTGGGGAAGCGATTTTAGCGGCGCTGTCGCGGCGTTTGCAGAACAGCGAGCGCGATGAGGTGCAGGAAGCCTTAGCGCAGCTGCGTGAAATTACGTTATTAAGACTGGAAGGAGTGATTGGCGAATGAGCACCTTAAGCACGCACATTCTGGATGTCTCGACCGGCCAACCGGCGCAGGGCGTCAGGGTGACGTTGGCGCGGGATGGCGCCGCGATTGCCCATGGCGTAACCGATGAGCATGGACGTATTGGCGCACTGAACGACGGGCCGCTGACGGCGGGAAACTATCGGCTGACGGCGGGAATCGGCGACTGGTTCGCCGCCCGCGGGCGCGAGACGCTGTACCTGGGTGCGCAAATTGATTTTGTTATTCGCGAGGCGGCGGACGATCACTACCATTTGCCGTTTTTAATTGCCCCAGGCGGTTGGTCTACCTATCGCGGTAGCTGATACTGAGCCTGTTTTCCCGGCGTCGCGAATGACGCCGGGAGCGAACTATTCCTCTTCTGCATTCCCCCACACGCGTTCGCCGTTCACCCATGTTTCACTGATATTGCGTTCATCGCCCAGCGTCATCAGTACGAACAGCTGTTCATAGATATCTTTGCACCGTTCGCTGCGCAGCCGCTGTAGCGGCGTCACCGCCGGATCGATGACCACGAAATCGGCCTCTTTGCCGGGGTGGAAATTACCAATGTTATCGTCCAGACGCAGGGCTCGCGCGCCGCCAAGCGTGGCATGGTAAAACGCTTCGCTGGCGCGCAGACGATAGCTCTGGAGCTGGCTGACTTTGTAGGCCTCACCCAGCGTTCGCAGCATGCTGAAGGTCGTACCTGCCCCCACATCGCTGCCGATACCCATGCGTACCTGTTGATGCCAGCAGGTGGGCAAGCGGAACAGGCCGCTGCCCAGAAACAGATTTGACGTCGGGCAAAACGCCACCGCCGAACCGGTATCGTGCAGACACTGCCACTCCGCGTCCACGAGGTGAATCGCGTGGGCAAACACGCTGCGCGGGCCGGTTAACCGGTAGTGATGATAGACGTCGAGGTAGTGTTCATGTTCCGGCCACAGATTTTTGACCCAGGCGATTTCGTTGAGGTTTTCGCTCAGATGGGTGTGCAGCCAGGTGTCGGGAAACTCTTCGCGCAGTTGCTGCACCGCCGCCAGCAGCGCTGGCGTGGAGGTTGGCGCGAAGCGAGGCGTAATGGCGTAGCCCAGGCGGCCACGCTGGTGCCAGCGTTGTATCAGCTCGCGGGTCTGCCGGTAGCTCTGTTCCGCGCTTTCGCTGAGATAGTCCGGCGCGTGGCGATCCATCATCACCTTTCCGGCCAGCAGACGCATATTCAGACGCAGCGCTTCGCTAAACAGCGCATCCACCGACTCCGGATGCAGGGTACAAAACACCAGCGCGGTAGTGGTGCCGTGGCTGAGCAGCTGGCTCACAAAAAAGCGGGCGATCCCGGCGGCATAGTCGGCATCGGCAAACTGGCGCTCTACCGGAAAGGTATAGGTGGTCAGCCACTCAAGCAGCTGTTCGCCGAAAGCGCCGATCATTTCCGTTTGCGGATAGTGGACGTGGGCATCGACAAAGCCCGGCAGCAGCAGCTTACCGCGCAGGTCGCGATAGCCCGTCAGCGGATGCAGATACTGCTCGGCCTCCTGCCAGGGGAGCAGCGCGTGAATGCGGCCATCGCGAATAAAAAGCACGCCATCGTCCAGATAGCGGGCGTGGCTGGCGATATCGTCCGCGCTGTCGGCGACGGCAGCGATATCAAAAAAGGCGCCGCGCAGGGCGACGGAGTAGTCAATCATCATAGCTGCCTTATGGGTGCGCGAAGGGAGAGAGGAAATCAGCAAAATTAATGCCAGTTTGCAGGAAAGCACGCCGCGACAGGACGCCGCGGCGTAGGTATCCATTACTCTTTCTGGGCGAGGGCGTTAAAGCCGGCTGGTGCGGCGACGCGCTCGTCGCGGGCAATCCAGCGATAGGCCGCACCGCTCAGGAAGACGCCGATAAACCAGCTAAAGTTTGCCACTTCGTGCAGTGCAGGAATAAAGCTGATGACCAGGCCGATGGCGACGGAAGGCACCAGCGCCGCAATCGCCTTCGGGTTAAAGCCGTTGCGGTACCAGTATTTGCCCTTCGGCGTATCGTCGAACAGATCGTTAACCGATACCTGGCCGCGTTTGATCAAATAGAAGTCGACGATCAGAATGCCAAACAGTGGCCCGATAAACGCGCCTAATACGTCGAGGGTGTAGTGAATCAGCTCCGGTGAGTTAAACAGATTCCACGGCGTCAGCAGGATGGAACCCACGGCGGCAATCATCCCGCCGGTACGGAAGCTGATTTTCTGCGGTGAACAGTTCGAGAAATCAAACGCGGGTGAGACAAAGTTGGCCACGATGTTGATGCCGATGGTGGCCGTAATCATGGTCAGCAGGCCAATGGCCACCGCCAGGTCGTTGCCGACGCGGCTGACGGTTTCAATTGGGTCGGTGATCATACGGCCAAACAGCGACTGGGTGCCGGAGACAATCACCACGGTGACAATAGAGAACAGCAGGAAGTTGAACGGCAGACCCCAGCGGTTGCCGCGGCGAATCTCGCCCATGCTTTTACCGTAGCGCGAGAAATCACCAAAGTTGAGCAGCGGGCCGGAGAAGTAGGAGACCACCAGCGCAGTCGCGGTAATCATCTGCCAGGTTTGCTCCCCGGCGCTTAGCGATTTGCTGGCCAGCGTAAAGGAGATACCGTCAAAACCGGTTTTGTATACAATCCAGCCGGCCAGCCCCAGCATCACCACGTAGACCGCCGGCCCGGCGATATCGATAAAGCGTTTAATGGCGTTCATCCCGTGCCAGAAGACCATCGCCTGCAGCAGCCACATGGTCGCGAAACAGAGCCAGCCCAGATGCGATAGGCCAAGGAAGCTGGCTTCGGTCAGCGCCGACAGCGACGGCCAGAACTTCAGCATCACCAGCATCAGCGCGTTGGCGGCCAGATAGGTCTGAATGCCGTACCACGCGAAGGCGATAAGCCCGCGGATCACCGCCGGAATATTGGCGCCGAAAACTCCGAACGCCTGACGACAAATCACTGCATAAGGCACGCCCGCCATCTGGCTGGGTTTGGCGACCAGGTTGGCGCACAGCTGAACGATACAAATCCCCACTAACAGGCACAGCAGCACCTGCCAGCTCGCCAGCCCCAGCGTAAAGAAGCTCGCCGCGACCACGTAGCCCCCCATGCTGTGCACGTCCGACATCCAGAATGAAAAAATGTTGTACCAGCTCCAGTTCTGATCGCGCGTCGGCGCCAGATCCTCATTACAAAGCCGTGGGCTGTATCCAGCGTGGGGATCAGCGGCCTTAACCTGATGCGTATTTTGTGTATTTGGCATGAAACCTGCTCCTGTTAATCAAAACCCGTTGAGATGAACTGCTGAGGCTGTTGCAGGAATTGGGCCAATATGTTTAATCTTGTATGTAAGAAATGAAATTTATGTATACGATCTGATGTCAAAAAGTAAAAACCGGAGTGGTTAATGAACAACCCTTATCTCGCCCAGGCCGCGCCAGCTCTGCATGACAAAGACGAATCCATCTATCAGGCGCTGATGACCGCGATTGTCGAGCACCAGCTGCCACCGGGCAGCAAACTGCCGGAAGAGGCGCTGGCTGAGGTGTTTGGCGTGAGTCGCACCGGGATCCGAAAAGTGCTGCAACGACTCGCCGCTGTGCAAATGGTCACATTAGCGCCCAAACGTGGTGCGCAGGTGGCCAGCCCGACGGTTGAAGAATCTCAGGAGATCTTCCGAACTCGCGCGCTGCTGGAGGTCGCCAATTTGCCGGATGTGCTGGCCCGCTGCCAGCCGCCGCATCTGGCCGCGCTGGAGGCCATTACTCGTCAGGAACAGCAGGCCCACGAGCGCTACGACGGCCCGGCGGCGATTCGCCATTCAGCCGAATTCCACATACATCTGCAGGCCATTTCCGGTAATCAGGTGCTGACCGGGATGGTGACCCATCTGAGCCAGCGCTCTTCATTAGTGATTGCGGCATGGGGCTCGCCATGGCGGCAGGGCTGCCGCTGCGACGACCATGAAAGGTTGATTGAACTGCTGCGGGATAAAGCCTTACAGCCTTTAAGTGATGCCCTGATGCACCATTTTGAACATATCGTCGCCAGCCTGTGCTTTGAGCGTTCTGGCGTCACCTTGCCTGATTTTGCCCGGCTGTTTGCCGGTTATAAGGAGTCATGATGCCCGCCGTTCGTATACAAGTGATCAACCCCAACACCAGCCTCGCGATGACCGAGACCATTGGCACCGCCGCCCGAGCGGTGGCCGCGCCGGGAACCGAGATTCTGTCGGTCTGCCCCAGCGCGGGCGTGCCGTCCATTGAGGGGCATTTTGATGAGGCGATTGCTGCCGTTGGCGTGCTGGAACAAATCAAGGCCGGTCGTCAGCAGGGCGTGGATGGCCACGTGATTGCCTGCTTCGGCGATCCGGGGCTTTTGGCGGCGCGCGAGCTGGCGCAGGGGCCGGTGGTAGGGATAGCCGAAGCGGCGATGCATATGGCGACGCTGGTGGCGACTCGCTTTTCCATCATTACCACGCTGCCGCGTACCTTAATTATCGCCCGCCATCTGCTGCATCAATACGGTTTTCACGACCGCTGTGCGGCGTTGCACGCCATCGATCTCCCGGTGCTGGCGCTGGAGGACGGCAGCGGTCTTGCGCAGGAGAAAGTGCGCGCGCGCTGTATTCAGGCATTAAAGGAAGACGGCTGCGGCGCCATTGTGCTCGGCTGCGGCGGCATGGCGGATCTGGCGCAGGTGCTGACCCGCGAGCTGCGGGTGCCGGTCATCGACGGGGTGAGCGCGGCGGTCAAAATGGTTGAATCGCTGGTGGCGCTGGGACTATCGACCAGCAAGCACGGTGATTTAGCCTTCCCGGAAGCCAAGGCGCTGAGCGGGCAATTTCAGGCATTAAATCCATTCTAATAAGAGGTAGCAGATGGCATTTCTGGCAGACGATTACCCGCGCGACCTGCGCGGCTACGCAGGACAACCGCCGCATGCGCGCTGGCCGAACAACGCGCGCATCGCCGTGCAGTTTGTTCTCAACTATGAGGAAGGGTCGGAAAACCACGTGCTGCACGGCGATGCCGGTTCCGAACAGTTTCTCTCGGATATTATCGGCGCGGCCAGCTACCCGGACCGCCATATGTCGATGGACTCATTGTATGAATACGGTAGCCGGGCAGGGTTCTGGCGTATTCATAACGCGTTCAGCAAGCGCGGTTTACCGCTGACGGTGTTTGGCGTCGCCATGGCGCTGGCCCGTCATCCCGATGTGGTCGAGGCAATAAAAGCGGCGAATTATGACGTGGTGAGCCACGGCTGGCGCTGGATCCACTATCAGAACATGTCCATCGAGCAGGAGCGGGAGCACCTGCATAACGCGGTGCAGGTTTTAACCGATCTCTTTGGCAAGCCGCCTACCGGCTGGTATACCGGACGCGACAGCCCCAATACGCGCCAGCTGGTGGTGGAACACGGCGGCTTTGAGTATGACAGCGATTACTATGGCGACGATTTGCCGTTCTGGCACGAAGTAGAATGCAGCGACGGCACGCGCAAGCCGCATCTGATTGTGCCGTACACCCTGGATGCTAACGATATGCGCTTCGCCACCGCCCAGGGGTTCAATACCGCCGAGCAGTTTTATACCTACCTGAAAGATAGCTTCGATGTGCTGTATGAAGAGGGGGAAAGCGCGCCGAAAATGATGTCCATTGGCATGCATTGCCGTCTGTTGGGGCGTCCGGGACGTTTTCGCGCGTTGCAGCGTTTTCTCGATTATATCCAGCAGCACGACGGCGTTTGGGTGTGTACGCGTCAGCAGATTGCTGACCACTGGCGGAAGACGCACCCGTTTAATCCATAAAGTCTCGCCCCTCTTCTTGGTGGGAAGAGGGGCCAATGGGTTAGCTCATCAGGCTGACCTGCGCGGCGACAATGCGCCAGCCGTCGGCAAAACGAATCCAGGTTTGCTGCTGACGGCCAATGCGATCGCTGCCTTCACGCGTGAATTCGGTGCTGCATACCGCGTAATCATTGCCAAACGTGGTGATGAGGGTATTGCGCAGCGTGCGCTGTAACCCCGCCGCGGGGCGAGCGGCGCGGAAAGCGCGGATTTCATCAATACCGTACAGGTTCTCGCCCGCCCCTAAACGGACCGTACGCGGGTCGTGCCAGAATAACGCATCCAGCACCGCCACATCGTTGCTCACCAGCGCCGCTTCGTAACGGTAAAACGCCGCGCTGACTTCGGCGTGGACCTGTGGTTGATTAATCTGTTCTGACATCATCATGCGGCTAGCTCCACGGCGCGGGACTCGCTGAGGCCCATCTCTTCCAGTACCCGCGCGACGCGCAGGCAGGCCTGTTCATTAAAGGGCGCGGCAATCAGCTGCACGCCGATCGGCAGGCCGCCAGCGGTCCGCAGGGGCACGGTGACCACCGGTAGCCCGAGGAAGGAAATCGGCTGTGTCAGCATCCCCATACTGGCACGAACAGGTAGCGCCTGGCCGTTGATTTCCATGGTTTGGTCACCAATCAGGGTTGCGCTGCACGGCGTGGCCGGGGCGATCAGCACGTCGGCATGGGCGAATAAAGCCTTAAACGTCTGCTGCGCGTGACGGCGGAAACGCTGCGCCTGAATATACCAGGCCGAGGGGATCATCGCCCCGGCCAGTAGACGCTCGCGGGAGTGTGGCTCGAAGCGCTCCGGCTGGCGACGCAGCTCGGGAAGATACTGATTCCCGCCTTCGGACGCGCTAACAATAAACGCGGCAGAACGGGCCAGCTCGGCCTGGGCAAACAGCAGTTCGTCCTGTACATCGAGCGCGCGTGCAACCCGGGCGACGGCGGCGCGCGCATCGTTATCGCACCAGGTGGAAAAATAGCCGCCCAACGTGGCGCAGCGTAAACCATCCAGCCCGCGCGACAGCAGGTTCATTGTGCGATCGCTGGCTCTGTCAGCCTGGAAACCGTCGGCCGGGTCGCGCCCCTGTAGCGCATCGTAGACCGCCGAGAGATCGCCAACGCTGCGGGCAAAGGGGCCAATATGATCGAGGCTGGCGACGAACGGGTGGCTGCCCGAACGCGATAAACGGCCAAAGGTCGGTTTTAAACCGAAGATGCCGCACAGCGAAGCCGGAACGCGTATGGAACCGTTGGTATCGCTGCCCAGGGAGAATGAGACCAGGCCCGCCGCGACCGCTGCCGCCGAGCCGCCGGACGATCCTCCGGCGATCCGCGAGAGATCGTGCGGGTTGTGCGTGGCGCCGTAATGGCTATTTTCGGTCGTGAAACCGTAGGCGTAGGCATCCATATTCAGCATCCCGGAGAGCAGCGCTCCCGCACTGTGTAGCTGGCGTACTGCCCAGCTATCGGCGGTGGCGGCAGGGCGGTCGCTGAGCAATTCGGCCCCGGCAAGCGTCGTGTGTCCGATGACATCGAACAGATTTTTTACCGCATAGGGAACCCCGGCTAACGCAGGAAGGGGTTTTGATTGCCGTCGTAAGGTGTCGATGTTGTCCGCCTCGGCGAGCATTCGTTGCTCGCAGATATGGGTCCAGGCGTTAAGCTGCGGATTGCGCTGCGCAATGTTCTCCAGGGTGCTGCGGGCGATCTCCCTGGCGCTCAGTTCACCGCTCGCCAGCGCGCGTTGAATATCATGGATGGTCATCTCTGGCAGCTTCATGCTTTATACACTCCGGCAATTTCAACGCGGTCATCGAGGGGAAAATCCAGCAGCGGCGAGGCCATCGCGGCAATGCGGCTAAATTGCACTCTTAGCTCCGTGCGCCGCGTGTCGTCCAGTTCCAGCGCCAGCAGCTGTTCCATTTGGCTGAGATAAGCGTCCCAGTCGGGTTGTGGTGTATTCATTATCGACTCCTCGAACATCGGTGGCGGTTGTATGCGCCTTTAAATAGCTCTTTTGTCCGCTGAGCGTTGCAAAAGCTGTTCCATATCTGAACGTAAAGTTTCATGCCTGGACAATAGCGCGCGCTTTTTGCCGAACTGGCATGCATTATGAAAGCCGTTAACGGTATAGTGCGATGAAACGAAAGTTACAGAGGTCTTATGCAACAGCTTGATGAACGACTGAAAGCGCAGTACGCGTCTTTGTCGCCGCAGGAACAACGGGTGGCGGATTTTATTTTCGATCATTTTGATGACCTGATTAGCTATAACAGCGCCGAGCTGGCGCAGTTCAGCGGTGCTTCGAAAGCTACCGTCAGCCGCCTGTTCAAACGCCTGGGCTATGAGAAATACAAAGATATGCGCGATGAGCTGCGTACCCTGCGCCAGAGCGGGATGCCGTTGACCGATCACCGCGATGCGGTGCAGGGCAATACGCTGCTGGCGCGCCACTACAAACAAGAGATGGCCAACCTGACGCAGTGGGTTAACGCGCTGGATCCGCAGCAGTTCGCCGAGACGCTGCAGGCGATGGTGGCTGCCCGGCGGGTGGTGATTATCGGCATGCGTAACGCCTATCCGGCGGCGCTGCACCTGCGCCAGCAGCTCCTGCAGGCGCGTGGTCAAGTGCTGGTGCTGCCGCAGCCGGGGCAAAGTTTAAGCGAAGAGCTGGTCGATTTAAGCGCTGACGATCTGGTGGTGGTGATGGCGTTTCGCCGTCGCCCGCGTATTATTCGCCCGCTGTTGCAACAGCTACAGCAGCGCGGTATCCCGGTACTCTTGATGTGTGAGCCTCAGGCTCAAGGGTTGTTTCCGCTGGCGTGCTGGCAGCTTTGCGCACCGCTGGATAGCGTCTCGGCGTACGATAGCTACGCTTCGGTCAATAGCCTGATCAACCTGCTCGCCAACGCCTTCCTGCACGAAATTCTCGATAAAGGCCGTCCGCGTATTCACGATATTGCTTCCCTGTATCAGGATCTGGACGAACTGGAACAACGCTAATGGGGCGCCAGCGTGGTGCTTTGCATTTTTCTGGTGCAACTTCACTATCAGGAAACGCGCTGTCGTTTCCTTTCTAGTGCTCACTTCTCTCGATATTCCGGTGATTAACAGCCACTTCGTGTCTGTCCTGCTGTCGAAATATATCTGGCACATTAGTTGCAAAAGTCATTATTAAGAATCTTTTGTTTCATGCTAACGTAACGGGTAAACATCATGAAGAAACTGTTGATCGCACTGGCCGGGGCCGCTTGTCTGTTCACCAACCTGTCGGCGGCACACGCTGACCAACTGCAGGATATCGAAAAACGCGGCGTTATTCGTATTGCGGTGCCGCAGGATTTCCCGCCGTTTGGATCCGTGGGCACCGACCTCCAGCCGCAGGGCTATGACATCGATACGGCGCGCTATCTCGCCAAAGCGATGAAGCTCAAGCTACAGCTGGTGCCGGTCACCAGCGCCAACCGTGTACCGTATCTGCAAACCGATAAGGTCGATCTGGTGATTTCCAGCCTCGGGAAAAACGCCGAGCGCGAGAAGGTGATTGATTTCAGCCGCGCCTACGCGCCGTTCTTCCTTGGCGTGTTTGGCCCGAAAGGCGCCGAGCTGAAAGACCCGGCGGCGCTGAGCGGGAAAAGCGTTGGCGTGACCCGCGGCGCGGTGGAAGATATGGTGCTGAGCAGCGTGGCGCCGAAAGAGGCGCAGATTAAGCGTTATGAAGATAACAACACCACCCTGTCAGCGTATCTCTCCGGTCAGGTGCAGTACGTGGCGACCGGTAACCTGGTGGTCGCGGCTATCTCCCGACAGAACGCCGATAAAGCGCCGGTACCCAGCTTCATGCTGAAGGATTCACCGTGTTTTATCGGGCTGAAAAAGAACGAACCCGCGTTGAAGGCGAAAGTGGATGCGCTGATTGAAGCGGCCATGAAGGACGGCACCCTGAACGGGCTGTCTGAGAAGTGGCTGAAAGCGCCGCTACCCGCCAACCTTGGCGCATAAGGCCGGGGCATGACGGAGCAACTTGATTTCTCTGCGCTCTGGCCGCTGTGGCCGGAGCTGCTGGCGGGGCTGTGGGTGACCGTACAGCTGACGGTGCTGGCGACGATAGGCGGCCTGACGATAGGCATCTTCGGCGCGGCCATCCGCAGCGGGCGTCCCACGTGGTACAGCCGGATATGGGGCGGGTATGTCGAACTGATTCGCAACACGCCGTTTGTGGTGCAGCTGTTTTTTATCGTCTTTGGCTTGCCGAATCTGGGGCTCAAGATGACGGCAGGCGAAGCCGCGCTGCTGGCGATGGTGGTCAATCTTGGGGCCTACAGTACCGAGATCGTGCGCGCCGGTATTCAGGTAACGCCAAAAGGGCAGTGGGAGGCCGGGCGCGTGCTGGGGCTGACCCGGACGCAGACCTTTATTCAGGTGATTCTGCCGCCTGCCTTACAGCGTATTTATCCGGCGTTGGTCAGCCAATGCATCATCGTGATGCTGGGCTCATCGGTGGTATCGCAGGTCTCTTATGAGGAGCTGACGTTTGCCGCCAACCTGATTCAGTCGCGTACCTTTCTGAGCTTTGAGGTCTATTTGGTGACGACGGGGATTTATTTAATGCTGTCGATTACGATGCGTCAGCTGCTGATGGCGGCAGGGCGGAAATGGCTGGGGGTGTAGGCATGATGACCACCTTTACCGATTGGGACATCGTTCGCAATCTGCTGCTGGCCGCGCGCTGGACGGTGCTGTTGTCGCTGGTGGCGTTTATCGGCGGTGCGCTGGTGACGCTGCCGCTCCTGTTGCTGCGTCTGACCGGTGGACGTCAGGTGAAACGGCTGATCCGCGGCTATATCGAACTTTTTCAGGGCACGCCGCTGCTGATGCAGCTGTTCCTCGCCTTTTTCGGCGTGGCGCTGTTCGGCATCGACGTCTCGGCGTGGACCGCCGCCTCGCTGGCGCTGACGTTCTACACCAGCGCCTTTCTGCTGGATATCGGCTTCGGCAGCATACGCGCTCTGCCAAAAGGCCAGTGGGAAGCGTCGCGCTGCCTGGGG
>ERZ1026892.177-NODE-177-length-31245-cov-36.038602_pt1 | contig 31245 bp, 20 predicted proteins | sample MGYA00380176_ERZ1026892 | MGnify/ENA primary metagenome ERZ1026892 (study PRJEB33269, sample SAMEA4719812) | human gut metagenome | biome: human-associated habitat; feature: organic feature; material: feces | place: Cameroon | collected 2013-10 ... | reverse complement strand
AATGAAACTGACAAAAAATCAAAAATCAGTAGCTGACAAGGTTGAAGCAGGGAAGATGTACACATTGAAAGAGGCTTCAGAGCTGGTAAAGGAAATTACCACTACCAAGTTCGATGCTTCTCTCGATATCGACGTACGCTTGGGCGTTGACCCACGTAAGGCTAACCAGATGGTTCGTGGCGTGGTTTCTCTTCCCAACGGTACCGGTAAGGTAACACGCGTACTCGCTCTCTGTACTCCTGACCAGGAGGCTGCTGCTAAGGAAGCAGGTGCTGACTACGTAGGTCTTGACGAGTATATCGAAAAGATCAAGGGTGGTTGGACAGACATCGACGTTATTATCACTATGCCGTCATGCATGGGTAAGATTGGTCCTATCGGCCGTATCCTCGGTCCGCGTGGATTGATGCCTAACCCTAAGAGCGGCACTGTAACTATGGACGTTGCTAAGGCAGTTAAGGAAGTAAAGCAGGGTAAGATTGACTTTAAGGTTGATAAGGCTGGTATCGTCCACACATCAATCGGTAAGGTTAGCTTCACTCCGGAGCAGATCTATCAGAATGCTAAGGAGTTCATCGCTACCATCATCAAGCTCAAGCCTGCTGCTGCTAAAGGTACATATATCAAGAGTATCTTTATTTCAAGCACTATGAGTAAGGGTATCAAGGTTGATCCTAAATCAGTTGAGTAACTCTAAAAGTTTTGTAAAATGAAGAAAGAAGTAAAAGATACTATTATTGCCGAGCTCGGTGCGAAGCTGAAGGAGTTCCCTCACTTCTACCTCGTTGACCTCGCAGGTCTCAACGCCGAGGCTACAAGCAACCTCCGTCGCAAGTGCTTCAAGAACGATATCAAGATGATTGTCGTTAAGAACACACTTCTCCGCGAGGCTTTCCAGGCAAGCGATATTGATTTCGAGCCTCTGTACGGCGCACTCAAGGGCACTACAGCAGTTATGTTCGCTCACACAGCTAACGTTCCTGCAAAGCTCCTTAAGGAATACGCTAAGGAAGGTGTACCTGCACTTAAGGGTGCATATGCTGAGGAGACAATCTTCGGCGCAGATCAGCTCGAGGCTCTCGTAGCTATCAAGAGCAAGAACGAGGTTATTGCAGAAATTGTTGCACTGCTCCAGTCGCCTGCAAAGAACGTTATCTCTGCTCTTCAGTCAGGCGCAAACACTATTCATGGTGTGCTTAAGACTTTGGGCGAGCGTCCTGAGTAATATAACTACAAGTCAAAGAACATTAACATTAAAAACAATTAAAATTTAAATACAATGGCAGATATTAAAGCTCTTGCTGAAGAATTGGTAAATCTTACAGTAAAGGAAGTAAACGAGTTGGCAACAGTCCTCAAGGACGAGTATGGTATTGAGCCTGCTGCTGCAGCTGTAGCTGTAGCTGCTGGTCCTGCTGCTGCAGGCGAGGCTGCTGAGGAGAAGACATCTTTCGATGTTATTCTCGCTGAGGTAGGTGCTGCTAAGCTCCAGGTAGTAAAGGCAGTTAAGGAAGCTTGCGGTCTTGGCTTGAAGGAAGCTAAGGACCTCGTAGACGCTGCTCCTGCTAAGATCAAGGAAGGTCTCTCTAAGGAAGAGGCTGAGAACTTGAAGAAGGCTATCGAGGAGTCAGGTGCTAAGGTAGAGCTCAAGTAATAACAGCTTACAATTCAAATGTCGGGTTTAACGCTGCTAAGCAGTATTTAGGAAAGGTTAACCCGATATTTTAAAATTAGCAAATATGGTTAGGATCTTCCAAGTAGGTGGGTCCTAACCTTTTTGTGTCTTTCCGCTTATTTAGATTTTTTATCACCCATAATAACTTCTGATGGCTTCAAAAATTGTTGATAACAGAGTAAATTTTGCCAGCGTCCATAATCCGTTGCCATATCCGGATTTCCTCGATGTGCAGTTAAAGTCTTTCAAGGACTTCTTACAGTTAGACACTCCGCCTGAGGAACGCAAGAATGACGGTTTGTATAAGGTGTTCTCAGAGAACTTCCCTATCACCGACACACGTAACAATTTCGTTCTTGAGTTCTTGGATTACTATATCGACCCGCCACGCTACTCTATTGATGAGTGTCTTGAGCGCGGTCTTACATATAGCGTACCTTTAAAGGCTAAGATGAAACTCTACTGTACGGATCCCGATCACGAAGACTTCGGCACATTCATACAGGACGTATTCCTTGGCACTATCCCATACATGACCGATAACGGCACATTCGTTATCAATGGTGCAGAGCGCGTTGTTGTTTCGCAGTTGCATCGTTCGCCAGGTGTGTTCTTTGGTCAGGGTGTGCACGCCAATGGTACAGTGCTCTACTCGGCACGTATCATCCCGTTCAAGGGTTCATGGATTGAGTTCGCTACCGACATCAACAACGTGATGTATGCTTACATCGACCGTAAGAAGAAGTTGCCCGTAACAACTCTTCTGCGTGCTATGGGCTTCGAGCAGGATAAGGATATCCTTCAGATATTCGACCTTGCTGAGGAAGTGAAGGTGAACAAGAAGAACATGAAGGCTGCCATCGGTCGCAAGCTCGCTGCACGTGTATTGAAGACCTGGAACGAGGACTTCGTAGACGAGGATACAGGCGAGGTTGTATCTATCGAGCGTAACGAGATGATTATGGAGCGCGAGACAGTGCTCACCGAGGAGAACATCGATGACATCCTCGAGTCGGGCAGTGCTTCTATCCTTCTCCACAAGGATGCAGAGGCAGCTACACGCTACTCAATCATCTTCAACACACTCGCTAAGGACCCGTCTAACTCTGAGAAGGAGGCAGTGCTCTACATCTACCGTCAGCTCCGCAATGCTGACCCTGCTGATGACGCATCAGCACGCGAGGTGTTCCAGAATATATTCTTCTCTGACAAGCGTTACGACCTCGGCGAGGTAGGACGCTACCGTATCAATAAGAAGCTTGGTCTCGACATCGACTCTGAGACACGTGTTCTTACAAAGGAGGATATCATTGCCATCATCCGCTATCTCATCCAGTTGGTTAACTCTAACGCAACTGTTGACGATATTGACCACCTCTCTAACCGTCGCGTACGCACCGTAGGCGAGCAGCTCAGTAACCAGTTCTCTATCGGTCTGGCACGTATGAGCCGCACTATCCGCGAGCGTATGAACGTGCGTGATAATGAGGTGTTCCAGCCGACCGACCTTATCAACGCCAAGACTATCTCAAGCGTTGTTAGCTCGTTCTTCGGAACCAACCCATTGTCGCAGTTCATGGACCAGACCAACCCGCTTGCCGAGGTTACTCACAAGCGTCGTCTCTCAGCTCTTGGTCCTGGCGGTCTTTCACGTGAGCGTGCAGGTTTCGAGGTGCGCGACGTTCACTATACACACTACGGACGTCTTTGCCCGATTGAGAGTCCTGAGGGTCCGAACATCGGTCTTATCTCGTCTCTCTGCGTTTATGCAACTATCAACGAGCTCGGCTTCATCGCCACTCCTTACCGCCGTGTAAAGGATTCGCTCGTCGACCTCAATAACGACCACGTTGTTTACCTCACCGCTGAGGAGGAGGAAGACCACGTAATCGGTCAGGGTAATGCTCCTCTGCGTGAGGACGGCTCGTTCATCCGCGACAACGTTAAGTGTCGTCAGAACGCCGAGTTCCCCGTAGTACCGCCATCAGACGTAGACCTCATGGACGTTGCTCCGCAGCAGATTGCATCTGTATCAGCAGGTCTCATCCCGTTCTTGGAGCACGACGACGGTCACCGCGCACTCATGGGATGTAACATGATGCGCCAGGCAGTGCCATTGCTTCACAACGATGCACCTATCGTAGGTACGGGTCTTGAGAAGCAGGTGTGCGAGGACTCTCGTACAATGATTACTGCAGAGGGCGAAGGCGTTATCGAATATGTTGACGCTACAACAATCCGCATCCTCTACGACCGCACCGACGATGAAGAATTCGTAAGCTTCGAGCCGGCTCTCAAGGAGTACCGCATACCGAAGTTCCGCCGCACCAACCAGAACATGACCATCGACTTGCGTCCTATCTGCAACAAGGGTCAGCGTGTTAAGAAGGGCGACATCCTCACCGAGGGTTATGCTACAGAGAATGGCGAGCTCGCACTCGGTCGTAACCTCCTCGTGGCTTACATGCCGTGGAAGGGTTATAACTATGAGGACGCTATCGTGCTTTCAGAGCGCATGATTCGCGACGACGTGCTTACATCTGTACACGTTGACGAGTACTCACTCGACGTTCGCGAGACAAAGCGTGGCATGGAGGAATTCACAAGCGATATTCCTAACGTTTCAGAGGAAGCTACAAAGGACCTCGACGACAATGGTATCGTTCGCATCGGTGCACGTATCGAGCCAGGCGACATCCTTATCGGTAAGATTTCGCCGAAGGGCGAGAGCGATCCGTCGCCGGAGGAGAAACTGCTCCGCGCCATCTTCGGCGATAAGGCAGGCGACGTGAAGGACTCTTCACTCAAGGCAAACCCATCGCTCAGCGGTGTTGTTATCGACAAGAAACTCTTCTCTCGTGCCGTTAAGACACGCGAGTCGAAGAAGCAGGACAAGGTGATACTCGCTAAGATTGACGAGGAATACGAGGCAAAGAACGACGACTTGAAGGACATCCTTGTTGACAAGCTCCTCACACTCACCGAGGACAAGGTTTCGCAGGGTGTTAAGGACTACTCAGGTGCTGAGATTATCACAAAGGGCACCAAGTTCACAGCTACAATGCTGAAGAACCTCGAGTACGACGGCATTCAGTCGAACGACTGGACCGGCGACGAGCACACCGATAAGCTCATTTCTAAGCTCATCATGAACTACATACGCAAGTACAAGCTGCTCGACGCAGAACTCAAGCGTAAGAAGTTCGCTATCACTATCGGCGACGAGTTGCCGTCAGGTATCCTCCAGATGGCTAAGGTGTACGTTGCCAAGAAGCGTAAGATCGGCGTAGGTGATAAGCTTGCAGGTCGTCACGGTAACAAGGGTATCGTATCTAAGATTACACGTATGGAGGATATGCCATTCCTCGAGGACGGTCGTCCAGTCGACTTGGTACTGAACCCGCTTGGTGTGCCTTCACGTATGAACCTCGGTCAGATCTTCGAGGCTATCCTCGGTGCTGCTGGTCGTAAGCTCGGTGTTAAGTTCGCTACACCTATCTTCGACGGCGCTCACCTTGAGGACCTCTCTGAATGGACAGACAAGGCAGGTCTGCCGCATCTCTGCTCTACCCACCTCTACGATGGTGAGACAGGCGAGCGCTTCGACCAGCCAGCTACAGTAGGTGTGACATACTTCTTGAAACTCGGTCACATGGTTGAGGACAAGATGCACGCCCGTTCTATCGGTCCGTACTCGCTCATCACACAGCAGCCACTCGGTGGTAAGGCACAGTTCGGTGGTCAGCGTTTCGGTGAGATGGAGGTTTGGGCTATCGAGGCATTCGGTGCCAGCCACGTGCTTCAGGAAATTCTGACAATCAAGTCCGACGATACAGTGGGCCGTTCTAAGGCTTACGAGGCTATCGTTAAGGGCGACCCAATGCCTACACCAGGCATCCCAGAGTCGCTCAACGTGCTCTTGCATGAGCTCCGCGGTCTTGGTCTGAGCATCAAACTTGATTAATCCGAACATCCCAAAACTATAGAAATATATGGCTTTCAAGAAAGATATAAAAGTTAAGAATAATTTCACGAAGATTACCATCGGACTTGCCTCTCCCGAGGAAATCCTGGAAAATTCGTATGGCGAGGTGACAAAGCCTGAGACCATCAACTACCGTACTTACAAGCCCGAGCGCGACGGCTTGTTCTGCGAGCGCATCTTCGGTCCGACACGCGACTATGAGTGTGCCTGCGGCAAGTACAAGCGCATCCGTTACAAGGGTATCGTTTGCGACCGATGCGGTGTTGAGGTGACTGAGAAGAAGGTACGCCGTGAGCGTAGCGGACACATCGAGCTCGTTGTGCCAGTGGCTCACATCTGGTACTTCCGCTCGCTGCCTAACAAGATTGGTTACTTGCTCGGTATGCCGACAAAGAAGCTCGACGCTGTTATCTACTACGAGAAGTACGTAGTTATCCAGCCAGGTGCGTTCGAAGGACGCACCGACGAGCAGGGCGAGGAGTACAACGGTTCGCACAAGATGGACCTCCTCTCAGAGGAAGAGTATCTCGACATCATCGAGAACAAGCTCGGCTCTGAGAACGACCTTCTTGAGGACACCGACCCGAATAAGTTCATCGCAAAGATGGGTGCAGAGGCTGTTTACGACCTGCTCGCAGGTCTCGACCTCGACTCTCTTTCATACGAGTTGCGCGACCGTGCCAACAACGACTCTTCGCAGCAGCGTAAGACAGAGGCTTTGAAGCGTCTGCAGGTTGTAGAGGCATTCCGTGGAAGCAAGGGCGTAAACCGTCCGGAGTGGATGATCATGAAGATTATCCCCGTTACTCCGCCGGAGCTCCGTCCGCTCGTTCCGTTGGACGGTGGTCGTTTCGCAACATCCGACCTCAACGACCTCTATCGTCGTGTTATTATCCGTAACAACCGTCTGAAGCGTCTCGTAGAGATTAAGGCTCCTGAGGTAATCCTCCGCAACGAGAAGCGTATGCTTCAGGAGGCAGTGGATAGCCTCTTCGACAACTCACGCAAGTCGAGTGCCGTTAAGAGTGATGCCAACCGTCCGCTGAAGTCACTTTCCGACTCGCTGAAGGGTAAGCAGGGACGTTTCCGTCAGAACCTCCTCGGTAAGCGTGTCGACTACTCAGCACGTTCGGTTATCGTTGTAGGTCCGGAGCTGAAGATGGGCGAATGCGGTCTGCCGAAACTTATGGCAGCCGAGCTCTACAAGCCGTTCATCATCCGCAAACTCATCGAGCGCGGCATCGTGAAGACCGTGAAGAGCGCTAAGAAGATTGTTGACCGTCGCGAGCCGGTTATCTGGGATATCCTCGAGAACGTTATGAAGGGTCACCCCGTAATGCTCAACCGTGCGCCGACACTTCACCGTCTCGGTATTCAGGCGTTCCAGCCGAAGCTCATCGAGGGTAAGGCAATCCAGCTCCACCCGTTGGCATGTACAGCGTTCAACGCCGACTTCGACGGTGACCAGATGGCTGTTCACCTTCCGTTGAGCAACGAGGCTATCCTCGAGGCTCAGGTGCTGATGCTTCAGAGCCACAACATCCTCAACCCTGCCAACGGTGCTCCTATCACAGTGCCGTCACAGGATATGGTGCTCGGTCTCTACTATATCACAAAGCTCCGCCCTGGTGCTAAGGGCGCAGGTCTTTCGTTCTACGGCGACGAGGAAGCTATCATCGCTTACAACGAGGGCAAGTGCGACCTCCACGCTCCGGTTAAGGTAATTGTGAAGGACCTCGTAGACGGTCAGCTCCAGAAGCGCATGGTGGAGACATCTGTCGGACGTGTCATCGTCAACCAGATCATCCCAGAGGAAGTAGGCTTCTTCAACGATATCATCTCTAAGAAGACACTGCGCGGACTCATCTCCGACGTTATTAAGGCTGTAGGTATGGCTCGCGCCTGCGAGTTCCTCGACGGCATAAAGAACCTCGGTTACCGCATGGCTTACGTTGCAGGTCTTTCGTTCAACCTCGACGATATCATCATCCCGCCAGAAAAGAAGGAAATCGTGGAGCGCGGTCATGAAGAGATTCGTGCCATCCAGGACAACTATAACATGGGCTTCATCACTGAGAACGAGCGTTACAACCAGGTAATCGATACTTGGACTCACGTGAACAACGACCTCGCAAGCATCCTTATGAAGGAGATGACCGAGGCAGACCAGGGCTTCAACGCCGTATTCATGATGCTCGACTCTGGTGCCCGTGGTTCTAAGGACCAGATTAAGCAGCTCTCAGGTATGCGTGGTCTTATGGCTAAGCCTATGAAGGCAGGTGCTGAGGGACATCAGATTATCGAGAACCCGATTATCTCTAACTTCAAGGAGGGTATGTCAGTGCTCGAGTACTTCATCGCTTCGCACGGTGCTCGTAAGGGTCTTGCCGATACCGCTATGAAGACAGCCGACGCCGGTTACCTTACACGTCGTCTTGTAGACGTTTCGCACGACGTAATCATCTCTGAGGAGGATTGCGGCACACTGCGCGGTCTTGTCTGCACAGCGTTGAAGAACGGCGACGAGATAGTTTCCTCACTCGGCGAGCGCATCCTCGGTCGTGTGTCAGTACACGACGTTGTCGACCCACGCACAGGCGAGGTTATCGTCAACGCAGGCGAGGAGATTACAGAGGCTAAGGCACAGCTCATCGAGAACTCTCCAATCGAGAGCGTAGAGATTCGTTCGGTGCTCACTTGCGAGAGCAAGAAGGGCGTCTGCATGAAGTGCTACGGTCGCAACCTCGCTACACAGCGCATGGTACAGCTCGGCGAGGCTGTCGGTGTCATCGCAGCTCAGGCTATCGGTGAGCCGGGTACACAGCTTACTCTCCGTACCTTCCACGCCGGTGGTGTGGCTGGTAACGCAGCAGCCAACGCTTCTATCACAGCAAAGAACGACTGCAAGCTTAAGTTCGAGGACCTCCGTGTCGTTCCGTTCGTAGAGAACAACGGCGAGAAGGATGTCAACTGCCAGATGGTAGTGAGCCGTCTTACAGAGTTGCAGTTCGTCGACCCGAATACCGACATCGCACTCGCTTCTGTCAACGTGCCTTACGGTTCTTCGCTCTACTTCAAGGAGGGCGACGTTGTCAAGAAGGGCGACCTCATCGCTAAGTGGGACCCGTTCAACGCCGTTATCGTTACCGAGTACGCAGGTACTCTCCGCTTCAACGACGTTATCGAGGGCATCACATACCGCGCTGAGACCGACGAGGCAACAGGTCTTACCGAGAAGATCATCACCGACTCTAAGGACAAGTCGAAGGTTCCGACCTGCGACGTGCTCGACGCAAACGGTGAGGTAATCGGTACATACAACTTCCCGGTAGGCGGCCACGTAGTATGCGACGACGGTCAGACCGTCAAGACCGGTACCACTCTCGTTAAGATTCCACGTGCAGCAGGTTCTGCAGGCGATATCACCGGTGGTCTTCCACGTGTAACCGAGCTCTTCGAGGCTCGCAACCCGTCTAACCCAGCTGTCGTATCAGAAATCGACGGTGAGGTGACAATGGGTAAGGTTAAGCGTGGCAACCGCGAGATTATCGTTACATCGAAGACCGGCGACCAGCGCAAGTATCTCGTATCGCTCTCTAAGCAGATTCTTGTACAGGAGCACGATGCCGTACGCGCAGGCACACCGCTTTCTGACGGTATCATCACCCCGGGCGACATCCTCGCCATCAAGGGTCCTACCGCCGTTCAGGAGTACATCGTTAACGAGGTGCAGGACGTTTACCGTCTGCAGGGTGTGAAGATCAACGACAAGCACTTCGAGATTATCGTTCGCCAGATGATGCGCAAGGTGCAGATCGACGAGCCGGGCGATACAACATTCCTCGAGCAGGAGATGGTAGACAAGCTCGACTTCGCTGAGGAGAACGACCGCATCTGGGGCAAGAAGTACGTCACCGACGCAGGTGACTCTGACGTGCTCAAGGTTGGTCAGATTGTTTCGGCACGCAAGTTGCGCGATGAGAACTCAAGCCTCAAGCGCCGCGACCTCCGTCTCGTTCAGGTTCGCGACACCGTGCCTGCTACATCTACACAGATCCTGCAGGGTATCACACGCGCCGCACTCCAGACCAAGAGCTTCATCTCGGCTGCTTCGTTCCAGGAGACAACCAAGGTGCTCAACGAGGCTGCTATCCGCGGTAAGGTCGACTTCCTTGAGGGTATGAAGGAGAACGTTATCTCCGGTCACCTCATTCCGGCTGGTACCGGTCTGCGTCAGTGGGACAAGCTCATCGTGGGTTCACGCGAGGAGTACGACCGTATGCAGGCTAATCGCCGCAACGTGACCGACTACTCTAACGAGGAGTCAGCTGAATAAAACTGATATTGTATCACTGTCCGGTTCTTTAGCCGGACAGCGGTATAAACCATAAACAAGAAAACGCTGCAAGCGAGTCTTCACCGACTGCTTGCAGCGTTTTTGTATATATGTGTATATATAACAATGAACACAGAGAAAAGTAGGATGTTCTCTGTGCTCAGTATATTATTTACGCTCCTTTATTCACAATAAGGGCATCATGTAAAGCGGAAGATAGGTGATACCATCCTCCACCTTGTAGTCGGCTGCATGCAAAACCGTAGGAGAGGTCATGTATTCTCCAAACTTCTTCATACACTTTGTTATGGAAGACAACGTATAGTTCTTGCCGCTTTTGACTTCTATCGGGCGAATATTATGACGTGTTGTGACTTTGTCCTTTTGGAGCAAGAAGTCTATCTCCATCCGATTTTCGGCTTCTTCTGATGACTTACTATAGAAAAATAGCTTGTTGCCGTTTGCTGTCAGCATTTGTGCCACAATATTCTCAATGAGCATTCCTTCGTTCACTTCCAGTTTTCCAAAGAGCAATTTCTGATAAATCTCAGACGAGACAATACCCTTTTCGTCAAAAGCGTGACTGATTAACAATCCCGTATCGTTCATGTAGCACTTCAGAGTAGTACGATCTTCGTTCATCTTCAGTCCGATGTTAGGCTCTGTCGAGTTGTAGCAGATGTTAACGACTCTAGCATCCTTCAGCCAGAAGAAAGCATCGTCCCAATCACGATATTTAGCACCTGGTTTTAGAGCAGACAGCCGGAACTTCTTCTCATGCTTTGAAAGCTGAGGAGGAATCTGATCGAATATTGACGCCACCTTGTCGGAAATCTCACTTGCGTAGTTGAATATGTCGTTACGGTAGATGGTCAGCACGTCGCGTTTGGCGGCATCTACGGCATCAAAATCTTTTGTCTCAATATACTTCTTGACGGCTTGTGGCATTCCTCCTACTATCATATAGAGACGAAACGCATCCATTGCCTGACGATGGAAAGCTTGTCCCATCGGCTTCCTCTCTGCATACATCTTACGTATCAAGTCCATCAGCATATCATTACCAGTGGCCCAAAGAAACTCTTCAAAGTCCATTGGGTACATCTGTATAGGTCGTTCTTCCGATGGGAGTACGATGCCTTGTGTATTTTTCTTAATGCTTACCAGCGAACCTGTCTCTATGTAATCGTATCGACCATCTTTTACTAGAAACTTGATGGCAGCTCTCGCCCTGGGACACAGTTGCACCTCGTCAAGAATGATAAGTGACTTGCGTTCGTGTAGCCTCACCTTGTAGTGCTGACTCAGATAGAGAAATAGCATGTCAAGGTCTTCCAGATAGAGGTCGAACCAGTCTCTGACCATCTGAGGAGCCTTGTTGAAGTCGATGAGGATATACGACTCGTATTCAATCTTGGCGAACTTCTCTACAATATAACTCTTACCTATGCGTCGTGCACCCTCAATGAGTAGTGCCACTTCGCCGTTTCTTTTCTCCTTCCAGTCAAGGAGCTGTTGATATATTTTTCGCTTCATAGTAACGTCTTTTACACCTTTTTGAGATATCTGACTTTTAAGCAATACACCTTTTTGAGATTTATTACGATGCAAATATACACCTTTTTGAGATTTATTGCAAGCGTAATATTGAAAATTAATAGTGATGCTATAAAACTGATATTAGGTTTCTATGGAGTCAACAAGTTTATTAACAGCGTCTTGCGGAATTTCTTCGCAATGTTGTCGAGCACCTTCTCGTTCTCGTCCTCCGTCAGCCGACCGGCGTAGCGGTCGTACATATAAATCTTTGCACTCTTCATAGTTGGTGATTTTATGGTGTGGTGAGGTGTTGAGATGGTGATGTGTTGAGATATGTATTATTGGTGTTGTTTGTGGGTGCGTGGGTATGGCATGATGCCATACCCTCCTACAGATTTTACGGCAAATCTCACCACCTCACCACCTCAACTTTTATTAATCTGTACCGCGCCAACTTCGTGTCCGAACAGCGCGAGCACCTGGTTTATTTTGTCTATGCGCAGCGTCTGCTTACCCTGCTCCAGTTCGCGCACGAAGCGCAGTCCCACGCCCGACTTCTCTGCCAGATCCACCTGCGTGAGGTTGAACATACGTCGGCGTTCCTTTACGAATGCAGCTATTGATGTTTCCATATATATACAATTATACCCTTTCGGGTGCAAATATATATAATTTATTTAATATTGCACCCGAAAGGGTATAGTTTTTTCCTTGAATATTTGCGTATGCATTACTCTCTGTTGATTCGTTCCACCAATTCATATGGTGTAAGTATATCCATCTTTGAGAAGCCGAACCACTTTTTACCCAAGTCCTTGATGGAAGCTCCTATGTGATACACATCATCGTCTATGCAAAGGAAGCGGTCATGTGATAAGCGGAATGTTTCAATATCAATCGGCGCATATTGAGCATTATGACGGTCAATGTCGAGTTGGAACTGACGGCTTATCTGCTGAGTGTAGATGATTGCAGACACGTTATTATCTCTTTTATCGAGCAATGTCAGTACAGTCTCGTCAACATAGTTGTCGATAAGGACAATACGTTTCTTTGCACTCTTAATCAAGTCGGACACGAAAGTATAGGCATCATAAATTTGACCATTGTAGAACACACCTTGTTTCGGCTTTGCATTGCCCTCGTCCAATCTGCGAAACACCTCTTCTATACGCTTGTCGGATTCTTGCAAGTGTTGTTGCATTTCCAATTGATGGTATTCCATAGTCGAGAGACGCTGAAACACTTCGGCATTGTTCTGTAGAAAGTGACGCATTGAAGTGAAAGCTCGCATTATTCGAATATTCACCTCAATCGCAGTGTCAGAACGTAAAACACTACTAAGCATAGCGACTCCGTTTTCTGTAAATACGTAAGGCATGTATTTCAAATGTTGTCCGCGTCCTTCGTTTAAGGTCGCAATTTGCGACCTTAAACATTCGTCCTTGGTCAATTGAAACATGAAATCTTCTGGAAATCGTTTGATATTACGTTTTACTTGCTCATTAAGACGCTTTGTTTCAACGCCATAAAGTCTGGCAAGGTCACGGTCAAGTATAACTTGTTGTCCTCTAATGACTTTTATTAGAGGCTCTATATTGTCCGCGACAACCAACTGGTCACAATTTGTGACCAGTTCTCCTTTATCTTGATGTTCTATGTTATTTGCCATAATTCAATCTCTATTTTTTTGAGATCACAAATTGTGACCTTAAATATATTGTTTATTGTTGCATGCAAAGATAGTGCTTTTAGCCGTTAAGCCAATATTGCACAAACCTTTTTTTGAGAAGAACGTAAAATCAATAGTCTTATAGCGGTGGTTGCATTTTTGGTAATCGCTTCACTCGTTGCAACATGCTCACACCCTTATCATTCAGCTTCGCCACATTGCATCTTGTCAGATAAGCGTCTCTACGATGCTATTACATACACATCAAAAAATATCGCTCAAGTTTTATTCTTGAGCGATATTTTTTGTTTTCATTTATCTGGCAGCAAGTCATGATACTTGCTTAGCGGTGTTTTTGGTGGCAGCACTGCTGCTTTGTTGATGACATCAGATATATATACAAAGAAGTTTTGAGTAACATTTCAATGTCTATCACCACCAAAAATCTTATTTCCTATCAGCAACTCAAATGAATACCGTCTTGAGCTAATCAAATGGTTACTGAGATATATGAATGATGCATGATGTCCTTTTTTTACATTAAACGTAGTTGAGTTAGAATGGGAATAATTACCATCAAATGCTCTTACTCCCAATGTTATCGTCTTTTCGTAATACCCATAATACTCAAATGACAACCAGCCAGTATTGAAGTTGAATGATGTACTTTTGAACAGTGAAATGGAATAATCAACTGGTGGGAGATATTTTGAAGAACACGGCACAGATTGTACACTCACGTCATAGGTCTGTAAGCAACTTTATCATGAACCTTATTTCAGCATTGGGAGCATATTGCTTCTTCGACAACAACCCAAATGCATTGCTGGGATACTGCATCGAAGATGCAAAGTAGCTTTCTTTGTTCTAAAGAGAAAACCACCCATTTCGATTCTTTATATATAGCTCGTGTTTGATGGCATGGGAAGAAGGTTTATGTATCTGTCTTCAAATACAACTAATCGCTATCGTATCCCGAACTGGGGTAGAAAATGTCAAACTTTTATACTAAATCACCCTTTATATGTGCTTGTTGATAAAATAAATTGCATTTTCTTTGGTTATTTGGTACAATTTGGTTAAATTTGCGCCTAACTTGCAGATAACCCTCTGAGGGTTTATGTGGGTTATTTACTGGTAAAGGACGTTCACGGACGTTATCTTCTACGCTCAAACTTCGCAAACTTGATCCAGAGAAGAAACGACAACCAAGAACGTCCACGCAGGGTGTATTATATCCGTATGCGAATAACATGCATACTTTTATATAATATATCTAGGCGTGGGCTATCTGCGTTGTCTATCCTCTGGAAAGGCAATGCGAAGGCCTGAGCGTAGGATAGATAGAAGTGCGAATGCCTGCGCCCTTTTTAGTATCTTACATCTTACAATTAGTAAACGTCACCTTTGGGCATTTGTGGCATGAGGATAGAATTAAACCTATGCCTGAAACAAAAACTCTACTTGAAGAAAGACATGGTACACATTTTGTATCATCAACGCTTGGTCTTTTGTTGAAAGAACATGGTTTCAATAAGCCGTGCTCTAATTTCTTGGACATAGAGATGATGTATGAATGGAAAAGTGCATTTCCAATCAATCACAACCTAAATGCCAAAGAGATTTCGCAACCTACCAATTATCAAGTCATTGATTGGCTCAGAGAAACTAATAGCATATACTTGTCTATTCTTCCATCCTTGGAAGATGAGGTATCATTTGATTTGATGCTGGTTGATGTTGCCATGAAGGAAAAACTAACCAAACACATCAATAGTAACAACTATAACTCCGCAATAGAAGAATGTATTGTATGGGCTCTTGAAAATATTTCTATCAATAATCAATAAACACATCAATTATGAGTACTCAATCACAGTTGGGGAATACCCTCAAGCACCGTGGTAAGAAAATGGGCTTATTGTCCGTTCTCTTAATGGCAACGATGCCCCTATTAAACAGTTGCATCACTCTCACAAGTAAAAAAAAGGAGATAACCTTCACGTCAGAACCTTCTGGTGCCGCTGTCTATCGTATGTTCGACTCGAACTACTATACGGTAGATGGTGTCAACAACTACTACATTGGTACCACTCCTTTCAAATATAAAGCGAAAGGAGCACCTGAAGCATTCGCATTCGTGAAAGACGGCTACTACACGGAGATTGTCAAACCTGAGCGTAAAAACCGCGTTGCTCAGTACATCTTTGGTAACTTACTTTGGATGCCATATGGCTATATCATAGATGTAAACAAAATCAGCACATACAAGCAAACACAGATAAGTGCCACTCTGGAAGAGATACCACGCCATAACACTGCAACAGGAGGTGCACCCGCTCCGAGTAGTTCCTCCAATCCTAGCGGTCCATCTCATTATGAGGCCGCTAATGCCGCAGATGTTATAAAACCTGTATTCCAAAATGGGACAGAGGAGCTTACAGGTAAGAAAATCTTCAAGAAATACAATTCTGCAGTGTTCATGATTTACGCAACTGACGGCTCAGGTATGGGGCAAGGCTCAGGATTCGTCGTTAATTCATCTGGACTTGCAGTCTCCAATTTCCACAACTTTGATGGAATGGAAGCCTGGGGCGTCAAGATGTATGGAAAAGACAAACTATACATCATAAAGGCTTCGGATATCGTGGCCTATGACCGAGATCAAGACTACATTATTTTCAAAATTCCATCAGAGATTCTGAAAGATTTTGAAAAAAACACGTTTGACTATATACCAGTTTCCAAACAAATGATAGAGGTTGGTGACAAGGTGTATGCAATAGGTAGTCCTAGAGGATTAGAAAACACGTTCTCTTCTGGCGAAGTTTCTCAAATCAGAGAGGGAGATAAATACAGAATACAAATAAGTGCTCCCATTGACCATGGAAGCAGCGGTGGTGTTCTAATCAACGATCGTGGTGAGGCTGTTGGTATAACCAGTGCCGGCAGAGATGATTCTGGTGCAAATCTGAACTTTGCTATAGATCTGGTTCTCCTCATGAACAAATACCATTAAACCGATTTCTGCATATCGGGTGATAAAGTGAATATCATTCGGTATGCAGGTTTTTTATTATATCCTATTGAGATATGGACCCTATTAAAGATCTTCTACGCGTATTATGTGCTCATCTTCCGGCGGAGAACCCAAATCATCAATCTTTCTACACTTTTATAGAGGGTAGATTAGCCTCTTTCGAGGCACAATTAGAAAAAATTGATAATGGAGATGCTGTTCTTCTTATAAAGAAGGAAATGAAAGGAGATGCGACCAAGAGACGCTTCATCAATCTTATCAGGTCAATAAATAAGGAATGTCTTGACATCCTTCGCCTATCTTATTTGGGCGACATCCTATATGCTTCGGAAAAATTGCGAAAACTTTTATATACGTCAACTATTACAGGGCGATATATAAACGACTTATACATCAGCTATTTCAATTTCAAGCGAGACATCGAAACATATTACAGGTGCCGCAAGTTGGAAAATGGAGTAACACCAGATAATTGTTGGCATCTCCCATTTAATATGAAGGATTTTGCTTCATGCAATCGTTTCAATCAAGTCGGCACGATTTGTATATACTTTGCAGACAGCCCACAAGCAGCGTTGGGAAGTGTTGGAGGAAAAAGAGCAAACGAAGAGGCTTGGATAGGAACATATAAGCCTATTGACAAAGACAAAATAAGTTTTTTAGGGATTGTTGTGCCTACAGATAAGGAAATTGAGGAGATGAATAACTACGACGAGTTCTCGTTGCTGATTACTTATCCTTTCCTTCTTTTATGTTTGACTAAATGTAAAAATGCAGGAGCAAGATTCCATGAAGAATATCTGTTTTCACAACTTCTATTTCATCTGTTGTTTATTACAGGAGCCAATGATTACTGTTACTTTAATGGAATTTGCTATACTGCGATGTACGACAAGCGTGCTCTGGACTTTGTGATACCTGCTAGATATTCCCCTCAAAATCCTCCGGCAAACAATCGTAGTCCATATCTAGACGAAATCTTCGCCGAAGTAAAAGCTCCATTTAAGATGTAACCTATAATTGAACAATAATCATAAACGATTTAGCAATAGTACTGATGCGATAAAAACGCACGGTTATTAAAACTCATCAAATAAAATGAGTTCTTTGATATCTTGGTTTTGAATGATTGAGTCCTTTGGCTTAGTTATGAGGTCTCTCAAATCCACCCTTTCGAGTGCGGAGATTCTTATTAACGTAGCCACCTCGGTGATTGAATATGGACTTTTGTAGTCAGCCTTGATTTTGGCGATTAGGTACAGACAAATATCACGGATGGATACGCAACCTGTAATCTGACCAAATAGCAGGTGAAGCAACTGGTTATAGCAGGATAAATCTTTTGTATGCCAGTCACCTTTGTACTTCTTCATCAACTTGTCAAATTGGTATCGAGGTATGAAGTCGATGGGTTGAGCAAAGATATACTTGCCGATGTTCATAATCTTGCAGTTTTGGCTGTAAAATTACTCAATCAATTTAAAATCAAAAAAACAAAGAACGCTTGTAGATGATTAAATATCAAATATATAACTATGGTTAAACGGATAATATCGCATCACCAGTAAAATAGGAATATAAGGTTGGGTGATTAGAGTGTTGTAACGTTGTATTTTGTTATATATGTTATAGTCATGTAAAGTCTCAGTACGTGAAAAAATCTACCATATCTTCCATTATCGTCGTAACTCGCACATTACGAGCACGATAAAGGCTGGCAGATATGCTTCTGAGAGCGATATCTACCAGCCAATCTACCAGCCTATCTGCCAGCCCATCTACCAGCCTATCTGTCGTCTGATCTGCCACGCCGATCTCATTACTCTGCCACGCCGATATCATTACTCTGCTACGGCAACATTATTGCCCTGCTACGGCAACATCATTGCCCTGCTACGGCAACATCATTGTCCTGCTACGGCAATATCATTGTCCTGCTACGGCAATATCATGTTGTTGTTGTTTAACGCGTTGAGTTGACTATTTTCGGTCTTAGTTGTAAGGCTAATTGAGCCAATTAAGGTGAAAAAATGGGTTTCAATAGTGCGATTATGTGAAATTTTAGGTGTTTATAGTGCGGATTATGTGAAATTTTGGGTGCTTATAGTGCGGATTATGTGAAATTTTTGGTGTTTATGTGGTGGATTATGTGAAATTTTTGGTGTTTATAGTGTGGATTATGTGAAAATCGGGGCGCTTATGCGGTGGATTATGTGAAAATTGAGCTGTTTTAAGTGTGGATTATGTGAAAATAAATACTCAACCACTTGCTTTATAACTATAAAAGACGTATTTTTGCAAAAACATATTTTTAAAAATCATTTTTGAAAAAATCATTTTCTAAAGATGGAGTTTGTAGATAGAATCAAGGAGCAGAAGCGGCTTCAACGTGCCTTTGGCTCAAACAAACGTAAGTTTGTCGTGGTGTATGGTCGGCGTCGTCTTGGCAAGTCGACATTGCTGAAGCGTGTGATAACAGAGAATGATATCTACTTTGAGGCAGCGCGCCAGGAGACGCAAGTGCAGATATCGCTTCTCGCCACTACTATAGCCGACAGGTATGAAGGTTTCGACATGCCGGTATACCCCTCGTGGCATTCGATATTGACGGCGTTCAACAAGGTATGCCGTGAGAATACTGTGCTTGTACTCGACGAGTTCCCGTATATGGTGGAGAAAGATTCAGCGTTGCCCTCTGTTCTTCAGACGCTTGTCGACAGCGGAGAGTTGCGCTATCATCTTGTTGTCTGTGGTTCGTCGCAGCGTATGATGCAGCGTTTCGTGCTTGACAAGTCAGACCCTCTTTATGGACGTGCACACGAGCGTATGAACCTGCGTCCGATACGTCCGCAATATTGGCAGGAGGTCATGCGTTTAGATGCCGTCAGCACCATTGAGGAGTATAGCGTGTGGGGTGGTGTGCCACGCTATTGGGCTCTGCGTGAGGAGTACGGCTCGTTCTGCGAGGCGGTAGAAGAGCTTGTGCTCGACGAGCACGGTATGCTGAACGGAGAACCGAGTGCGTTGTTCGTTGACGAGGCAAGCGACATAGCCCCATTCCAGTCGATAATGACAGCGATTGGGCATGGCAACACGCGCTATTCGGCAGTTGCTTCAGTCATAGGCAAGAAGACGACGGAGATTTCGAAGCCGTTATCGGCACTTGTGGAGATGTCGTATATCTGTAAGGATGTTCCGTTCGGCGAGAGCGAGGAGAAGACGAAGAAGACGCTCTACGTCATAAACGACAACTTTATGGCGTTCTACTACACCTTCATAGAGCCTCACCGCTCGATGCTTGCACTGGGCAGAACGGCGTTTGTTATGCAAAAGATAAGGGCTGGTTTCCCTGCGCATGTCGGCAAGGTGTGGGAACAGTTGTGCCAAGCTGCTGTGTCGGGCAACGAATTGTTCGGACATACATGGAACATGGCGCGCCGTTGGTGGGGCAAGGTGCCCGTGTATGAGGATGGACGCAAGACTCCCGTGGGTTTTGACGACTTGGAGTTTGACGTTGTAGCCGAGGCGATGGATGCAAAGGATACCATACTTGTGGGCGAGTGCAAATGGAAGGCTGCCGACTATGCAGATCGTCTTCTCGTGCAGCTGAAAGCTAAAGCCGAAAAGGCTCCGTTTGCGCAAGGCAAGAAGATTGTTTATGTGCTATTTCTGAAGGAGCCACCTCTTTCTGCTGCCGATTGTCATGTGTTTTTACCTGATGACGTGCTGAAATATCAGCCCGAATAATGGCTGCGGGTATATGTGTTTTTTAGTCGCGCTGCGCTACTTTTAGTCGAAACCTTACGGAGTTTCGCCAAAAAACGGTATATTTGCAATCGAAAGAAACAAGCGGCGGCGCACGCAGAAGCGGTGCTGCCGAATAAAACTACAGACACATGGCACGATTTTATTCGCTTAAGAAGAAGGACGAGGACGACGCGAAGACAGCCGATCCGTTCGGCGTGCTGCGTCCGAAAGTGAAGAATGCAGAACAACAACAAGTAAACATATACGACATGGCAAAAGCATACGTATTTCTTGCCGACGGATTCGAGGATATCGAGGCGTTGGCTCCGGTTGACATACTCCGCCGCGGCGGAATAGACGTGAAGACTGTTAGCATCAACGCTACAGACATGGTAGCGTCGGCGCACGGCGTGCAGGTGAAGGCGGACATGATGTTCGCCGATGCCGACTTCGCCGATGCCGACCTGCTCATGCTGCCTGGCGGAATGCCTGGTGCGAAGAACCTCGACGAGCATGAGGGCGTGCGCGCGGCACTCGTGCGCCATGCCGAACAGCAGAAGCTCATCGGTGCCATCTGCGCTGCGCCTATGGTGTTAGGCCATCTGGGTCTGCTCCGCGGCAAACGCGCTACGTGCTACCCGGGCTTCGAGACAGAGCTTGAGGGTGCCACATACACCGCCGAGCCTTGCACCGCCGACGGCAACATCATCACGGGCAAGGGTCCAGGCGCATCGTTCGCCTACGCCTACCGACTGCTCGAGGAGTTCAAGGGCGCGAGCATCGTAGCCGAGTTGAAGAAAGGAATGATGTACGAGTTTTGAACATCCTCTCACAGGACATAATGTATCTGCCGGGAGTCGGCCCCAATAAGAAGGACGTGCTCAACAAGGAGTTGGGCGTGCGTACCTGGGGCGACCTTCTGGAGTACTATCCATATAAATATGTGGATAGGAGCCGCATCTATGCCATACACGAACTGCAGAGCGACATGCCGTTCGTGCAGATACGCGGCAAGATACTCTCGTTTGAGGAGTTCGAGATGTCGGCACGCAAGAAGCGCGTCGTGGCACACTTCTCCGACGGTAGGGGAGTGGTCGACCTCGTGTGGTTCTCCGGCGCACAGTACATATACAAGACGTATAAGGTGGGCGAGGACTATATCGTGTTCGGCAGACCTACTGTCTACGGCGGACGCTTCCAGTTCTCGCATCCCGAGATAGAGCGCGCATCGGAGTTGCAACTCTCCGAGATGGGTATGCAGCCCTACTATGTCACCACCGAGCAGATGAAGAAGCGCAACATATCGTCGCGCGCTGTGGAGAAGATGGTGAAGGCGATGCTGCAGAAGATAGCTGAGCCGATACCCGAGACGCTGCCCGACTTCATCGTGAACGCACGCCACCTCGTCTCGCGCGACACTGCCCTGCGCTGCGTCCACTATCCGAAGAACGCCATCGAGATGCAGAAGGCGCGCGAGCGACTGAAGTTCGAGGAGCTCTTCTACGTGCAGCTCAACATACTGCGTTACGCCTCCGACCATCGCCGCAAGTACCGCGGCTACGTCTTCTCGCAGGTGGGCGACGACTTCCACCGCTTCTACTCCGAGAACCTCAGGTTCGAGCTGACCGGTGCGCAGAAGCGCGTCGTGCACGAGATACGCGACGACATGCGCTCGGGCCGTCAGATGAACCGCTTGCTGCAGGGCGACGTGGGCAGCGGAAAGACCCTCGTGGCACTTATGACCATGCTCATCGCGCTCGGCAACGGCTATCAGGCGTGCATCATGGCACCAACCGAGATACTCGCCGAGCAGCACTTCGCTACTATACAGGAGTTTCTGCGCGGTCTTGACATACGCGTCGAACTGCTGACGGGACAGGTGAAGGGCAAGCGCAGACAGGAAGTGCTCGACGCTCTCATCGCCGGCGAGGTGAAGATACTCGTCGGCACACACGCCGTGCTCGAAGATCCAGTGCGCTTTCAGCGACTCGGCGTGGCGGTTATCGACGAGCAGCACCGTTTCGGCGTGGCTCAGCGTGCACGCCTGTGGGCTAAGGGCGAGAACCCGCCACACATACTCGTGATGACCGCCACACCAATCCCGCGCACGCTCGCCATGACCATCTACGGCGACCTCGACGTGAGCATCATCGACGAGCTCCCACCCGGCAGAAAGCCCGTGCAGACCATACACAAGTACGACAGCCAGATGACATCGCTATACGCCGGCATACGTCAGCAGATACGCCTCGGGCGGCAGGTGTACATCGTCTATCCGCTCATCACCGAGAGCGAGAAGAGCGACCTCAAGAACCTCGAAGAGGGCTACGCCGCACTGTGCGACATCTTCCCCGAATTCAAGATAAGCAAGGTGCACGGCAAGATGAAGTCGAAGGAGAAAGATGCCGAGATGCAGAAGTTCGTTTCGGGCGAGACGCAGATACTCGTCGCAACAACCGTTATCGAGGTGGGCGTGAACGTGCCCAACGCCTCCGTGATGGTGATACTCGACTCGCAGCGCTTCGGACTCTCGCAGCTTCACCAGTTGCGCGGACGCGTAGGACGCGGTGCCGACCAAAGCTACTGCATCCTCGTCACCACATACAAGCTCTCCGCCGAGACCAGCAAGCGCATCGACATCATGTGCGAGACCAACGACGGCTTCCGCATCGCTGAGGCAGACCTCAAACTGCGCGGACCAGGCGACCTCGAAGGCACACAGCAGAGCGGCATCGCCTTCGACTTGAAGATAGCCGACATAGCGCGCGACGGACAAATAATGGCGATAGCCCGCGAAGAGGCGCAGAAGATAATCGATGCCGACCCCACATGCACCTCGCCAGAGTATGCGATGCTGTGGCGACGACTGCGCGAACTGCGCGATACGAACGTCAATTGGGCAGCGATTTCGTAACGACAAGCTGATAGACAGGCTGATAAAACGGCGTGCCTGTCAGCTTGTTTGCTGCTTTATGGGCAGCAAATAAAATGTTAAACTTCGTTCAAAAACTGTTAACACAGAGCGCGTTTTGCAATTTTATTCAATATTTTTTCGTACTTTTGCAACGCAATGTTCAAAATGCTATGCCAACATTGCAAATTAACTACTACTGATATCGAATATACTACAATTCGATGACCATCTTTTTGAAGGAATGATATACTCATTCTATTTAAAAAAAAACTGCCTGAAGAATGAATTTGAAGAAAATCATTAAGACATTTGCAATATCGATGTTGCTCGCCGTTACTTCTACAACCGCCAACGCACAAGACCTTCTTGCACGCCAGGCACCGGTAGACCGTAAGATGGCAGCCGTCGACACAATCATGCTTCGCAACATCACTATGCGCGAAGAACTCGAATCGCCCGCAGCAGACCTCTATGCAAACTGGGACAACAAGTACGCACACCGCGCTACCGAGTTGCCCGAAACATTCAATATCGACCTTCGTCACTTCACGATGCCTACCACAAGTCGCGTCATCACCAGCAACTTCGGTTCGCGTTGGGGACGCCAGCACAAAGGTCTCGACATCAAGGTGTACATCGGCGACACCATACGCGCTGCCTTCTCAGGCAAGGTGCGCATCGTGCGCTACGAACGTGGCGGCTACGGCAAGTATATCGTGATACGCCATAACAACGGTCTGGAGACAATCTACGGTCACCTCTCTAAGCAGCTCGTAGAGGAAAACCAGGAAGTACGCTCGGGCGAAGTGATCGGACTCGGTGGTAACACCGGACGAAGCACTGGTTCGCATCTCCACTTCGAGACACGCCTCTGTGGCGTAGCACTCAACCCGGCACTTATGTTCGACTTCCGTGCGCAGGACGTAACGGGCGACTACTACGCATTCAACAAACAGACATACGACAACGAGTCGATGAACGCTACACGTCTGCGCGGTAAGCAGGACTCTTCTACATTCGCAAGAAGCGGTTCTGCAGACGACTTCGCTACAAACAAGCGCACCACATCAGGTCTGAGCGATCAGATTTCTTACCACAAGGTGAAGAAGGGCGAGACTCTATCGAGCATCGCAAGAAAGCGTGGCGTGACAGTGGATAAGATTTGCAAGCTCAACCACATCTCAAAGACGATGCGTCTGCGTCCAGGACAGATCTTGCGCTACTCTTAAGCCGGCAGAAACCAATTCATTGACGTATATTTTACGACTATAACAACATAGCAAAGCGACACCAAACAATTTGTGACACAGACATTACAAGTTGTTTGGTGTCGCTTTTTATTTCATTAAAACACATAAAGGATGACACAAGAGAGAGTTAATTTTGGAAGTAAGTTGGGCATGGTGCTTGCAACAGCAGGCTCGGCAGTAGGATTAGGCAACGTATGGCGCTTCCCGTACATGGTTGGAGAGAATGGCGGTGCAGCCTTCATTCTGATATACATAATGTGCATAATGCTTCTCGGCATACCCTGCATGATGAGCGAGTTCATCATCGGCAGACATGGAGCCGCCAACACCGCACGTGCCTATTCGCGTATGGACACACATAGGGCGTGGCACATCGTCGGACTAATGGGCGTAATCACCGGTTTCCTCATTACCGGCTACTATGCCGTAGTGTCGGGCTGGTGCTTGCAGTACATCTTTGCCTCGGGTGTAGGCGAACTCCGTGGCGACCCACAATACATAGCCTCTTACTTTGCCGACTTCTCCGCATCGCCCCTGAGGCCCGTGTTTTGGACAGTAGTAGTGTTCTTGCTCACCCATGTCATCATAGTGCGTGGCGTGCGTGGCGGTATAGAGAAGGCTTCGAAGGCACTGATGCCCACACTCTTCCTGCTATTGCTGGTGGTAGTGGTCTGCTCGTGTCTGCTTCCGGGCGGAGCCGCAGGCATAGAGTTTCTCTTCAAGCCCGACTTCTCGAAGGTTACTGGCAGCGTCTTTCTTGCTGCCATGGGTCAGGCGTTCTATTCGTTAGGACTTAGCATGGGCTGCATTTGCACGTTTGCCAGCTACTTCTCTCGCGAAACCAATCTCCTGAAGTCGGCTGTTAACATAGCTGTCATCGACACCATCATAGCCATTCTTGCCGGTTTGATGATTTTCCCCGCAGCGTTCAGCGTTGGCGTAAGCCCCGACAGCGGCCCGTCGCTCATCTTCATCACCCTGCCCAACGTGTTTCAGCAGGCTTTTGCCGGTGTGCCGCTGCTTGGCACGGTCGTCGCCGTCATGTTCTATATGCTGCTCTCGCTTGCTGCCATCACATCACTCATCTCGCTGCACGAGGTGAGCACTGCGTTCCTCTGTGAGGAGACACGCCTCGACCGCAAGAATGCGGCACGCCTCGTGACGGTGGTGTGCTCGGTGATTGGTGCATTCTGCTCGCTCTCGCTTGGCGACAGAGCGTGGCTCAGTATGTTCGGAAAGACGCTGTTCGACTGGTTCGACTTCGTGACCGGACAGCTCCTGCTGCCTTTCGGTGGCATTCTCACTTGCATATTCATGGGTTGGGTGGTGCCGCGCAAGCTGATAAAGGACGAGTTCACGAACTGGGGCACGCTGAGTGGCACCCTCTTCGGTGTCTACCTTCTGCTCGTGCGCTACTTCTGTCCGGTATGCATTATGGCGATATTCCTCAACCAGTTAGGGTTGCTCAACATAGCCTTTTAGGTGCTGCTCGTTTGGGAGGGCGTGCATTCTATGAACATAGAGTGCACGCCCTCTCAAATTCTTTATTAAAAATAACCGATATTGTTTTGCTGTGTATTTATTAAGTGTTAATTTTGCAAAACATTTAAACCCGTACGAACTTTGAAGAATCAAACAATTATTTTGCCATTGCTTATTGCTGCTTTTGTATCAAATAATATGCAAGCATATGGCAAATGTCAACCCAAAGCAAAGGTATCGAGCGACAGTACTGCCGTTGCTGATAATGAGATGAGTGTGATGTTGAAGAACATCACCGTGACCGCTTCGCGTGGCGTTGCGCGTAAGACTCCTATCGCAATGAGCGATGTAGACCGTAGGGAAGTGGAGAACAAGCTCGGCAACAACGAGCTGCCCGAAATGCTCAACCAGACTCCGGGTGTGTATGCCACGAAGAACAGTGGCGCATACGGCGACTCGAAGTTGAACATGCGTGGTTTCCAAAGCTCTAACGTGGCAGTGATGGTGAACGGCGTGCCCGTCAACGATATGGAGCACGGCGGACTCTACTGGAGCAACTGGGGCGGACTGGGCGAGATGGTGCGCTACATGCAGACGCAGCGCGGACTGGGTGCCAGCAAGGTGTCGGTGCCGTCGATTGGCGGCACGGTGAACATCGTGACCAAGACCACGGACAGCAAGCGCGGAGGCTATGCCACGTACAGTGTAGGCAACGACGGCTTCAACCATGTGTCGGCTTCTTTCTCCACCGGTCTCACCAAGTCGGGTTGGAACTTCTCTATGCTGTTTGGCAAGAAATGGGGCGACGGCTACATCCAGGGCACCAACTTTTCTGACTACGACTACTTCTTCGCCGTGAGCAAGCGCCTCGGTCAGCATCATCAGATTGCGCTCACGGGGTTCGGCTCACCACAGTCGCATTACCAACGCAACCCGTACGACGGACTCAGCGTTGAGGGTTGGCAGGACGTGAAGCGTTTCATGGGCGGCAAGAGTGTCTATCGCTATAACCCCACATACGGTTTTGGAAAGAACGGCGAGCGTAAGTCGTCGGCTTTCAACTTCTATCATAAACCGCAATTCTCACTTAATCATATCTGGCTTATCGACGATAAGTCGTCGCTGAACACGGCTCTCTACATGTCCATCGGACACGGTTACGGCAACTCGGGTCAGGGTATCAACTCCGCATACGCCAACAGCTGGTACGGAGCAGCCAACGGCAAGCTGCGCTACGACTTCCGCCACGCTGACGGCACCTTCGCCTATGACCAGGTGCAGGAGCTGAACGAGCAGAGCGATGCCGGCTCGAAGATGGTGATGGCGCAGAGCTTCAACGACCATATCTGGTACGGACTGCTCTCTACGTACACCCGTCAGCTCGCAAAGGGTCTCGACTTCTACGCCGGCTTCGATGTGCGTTCGTACAAGGGCACGCATACGGCGAAGATTTCCGACCTCTACAATGGCGCCTACTACACCGACCTGCGCTACCGTAGCAGCGTGAACCCTGCCAACAATGCCGCTGCGCTCGACCCCAACTGGCAGTACGAGAAACTGAGCGTTGGCGATGTGGTGTTCCGCGACTACGATAGCCACATCGTGCAGCACGGTGTGTTCTCGCAGTTGGAGTACTCTAAAGACCGCATCACGGCATTCGTATCGGGTACGTTGGCAACGTCGCGCTACTGGCGCTACGACCGCTTCTACTACGATGCGGCTCACGCCAAGTCGGACACGAAGAACTTCGCTTCGGGTAGCATCAAGGGCGGACTGAACTACAACATCGACCGCTACAACAATGTCTTCGCTAATGTCGGATACATCAGTCGCGCACCGTTCTTCAGTGGCGGTGTGTTCCTCATGTCGCAGTCGAGCAACGAGATAAACAAGGACGCAGTCAACGAGAAAGCATTCTCCTTCGAGCTGGGTTACGGTTTGCGCTATAAATGGCTCTACGTGGCTCTCAACGCCTACTTCACGAAGTGGATGGACAAGACGACCTCCAAGTCGGGCTACATGAACAACAACACAGAGCTGTACACCATGAGTATGACCGGTGTCAACGCCAAACACATGGGTGTGGAGCTCGACGTGGTAGCACGCCCCACGCCTTACGTGACGCTCAAGGGTATGCTCTCGCTCGGCAACTGGCGTTGGGACAACAACGCCACGGCTTACTTCTACAACTCGGCTACGCAGCCGCTTGCCAACATCACCACGGGTGCGGTGGCAAGTGGGGTGGGTGCCCCCGACCATCTGAAGTTCACGCTCAACCAGGACGGCATACACGTAGGCGGCTCGGCACAGACCACGGCTGCCATCGGTGGCGACGTGAAGCTGCTGAAGATGCTGCATATCGGTGCCGACTACACCTACTATGCACGCCTCTACGCCGACTATTCGCTGCCTACGTATGGCGGTGGCGGCGAACTCACGCTCAAAGAGCCTTGGCGTGTGCCTGCTGCCGGACAACTCGACCTCAACGCACGCTACGACTTCAATATCGGCTCGTGCCGTGCTTCAATTTTCGGCGTGGTGAAGAATGTGCTCAACTACGAGTACATTCAGGATGCCTTCTACGATGGTACAAACAACGGGTGGAAGGATGCCTACCGTGTGTTCTACGCCTTCGGACGTACATTCTCAGTGAAATTGAAAATAGCGTTTTAAGAGTAATATAAAGAAAATGAAACTGATACATTATATAATACTTGCAGCGGTAGCCGTGCTTACGTCTTGCGGCGACTTCAACGAGAATCTTGACGGCTTCGACAAGGATACGTATAAGCCCACCGACGTGAAGAAGTTGGAGGTGGAGTTGACGGATGTCGATTACGAGAAGATAGCATCGCTGATGAAGGACGACGACCTCAAGACGAAAAAGTTCTTCATTAGTGGCAGCTATGCCGCACAGTGCATATCCGTGTGGCTCAAGCAGAAGTATCCCACGGCTGACAACGGCTCGTCGGTGACGGTCACTTACCGCATGCTTACTCAGTTTGCGATGAGAACGACCGGCACGGGCAACCAGTCGGAGAAGAGCGAACCGAAGAACGTAACCAATCCGTTCGAGAAGATTGCCGGCGAGTGGAAGTATAACCCGAGCGTGGTGCTGACTCTGCCTAACGAGAAGGGCAACGTTACGAGCAAGTCGTTCTATAACCGCATCATAATATGGGTGAATATAAAGTACGACGAGCCGAACGGCTTCGGCCAGTTCAACCCTGGCGGCTATCTCAACGGCTTTGCCGACACCGAGTATTTCAGCGGTTGCAGCTACTACAACAACCGTGTGGAGTGGGTAGCGGCTGATGCCAAGAGCAATACCCCGAGCGTCTATGGAGGCATGACCGACGAGGAGGTGATAGCCACCATGCAGCGCAACCTTATCACCACGTTCGCCGTGTCGCTCAGCGAGGGCTTCGAGAACGCAGAACCGGTGGAGGGAATGGACGTTACGTACACCGTTAATTTCGTGGCACACATGGAGGGCAACAAACTTGTGCCCTACACGATACAGTATCTTGTGACGGGTAAGGGCGAGTTTACATACGTTGAAGGCTCGCTGAAACCAGTCAACTAAATGAAAACATTAACTATGCGAACAGGTCTTTTGCTGCTTTTGTCAGTATTGCTGAACTTGCCGCTATGGGCACACAAGGGCAAGGCGCAGGTGTCACATAAGAATGTGGCACCCGTAGTTGTCGTGTCGTCATACAATCCCGATGTGAAGAGCATCAGCGACAACCTTTCTGCGTTCTACGAGCAATATACCAAGAGCGGACTGCCCAACCCCGTTGTGGTGGAGGATATCAACGCCCAGAACCTGCCCGACGGCAAGCGGTGGAGAATTCGTTTGAAAAGGGTGCTCAATAAGTATTATAGCCGTGGCAATCGACCAGCCTGCATCGTGCTGCTTGGCATGGAGGCGTCGTCGGCTTACTTCTCCTTCGACGACGATGAGAAACTGAGGCAGACACCGGTGGTTGTGGGTCTGCGAGGCTCGGCAATCGTGAAGATGCCGCAAGACTCCGTCGATTTCAAGAAGTGGGACCCCGTGGCGTATGACGTTACCACCGACTTCAAGCATTTCAACATCGTGGGCGGTGAGGTGTATCATTATGACATGAAGAAGAACTTCGACCTCATAAAGCACTTCTATCCTAAGTGCGACACGCTCACCTTTATGTCCGATAACACGTTAGGTGGTGTCACCATGCGCGCCCTCTTCAAGCAGTACGCGAAGACCGACCACCGCTTTGTGGTGAGGTATATCGACGGCAGAACGATGACGTTTGTTGATGCCGATGAGGCCATCTCCAACCTCCCGCACACACAGGCAATGCTGATAGGTACATGGCGCGTAGACAACTCTAACCGCTACGTAGTGCGCAATACTACATACGCCTTCTGCAAGAACAATCCGGAACTGCCCACATTCTCCATATCCGACGTGGGGCTCGGCCACTGGCCCGTGGGCGGCTATTCGCCGTGCTACCACATCATGGGCAGCACGCTTGCCGACGATGTGGTGGCGTTCCTGAAGACAGGTAAGAAGAAGCCCGTAGCATTGGCTAACTGTAAGTATATCTTCGACTTCAATCGCCTACAGGAGCTGCACCTCTCGCTCGACGGTATCAACGTGAAATACGAGATGGTGAACATGCCCGTGAGCATCTTCAAGGAGTATTTCAAAACTATTATTAGCGTCTTCTTGCTCTTTATCGTGCTGCTGTCGGCACTTATCGTGTCGCTCTATCTGCTTAAGAGGGGTAAAAAGCTGCATCAGAAGTTGCTGCATCAGGGCAAGGAATTGCTCGTAGCGAAGTATAACGCCGAGCAAGCTAACCTTATGAAGTCGCGTTTCATAGCCAATATGAGCCACGAAATACGCACACCGCTAAACGCCGTGATGGGCTTCTCGCAGATACTCACCAACGACCAGATAGAACTGACGGCGGAGGAGAAGAAACAGTATGGCGAACTGATAATGGTAAACGGCGAACTGCTGCTGAAGCTCATCGACGATGTGCTCGACATATCGAAGATTGATGCCGGCAAGATGCACTTCAATAAGGGTGAGTACGACGTTGTGTCGCTCATAAAAACAGCCGCACAGAGTGCCCTTGCCAACAAGAAACCGGGGGTGGACATCATGGTGAAAACAAGGATAGAACGCCTGATGATTGCCACCGACAGGGAGCGTTTGCTACAGGTGCTTGCCAATCTGCTGAACAATGCAAAGAAATGTACGGATAGCGGAAAGATCACAATCAGTCTGGACCAGTATCCAGAGCGGCGCATGATAAAGATAAGCGTTAGCGATACGGGTTGCGGAATACCGGTGGAGAAGGCTGAAGAGGTTTTCGAACGCTTCAAGAAACTGGATGCGTTCAGGCAGGGAACCGGACTCGGACTGGCTATATGCAAGTCGATAGTGGAAGAGTTAGGCGGCAAGATATGGGTTGATACCGACTACACTGATGGTGCGCGTTTCGTTTTCACGCATCCAATGTAGATATAAAATGATCCGCATCGACCGACGCAGATGTCTGCGCCGACCGATGCGGATGTCTGCGCCGACCGATGCGGATGTCTGCGC
>ERZ1026892.173-NODE-173-length-31545-cov-13.730803_pt1 | contig 31545 bp, 8 predicted proteins | sample MGYA00380176_ERZ1026892 | MGnify/ENA primary metagenome ERZ1026892 (study PRJEB33269, sample SAMEA4719812) | human gut metagenome | biome: human-associated habitat; feature: organic feature; material: feces | place: Cameroon | collected 2013-10 ... | reverse complement strand
GACCTTTTTTAACGCCGGATTTCAAATCCGGCGGGACGCCTAGCGGGCTTGCGTTTTTGTTTTACATCTGGCGGGACGCCTGGTCTCCCGCTAGGCGTCCCGGCGGATTTGAACCCCGTCAGGCGTTCCATAAAGTCTCCCGCCAGGCGTCCCGGCGGATTTGAACCCCGCCAGGCATCCCATAAAGTCTCCCGCTAGGCGTCCCGGCGGATTTGCAATCCGCCGTAAAAAAAGGTTCGACCTATTAAACCGGGGGATTTGTAATCCCCCAACAAAAGGAAATGCATTCTCCTTTGCTGCGGATTTCAAATCCGCAGAGCCTAAATAGGTTAGGACATTTTTTAACGCCGGATTTCAAATCCGGCGGGACGCCTGGCGGGCTTGCGTTCTTGTTTTACATCCGGCGGGAGGCCTAGCGGGCTTGCGTTTTTGTTTTACATCCGGCGGGACGCCTAAGCAACAAAAAAGAGGGTGTGTCTTGGACTTTTGACACACCCTCCTCTTTGCATTTTATCTTATTTCTACGATGTAGTTTTCATCCCTACTTTTTTAACAGGAGTTTATCTGATAATCTTTTTTCCCTTTTTCTTCGAGATGTAGATGCCTGGCTTTGATGGCGTCTCCACCCGCTGTCCCGAGAGATTATAGTACTTGTCATCTTCCTGATCATTCTGCCAGATGATAGGGTTGTGGATGGCGGTATCCTCACCCTTGGCAAAGACGAAGTGGATGGCTCGTTTACCCATTGCCAAACCTTCCTGGTTGCTTGTACTTACCATGTCTTGTGGCAGCCAAGCCCGGTGAGCCTTCAGTTTTGTACCCGTGAACTTATAGAAGCCCAATCCCAGGGTGTTCTTGTAGGCAAGTACATAACAGTTGATGTTGGTAGAAGAGATGTCTTCGTCTGTAGCATTGCCCTTGAGGATAGTTGGCTTATCGCTTTCATTGGAAGTAGGATAGAACGAATGCGTTACAGGGGTTGTTTCTGAAGTAGCTCTTCCATAAACAATATATCCCTTGTTGGCATTGATTACCTCTACGGGTGTCAGCGTCATCATGAAGTCTGTAACCAGATCAGTCTCTGTCTTTTCTGTTTCTGTATCTTGATAGTGCGCTGTAGCAGCATACGCTGTCACTCCCGCAGGTACTCTGGCGTTGAAAGGCAGGCAGATGGTAGTCCAACCGCAAGCGTATTTGAAATCTTCATCTTTGTAGTTACCAACAGCAGGAATAGCCAGTTCATATGCTGGCTGTATGGTATATTCGATGGCTTTGGTAGCTATACCCAGACCACCTTGCTGGTTGGCAGCACGTACGCAATAAACGCCCGATTCGTCAAGAGTAATCTCACACGCTGTTGTATTCTCCTGATACAACCATTTTTCTGTCTTCTCATCCCATTTGAAGAGGAAGTAGCAGAGGGCTTCCTGCTGTGGCTTCCATTGCAGACGCTCATCGTTTAGCACGATGTTATCCTTCCACTCCAGACGGTTGGGTACATCGTTGTTTACTTCATCTTCTTTAATAACAGGAGATAATCCCGAAACCGCATCTATCTGCTTGCAGCGCACTTGTGGCTCGAAGGCATCAGAACCGCCCAATACATTGCGGAGGTTGTAATCCGAGATGTTTGAGAGGATGCAGTCGTCAGAGCCGGCGGCTGGTGAGCAGGCGGCAAGCGAACGGGTAGCAAGAGGAATCTCGTTGTCTGATTTATCCCTACTGTTGTATTCGTGGAATCTCAGTTTTAATCCTGTACCCATCTTTCCCCAGCCGTAGTTGCGAGGCTGCGTGTACATCCTGGTATTGATGAATGTGCAGGCTGGTGATTTACCCCAAGGGCGTGCTAGGGTCCATTCCTTGTCTTTAAGCAGGCTAAGCTGTTCTGTTTCTGTCTTGATATTACAGTTGTTGAACACATAGCCCCATTCCTGCATCTCCTCCGTATTCGGAGCCACGATGTTGTTGCCTGCCCGGTCACGGTGGATGAGGTTGCATTTCTCAAACCAGATATTGCCATTGCCGCAAACCCAATCTGTCACGCCCGCAAGGTCGCATTCTTCCAGATAGCCACGGAAGTCGGAATTAGAAAAGTCGGAATAATAGGTATCCTGCCAACTGAGGAGCTTCACGTTCTTCATCACGCTTCGGTTGCCTTTCGTATGGAAGGCTGCAGCCTGTTTTTCTGCATCTGAACTCTGATTCTTATAGTCGAACCGGTTTTCCAGGGTCAGGTCTTCTGCATAGAAGTCTGTAGCCTCTTGCATCAGCTGTAGGGTAGCAGTCTGGCTGACGCCTCCTTTTTCCGGGATATTGTAGATCTTCACGCCTTCCTTGCTCTGTCCGATGAGCGAGATGTTTGGCTTTTTGATTTGGGTTACGCCATTGTCGGCATTTCCTGTCAACTGATATTCTCCATCTGGCACGAAGATGTAATAGCGGTGACCATCTGTCTTGTTGTTGTTGTTTGCCGCTGCGATAGCCTTGTCGAGGGTATGATCCGAATCTGTACCTACGATGAAGTCAAATGGATGTTTGTGATAAAAGGTTTCACTTTTCGCAATATGCAGTTTGATGGTCAGCTTCTGCAGGCACTCCTTGCCATAGATATCCTTGAAGATGGCCTCGCCAGTATTTCCACCCTCTGCTTCTGTGGCAGAGAATTTAAGAGTGAAATCGGTTCCTGGCTCCAAATCCCAATATTTAAACACATGTTCTCTTTCTGCACTTTCAGTCTGGAAGGGACCTCTCTTCACTGCCTGCATCGTGCGGTTGAACTTCAACTTGATGACACCATTGGCAGGCACATCTGAAGCCTCGATGGTGAAATGGGTTCCTGTGTCATCGATTTTGATATCGGAATTTGTGGCCTTGATAGGGTATGTCTTGCCATTGATGGTAACTTGTTCCATGACTGGTTCATCATTTGGAATATCGAACTCGAATTTTACGTGATAGGTAGTTACCGTGATACCTATTTTATTCTTTACCGTTACGATGCATTCCGGCTCTTTTACCGTTGCAGAGGTTGCGGAAACCGTGCCCCCATTGGTGGCAGTACCCGTTACTTCTGGTATCTTTTCATCAGAGTTTTCCCATGGCTTAACATGGAAGATGAGATATTGGTATTTACCATACTGCATTTCAATCTCATTCTTATAGTACGTTGTTTCTCCACAGGTCAGTGTTTCAATCTCAGGTAATTCTTCTTCTTGTGGTTGATAGGTTACGCTGAAACTTTCGCTGTATGGACCCTCTGTGAATTCCACGTTTTGGGTAGCGGTAGTTCCCGAACAGGTAGCTTCTGCTACATATTTATCATCCAGCGTTACCTCTTTTCCGGCAATATTCACCTTTTTATTACCTTCCGTAGCCACCAGTTTGGCGGTGCAGTTTGGGGTAGAAGGGAAGGAGATGATAGAACCCGCATTAATCTGCATTCGCTCGGTTCGTTCGGTGGTGTTGTCGAATTTGCCATTCGTTGCATCGAGGTCTATCTTCAGGTCAATGCTTTCCTCTCCTCCCACGGTTCCCTGTTCTGCATCGTCACCAAGCTTCATCGTGAGCTGGGTAACAAGAATACCCTTTGTCTTCTGAAGATTGATGCTTGGTGCCCCCTTGTCCTTGGTAAAATCCCAGGTAGCAGTGGCAGGTTGCTTGAGAGCGAGGATATTGAATTCATTAGGTTTGAACATTGGATACAGACGGATGTTTTCGCCCTTAGCGATATACTGTCTGCCTATACCATAGTTAAATTCATCCCCCGTTGAGCTATCCACGTCAGATTCATCCTTTTTCGATAGATCAATCCAGTAGCTCAGTGTATTTCCCTCGTAGTAGAGGCTAGTATTTCTAGGAATGGTAAACTTGTCGCCTTTCTCCACCCAGGTAGCTTCTGGGGGTGTACCTGTGGCATACGATCCCGCATTGTAGGTAACGTAGTAGGTATTCGTCTTTTCCTTGAAATAAACCAGCAGGTGGCGGTGGTTGGTAATGTCGAACTCCAGTTCGTATTTGGTGCGGATGCTGTCTTCTGCCAGATAGGTGGTTTCGCCTGTCGGGTAGCATTCTGTTTTTTTCAGAACGAATACGGTTTGCTTGGAGCCGCTGGCAATACCCCAGGTTCCATCATCGTTCTTCTTCACATTCTCTGTGGTAGAAGCATCCTGCATCTTTACCATATCCACCGTGCCGTCATCGTTCATCTTCAGTACGGCGAGCGGTTCTCCGTTTGCATCCGTCTTGGCAGGATCCACAATCTTATCCAGTTTGTAGCCCTTCTTTCTGTATAGGGTCATTCTCACTCGCTCACCTTGTCTAAAGGCGATGCCGCCGTCTGGCAGGTCATTGGTTTCGTGTCCTTCTCCCTTGTTGGCGGTTTCAATCTTGTCTATCTTACCACGGGCTGCATCTTCGGTTTCGGCATTCAGTTTCACCCAGTTGGCTGCCTGTGTACCCAGTTCTATCCACTGGTAGTACGAATAGTCATCGCCAATGATGATGCGAAGACGGGTCTTGGCACTTGGGGTGGTATAGCTATATACATACATGTGCGCTTTGGCACCCTTTTCCTCTTCCTTCAGCGAAGGCAAACCGGCGTTCTTACGCTCTATGTCGGTACGTTCTTCGTCGAGGGTAGGCACCACACCGTCGATGGTGGTGGTGGTTATCTTGGAATACGAGAGGATGGAGATTCTGGTTCCTGTTCCTGAAGGAAACCAGAAGGTGGTGCCAGGACCGAAGGCACACCAGTTGTCTAAATCGGTGTTGCGGATAAAGCCCTTGCTGCCCGTCTGGCACCATAAGGTTGCGTCGCGCCAATGCGGATAGTCTTTACCGCTTTCACGCACATTGACAAATACTTCTGATGTCCAGAAAACATTCTTGTTCTCTTCGATGTTTACCGCCTGTGCGCATACTTTTCGGTTTTCTCTGGTATTCGGATCGAGATATTCCTTTACCTTGCGTCCGAAGTCATAGCGGATTACAGGATTGTTGGTGCGGTTGTCCTGATCGGCTGGGTTTTCTCTGAATACTGGTACGAGAACGAGGTTTTCGCCATCTTTGCTGAACGAATAGGTTTTGCCCAGTTCGTAAATCTGTTTGAGGTCAGTCTTGAGCGCCCAATGGTCGAGCGTATAATAATTCTTGTTCATCGTTCCATCATCATTCACGCTCTTGAAGAGGGTGTAGTTGGTAGGAATGGTGAAGGAGCGCACATTCGCTATGGCGCTTGGCAGTTCACTTTCGATGGCCACTTCCAGTTCCGGCACCATATTCTGATAGTCCTTCTTCTGGTCTTTTCCATCCACTTTGGTTCCTGGCTGATATTCGAAGGATACGCTTCCCTGGTGACCTAGAGCGAAATGAGCGGTGAAAGTGTGGTCGATGAAGGTTTCTGTGGTGCTGCCCATGGTAAACTGATAGGTGTACCATTTTTGCTGATTTCCATTTTCATCCTGCCAGTAATCAATCATATAGTCGGTGATTGCCTCGCCATCGCAGGTTACTTGGGTGCCTTGGCTGTACCAGCTCTCCGCCTTTACCACCTTACCGTTTTCCTTGGTCTCGTTATAGAAGTTGCTGTACTTAGGCGAAAGTTCCACGCTACCCAGTTTGGTATCCGAAGAAATGGCAGTCACCTTGCGCATCTCTTGGCGCTGATAAGTAACAACGATAGGGATGATGTTGTTGAATTTCGTGAGTGCTTCGCTGGTGATGGTATAATTGATGATATAACTGATGGTTGGATTCTCAGTATTCTCCTTATTCTCTTTCATCTGCAATGAGGTATCGCTGCCTTCCACCTTGAAGCCGGTTACGGTGTAGCCATAGTTTGCCCTTGCCTCCAGCGTAATCACGTCGCCTATTTCAAAGCGGTTGCCTCTGTTGGTATGGGTTGAGGTGGTGCTGATATTGACGGTACCGGCATTCTCGTTCTTTTCGTTCGGGAATTTTTCAGGGTCGGCATTGCTGATGCTGTTCTTGCTTATCACGTTAGGCAATACCGGATAGGTGGCACTGATAGACTCGTAGAACCCCCAGGCTTTGGTAGAACCCGCCTTGATGATGTTGATATGCAGACTGGTGGCATCGCCCTTGTAGGTAAAGGTGATGGTCTTGTTGTCAGCAATCTCGATATCGCTAGCCGGTATGGTGTAGTTGTTGTCGTCTGTCACCGTAATTCTGGCAGCCTGGGCATCATTGGCATCTTGGCTGAAATAAGCCTCCGTATTCTCGTAGTCGGTGTCCTTTTTGGCAGAAGCCTTCACCGTTACCTTCATGCCATACACGGCAGACAGGGTGAAGATGGTTCCGTTGTTCACCTGTGCACCCTTTCCTTCCAGGGCATTGATGCGGGCATCGTGGTTGTTTATCTTTGCCGTAGCGGCAGAGGCATCCATCAGCAGGTTTACGTCTTGCTTTACCTGTGTGTTGTCATCCACAAAGATGCTGCCTGTGCTTGTATAGCCCTTGGTGCCCGAACTATGCTGCATATTGATTTCAGGTGCTTCGCTGCTATCGAAAGGCCATGTTACGGTTGTCTCCCGGTTGGTATCGGTGAGGTCTAGCTTGTTTGCCGTCATCTTCGGGGTGAGAGTCACGTCGTTGGTGAAGGCATAGGTTTCACCTGCCTCGTAGTTGTTTTCGCCATCGGTCCAGTATTGGAAGGTGTGGCCTTCCTGGTAGAACAGGGCGTTGGTAGGCATCTGTGCCTTGCCCTCCACATCGCATTTGATGCTGGAAGGGATATCGCCCTTTACACTCTTTCCCAAGAAGGACACGATGATGAGCTTGATGTTGCGCACATCAAGACTGCGGATGTAAGTGCCCGCTGGTATTTTCAGGGTCATGGTTGTAGGGGTTCCTCCGTCGTAGCGGATGGTATGGATTTCTCCGTCTTTGCCCGATGCGCTCCGGTTGCTGAAGCTGGTCAGCAGATTGCTGCCTTGATAAACCTTGATGGTTCCTGCCTGGCTGGCATTGCATAGGGGCAGGTTGATGCTGGCAGCCTGGGCCACTTCCAGCTGGATGGTTCCTCCCTCTTTGAAGTACCAGCCGTTGGTGGTGTTCTGCCATGCTCCGCCATCTATCTTGATTAATCCGTCATGGTCTTCCGGATAGAAATATTTCTTGGTGAGGTCGTAAGCGTGTTCATCGCCATATTGGGTAGTTTCCTTAGGAGTAGCCTTGGCATAGAGATGGAGGTCTGTAACGAGTATTTCTCCCTCTGGCACTTTGGTGGCAGATACCTCTGTGTTGTTGAACCAGCCACGGAATACGTAATTTTCAGGAAGCTTCAGACTGCTTTCATTATATTTGTATTTCAAGGGAGTATTGGCAGCCACGGTTTCAGAACCGATAGACTGGCCTTGGGTGTCGTAATACCAAACCGTTACCTCTGTTTTCTGCTCTACGTTTCCCAGGATGGTGAGGTCGGTGACGTAGGCGTTTTGGTCAAGACCTTTCGAATAGTTCTCGAATTTAATCTGGCAGTTGGTACGGTTCACCGTCAAGGTAAGGTCTTCTCCTGCCTTTTTTACGATGGAAATATCGTGGAGTACCACCCAGCCGGCATCCCCATCTCCTTTCACGGATACCTTGATACCACGCTTGTCACCCGTGGCAGCCTGATGAAGCATGATTTTGGTGATGCTTTTGAGAGCAGAGGTTACTACACTAGGTTGGGCTGTCGAATATTCAGAGGTGTATTTGGCAGTCTGCATGTAACCTGTGGTCGAGGAAATGATTCTTTTAGGATAGATACCAACACCATTCAGGGTAAAGGAAAACGTATCTCCAAATTCGGTTTCCTTGTTGACAACCACCCGATTGGCCTGTTTCCTATTAATCTCTTCGGTCCAATCCGTGAAGTCGGTGGTATAAATCACCTTCTCGGTCACTGTCCCGTTTTGTGCCCATGCACCACCGGTCCATCCCATCATGAGCAGTATCATGATGGAACGCACCAGGTGTAGGGTTACTATTTGTTTCTTTGTATTCATATTTGCTGGTTTCTTTTTTACTTTTATCTTACGATCACCTTCTTATTTCCGAAGATGTAGATGCTAGGGTAGAAGCCACTGTAGGTGGCAGTGCCCGGCTGAACATCCAGGATGCGGTAAAGCTGACCGGTGGTTGAGAATACCTGGAGCTGGGTGGCATAGGTACTCTCTATGCGGATTCGCCTGCCTCCTATAGGCTGCACGATGAGATAGTTGCCCGATGGGTCATCATCATCGGTGATCTTCACATCTGGTTCTATCTTTTCGATGCCCGTGGTATCTGCGATGCGAATCACGGATGGGGCAGCAGATGAGCGAGCCTGAGATGTGGTTGCCGCTGGTGTGAGATAGGTGCGGAATGGCATGACGGTGGCAAATGGCGAAGTTTCTGCAAATGCATCGCTGAATGCCGTACCCGTATCGTTCATGCCATAGATGGTTCCGTTTGCCACCTTTTGTGCCTTGAAGGTTCCCATGTGTGAATAACCGTTTACATCCAGGGTTCCCGTGGATGTAGTGATAGGAATTTCGATGGCATGCTTTTCAACTATTTCTTCGTCCTTTGGCTGGTACTCCGTGCCGTAGGCATGGAAGGTAACCGTCTGTGCCGGGGTATCGATTCCCAGACCTTGGGTGTATTCGTTATAAAACTTGCTTGAGAGGTCAAATTCATAATAACGGTAACCTGGGAAACGAACCACATACGGAATATTCGCTGTCAAGGCAAGATAATCTTTGTATGTATATGGATCCTTATTGTTGTAATAAGAATTAACCTCATAGTTATAATCCTTGTTTCCATAGGTCTTCACAAAGAAGTCGTTCTTGAAACTGTAATCCCATTTTGCGGCTTTGTCTGCCTGGAAGAGTCCATCTTCTATGCTGCCCGGACGCCGGAAGGTAGCGGTGGCTTCCTTGGTGTTTACCCCAGTCAATCCTCGCAGCCAGTACTCATGGTGCAGGGTGTGAGTATTATAGAAGTGGGTAATCTCACCATTAACCTGCGCCTTTACCTTGTTCACGGTGAATGGCAGGCTGATGCCTTCCCAGGCTCCCGTGGTTTCCTCGGCATAGTACATCGGCTTGCGCACATACCAGGCATGGTTGGTGACAGTGAATGGGATAGGGGCGCAGAAGTCGTTGTTGCTGCAATCATCATTCTCGCTGTTCTTTCCCTCTGGTGTGCGCTCCACGAGATGGAAGTAAGGGGTGGTGAAACCACCGGCTGTTCCATCTTTTACAAGATGATGACCATCAATCAGGGTTTCTTTCGTTTCTTCGTCGTAGTGGAGTTCCTTATTTACGATGTCGTAAGCCTCTGTCTGGTTTTCCGCATCTGTGCTGTTTGCTGCGGTATATACCAGGAGGTTTCGGGTAACTTCTGACTTGATCGAGAGGTCGTAGAACTTCTGGGCATTGTCGGCCACTGGCGGATAGAAAATGCCAGGCAGATTGTTTCCGTCGTTCTGGCAAGTAAAGTCTATCGCCGTGGTCGTTGGCTCATACACGTATGTACTCCATTGACTCTTCGTACTGTTGTAGGCATTGTAATGGAAGGCATCGAGCTGGGTGTCTCCGTAATAACCCGCTGTGCGATATACACGGTTGGTCATGTAATCTATTTGTCGGGAAGTAAGCTCGGTAGGATAGTTGTCTGGAGTCGACTGCAACGACTGGCCCCAGAAGAGGAAGTCGTTCATCATCTCGATGTCTTTTCCGGTGCCATCAGCCTCAGTCTTCGTCAGGTTGTCGTTAAACAGTGGCAGGTAATCGCCGGTTCTTGATTCTGGGTTCGTTTTTGTGGCAGCCGTGTAATTCTGTGCACGTGCCTTGTCTATCGTATGCTTCTGGTCGTGACGAGTCAGACTCTTGCCGTAGTTCGGAGTCAGGGCACTGCTGCCACCCGTACGCAGATAGACGATACCTGTGTTGTTGCCGGTATAGGCATCCGAGCGGTGGGCATACTGATAGTCGCCGTTGGCATAGTAATCGTAGATATACTTCAATGCAGCCTTGTCTTCAGCTTTCGTCATATCGTTGCTGTAGCGGGCACGCAGGTAGTATTCGTTGAGGTCGTATGCCACCCTGCCATACTTAAAGTCATCGTATGTATAATCTGTATAGGCTTCTCCATTCATTCTATATATAATAGGTGTAGAGCTTCCTGTAGGATTATACTCAAAGCAGCAGTGGTAGGCACCCGGTTCGTTACAGCCAAGGGTAGCGATATTGCCGTTTTCCAGACCGAGGTTGTAAATCTGTCCCTGGTTCTCCTTGAAGAGCGCCTTGTCCTTGCTGAAGCCTTTCAGCACATGACCGTTGCCGTGGAAGGTTCCCCTGAACACGGCACCTGTTCCATCGATATTCTTTCCGATGCTCAAGTCGTCCTGAAGGATAAACTGGGCATAGGCACCGCCATCATTATCTGGATTCTGCAGGTATTTCTTGAAAGCCGTCAGGTCGCGCTGGTTCTTGATGTAGATGCGAGGCTGCGCAAAGTACTTTGGCTCAGCCTTGGCACGAGCTACAGCCTCTGGAATATGCAGGTTCACCTTGTCTGATTGCGGATCCATCTCCTGGTAGTTGTGAACCACCAGGGTATCGGATAGCTGCACCGGAACTGGGAACAACTGCTTGTCGAATCCCGTCATGGAGATAGCCAACTGCACGCCGTAGCCATTCATGAAGTAGTAAGCCGGAATTTCCAGATAGTCTTCCGTCTTGTCGTAGTAGGTTCCGGCAAAGAGGTCGGTTCTATTATCTGTGGCTGTTCCCTGCTGATAGGTGTTGTTTTGAGGAGTATCTTTCTTGTCAAAGATATCTTTCACCCAAGTGTTTCCATCCTCAAATTCAGGCTTGCCGTCCTTGTCTCGCTTCAGCTTGCCGATGTGCCAGTAGTAGCCGTTGGCTGCAAACGATTCGTCGGCATCAATCTTCACCAGTTTTTTGTTGATTCTGATCATCTCTCCCGGCAAGGCACAGTTTTCGATGCTGATGTTACCGCTTACGGTAGGTCCCTGCACATACTCGATGGTGAGATAGATGGTGTAGGTATATTCACGTGGAACATAATACTGTACCTGTTGGTTGTCACCGATGGTTATATTTGAAAGCGCCTTCTCTTCATACACCTTGCTAGTCGTGTTATATACATAGAGTTTCTCTACCTTTACATACTCGTCAGTCTGTGGCTGGTAATAGGTATTGGCAGGATCCAATGTGCCGGATTTCACCTCTATATAATTATTATTCTCATCTTTTTTAAAGAATTTCTCAGTATGCGCATAGATAGGCGTATTGTCGGTATCACTCACGTATCTCTCGTAGGCAGGAGCCTTGATAACCAGGGTAGCCAGACTCTTTTCGGAAAGGTGCTTCTTGAAGTAATCTGCTTCAGCATCATTCGTGTTGTCAACCTTGTCAACCAGCTGGAATGATATCTTGGCATCTTCGGTTAAGCCCGAAGGCAGGATACCATTGAAGGTCGTATAATTATCATCCGGGTTTTTGGCGTTCATCGACAGCAATGCCGAAAAACCTTTTTGAGTATCTTGAGTACCCTCCACGGATGTAGCACCCTCGAAGGTGGAACTCTTTGAACCACCCACATAGAGCTGGTAACCGCCGGTAACTGCAGGGTTATAACCTGTATCTCCTTCTTGCAAATAGTTGCGATATTCCAAATCGCTGGAGAAATCCTTTGGATGTCCGCTTCTCATCTTCCAACTGTTGATACGTACCGTCTGACCGCTCTTCAAGCCCGAAAGCACGGTAAGGCCATCCTTATTGTCGCTGTTGAACTTGATAGGAAGATCAGGAGACGACTTGAAGGTGTAACCCGTGATATGGGCATTGTAATAGTAGTGGAAACCCGTTACATACCAATAGTGGATATCCGGCAGTTTGGTTTTATCGGTACAACTGTAGTATCCCGTAGGGAAGCAGTCGTCCACGATGTATCTTCCATCCTTGTATGGGAACACGAAGTTACCCGTTGTTTCCAGGAAGTCTTCATCGTGTGAATCGCCAGTCGCTCTCTTGTGGTGGTTGTCGGCATATACATAACCGCCACCTTCGTCTTCACGTACATTAATCAGGTTCATCTCTATCACGCCATAGATAGGACCGTAATGTTGCTGTTCGGCAACCTTTTGTTTCGTCTCATCGTAGGTTACCTGGCAGAGCTGAATCTTCATGGCATAGCCCGATGCGATGCCAATCATGTTCTTAGCCGTACCGTCGTTGCGTCTCTGGAAGGTTCCGTAGATATCTCCCGCATTGCCGGTATCAACATTGCCCTTATTGGTGTTATAATCATCGATGTATTTCTGCTTTACTTCCAGATATGACATGTCTGTGAAATTATTACCGTTCTCGTCGGCAGCCGTTGCTACCTGCCCCAGATGGTTGCGCCATGGAGCATTCGTCTTGTCGTTGAACGGAACATCCGAAACCACGGCACCTACATAGTGGATATTGTTGGATAATCCCATGTAGTTACGTGCTTTTTCGCCGTATTTAAACGAGGCAATGTTCTCTGGCTTAGCAGCTTGCAGACTGCCGTCTTGGTTGTAAGCTATCTCGTTCGACACCATCTTAAGCTCACCCACACGGGCGATGGAGTATGGAGCCTTGTTGATTTCGTTCACGGTATAGTCGCGTGCACCGAGCAGGGTGAAGCAGTTGTCTTCCAGGCGGAGGATGTCTATACGCTGGAAGGTGTTGATAATCTTCGGATTGTCGATGGTATGAGCTGCAAAGCCATAACCGGTGACATCGGTGCTGCGGAAACCCTCTGCGTATGAAAGGTGACCATCGCCAAAGATACCACCCTCGCTGTCGTATTCATAGAAGACGTTATCTTTCAGACCTTCCAGTTTAGGGCTAGTTCCTGCATGATAGAAGTATTTATCCTGCAGCGAGATGAAGCGATAGGTGTATTCTGGTTTGTTAATGTCATCATAATGCTTATAGTAATAACCAAAGAGGTCGGTGCCCTCCGGCAACTTGATTTCCTGCATTTCCTGATGCGAGATGGTGATGTGCTCGCTGTTCTTGTTGTCGCCCACCAGGATAACGGTGTTGCCGCCGAAGCCTACAGTGGTTCCGCCAGGGAAGCCCTTAAGCTCATCAAGATGCTCTTTCGTATCCGTAAATGCCTCATCCACATTATAATCCTTGGTATATTTCAGCACGGTGGTGTTGTTGGCCATCACCGATGAACCTTGGGCGAGGGAGTATCCTCCGCCATATACCGCTTCGTCAATGTTGATATTTACGTTCTTCCAACCTACCTTTGGGTTTTCTGCTTCTACTGTAGTGAAGTAATTGGCACAGTTGGTTTCATTAATCTCTACCCTGTTGTTGCCATTATTGATAGCCACGATGTCTTCACGGGTACCCTGGGTAATCAGCTCATCGCTCAGCAGATAGATGTGCTGCTTGACGGTTGGTGATTTGGTCTTGCCGTTGTTGTCCACCAGGTCCAGGTTCTTCTGGTTCTGGTCGGTACGCTTCAACACGTATCTGCCGCCCTTGTGCATATCCTTTCTCACCTTATAATATTTAGGATAGCCCACCTTTACCTGGGTAGAACCATATACATATCCCGAATAGGAACCACCCGTAACGGCACGGAACACGTGACCATTGAGAATATCTACATTGGTAATACCAATGACGTTACCCTGCTGACCGCCACCATATACGAAGTTGGCAGATACGCCCAAGCCTTCCTTGTTGTTGGTTTCATCCACTACACCACAAGCATTGAACAGGGTGACATTGTTAACCTTGTCAACCTTCATGGTCGGAGCAACGCATTTGATATTCTCGCCCATCAGGATATGGGTGTTGCCATATACATAACTCTCCATACCGTAGCCCGCACCATAAATGTTAAGGCTGGCATATTTGGCGCTTTGCAGCAGCAGGTCGTTGGAATTCTCCAGCTTCGTTTTGTTCTTGCCAGCCAGCATATCGCTTTGCAGGTCGATGGTTACGTCGCCCTTGATGGTTCCACTCTGGTAACAGCCGCCATAGACGTTACCTCCCATGTAGGCATTGTTCTTTTCATCCGTCTTCGGTTCAAACTTGTTCTTGATGGTAAGCTTGATGAAAGGATATTCCGAGTGGGCAAGGCCCAGCAGATAGCCACCTGTGTGGGTAACCTTTCCCTTGTAGTCGTAGTTGGCATTGTTGCAGCCACCCACAATCTTGTCGGTGATGGTAAGACCTTCTGGGAAGATGTAATCCACCACGTTGCCATTACTGTTTGGATAAACGTTCATGTTGCCACGGTTACCGCCGCAGCAGAAGGTGCCGATGGTGCAGTCGGTGAGTCCTTCGCCAGTTGCTCTTCCGTTCCAGGTCAGCGTGCCCTGGATATCTGTTTCCACTGGGTGGAAATACAGGTCGATCAGGTGAGGATATACCTTAGGACGGTCTTCATTCTTTGTTGGCAGATAGAGGGTACTGATTACCTTGTTCGATGGATCGTTAACCCAGTCGATGCTGTCGGCAAGGTTCAGCTCCTTGGTATAGTCCTCAACGCTACCGTTCAGTCTCTGGAACATGTTCATGAAGTCGTTCTCCGCAGTAGCGGTAAAGAGTTCGTCGCCGTTACTTCCCATGAACACGCTTCGGATGTTGACATGGCTGCCGATGTTGATTTTGATGTCGCCCACCTTCTTATGTGAGTCATCATACACCTTCTGTACGGTGGCAGAGTTTCCGCCGCCATATACATCGCCATCAATCACAACCATTCCTTCCTGGCTGTTGACTTGATTATTCTCGCCAACCTTGCCGGTGTTGCCCGTAATATCGATGTTCACCCTGTTGGTGAGTGGTCGCCATGAATTGATGTTCACAATCTTAGCCGCATCGCTTGCCGCCTTGATAGATGGCATGGTTTCACGCATCGGTACGGTATAAACCAAATCGACTTTCTCAGAATTAGGGTCGTCTGGGTTCAGCGGATAATGCTCGTTCACAGTAACCTTGGTGTTGCCGTTTCTATCGTTGGCATACAGATAGTTACCGTTTCCGGCTCCATATACGTTGCCATAGATATGACCGCCGTTTATCTTGATGTTGGTGCCTGAACCCTGGTTCTCCTTGAAGTAACCCTTGGAGTCGAGCACAATGTTTACATAGCCCGATACGTCGTTGCCGCCATATACGCTGCCATGGATATAAATATCGGTATTGTCATAAGGAGATTTGCCTGATGGTTCCCCCGAGGTATTATTGCCCGATGTGGTGGTTGTTTTGCTGTTGTCTTCTCCGATGGTGACATTCGTTGATTTCTCCACATCGCCCATGAAGCCGCCGCCGAAGATATCATGGCAGTCGATGGCCTTGACGGTGATGTTGGTACTATTCACGGAACTGTAGAATCCGCCACCGAACACACGGCGGCAGAAAGCACCGCCGGCTCCCTTGATGTTGGTGCTGCCTTCTACCTTTCCCGAATAGCCACCGCCCACAATGTCCATATAAGAATAGCCACTGTAGAAATGTTCGTATTCCTTGCCCAGTTCAAAGTCGATGCCGAAGTGAATTTTCTTCTCCCTCACCATATCAATGTTGATGTTGGTATTTCCTTTAACAATGGCATCCTCACCATATCCGCCACCGAAGATACTGAAGTGTGGAGATCCCACCTTATAATATATCTCCTTCCATTCGGCGGTTTGGTAGAAGTGCAAGTCCTTGGCCTGTCCAGGTTTCACCTCCGTATCCTTATGCAGGAATCCATTGGCAATGGTGATATTGGTGTTGTTGCGCACTTCGCAGGCCTCGTTGCCACCACCGTAGATATTGTGGTTTATCTTGAACTTCAAGGTCTCGTGGTTGTATTGTGGAGAATAGGTGATACCATTGATGATGCTGGCTGGATTCCAGGAACGGGTATTTGGGTTCCAGTAAGAAGAAAGCAGGGCTTTGCCACCCATGATAATCATGTTGGTATTGCCGGTTACATCTGCCGAAGTGATCTTTTCTCCATTGCTGGTAGTCTTTTCTCCATTCACTGTCTCGGAATCACTATTTCCCCATCCGCCGCCATAGATGCCATGACCTATATAGCCATCCCAGATGCTGATGAAGGTATTGCCATATACCGTTCCGTTCTGGCATCCGCCGTAGATGCGTTCGTGGAAGGTAGGGATGATATTGGCATTGACAGTTTCAGCCGGATGCTCCATGGCTTCTGTGCTCCAAGGTTCGAGAGCCTTCTTGGTAGTTTCATCGTAATATGGATAAGAGATGACTGGTCGGTCGATGACCAGACAGGAATTGCCATAGATGCCACCCAGATTTTGATAGCTGCTACATTCCGACGCAAGGCGACCTTTACCGCCGGCAAATACCTGCGAGAAGATGGCGCCACCACGGATGTTGACCAGCGAGGTGCAGTTCTTAGGAACCTTGTGCTGCTCATAGGTAAATACATCTGGACCTGCCTCTGTATTACCCACGTTGGCAACATCGCCACCGCCATATACGCTACCCCATATCATGGTACGGTCTATCGTTCCCAGGTTTTTTCCGTTTGCCGTATAATTAAAGTTTCTACCGTAGATATGAACCTCCGTCTTGGGAACGCGGGCCATATTTGGGAAGTCAATCCATTTATTCTTTTCATTGTTAGAATTAGAAATAGATTCTATGCCGGCACCACCGCCATATACATTCTGAGCGATAAAACCCGACTTGATGAATACTCTGGATGATGTGCCCACCTTGCCGAAGTCATAACCTTTGCCGTCAGTGAAGTCGCCGTAAGGCAGCGCACCCAGACCTGCTCCATAAATATTTTCGCATACAGGCTGTGCATCGGTTTCTACATAGGTGTCGCCAGTAACATATCCCGAGTAGCCACCGCCATGGATGTCCTGGAAGGTGAAGCCCGGCAAACCGAGAATCCATGCCCAGCGACTGGCATGATAGCGCCTGTAGGTCAACGGGTCGAAGCCTTCTTCTCCAGGATTGCTGCCAGTTACACTACCGAAATAGAGCTTCTTGTCTTCCTTGGAAACCTTCAGAAAGTCGTTATAGATACTCATTTCGAAGTTAAAGTAGGTATTATGGTCTGTTACCTGATTGAGATATCGGTATTTAATACCGTTGATGGTGGCGATACCATTGTCGTCTATCTTGGCACCCGGCTGTGCATATACTTTGGTATTACCCACCTTGGTGTTGGCACCGAAGCCGGCTCCGAACACCGAGAACTCAGGGTCGTTTGTGTTCTTGCTGCTGATATACCAGCACAAGCCAGGCAGTGAGGTGTGGTCAAAGAGGCTGAGCGTCTTGATGCTGTGGTCTTGATTCAGGATGGTGACATCAGTAAGTGGCGAGTGGTTGACGATTACGATAGCATCGCCGGTTTTATCTGCTACGGTAGAATCGTTGGTATAGGTACCCACATAGCAGGCACGGTTGCCGCCACCATAGATATTATGGTTGCGCTTGAAGGAACCCGAGTTCATGGTGCCTTTGGTAAATTCAAAGAACTGCTGGGTATTCTCATCGTTCATGATGCGGTTGATGGCAGCCTTTGCCTTTTCGTTGGTAATTTCATCTACCGTCTTGGCTTTCAGGATGGCTGCAGTTATCTCCTTGAATTCCTCAATGTTATCGCAAATCTTCTCGCTGTCTTCCTGAGCGGCAAGCCAGGTGGTGAAATTACCCTTGCTATCAGCCTTACGGTTCCATATCCAGGTACCGCCATCTATCTGCACCTGGGTGTTACCCAGAATGTTGGCATAGGTTCCCTCGTGGGCAGTATCCTTCTTGCCGAGCACGGTTTGGCGTGTTTTCTTCTGCTTTTCCGCCTCGGTTTCTTTGCCGTTCAGTTCTACCTTAACATGTCCATAGCCACCTCCATAGATATTCTGTCCCAGTTTTCCGCCTTCCACATGTACCAGGGTGTTGCCATCCACGGTGCCATAGGCACAACCGCCATATACGTTGTTCCAGACGAATGGCACCACGTTGTTCTGGTAGTCGAGTTCTGTAGATGAGGCTGCATCGGTGTTGACGATGTGAACGAGGGTATTACCGTTGATGCGTCCCACCTTATGATATTCAGGGGCTTTCTCCTTCTTGAGTCCCTTTCCGCCGCCGAAGACTTCACCGAAGATATCGCCACCTTTCAGGTTGACGAAGGTCTTGTAGTTCTCGGCCTTGTAACTGATGAATTCGCCTGCTTGATGTACTCCGTCACTATCATTTTGTGCGATGGTTGATACGCTGATAGGCTTGATGGTGTAATAATCCGGTTTTTTCGGTGTTTCTATAGTATCGCCGATGTTGGCGATATCACCGCCGCCAAATACACTGCCATAAATCTTGGCTTCGTCAGAGATTTCCACCAGGGTGGTTCCCGTTACCTTTGCCACGTTGGTGAAGTAGGTGTAAGTGCCGTTGGTTCCTTTCTTTGGATCCACGCCGGCACCGCCGCCGAATACATCACCATGGATATAGGCACCTTTGACGAATACCTGTGTGTTGCCGCCGATGCTTCCTGTCTTGTTATCTGCTGTAGTAGCATCCGGGTCGCCGAATCCGCCACCATACACACGATGCAGGAAGGAATTGCCATCCACTGTTACCTTGGTGTCATTTATTACGGTACCAGCATAGCCACCACCCAATGCACTGAGGATGGTGAAGTTAGGAACGCCCTTCGAGTTATCGAAGACATTTATGTCTTTATTCGTGTCTTTATTCGTGTCTTTATTCGTGTCTTTATTTGTGCTCTTACTCTTGCTCTTGCTGCGATGAGGGCGGGCGAGCTGTTCGGTGTCATCATCCACTTCTCCGTTGTATTCACCATATTCACCCTCCACGTTGACGGTAACATCGGTGCTTCCTACGCTGGTGTTCTCACCATATCCGCCGCCGAACACAGAGAAATGAGGGTGCTTGTTGTCATCATAAGATTCCTTCCATTCCTGAGTTTTCAGCAGGGAATAAGGAGTCATACCCTTTTGTACATTTACCGTAGCTGTTCCTGTTACGGTGCAGGCGAGGTTTCCGCCGCCATAGATGTTATGAGGGTTGAGGAACTTGTCGTTAGCTTTATCTGGATCTTCATCTTTGTCTTTACCATAGAACAATGTCTTGTTATCATCCCAGCTGATGAATTCCGTTCCATCCCATAACTTATTCCATATCACATTGATAGAGAAATTATCCTTCAAATTTCCGTCTTTCTCTCTTGTCTGCAAGCCCGGGTCTTGTGCCAGATAAATATTCGTGTTTCCGTTTACATCGGCAGAAGTATAGAGGTCTTTCGATGCTAATGGCTTGCCGTTATCATCTGTGATTTTACCCTTACCTCCACCGAAGATCTCTCCTGCGAAGTTGGCACCATAGATATTGATGGTTGTACTGCTTTTGTTTGTATTTTCTCCGTTTGTATTTTCTCCGTTTTTCTTTTCTCCCACCTGTGCCAGGTTTCCGCCGCCATAGATGTTTCCATAGATAGATGGAGCCTGTGCTGATGAGCCGGAGAAGGTAAGGCTGGTGCTGCCGGTAACTCTACCAACAAGCTCTGGATGCCAGGTATCGTCTTTGATGACTATAGATGTTTTATCTCTCTTCTTTCTTCCATTTCCACCTGCGAACACAGAACCACGAATATCAGCATAGTCGCTGATACTCAATTCTGTATCTTCTGTCTGCGCCATGTCGCCACCTCCATATACATTTTTATAGAAGGTTCCGCCTTTGATGCTGATGGTAGATTTACCATAGAGGCGAGCCATGTTGGAAAGGGTCTCAATTTCTTTGTTATCCAAATTTACAGTATCCGCCACACCATATCCACCGCCGTAGATAGGGCAGTAGAAGGTTCCGCCAGTGATATTGAGTGCTACGTTTCCATAGGTCTGACCCAATTCCTTGTAATCGCTGGCATTCTTTCCACCATATTTCTTTTTAGCGAAGAAATAATTCGTGCCACGACCGCCGCCGAAGATACCGTTCTTGCAATAGAAGGTACCGCCATTGATGGTAAGTGAAGCTACCGTTTTGTCTTCCTGACCATAAACATTGCCTCCGTATTGACTTGGCTTTACATTAGTCTGGGTCCACAAACTTAATCCCATGAAGCCGCTACCGCCCGCATAGATACCATCGATGGCATTGATCTTGTCATCTTGGGTCTTGGTTCCGAATTCGCCACCATTGATGATTATATTTGTCTGTGTGTCTTTTGGATCAATGGTTACGGTTGATTCGGTATTCGCATTGTAGCAGGTGTAAGTTACCAGATTATTCTTGGCAACCGAATAGGTACCATAAAGCATCACGTTTTTCTCTGCATTCCAATAGGCTATGTTGGCATCAGGGGTATGGGTAGTGGCTGTGTCGTCGCCACAGCCAATGCCATTCATACCACCTGCTCCTGCACCGAAAATTCCACAGAGAATTTCTTTGTTATCCGCATTCTCATCTGGTAAAACCTTGAAGGTTCCGCCGTTGATGGTGATGTTGCTGATGCCATAGAATGGATTATTGATAGTTGCATTAGCATGATGAGCACGTCCCATACTACCGCCATAAAGTTCTGTAATGATAACGCGACCATTTATGTTATCATCGTGATTATATTCCGATTTGGCTGGGTCGATGGTTATGTTTGCTCTACCCATATAGGTGTTGCAAGGCACATAGTATGTAGTATTATCTTTACCGTATGTGAATGACAATTGCGTATTAGCACCCAGGGTACCATTTACCACACGCGCCACCTTGCCACTTTTTACGATGATATCTACATCGGCATACATTGCACCCTCATGACTGCCGGCAAGGATGGCACCGGCATCATAGTCGTTGCCTCTCTTTTCGTTGCCTCTCTCTTTGGAATTATAGGTTCTTTCTTCATTATTTGCATCGTTCCATTTTCTATCAATATCCATCGTGATGGTACACTTGATAGGTTGATTCGGAGTTCCCATTACGCCATTGAGGCCTTTTGTGGCCGTTTGACGACCGCCAGTACTGATAATGGAATAGTAACCAGACTTGATAGTGATGCTGAATCCCTCTTTGCCATGCGGCATAGAATTTTCGAAGGCTTTGATCAGTTCTGGTGTATTCAGAGGTTGGTATCTGCCATCATTGTTGAGGCCACCGAAAATATGCAATGGGGTGGTGACGGCTCCGGTGATACTACCATAAGCAAGATTGTTTACACCGAAGTTTGTCATCTTGATGCTATCGCCCATCTCCAGATTGTTATACTGGCAGTAGATAATCTTATAGGAATCACCGTCCTTGTTGTTGAAGGTGATATGTTCGAAGCGGGTATCTCCCCAGATAGGCAGACCTTTTGAAGAACCGGTGATTTCTATCTGCCCCTTATAGTCTTTGTCCCATTTTCCCGTGATGGTAGCATTACGGAAAAGCTCAGGATGGTTTGTTTTGGCATTTTCCCACTCAACTCCAGTCAGCAGATTTTCTCCTAGATAATTTTGGGTGATGTTGAAGCCTTGAGTAACACCGTTTGAACTCGTACCCATCAGCACGATGATGTTTTCATCCCAGCTGGCTTTGTCTGAAAGTTTCTTGTAGGCACCCTGCCAGGTCAACATAGGCTTTTCTGGAGAATAGCCCCATTCGTCGTCTGTAAGATTATCCTTTCCTGCTTCGTATGTTTTGCCATCAGCTGCAGTAACGCCTGCCGGGCATAGATATACGATGACCGAGACACAAACATTCTTATCAAAAAGAACATTGTCGCCACTCTTTACGATTACCTTACAATAATATTTATATTTATGTGAAGTTGTAGTAGGTGTATATTCGTTTGGATTGGTTGTACTGCCGGTAACTGGGTCTATACCGTTATGCCATTCGTAGGTGATGGTAAGCCCCAGGTCGTTGTTGCTGAGTTTCGTATTGTTGGTTACATTGACGATATAAGTACCTGGCTTGGTCTTGTCATCCAGTTGAGCGGTGATACCGATGGCTTTTACCTCGATGGTGTTTGTGCGAAGACTGCTTTGGCTTGAAACGGCATAAACATACTGTTTGTATTTTTGGCGTGGCAGGTAGAATGGGTTGCAAGCCACATTGTCGGTGTTTGCTTTTTCCCATTTCATGTTGTCTTGCGATACATACCAATCGTATTTCTCGCTGTTGGTTGTGCCGTCTTCATTAACTACGGTCAGCACATCTTGCTTTCCTCGTTCAGCTTTCAACTTGATGTTACTGAATGCAAATTTAGATTTTCCTAAATATGCCCAGCTTTTCCTATCTAATTTCTTATCGGAGATATATTGGTTTATCTGATCAACAAAGGTCTTGCCAAAAGTCATTCCGGTGTTCTCATCAATGGCATCGATGCTTTTTTCTGTACCATATTTATAATCCTTGTTTCCTGTAACTTTGTTGGCTGCGGTATAGTACCAAGTTGATGTAATTGGTTGACCATCTGCTGTTTCGTTGATGAAATCCATGCTTCCAGAGTTGCTCGCCATCACACTACCTTTTTTACATTTTTCGGCTTTGGTGCTAGTTGTCAGCTTGCCATGAATCAAAATATTTCTAGGTAGGATAACAAGATTACTGCTGCTTGGTTTGGCTAATTTACTTACAGCACCGAAACCTCCTGAAATAGTTGCTTGGTGATCACCAGAGGTAGAAGTCAGAGAGGCATTGGTAAGCATGTTCACATCAACATTAGCGGAGATGTTGAATATTCTGAATAGGTTTAGGTTATTAGAGTTATCTATATAGCCAACGACACCTCCCACTCGAAAGCTATTGGGTGTATTGTATGTTTCCTCATTATCTGTAATTTGTGAATTACGGATAATGATATTGCTGATTTCTGCAAATTGTGTCATGTCGCCTGCAACGGTACCGATTTTGATGACAGAGGAGCCAACTGGTGCTGTATCCTTTTTCTTTTGAATTTGGGCATTGTCAATAATCAAGTTTGTGACAGATGCATAGGTATCCTCACTTGATGCGGAGGTACCATAAAGTCGGCCGAAAAGACCCCATGATGCTTCATAACCTGTTGCATTAACCCATTCTATCTTCATATTGCTGATGGTATGGCCATCACCATCAAATTTTCCTGCAAAATAGCGGTCGTTTTCCTTCTTATTACATTTCCATGTACCGATAGGCATCCATTTACCTTGGCTCAGGTCGATGTCTTGGGTAAGTCTAAAGTATTTGCCGGCAAACATAGCCTTAGAATTTCCGCTGGTCACATCGTGTGCCAACTTCGCCAGCTGCTTATCATTACTGATAAGCCATGGATCATCTTTTGTTCCCGAACCGCCAGCATAGACTGTATCGATGAGGTCGCCCTCACCATATACCTTGGTCTCAGTGGTGGTAGTGCCGCCTTCCTCCTGGGCATGCACCATTTGGATGCTCGCCAGCAGCAGCGCCAGCAGCATCAAACATTTTCTGCATATTGTTGATATGGAATGTATTCTCATTGCAATGTATCTTTTTATTTGTTGGTTGGTAAAAATCGTGATAGGGTTTTAATCTATCAACAGATGGCCCGTGTAGGCATCCTCATCAGCCAATACATAGAGATAGCGGGGTTGAATCAGGATGCGGATGGGATATATCATGGCGGTGACGCCCTGATTTTTCAGACTTGCAAAATTCTTTTCGTTGAGTTCGATGGCAGAGGTTACACCCTCTCGGGTAATCACCTGCTGCTGCTTCTCGTCCTTGAATACCACATCGTAAGTTACCTTGATGGTTGGGGTGAATTTCTTATCGGGAATGGTATAGAAAGCCGGTCCCCATTGGGTGTAGTCTTTTATCGAATTATCGAGAAGGATGCTTTTCGTTGTGTTCTCAAAAGCTGATGATGTCGTATTCGTATCGTCTTGATTGTCCTTGTTAGGAATCTCAAAAGAATCGAAAGTTTTATAAGCGAGGTCTTTCCATCCGATGGCTCCCTGGGTCGTCCATTGCTTCTTGGTTTCATCCCAGATATAAGAGCGGCTTACGGTGCCCGAGGTGGCTAACTTGCCCGAAAGGGTTACGCGCTTGATTCGGAATTGTCTTACGGCTCCCATCTTCGTGTCGAGCTTGAAGAGAAGGCGATAACCTGTCAGGGTTTGGTCGAACTGGAAATTTACCACTCGGTCGAAGGTGTATTCTGTCTTCTGGGCATCCATTCCCTCCCTGCTTTGTGGCAAGGCACAGATGATGGGGGCTTTCTTGATATCGAAGATAACAGGACTAAGGGTATGATTGGATGAAGTATTCTCTGATGAAGTTTCTTCGGCTGAAGTACTCATGGCGAATGGGAACGAGAGGGTGAAGGTGCGGCTGGTGGATGTAGAAGAGGTGGCATCGCTCTTTTCTTCTATCACCTTGGCGCCATCTACTTTTGGCATATAGGCGAAGAAATGGAAGGAAATAGCCTTGCCCAGATACTCGTTCCAGCGCTTGCGGTTGGTAGCCGTCCAGTTTTCCGTGGTGGAATTATAGCTCACCGATTCGTTGCTGTAGATGGTGTTGTCAACATCAAGCTTGGGATGACTGGTGCTTGACTGGTAGCCGAACACGCCCATGGTGGCTGGATGCTTGGCGGCATCGTATGCCTCGTAGGGGTTGGTTCGGGTAAGCGTCTTCTCGGTTTTTGCCGAGAAGGAGATATAAGCATAGTTGTCGGCATGCTGAATCGGCATGTCGTTGCTCTCGCAAGCGGTGAGGATTGCGAGGAGAATGATCAATGGTGTTACTATGTTTAAAAACTTTTTCATATCCGTGTTCTTGCTTGTACTTGGTTTTCTGTTATTTTCGGCAACTTTTCGTTTTGTTTTACCAGCCGCCGGTTCCGTTGCCGTTGTTATCTATCTCCTTTCCTGGCAGCCATTCCTCCACTTCCAGTTTCGAGAAGGCGATGAGGCTACCTGTTTCTGTTATCTTGAAGATGTATGTATATTGATAGCCTGCCTTCCACTGCATGTATTCAGCCGGAACGGTGGCAAGGGTTTTGTTTCCGTCGATGATGGCGCTGATGGTGTAAGCGCCCTGTGGGTATTGGGCGATGTTGAATGGTGGCACATAATACCACTTGTTATATTGGGTCTTGTCTTGCAGTATATGAATGGCATCGCTCTCTTCCTCGTAAGGTATCGTTAAACCGAGGAATCCTTTGGCATTTGTTTCCCCCGAAGTTTTCCAAGCAAAAGAAGGAGTATAGCTGGTTGGGGTTTCTGTAAGGGGATAGGTTGCCGTGATGGTTCCCTTGAGCGGGGTATCGGCAGAAGATGTGTTCTTGATGAATCTGCTGTCACCAAACAGGATATTGGTGATGGTGATGCGCTTGGTGTTAGCCGGATAGGTAAACTTGAATCGTACCTTGGCGATGAGTGGAGAAAAACGGAGGGTTACGCACTTGCCGTAAGGGGAAGTGGCGTTTGTATTGTCGGAGAACCATAAATCGCTGATGTATGGCACGCTGGTTGCCGTGGCGTCTTCTGAATAAGCAAATGGAATCAGGAAGACGTCTTCAGTATTGGATGTCGGGGTTCCCGATGAGGCTGAACTGTTGTCAGCGGATGAGGTGATATGGGCTTTCGCCGGAGTATAAGCGTAGAAGCGGTAGTTGGATGCTGAGTAATCCCAGTATTTGATGGTTTGAGTAGTGGAGTGTTTAGGATGAGTAAGTCCGACGTATTCCCAGTCGGCGGTATTGCTTTCTGTGGTTCCTGCGCTGCTTAGCGTAAAGTTTACCCGGTAGCCGTCCATGATGACTTGCGGGGAGTTGGGAGTAGTAGCATAGTTTTTGTATCCCCAAACCCGGAAGGATGTGAAGAGGGTTTCCAATCCTGTTTCGCCGGAGCGTGAGGTAGGTGCATCCTGCCATATACCGTTGGCACCGCCGAATGCGATTCCCACGTTTGGCTTAGGCTCCGGTGTCTCTGGTTTATCCTGTTCTGATGAGCAGGACAAAAGGCATAAAGCCGAGATCAAAAATGATAAGATGCGGAAGTTTTGCATATTTTTTTCGTTGTATTTTTAACCTAGGAACCGGGCGGGGATAATTTCCCCGTCCGGTTGTCATCTTTTGAACTTCTGCCCTTCTGCCCTTTAAGGGCATGTGGAGCTTATTTACGAAAGTTCTGTATATTTTTACTCTGTTATTTTGTCACATCTCCTACATATACCACCTTATAGGCGTATGCTGGAGTTGTACCTACTGCTGTAGTCAAGTACTGGATAGCGTAGTAGCCATCTACAGTTGGCGTGAATGTAAATGACTTGTTATCAGCATCGAGATTAATTGTCTGATTGTTTTCTGTTGTAAATTCAGCTTTGGTAATATTAGCTAACTGAAGGTCTGCTTCTGTTCTTGATGTTGAAAGCTTATAAACTGCAACCTTTACAACTGTATTTTCTGTTTCTCCAGTTTTCTGTGTTTCCTTAAGTACCAAATCTGTACCATTGGCAGAATCTGTTACCTTTACTTTGATAGCTTTATTTGCTACGTACTTGATACCACCATTTTCAACAACTGAACCATCCTGATAAGTAGTGATAGATGGAGTTGAAACTGTTGTCACAGTACCCTGCATAGCGTCTGTTGATCCTTTCACAACTGCATCGAAAGTGATAGGGTAGAGACCCGCTTTGGTAGGATCATCGCCTGTATAGCCATTAGTGTTCTGTGAAATCTTGAAAAGGTATGTATAGCGAGTATTTACTTCCCATTTACTGAATGCTGCAGGGACAGCAGCTGTTGCACCAGTAACCTTGATGGTCTCGCCTAAGCCATCATCTGAAACCAGAGTATAGTCACATTTGATGAGGATTGGGGCAGCTGTAGTAGCAGTAGGTGTAGGGATTACAGTGAAGTAACCATTAGTTGACATATCTTTGTCTGTACCCCAGAGTAATTCCATTTTGGTCCCATTTTCTAATTTTATTTTGGTCCCTGCTGATGTAGTGGCAAGAGTTCCCAACATACCTGCATACCAGTTCTTGCTCTTTTTAAGACCAGTTTCAGTATATGCGTAGGTGTATGAAGGAGTTTCTTTTGTCCAATCATAATTAATGGTTCCACTAATGTTACTACCACCAACAAAGTAGTCTGTTGTAGCAGAAGTAAGGATGATGTTATTGTCTTCTGATACCTTCTTATCAGCATCATAGAATTTAACGTCATGAATGGAGTATCCAGGAATCGTTTCGTAAAGACCTACACGAACCATAGCCTGCTGGCGCTTAAACGAGAATTGTACAGCATCTTTGTAATTGGTATTCTTTACGACTTTTGGATCCGCAATATATACAGGATTTGTCTCGAGAGCTGTTCCTGATTTGTTGGGGGTGATATGACCAGCAAGACCTTTAATTGTGGCAGATTCAATATCCTTACCAGGAAACAAAGTGTATTGGAAATTAGAAATAGGTGAACCTGCTACAAAATGATATTCAGAAGCAGAGTAGTCCCAGTACTTAATGGTCTGATCCTTGGTTAATGATATATTACCTCTACCGAGACCTGTAGTACCATTAGCTCCTACATACTCCCATCCATCTGTATTTGATGTTGTTTTATTTGCAACATCCCAAACAGAGTATTCGTTGAATACACTCACAATTTGTGTTTCACCCATCTTCTTCACACCATAAATTCTGAACTGGCCATCGAGCATTTCGGCTGCAGATCCAGTGTTAGATGTGGCACGAGTAATCTTGCCGGCATTTCCAACAAAGTTAATAGCCTTATTGGCGCTAGTCTCAACATTTCCGCCTTCTGTTCCGACGAAATCTTCGCTTGAGCAGCTTGCAAGTGCGAGTGCAGAAGCTGCAATAAATAAATATTTCTTCATATTCTTATAATGTTTAAAAATTTTTATTTTGTTATTCTATATCCTGATTTCATATTCATGTTTATCAATTACATCTCAATTTCCCATTCCTTCTCCTCGAAGTCCTTTACCACCGCATCAAAACCTGAACCGCCGGGACGGACGGGAACCGGTACGTGATCCATATCAACATCTACGGTGATCACTCCACCACGGAAAAGGCGACGTATCTGGTCGGTCACGTCGAAAACCAAAGTAGAATCCTTGCCATTATAAAACTGCATCGTTACATCCAGATAATGGCGGTTGTTCAAATCCGCAGCCTTCACCTTCTCCAATGACTCCTTGTAAGCCTTGGGGCTCAGCGTGCCCGGATTCATATTAGGCATCCCGAAAGTGAGAATCTTTCCACCGATGATATCCACCGTCTCACCATTCTTGCCCTTCTGGTCGAACTTCATCCTCAAATTACCGTTCACCGTGATGGCATCCGTACCCGTATGACCCGTATTCAGCGTCACCGACCGGGCCATTCCGCTCAGGTTGGTATTGCCGTCTATTGCCGTCACAATGCGACCGTTGCGATTGTTGTTGTGCAATATCACCTGCAACAGATAGATGTAGGTGACTGGCTGGAGCTGAAGGTTGAGCACCCTGTACCAGCAGTTTCTATCCTCATCAAAGGTAAAGCCATCCAGGTTCTCATTAATCTCAATGCCCTTCTCATATCCGGCAAAGAGTTCCTCCGGCTGATAGAACGCCCTCGGAAACTGGGGAGCGTTGTATTTCACGGGATGCATCGTCTCGCCCGTCTTCGCCGTTACGTAATCGTAGGTACTCTCCTCATCGATTCTTACGCTCTGCACACCGTCCGGCGTCTGGATATCGTTCCAAGCCAGAATATCCCAGAATCCGAAATCGTATTTCGCCGAAATGAAATTACTGGTGATGTAATGCTTGTAGGGAGAACTGTGCGGTGCGCCCGATACCCTTCCGGTGTAATAGCGGCGAATATCGAAAGCCGTCGGCTCGGTGTAACCCAGGATGCCGAAAAGTTCCTTGTCCTTCTCATCCCAACCGTAAAACCATTCCGCCTTCCAGTCATATACCACATCATATTTCAGTTGGTAATCCCAATAAACATCGAGTTTCAGGTCGATGGCAGGCACATCCATGGTAATATCTTTTCCGCCCTGATGCAGGTTGAGCATCGGCTCTCGCTCGCAACTGGAAAGGAAGATGCCCAGCAGGGGGATGCAGAACAGAAGGTATCTCCAGTTATTCCTATTATTCCTGTTTTTCCTGTTATTCCTCATACGCCCTCCTTGTTTTTTCCTTGCTGCGGAAGCTTGCGCCCTTCTTGTGGTTGCGGCGATAGAGCAGGTCGTAGCTGAGGCTTATCTCCAGTCGGGTAGGACCCATCCAGTTGTAGATATGCTTGCGCTTTCTGAAATCCTTGGCGTCGCCGTACCATTTGTAGTAATACTGCTCCTTGTCGTAGTCGGGGTCGATGGGGCATAGCCACTGGTAGGGGTCGTAGCGGGTGTTGAGGAATCCAGCCTGCAGACCGATGTCGAGTCGCCAGTGCTTGGAGCGTCCCAGCGGTATCGCCCATCCCAGGCCCACTCCGGCTCCCCAGCCTTCGCCTTCCCAGCCCCGTTTTTCGCCGAAGCATATATTATAAAGGTACGCGTGCGCGTAAGCACTTACAAAGAACCCCCTGAAACCCGTTTCGCCGCTCCGCAGGTAATAGCGGGTGTGCAACTGGTAGTTGCGCAACTGGAAATACTTATGCTTGCTGTAGTTTTGCCACCAGGGACCCTCGAAACTGGCTCCGTAGGTGAAATGACCGTGCAGCGGATAATACTCGATGCCCACGTTGGGGATGGGGCAGAAGCGGTTGTAGCCCGGCATATAGGCGAAGTCGTAGAGCAGATTGGTCTTGATGCTCAGCAGTTCCCGGCGGTCCTCGATGACGGGAGCCGGTTCCGGGAGCGGCATTTCCACATAGATGTGGGGCTTTGGGAACGGCAATTCTGCATGGATGAGGTTTGCCTCGGGCAACGGGATGGTATCCACGAGCCGTTCGTCTATCGGCATGATTCTCACGGCACGCAACTGCGGGAAATATTTCTTGAGCAGATATTTCCAGAGTCTTCCTCTGTCGTGTCGCTTCAGAGCCGCCTTGAGCGGTTCGCCCTTGCCGTGGTATTTCCTGACGTAGGCTTCCACCACAGGCAGTTGCTTATCGTGCTCCATCTGCATCAGCGTGAGGAGGAGCGGATAATCTTCGGGCACTACATCATATCTGATGCGATTGATGTTGATGCCGAATTTGCCGAGCAGGGCATCCATGGATGCTCTACGGCTCCGGGCAAGTCGAACGTTGTTGGGGGTAGGACCTTCTGGTGATGCCGTGGCACGTCCCAGGATGATACCTCTATCTCCCAAAGCTTCGAGCTGCGGAATGAGATAGTTGGTAATCCATTCACGGTCCTGTGCGTTGATATCGGTTTTGTTTACCACATAGATAATAGGACGTGAATTCTCTATGAACGTACTGTCGGTGGTTTTCACCTGAGCAGGTACATCCATCACATTACCTATTGCTGCTATGAGTAGAATCAAAACTTTTCGCACGTTCAGACTTTATTATCCTATTATTCTAAATAACTTTATTTGCTTTTTTCGTTAAATGTCTTATCAATCGATGAATTCGAGGAAGGCGCTAGGTAGATAGGCGGTGGCGATGGTGGCGATGTCGTCAATGATGACAGCCACTCGCTGCTGGCCGTGATATCTAGCCACTCTGCCCTCTACGCCTTTGAACTTTCCTTCGACGACTCTCACTTTCTGTCCGTTTTTGAATTTCTGTTCGTTTTCAGGTACCAGCAAGATGTCGTTGGCTTCTGATTCGCAGATGATTCTGAGACTTTCAATCTGATAGTCGGGCACGATAAGAGGCGTCTTCATGACTCGTGATCCCTGGTGATAGTGGCGATAGTAGAACCGGAGGAAAGGGAGGTTGACATTGTCGAAGACATATTTTTCCAATTCCTCTTCAGTGCCATGAGCGAAGAAGATATTAGGCAATCGTGATTCCACGACCACTCTTCTTTCGCCTTTCACCTCTTTGGTCACGTGAAGGGTAGGGCAGAAGGCTTTAACTCCTTTGCTTACCAGGTAGTCGTAAGCCTTCTTCTCTCTTCCGTAGGTGGTTCGCAGAGCGAACCAGTGGGAAGAGGCATGCTGGGATTTCTGTTTTCGGTTTGTTTCCGAAGGGGATGTCTGCTTTCCGTTAATTCCCGAATGGGTATAGTTGGTGGACACCCCTGCTTGATTTTTTCCTTCCTTAGAAGGCTTCATCGTTTCGGAGGGCGCACTGGAGGCAAGTCCAGTGCCATGAGATGTCTGCGCATCTCTTTCGTCATGTGTATCTGTTACGTGATTTGTATCTACTGATATACATTCCATAACTTTCTTATACTTTTAACCTATTCTAGACAGAACCCAGTTAATGATTTCATCGTTTTTTCAGGTCCCCCCCCTGTAGCGTTTTCGCTTTTATATCATAAGCGATTTGCTTTGATATCAGATGTAGAAACCAAAATAACGCTGCAAAGATAAATATTTTCGGTAATACTTCCAAGAAAAATAAGTGAAATTATTCCAAAACATGTATATTTTAACATATTTGGTATGTTATGTTTGTG
>ERZ1026892.162-NODE-162-length-32468-cov-13.505353_pt1 | contig 32468 bp, 29 predicted proteins | sample MGYA00380176_ERZ1026892 | MGnify/ENA primary metagenome ERZ1026892 (study PRJEB33269, sample SAMEA4719812) | human gut metagenome | biome: human-associated habitat; feature: organic feature; material: feces | place: Cameroon | collected 2013-10 ... | reverse complement strand
GGCTGGCGGCCGCCAGCCATTCCTGAGCATAGCTTTGGCGCTCATCATGCTGGTAATTCTCCGCGTCGAACGGCATGCGGCTATGCAGGTGCATGATGTGGTTCTTCACCCGTCGCTCGCTTTCATCGCAGTTCAGCGCCTCATCGCCTTCCAGGCAGTGGCTCTGGCCGATATAGTCCAGCAGTTCCTGCACCAGCACCGATGGGTAGCGCTCGCTGTTATCCTGAATAGACCGACCAATGTAGCTGATATAGAGCGATTTTTCCGCCGACATCATGGCTTCGAGGAACAGGTAACGGTCATCGTCGCGACGGCTACGATCGCCGCGCAGCGGCTTCTGGCTCATCAGGTCAAAGCCCAGCGGCGCCAGCGCGCGCGGGTAGATACCATCGTTCATGCCCAGCAGGCACACCACTTTGAACGGAATAGAACGCATCGGCATCAGGGTACAAATATTGATAGGCCCCGCCAGGAAGCGCTGGCTGATACGCTCCTGGTCCAGACGCTGAGCCAGCTCATCGCGCAGCAGCGACAGCGGCACTTCACCGGCGTATTGCGACTGTACACCCTGAGCGATAATCCCCTGCCACTGCTGCTCAATCAGCGTTAGCGCCGCTTCGGTATCCTGATCCGGCAGGAAGAAGTCGTTAAGCATTTCGCGGCACACCGGTAGCCACTCTTCGAGTGAACGCCCTTGCGTCAGCACCTGTCGCCAGCGGTTAAGCTGCATGAGCAGCGAAGCCAAATGCCCCACCAGCTCGGCGATAAGCCCGCTGGATTCATCATAGGGCAGCACGTCCTGCCACTCGCCCTGGCGGCTTTCCATGGCGTAACCCAGCAGCATGCGCGTTAGACCAAAGCGCCAGGTGTGCTGCCCGGTCGCCGGGAGATCGAGTTCGCGCACGTTGTCGTCGTCCATCCCCCAACGCACGCCAGATTCGCTGACCCATTGGCGCAGATGCTGCAAACCGGCTTCATCAATGTTGAAACGGGTGGCCAGCACCGGCACGTCGAGCAGCGCCAGCACGTCTTCGCTGGTGAAGCGGCTGTCCGGTAGGGAAAGCAGCGTAATAAATGCCTGCATCGCAGGATGCGCCTGACGGGCACGGCGGTCGGAAATGGCATAAGGCAGATAGCGCTCGCCGGTGGCGCTGCCAAATACGGCCTGGATAAACGGGCTGTAGCTGTCGATGTCCGCCACCATCACGATGATATCGCGCGGCGTCAGCGTCGGGTCGGCCTCCAGCATCGCCAGCAGGCGGTCGTGCAATACTTCCACCTCGCGCTGCGGGCTGTGGCAGACGTGGACGGTCAGGCTGCGGTCATCGTGGGCCAGGGTGCGTTTGTTGCCGCTCCAGGCAAACTCTTCGGCGGTGCGCCCGGCCACGGCGCTGTTTTTTAACTCCAGCACGTCGTATTGAAGGTTGTGTAGCAGGTTATCCGGCTCGATATCAACGAACGCATCCAGCTCCTGATAGCGCTCCAGCCCCGCCAGGAGGTAGATATAGTCGCGCCCCAGTTTGCCCCAGGAGGCCAGCATCGGGTTACCAACGTCCTGTTCGCCGTTATCGTTAAACAGCCCCGGCGCGCTGCTGGCGTCCTGGAACAACGGCAGCTCACGCTGCTCACGATAGTGTCGGCGCTGGCGCGCCATCAGCCGGGCGAGGAACGCCGGATCTTTAATGTCACCCCAGTAATAGCGGCACGGGTTGGTGAACAGCACGTAGATATCTACATGTTTGCCCAGCGCCTGCAGCGCGTGCAGATACACCGGAGGCAGCGCAGAGATGCCGCAGATAAACACCCGCGACGGCAGTCCGTCAGGTTTCTCGCTGCTGTTTTCCAGCGTGTCGATAAAGCGTTGGTAGAGATTGGCGCGGTGCCACTGCGGCTGCCCCAGCGCTGCGGTGTGCTCCACCAGCGCTTTCCATAGCGGAGCCTGCCACTGCTGCGCCTCACCGACGTCATCCACTAACTCTCCGGCTTCCCACTTCGTGAGCCACTGCGGGCGATAGACCAGATACTGGTCATACAGGTCGGCCACGCGTGAGGCCAGCTGGAACAGCTTGCGTTTATCGGCATCGTCAGTCAGATAGTGGCGCAGCGGCGTAAAAGCCTCGTTGTCCAGCATGCCCGGCAACAGCGTCATCAGCTTCCAGCTCATGCTTTGCTTATTAAAGGCGCTCTCGCCGGGAATCTCGGGCAAAACGCGGGTAAACATGTCCCAGATAAAGCTCGCGGGCAGCGGGAAATCGATGTTAGCGGCGATACCAAAACGCTGGGAGAGCGTCATCTGTAGCCACTGCGCCATCCCGGTACTCTGCACGAGGATCATTTCAGGCTCGAAGGGGTCAGCCAGCCGGTCCTGCTCCACGATAAATTCCATTAACGCTTCCAGCACGTCCAGACGGTTGGAGTGGTAGACCCTTAACATATTCGCTCCTGACTACTGACTGACCGGGCAATGCAGACGCGTTAAACGCCCTTGCCTGCCCATGGGGGTGGTAATAGTAGCATTGATGCTGACACAACGTTGTGACGATGTCTGTACCCGTTGGCTGTGCCAGCCTTCCGGCAGCGGCAAGGCCAATTGCTGCGTTTGCGCCCATGCATAGCGCCACATCTGACGATACTGGTTAAGCTGCATACCGCTGGTAGCCAGCGCGCGGTAATACCCGCCCAACGCGGTGACGATACTCACCATTAAAAACAGCGCCAGCAGGACTTCCGGTAGGCTAAAGCCACGCGTTCTCATGGATTCTGACATAGCGCCGTCTCCTTTAACGGGCAAAAATCGCTCCATCCATGCGGCGAAAAAGCGATGCCCGCCGCACTCCAGCTTCCTGACTGCCAGAGCCGCAACCCTTCCCGCTGGGCGATTAACAGCAGCGAGCCGTCGCTAAACAGGCGCAGGCAAACGCGGCTCGCGTCATCGTATGCCCTGCACTGCACCTCAACCGTAAGAGTCCACGGCTGAACCTTCCCCCACTGCAATGCGGAATGCACCTGCGCCGTGTGCTGTAGCGCCTGACTTTCGTCGTTGACCATCGCCAACTGCTGACGCTGTGCCTGATTTAGCCCCTGTAGCATCAGGCTGCCCAGCACCAGCAGCATCAGGACCATTGCCAAAGAGGAAACGCCGCGTTCACGATTCACAGGTTGTAACCCGTTACGCCATATTCGGCGCTTACCGTTGTGTTATGCGCAGAGGTGGCGGATAGCACGATCGTGAACTCTGCCGGGAAGCCCTGCCGGTCATGGCGAGTAACCTGAAAAAGGCCCACCGTCATGGTCGCAGGGTCGGTCATTTTGTCCCAGCCTTTCCCCTCGCAGCTTTGCGCGCCGCGTAAGGTTTCCAATACGCCGGATTTAAGGCGAAAGCCAATGCTGTCGGCCTCTTCGGCAGGCGACGTTTCCCAGATACCGTTGCTGTTGCCGTCCCAGCGAACCAGCACGCATTGCCCCTGTTGGGCGAGAGACAACGCTTCGCCGCTGCACGACGCTTCGCCGCAATAGCCCGCGCGCTGCAGGTGCTTCGCCACCGTATATAGCTGCTGCCAGACCTCATCTTCCAGCGTTTGGCGTTGCAGTTGCTGCAAGATACCTCGCTGGAGCGCGGGTAAGAAGCGAGAGGCGCCCAGCAGTAAAATGCTGCTTATCGCCATAGCGATTAAAACTTCCAGCAATGAGAAGCCGCGCATCAGCATGTTGCTCCCTCGCACAGTCGAATTCGCCCCCAGTTGGAGACCACCACCGTCCAGCTGCCCGCGTCGCTGGCCAATGTGATGCTCCCCGCCCACGCCGTATTTCGCAGGCCGAAAAACGCCAGATTAGGCGTCATTTTGCTTAACACCACCTCGGTCGATGTCGCGCTGAAAACAGCGGGATTGGCCGTCGGACAGCCCGCCAGGACGGCGTCATCGGCCACCAGGCACCAACCTTGCGTTGTCTGGTTCACCCGCAGTCGTCGGTCGCGATTATGCCAGTTGGCGTCGTTGCGCAGATAAAAGAGATAGTCCCGCAGCGCCGTGGCGCTTTGCCACAGCTGCTGATCCTGCTGCCAGCTTCGCCAGCCGTACAGGCCCGAGGCGCTGAGGATCAGCACTAGCGTAACGGCGACTAAGGTTTCAATAAGGGTGTAGCCCTGTTCTCGGTTCATGGCGGCAAGTATGCCGGGTGCATCGGGGATATGACGAGTGAGGAATATTGTTTTCTCGTAGCGCTACGAAATAATCTTCAGCACTTTCTGTAATCCATAATAAATAATGGAATTCGTCTCACATAAAAGCGAATCGAAATAACAAATGCATGCCAGGAAATCATTTTCACAAATCAATTCATAACATGAATGATTTATTCCACATCAGAAAACCCTGTGATAACTCGCACATTTATCCCTACACATGCATAAACTTAAGCACATAACACACCGACAATTATTGGCATTTGCATAAAACACATCTCAAATCTTTGCGTGATAATAATAACCGCAGAAACATAAACTCTTATCACTACAAGAAATAACCCGGAAGAAAAATGAAAATAGAAAAAATTGAGATTATCCGGCTCGCCGTTCCTTTTCATTCCGGCAGGGAAAATAAAGGACCAGGGCAGCAGGATTATAACGCCGCCTCGTCGCGCGTCACAAAGATGGAGACGTTGTTGGTTGCCATCTATAGCGACAACGGCCTGTGCGGTTGGGGAGAATCATTTGGCCATCTGATCAATCCGGTAACCTTCACCGCGCTCGAAAGTGCCGTCGCGCCATTTTTTATCAATCGTACTTTTGATTCCATCGAGGATATTGAAGCGTTGGTGAAACAGGCCGAGCAGGCATTTCACGGCTTTGGGCGTACCGGTCCGGTGCGCTACGCACTGTCGGCCATTGATATTGCGCTATGGGATCTGTTGGGCAAGCAGGCCAAAATGCCGCTGTGGCAGTTGCTCGGCGGCACACGTAACCACATTGGCCTTTACCCAAGCCTGGTCAGCTACGACAACCAACCAGAGGCGGTTGCCGCTCAGGTCGCACGAGTATTCGAGCTGGGTTACCGCGAAATTAAACTCCACGAAACCACTCGTGAGGCCGTAGCCGCTGCGCGTGAAACCGTTGGCAGTCGTGCGCAGATTATGGTGGACGTTAACTGTCCGTGGTCCGCAGACGAGGCCTTTCAACATGCGCAGTCATGGGCTGACCTGAACCTCCAGTGGCTGGAAGAACCGGTCTGGCCCCCAGAGGATACCTCTGCCCTAGCCCACGTGCGCAAGGCGGGTATCCCTCTTTCCGCTGGCGAAAATGCTGCGGGCGATGGCGATCTCCTACATCTGATGGCCTCAGGTGCCGTTGATATCGTTCAGCCCAGCGTCGTCAAAGTAGGTGGTATTACCGCTATGTTGCGCATCTTTGCGCAGGCTCGTCACTATCCAGTAAAAGTCATTCCCCACTGCTTCTACTACGGCGCAGGCATGATGGCTACCGCACAGTTGGTTGCGCTGCTGCCAGAAGAGACACGCCTTGAAGTGCCGTGGCTACAGTGGGCACCGCCATTGCACCCGTTCCTGAACTTCCAGCCGGAGATGACGCTGCCGGATGCGCCAGGCATTGGCTTTATCCCGGATGCTCAGGTACTGAAAGACTATCGTATTGATCTTGCAGTCTGTTCGGCTACAAAAGGAGAGCATCATGTTTAAGAACCGCTATCGTCTGATTATCGCCCTGCTGCTCTTTTTTGCCGGGATGCTCAACTATATGGACCGCGCAGCCCTTTCAGTGATGGCGCCGCTGGTGAAGGCCGATCTGCATATCAACGACGCGCAGTTGGGCTTTTTGTTTAGCTGCTTCTTCGTTGGTTACTGCCTGTTCTGTTTTATCGGTGGCTGGGGGGCCGATAAATTCGGCCCGCGTAAAGTCTATGCCTGGGCGGCCGCTATCTGGTCTATTTTCTGCGGTATTACCGCACTGGTAACCGGTTTCTGGCAGTTGTTAATCGCTCGCGTGCTGTTTGGTATTGGCGAAGGCCCAATGGGCACCACCACCAATAAATCGATCTCTAACTGGTTCCCACGTCAGGAGATTGGCCGCGCAGTAGGGTTTACCAACGCCGGGCAGCCTTTAGGTGCAGCAATTGCCGCTCCGGTTGTGGGGCTGGTTGGTCTGGCATTCGGCTGGCGAATCGCCTTTGTGGTCATCGCAATGATGGGGATTGTATGGGTCTGCGCTTGGTTGTGGTTCTTCCGCGATAAGCCAGAGATGCATCCGGCTGTCAGCAAAGAAGAAGCGTTGTTTATCAGCAGTCAGCGTCCCGCCGCCACGCCAAAGGATGAGAAAAGCGCGCAATCGGAGCATACCTTCTGGTATTACATTCTTTCACCAAAAGTGCTGGGCGTAGCGGCGGCCTTTTTCTGCTTTAACTATATTCAGTACTTTTTCCTCTCCTGGCTACCTAGCTATCTGACCGATTTCCAGCATCTGGATATCAAAAGTATGAGCATTATCGGCATTCTGCCGTGGCTGGGCGCAACAGTAGGCTTTCTTGGCGGTGGTATGGTATGCGATGCCCTGTACCGTAAAAGCGGGAATTTTCTACTCTCGCGCAAGTTAGTCATTTTTATCGGCCTGGCCGTCGCAGCCGTCGCAGTACTGGCCACTGCGTTTACGCATAGCCTGTTCAGCGCCGTGGCTTGTATCACTGTGGCTACCGTTTTCGCCTACATGACGCCGCAGGCTTGCTGGTCGCTGCTGCAAGATATTGTTCCGGCAGATCGTATCGGTACGACTGGCGGCTTCGTACACCTGCTGGCAAACCTGGCGGGGATTATGTCTCCGGCGGTCACCGGGCTGCTGATTCAATATGGTGGTGGGTATAATTCGGCATTTATTCTGGCGAGCGTGCTGGCCGTTGTGGGTATTGTGGCGCTGGTTACGTTAGTACGGCAACCGCGTAGTGAAGTCGCGACGGCAGCATAATCCTCGGACGCATTGACAAGACCGATAAAAAAACGGCGCTAATCTTAGCGCCGTTTTTCATCATCAGAGGCTTAAATCGCCACCGGCGCTTTAATCCCCGGATGCGGGTCGTAGCCTTCGATTTCAAAGTCTTCAAAGCGGTAGTCGAAAATAGAATCAGGTTTGCGTTTAATCACCAGCTTCGGCAGCGCGCGCGGTTCGCGAGTCAGCTGCAGGGCGGTCTGCTCCATGTGGTTGCTGTACAGGTGGGTATCCCCGCCGGTCCAGACGAAGTCGCCCACTTCCAGGTCGCACTGCTGCGCCATCATATGCACCAGCAGCGCATAGCTGGCGATGTTGAACGGCAGGCCGAGGAACACGTCGCACGAGCGCTGGTACAGCTGGCAGGAGAGCTTGCCGTCTGCCACGTAGAACTGGAAAAACGCATGGCACGGCGCCAGCGCCATCTTGTCCAGCTCACCCACGTTCCACGCCGAAACGATGATACGGCGCGAGTCCGGGTCATTTTTCAGTTGGTTCATGACGGTGGTGATCTGGTCAATATGACGACCATCCGGGGTCGGCCAGGCGCGCCACTGCTTGCCGTAGACCGGGCCAAGATCGCCGTTCTCATCGGCCCACTCATCCCAGATGCTGACGTTATTTTCATGCAGATAGGCCACGTTGGTGTCGCCCTGCAGGAACCACAGCAGTTCATGGATGATAGAGCGCAGGTGGCAGCGCTTGGTGGTCACCAGCGGGAAACCTTCTTGCAGGTTAAAGCGCATCTGGTGGCCAAAAATGGAGAGCGTACCGGTGCCGGTACGGTCATTTTTCTGGGTGCCCTCATCGAGCACCTTCTGCATCAGTTCGAGATACTGTTTCATGCTTCCTCAGGAGATCTGTTTCTGCGGACGGCGAAACGCCCAGACCATCATAATGATACCCGCAAGCACCATCGGAATCGAAAGAATCTGCCCCATGCTGATGTACTGTACCCATTCACCGGTGAACTGCGCGTCCGGCTGGCGGAAGAATTCAGAGATGATGCGGAACAGACCGTAGCCAATCAGGAACAGGCCGGAAACCGACCCTGCCGGACGCGGCTTACGGATAAACCAGTTCAGGATCAGGAACAGGACAACCCCTTCCAGCGCCAGTTCATACAGCTGCGACGCGTGGCGCGGCAGGGAACCGTAAGTATCAAACAGCGTTTGCCATTCCGGGTGCGACGGCAACAGCGCCAGGTCTTCCGCACGGGACCCCGGGAACAGCATAGTGTAGTGGAAGCTCGGATCGACGCGGCCCCACAGCTCGCCGTTGATAAAGTTACCCAGACGACCGCAGCCCAGGCCGAACGGAATCAGCGGCGCAATGAAGTCAGATACCTGGAAGAAGGTACGCTTAGTGCGTTTGGCGAAGATAATCATCACCACGATCACGCCGATCAGGCCACCGTGGAAGGACATCCCGCCGTCCCAGACGCGGAACAGATACAGCGGATCCTGCAGGAAGGAGTCGAAGTTGTAGAACATCACGTAGCCGATACGCCCACCGAGGAAGACCCCGAGGAAGCCGGCATACAGCAGGTTTTCAACTTCGTTTTTCGTCCAGCCGCTGTTCGGGCGGTTCGCGCGACGCGTCGCCAGCCACATGGCAAAGATAAAGCCCACCAGGTACATCATGCCGTACCAATGCAGGGAGACCGGTCCGATGGAGAAAATTACCGGATCAAAGTCCGGGAAACGCAGATAACCACTATTCATCTGTCACCACAAATGCTTGTTATTCCGCCGAAAGTGGACAGCGGTAGAGATGCGCGCCGTAGGCTTCAGGCGCTCCAAAGGTGCGAATGATAGCATAAGGGGGCTGAGAGGTGATGCGGGGAAGATGTAAAAGATATGTATAAGCGAAGGTCGCCGGAGACTCCCGGCGACGCTGACATCCGGCAATGGGCATCGGGTTGCCTGATGGCGCTGCGCTTATTCGGCCTACAGGCCGCCGCGAATCAGGCCACCGAGGCCGCGACGCTCCATAAAGGCCGCAACCTGATGGCGCACTTCGGTGGCCATCTGCGCCTCAAGGCTGCGCTGGGCGAGCGTTTGCGCGTCTTCAAGATCGATATTACGCAGCAGATACTTCACGCGCGGTACCGAACGACCGTTCATCGACAGATGTCGGAATCCCAGGCCAATCAGGATGGTGACGCACATCGGGTCGCCCGCCATTTCGCCACACAGACGTAAATCGATGCCATAGCGTTCCGCTTCCTGCACAATCATCGCCAGTACGCGAATCATCCCCGGATGCAGGCTATCGTAGATGCTGGCAACGCGGGTATTGTTACGATCCACCGCCAGCACATATTGCGTGAGATCGTTGGTGCCCACGGAAATGAAGTCAATGCGGTTCGCCAGATGCGGCAGCATAAAGACCATCGACGGCACTTCCAGCATAATGCCAATACGCGGTTTCGGAATGGCGTAGCCGATCATCTCTTCCACTTCGCGACCGGCGCGGTCGATCAGACGGCGCGCTTCGTCAACCTCTTCCAGACTGGTGACCATCGGCAGCAAAATGCTCAGATTGCCGGTCGCCGCGTTGGCGCGCAGCATCGCGCGCACCTGTATAAGGAAGATCTCCGGCTGATCGAGCGTGATGCGGATCCCGCGCCAGCCGAGGCAGGGGTTCTCTTCACTGATCGGCATATACGGCAGCTGTTTGTCCGCTCCGACGTCCAGCGTACGTAAAGTCACCGGCTTGTCGTTGAACATCTGTAGCATGCCCTGATACTGCGCCACCTGCTCCTCTTCGGAAGGGAAACCGCTTTGCAGCATAAACGGAATTTCAGTGCGATACAGGCCAATGCCGTCGATGCGCCGCCCCAGCTTCTGCTCATGCTCCGGACTAAGACCGGCATTGAGCATCACCTTCACGCGCTCGCCGCTTTTCAGCTCTGCCGGGCGCTCAACGTCTCCTTCCGCCAGGCGGCTGAGTTCGTTTTCTTCGCTGATAAGCCGTTGGTATTCTTGTAGCAGGATCGGTTCAGGATCCACCAGCAGCTCGCCGCGATAACCATCCACCACCAGCGTACGCCCATGGAGGATCGACGGCTGGATATCGGCGCCCATCACCGTAGGGATCCCCAACGCGCGTACCATGATCGCGGCGTGAGAGTTGGCGGCACCGTCGCGTACCACCACGCCGGCTAAACGATCCTGCGGCACTTCCGCGAGCGTAGCGGCGGAGAGTTCATCCGCCACCAGCACAAAGCGCGGCGGCCAGGCATTGGCGCCTTGGGTGGTGTCATCAAGGTGGAACAGCAGACGCTGCCCCAACGCGCGCAGGTCGCCCGCGCGTTCTTTCAGGTAGCCATCGCTGAGCGCGGCAAACTGTTCGGCAAACTTCTCAATAACCGTTTTTACCGCCCATTCGGCCACCGAGCCATTATCCACCGCAGCAAACAGCGCGCGGCGCAGGCTGGCGTCAGAGAGCAGGTGCGAATAGAGGTCAAAAATCGCCGCCGTCTCTTTTTGCGCTCCGGCGGCATAGCGTTTGCTGTAACGACGAAATTCGTTCGCCGCCTCTTCCAGCGCGCCGGTTAAACGCTCGCGCTCCAGTTGCGTATCCAGCGATGACGCTTCATACACCTGCTCCATCAGCGGCAGGGTGGCGTCCATCCAGCCTTCAGCGATCGCCACGCCTGGCGAAGCCGGCAGCGCGCGGATACGCGTCTGACGATACTGCCCGAACAGCGCCGTCAACTGAGACTGCGAGAGGATAGCCGCCATCTGGGTGGCGAGCGTGACCAGGAATGACTCTTCGCTTTCGTCGTACTGCCTCAGCTCGCGCTGCTGCACCACCAACACGCCCAGCAGCTGGCGACGCTGAATGATCGGCACGCCAAGAAACGCGCGGAAGCGCTCTTCTTTCACTGAGGGAATGTATTTATAGCTGGGGTGTTTTTGCGCGTCGGCGAGGTTAATCGGTTCGGCCAGGCGGCCAACCAGCCCGACGATCCCTTCATCGAAGGCGAGCGTAATGGTACGACCGCGCGGTTTTTTCAGGCCGCGGGTCGCCATTAAATAGAAGCAGCGTCGATCGTTGTCGGCGAGATAGACGGAACAAACCTCGGTCTCCATAGCCAGGCAGACATCGGTGACCAGAATATCCAGCGCCTCGTTCAGACGAGGCGCACTCGCGACCTTCTCAACAATTTCGCGTAAGCGAGTGAGCATAATATGCGTGGCTTAACCTCTTTTACGTCGATAAGCAGGCGCGCTTTGCGGTTTTGGCGCGCTCTCCGCAAGCGCCATCACTACGCTGGCGAACTCTTTCATCACCCGGCGGTAGACGTCACGTTTAAACGACACGACCTGACGCACCGGATACCAGTAACTCACCCAGCGCCAGCCGTCGAACTCCGGCGTGCTGCTGGTTTGCATATTGATATCCGCGTCATTGCCGATCAACTGCAAGAGAAACCATTTTTGTTTCTGGCCGATACAAACCGGCTTTGTGTCCCAACGCACCAAACGTTTAGGCAATTTGTAACGCAACCAGTTTCGGGTCGAAGCGAGGATCCGTACATCCTTACGGCTTAATCCAACTTCTTCGAACAGTTCCCGATACATCGCCTGTTCTGCTGTCTCACCGGGGTTTATACCCCCTTGCGGGAATTGCCAGGAGTGCTGACCGTAGCGTCGGGCCCACATAACCTGGCCCTGACGATTGCAAATTACAATACCAACATTTGGGCGGTAGCCATCGTCATCAATCACCGGACTACCTCAAAATAAGCTTCAATGTGAATGATTGTTTCACACTCGCTGGAAACGGTAAACCACTCTATTACAGCACGACCATCGAATAACATTTGAATAACTCACAGTAATCATCAGAGTTATAAACAGAGAACCGCGTTCATCCGCGATTTTATTCACTTTTTCTGTGGATAGAGTTGTGAAGAAGTACGGAATTACCCAGGGAAAACCCAGACTACTCTGAATAATCGCATGCAAGCCGCTCACAGTAAAATGATATTTTTCATTAAGTTATTATGGTTAATCCTCTTGCATTAGCGCATAACGTGATGATCATCACATAGGGGATCCTCCAACTGATGAAAGATCGAGCAACGCCGATTTTATCCACAGATTGTGCCAACATCTTAGACATCTTTTGTGCGAAAATTCGATTTTCGTTGCACGTCAAGGCTGTAAATTGAAACAGTAGTGGGGCTTTTCCCCAGTTATCCCATTTTTCTGTGGATAACATGGTGTAAGATCCTGTTCATTGTCAGTGACCAGATTTGGAAAACCTTTTTTCGCGGCGTTTTTACGCTGAAAAATAGCTTAAAAAATCCATTATAATCATCACGTTGATATATTTACTCAGAAAAAGTTAAACTCTATCCACACCCGGCTAAACAGTCGTTCGTTTTTTCACCAGAAGGCGCTTTATCATGTCAATGCTCGTCCCGCTTCCCGAATCGCCCAAAACCCAGGCCGAGCTGCTTGCGCAAGCGCAGCGTCTGGCGGGCTATTCGCTGGGCGAACTGGCGGCGATGGCCGGTATCGTCCCGCCCAAAGATTTGAAGCGTGATAAAGGCTGGATTGGCGTGCTGCTGGAAATCTGGCTCGGCGCCAGCGCCGGCAGTAAGCCGGAGCAGGATTTCGCCGCGCTGGGGGTCGAGCTGAAAACGATTCCCATTGACCGCCAGGGACGCCCGCTGGAGACCACGTTCGTCTGCGTCGCCCCGCTGACCGGCAATTCCGGCGTCACCTGGGAAAACAGCCACGTTCGCCATAAGCTCAAGCGGGTATTGTGGGTTCCGGTAGAGGGCGAAAGAACGATCCCGCTCGCCGAGCGCCGCGTCGGCGCGCCGCTGCTATGGACGCCGAGCCCGGAAGAAGAGCATCAACTGCAAATGGACTGGGAAGAGTTAATGGATCTGATTGTTCTGGGACAGGTCGAGCGCATTACCGCCCGACACGGCGAAGTGCTGCAGCTCCGCCCAAAGGCCGCCAACAGCAAAGCGCTCACCGAAGCCATCGGCGCGCACGGTGAACCGATTATGACGCTGCCGCGCGGTTTCTATCTCAAAAAGAACTTCACCGCCGCCTTGCTGGCGCGCCACTTTATGCTGCAAACGCATTAATTTTTTTGCCCTGCCGCCCGCCGGGATTATACTCCTCGTGCTGCTGGCGGCAGGATTGCCCTACAGCACCCACGAAGTACATCTATTGACGCTTTCGCTTTTTTTGGCAGGACTTATCTAATGTTATTTGCATGGATCACCGACCCCAACGCCTGGCTTGCGCTCGGTACGCTGACGCTGCTGGAGATCGTTCTGGGGATCGATAATATTATTTTTCTCTCTCTGGTCGTCGCTAAGCTTCCTACCGCGCAACGCGCCCATGCCCGTCGTTTAGGGCTGATGGGGGCGATGGTGATGCGTCTGGGACTGCTGGCTTCTATCGCCTGGGTGGTGAAGCTCACCAACCCGCTGTTCACCGTGTTCGATCAGGCCATCTCGCTGCGCGATATTATCCTGCTGCTGGGCGGGCTGTTCCTTATCTGGAAGGCCAGTAAGGAAATTCACGAGTCGATCGAAGGCGATGAGGAAGGGCTGAAAACCAACGTGCATTCGTTCCTCGGCGCGATTGTGCAGATCATGCTGCTGGATATTATCTTCAGCCTCGACTCGGTCATTACCGCCGTTGGCCTCTCTGACCACCTGTTTATCATGATGGCGGCGGTGGTGATTGCGGTGGGCGTGATGATGTTTGCCGCACGTTCAATCGGCGAATTTGTCGATCGCCATCCATCGGTGAAAATGCTGGCACTGTCATTCCTGATTCTGGTCGGCTTTACGCTGATCCTCGAGAGCTTTGACGTCCACGTGCCGAAAGGCTACATCTACTTCGCCATGTTCTTCTCTATCGCAGTAGAAAGCCTCAATCTGCTGAGAAACAAAAAAAATCCGCTCTAATCTGTCGTTTTTGGCCCTCTTTTGAGGGCCATGTCTGATTTTTTTCAGATTTTACTGCTTTATGCTAACGCAAGAGTCGGTTATTACTAGACTATTAAGAGTGCGGCGATAAAGGGGATGACGATGACAAAATGGGCAGTATTGATTTCCGCAGTAGGTTTAGCCTTTGCAGTTTCCGGCTGTAGCAGCGATTACGTCATGGCGACCAAAGATGGCCGAATGATTCTTACCGACGGAAAACCAGAAGTCGACGACGACACCGGGCTTATCAGCTACGAAGATCAGCAAGGCAACAGAATGCAGATCAATCGCGACGACGTCTCACAGATTATCAAACGATAAAGACAGAGAGGTCAGCCGCTTGCTGGCCTTCTTTCATTTTCTGCTTTCCCTTTTTCTTCCCCTCTGCCATTTTTATATTCCTTTGTCGGGATTCTTTCCCGACGCTGTTGATAAAAGGAAGCCGGCTTATGCAGTACCACCGTATCCCCCACAGCTCTCTTGAGATAAGCACCCTCGGGCTTGGCACAATGACGTTTGGTGAACAGAATAGCGAAGCCGACGCCCATGCACAGCTTGATTACGCCGTGAGTCAGGGTATCAACCTGATCGACGTCGCGGAGATGTATCCTGTGCCGCCGCGCCCGGAAACCCAGGGCCTGACTGAAACCTACGTTGGCAACTGGCTGGCGAAACGCGGCAACCGTGAAAAACTGGTGATCGCCTCTAAGGTTAGCGGCCCGTCGCGCAATAACGACAGCGGCATCCGCCCCAATCAGGCGCTGGACCGTAAGAACATTCGCGACGCGCTGCACAACAGCCTGACGCGCCTGCAAACCGACTATCTCGACCTCTACCAGGTGCACTGGCCTCAGCGCCCAACCAACTGCTTCGGCAAATTGGGCTATACCTGGGCTGATTCCGCGCCGGTCGTATCGCTGCTGGAAACGCTGGAAGCACTCACCGAGTATCAGCGCGCCGGGAAAATTCGCTATATCGGCGTCTCGAACGAAACCGCGTTTGGCGTGATGCGTTACCTGCATCTGGCCGATAAACACGACCTGCCGCGTATTGTGACCATTCAGAACCCGTATAGTCTGGTCAACCGCAGCTACGAAGTCGCGCTCTCAGAAGTGAGCCAGTTTGAAGGCGTAGAGCTGCTGGCCTATTCCTGCCTGGCGTTCGGCACCCTGACCGGTAAATACCTGAACGGCGCCAAACCGGCTGGCGCGCGCAACACGCTGTTTAGCCGCTTTACCCGCTACAGCGGCGAGCAGACGCAGAAGGCTGTCGCCGCCTATGTGGACATTGCCAAACGCCATAACCTCGACCCGGCGCAGATGGCGCTGGCGTTCGTCCGCCGTCAGCCGTTCGTCGCCAGCACGCTGCTGGGCGCGACGACGATGGAGCAGCTGAAAACTAACGTGGAAAGCCTGCATCTGGAATTGAGTGAAGAGGTATTAGCCGAAATTGAAGCGGTGCATCAGGTCTATACCTACCCGGCACCGTAAAATGTAGGCCAGATAAGGCGGTTACGCCGCCATCCGGCAAGGTGCCGCATCGTGCCGGATGGCGCTTACGCTTATCCGGCCTACAATGAATAGCCGTAGCCTGGCCAAGCGTAAGCGCCACCGGGTTCACATCAGCGCCGTTTCCCCCACAGCCACAGCACGATAATCGCCAGCGCAAACAACACACCAAAGCCCACGCCAACGCCGACGACCGGAATATTCACCGCCACTGCCAGCGAGTACAGCCCCAGCATCAGCAGCATCGCGCTGTTTTCACCGAGATTCTGTACCGCAATCGCGTTGCCCGAGCCAACGGTATGTTTACCGCGATCCTGCAATAGCGCATTCAGCGGCACGATAAAGAATCCGCCGCAGATACCGATGATAAACAGCAGCACGTAAGCCGGCAAAATCGCGTGCTGAAGGGCAAAAATCGCTACCACGACGCCAATCAACACCCCGGCAGGCATACAGCGCGCCACCGTTTCCAGCGTGACCAGCTTGGCCGCAGCCCCGGCACCCACCACAATCCCTACCGCAACCATCGCGTTCAGATAGGTTGGCGTGGCGTTATCGGTAATCCCCAACGCCACCGGAACCCACAGCACCAACAGGAAGCGCAGCGTCACCCCGGCGCCCCAGAACAGGCTGGTGCCAAGCAGAGAGAAGCGCGTTTCACCGTTGTGCCACAACACATTGCAGGCGTTAAAGAAATTGTGGGTCATGGGACGAAAACGCCAGGACTGGCCCGGACGCGCGGCTGGCAGTCTGGGAATAAAGAGGTTAGCCACCACCGCGCCCCCGTAAACGATCGCGCAGAGCGCCAGTGCGCCCACCACATTCCAGTCAGCCACGACGCCACCGGCCACCGAGCCGATCAGAATCGCCGCGATGGTCGACGCTTCCATCAGGCCGTTGGCCTTCACCAGTTTATCGCCGGTCGTCAGCTCCCCGAGAATGCCATACTTCGCCGGCGAGTAAGCCGCCGCGCCGATTCCCACCAGCGTATAGCCGATAAACGGATTCAGCCCCACGCAAATCATGGCCGCGCCGATCAGCTTCAGGCCGTTGGCGAACATCATCACCCGACCCTTACCAAAGCTGTCCGCCACCTGGCCGACGAACGGCGCAAAGACGATGTAAGCGCCCACAAACACCATTTGCAGCACCGGCTGGCTCCAGTCCGGATAGTATTGCTGCTTCATCAGCGCCAGCGTGGCAAACAGCAGCGCGTTGTCGCCAAAAGCCGAGAGGAACTGGGCGGCGATAACCGCCATCATGCCCTTCGACCAGATAGAGGTGTTAGTGTGTACTGACTCACTCATGTGGGTGTTCCGTCTCTGCAACCATGCTCTTAAGGGTGACGAAATCCGGTTTACCGCTGCCCAGCAGCGGCAGCTGCTTCATCCAGCGAATGTCACGAGGGACCGCCAGCTCCGGCACGCCATGGGCCCGCGCATACTGCAACAGTTTGTCGCGGGTCAGTTCATTATCGGTGGTAAATAGCACCAGCGCCTCGCCTTTGCTGGCATCGGTTTTCACTGCCGTGGCGTGCATCTTCTCAGGCGATACGCCCAGCGCCAGCTGTTCAACCGTTTCCAGCGACACCATTTCGCCGGCAATTTTAGCAAACCGCTTTGCGCGCCCCTGAATCTGAACGTAGCCCTGAGCGTCAAAAGCGACAATATCACCGGTGTCGTACCAGCCGGTTTCTCGCTCGCCGTGCTGATTTTCCGCCGTCGGCGCTTCCAGCACGCCGGGATTTTCAACGCGCAGGTAGCCGCACATCACGTTCGGCCCTTTCACCTGCAGGCGACCGCCCTGCTCAATACCCGGCACGGCCAGCAATCTCGCGTCCATACCCGGCAGAATGCGCCCTACCGTGCCCGGTTTTGCCGCCATTGGCACGTTAATCGACACCACCGGCGCGCATTCGGTTACGCCATAGCCCTCCAGAATGCGCAGGCCGAACTTGTCCTGCCACAGGGCTTTAGTGCTTTCTTGCAGCTTTTCTGCCCCGGCCACGACATAGCGTAGACGATAGAAATCGTACGGGTTGGCGAATCGCGCGTAGTTGCCTAAAAACGTTGAGGTGCCGAACAGGACGGTACAGTTACGGTCATACACCAGCTCCGGTACCATGCGGTAGTGTAACGGGCTGGGGTAGAGGAACACTTCCGCGCCGGTCAGCAGCGGCGTAAACAGCCCGACCGTCAGGCCAAACGAGTGGAACAGCGGCAGCGCCGACATAAAGCGGTCATTGGCGGTAAAATCGGCGATGGTTTTGATCTGCTCGACGTTCGCCAGAATGCTTTTGTGGCTGTGCACCACCCCTTTCGGGTGGCCTTCCGAACCGGAGGTAAAGAGGATGATTGCCGGGTCTTCCGGCTGCTGCGCCACCTGCGCCAGACGCGGCATCAGCACGCGTGAAAAGATCCACAGCTTATCGACGGTGGTCACATCGCCTTTTAAATCTTCGAGGAATACCCAGCGAACCTGGGTCAACTGCTCGGTCAGGTGCCAGAGTTTGCCTTTATCAAGAAACGTGCGCGAGGTAAAAATCGTGCCAATTTGCGCGGCGGTAATGGCGCTGGACAGCCCTTTGACCCCGGCAGTGTAGTTCATCATCGCCGGAATACGGCCGCGGGCAATCGCACCGAAGATAACGGCGGCGCTGATACCGGCGTTCGGGAGCATCAGGCCAATCTTTTCGCCCTTCTGGCTGTACTTTTCGAGGATACGCGCCACAAACAGCGTTTTGGTCAGCAGTTTACGATAGCTGTCCGGTTGGAAATTGATATCTTCCACGCACGCTTTTTTCTCGCCGTAACGGTGCATCGCCGTCAGCAGCGATTCATACAGTGTTTCACGCGGGCGCACCGCCATGCGGGCTTCCATCATGATCTGGTGCAGCATTTCACCAGCAATGCGGCGACGGTCGCGCGCACGCGGCGCTTCCGGCATTGGCAGCGTGGTTGGCGGCAACAGGTGCAGCTGGATGCGAGGGAAAAGGCGGCGCTTCACCAGCCCTTTAAGGCGACTGAAGTAGCTCAGTTCCGCACCTTCAATGCGTACCGGAATAATCGTCGCCCCGGATTTCGCCGCCACAAAGGCCGCGCCGTCGTAAATCTTCATCAGCGAACCGGAGACTGAAATGCGCCCTTCCGGGAAAATAACCACCGGCCGGCCCTGTTCGATCAGGCGTACCAGATGCTTGATTGACATCGGTTTTGTCGGGTCGAGCGGGACAAAATCGATGATCGGCGTCAGCCAGCGCATGAACCATTTTTGGGAAATCGAGGTGTAGACCGCAAAAACCGGGCGAACCGGGAGAAACAGCGCCAGCAGAATGCCGTCGATAAATGAGACGTGGTTGGGCGTAATCAGCACCTTAGGCTGGCTTAACGCCTCGGTGCTACCGGTCATCCGTACCCTGAATAACACCCTGAAAAGCTGTCGGAAGAAACAGAGAAGCATACCAACTCCTTTTGCCAAAGATTTATCTTTGCAAAGGGTACACGAGAACACTGAGGAAAAGCAGCAGACGGGAAGATGGAGGTAAAAAAAAACCTGCGCTTCTGCGCAGGTCGGTGTAAGTGATGCGTACGCAAAGCGTACTTTGAAACATTCACCAATCAATACCTCTGGGACCGCTATTGTCTCCCCCCTACCGCCTGGCAGCCAGTTTAAAAGCGCAAGAGAATGAGCGGAAATGCAACGAGGCATTGCGATTATGGGGAACTGTAACAGCGTGAATTCAGGCAAAAAAAAACCTGCGCATCTGCGCAGGTTGGTGTAATTGAGTGGTCAACCTTGTGGGCGACTTCACCTATCAATACCTCTGGGACAATCAGATTAGCAACTCGCGTAACGCGTTCTCCAGCAGACATTCGCAACAGCATCTCGCAAAGTGTAAGCAAACGTTTGAATATTCCTGTTTAGTTGCAAAAGCGCGGTGTAACTTTTCCACAAAGCGTTATAAACGCATCAATATTGTGCAATCCACCACAGACTCGGCCTTGAATAGCACCGGGATTTCCGTAAAACTGTTAAGGTGTAAACGTTTACCCCTTCGAATCTTCTTTAAGGCATATTATGGCGACAATTAAAGATGTGGCCCGGATGGCAGGCGTCTCTGTCGCCACCGTTTCCCGCGTCATCAACAACTCTCCAAAAGCCAGCGATGCCTCGCGCCAGGCCGTCCACTCCGCCATGGAGACGCTCAGCTATCATCCCAACGCCAATGCTCGGGCGCTGGCACAGCAATCAACGGAAACCGTCGGCCTGGTGGTGGGCGATGTCTCCGATCCTTTTTTTGGCGCCATGGTCAAAGCCGTGGAGCAGGTCGCCTATCACACCGGCAATTTTTTGCTGATTGGCAACGGCTACCATAATGAAATGAAAGAACGCCAGGCCATCGAGCAGCTGATCCGCCACCGTTGTGCGGCGCTGGTGGTACACGCCAAGCTGATTCCCGACGCTGAGCTGGCAGATTTAATGAAGCAAATGCCCGGCATGGTGTTGATCAACCGCATTCTGCCCGGTTTCGAAAAACGCTGCGTGGCGCTGGACGACCGTTACGGCGCCTGGCTGGCGACCCGCCATCTGATTCAACAAGGGCATACGCGTATTGGCTATATCTGTTCCAACCACGCGATTTCGGATGCGGAAGACCGACTGGCGGGCTACTACGATGCGCTAAAAGAGCACGGGCTACCGTGCAACGACCGGCTGGTGACCTTTGCCGAGCCGGATGAAAGCGGCGGCGAGCAGGCCATGACCGAGCTGCTCGGTCGCGGCAAGCAGTTTACCGCTGTCGCCTGTTACAACGACTCGATGGCGGCGGGCGCGATGGGCGTGCTGAATGATAATGGTATCGACGTACCGCAGGCTATTTCGCTGATTGGATTCGATGACGTGCTGGTTTCCCGCTACGTGCGACCACGGCTGACCACCATCCGCTACCCGATTGTCACCATGGCCACCCAGGCCGCCGAACTGGCGCTGGCGCTGGCAGAGAACAAACCGCTACCGGATATCACCCACCTGTTCAGCCCTACGCTGGTACGCCGTCACTCGGTGATAGCCCCGGCGGAAGAGGTTAAATCGTAGCGATAAAGATGGACGGTGGTGTCCGGGTAATCGAGGGCATCACCGAGGTACTGCCAGCCGAAGCGTTCGTAAAAATCCCGACATGCCGAATAGAGATGCAGTTCCGTATATCCCTGCTGCGCGGCATAGGACATCACGTGCCGCTGTAGCTGGCCCGCCAGACCGCGGCCACGCGCCTCTGGCGTGACGTACAACGCCGCCATCCACGGCCACAAATCCTGACGGCTGATTAAATCGCAGCGCCACAGCCCTACCGTCCCTAACAGTTTAGCGTCCTCAACGGCAATAAACGTCAACGGCAGCGCGCCCGGACGCTGGCTGTGGTCGATGATGCTGGCAAAAAATGCCCGCGACAGACCATCACCGCCAAAGGCATGCCATAGCCAGTCGGTCACCTGATCGGCATACTGCGGGCGGTCGTAGAGCGGCAGAATGGTCACATTAATTTTCCCTGGAAGATGGGCACCGATTCAAACAGATAGCCGTCAAAATCCGGCGCGTCCTCGTCAGACAGCTCCATCAGACTGTTTTTGACGTTCTCAAGGTGCTGCCACATCGCCTGCCAGGCTCCCATGACGTCGCGGCGGCGTAGCGCGGCCAGAATAGTCTGCCGATCGCCGAGCCATTTCAGCCGATAGGTGCGGCTGGCAATATGGGCGTTAAACTGCTGCCACAGCGGGCTGCTGTCCATCTGGATCCAGACGCGCTCGATAGTCGCCAGCAGCATCTGGTTTTGCGTCGCCCCGGCCAGCACCAGGTGGAACAGGCGGCCGTTGTCCTGGCTGGTATCGTTGAGCGCAATCGCCCGCTGCTCTTGTTCGATAATCTGCTTGAGGTTGTCGATATCTGCGCGGGTGGCCATCTTCGCGGCGAAAGCGGCAATGTTACTCTCCAGCAGCTGGCGCGCCTGCAGGATTTCAAATGGCCCAACGTCGCTGCTCAGCATCTGCTCTTCCTCACCGTCGCTTTCTTGCGGAATACGCATCACGTACACGCCGGAGCCCTGGCGAATATCAACCGTACCCTGTAGTTCCAGCATCAGCAGCGCCTCGCGCACGATGGTACGGCTAACGCCGTAAGTTTCAGCGATATTGCGTTCCGGCGGCAGGCGCGACCCGACGGGATAGCGGCCCTGCATAATCTGGGCGCGCAAATCATCGCCAATCTCCTGATAGGGTTTCTTTTCCGGCGGGACGGTAGCCTTCTCCACAATTTCACCTGTACGTTATGCCAATACCGGCGCTATCTTAGCAAAAATCAGCGCCATTCATCATCGATATCCACCGTCAGCTCGCGGCTGTCGCGCAGTTGACGGAACCAGCGGGCAGAGGCTTTTGGCCGCCGCGCGCGGTCGTTCTGGAGATCGATTTCAATCAGCCCGTAGCGGTTTTTAAAGGCGTTCATCGGCGAAACGTTGTCGGTAAAGGCCCACAGCATATAGCCGTGGCAGTTGGCGCCGTCTTCTCTCGCCCGCAGCGTTTGCCACAGATGCTCGCTGATAAAACGGATCCGATAGTCGTCGGCAATCACGCCATCGGCGTTGCGGAACTGGGCCTCATTTTCCACCCCCATACCGCTCTCGGCGACAAACCACGGAATATTGCGATAGTCATTTTTGATACGCATCGCCATGTCGTAGACAATCTGCGGGTAGATTTCCCAACCGCGCGAGTTGTTCATCTTTCTGCCCGGCAGTTCAAACGGTTCGTAGTACCAGGCCGGGTGGAACGGCGTCCCGGGATGCCAGGCGCGCGACGGCGCTTTTACCCGATGCGGGTAGTAGAGGTTAATGCCCAGTTCATCGACCGTGTTGTCACGGATGATCGCCAGTTCGTCGGCACTGTAGTCCCAGGCAACCGCATGCTTCTCCAGCAGCGTGAACAGCTCTGCCGGGTAAGCGCCGTGCACCAGCGGGTCAAGGAATACGCGGTTGTAGAACAGATCGTACACCTCCGCCGCCCGCAGATCGTGAGCGGCGGAGGAACGCGGATAGGTCACCTCCGGGTTGAGAATGCAGCCGACGGTTCCTTGATATCCTTTCTCGCGGAATAGCTGCACCACCTTCGCCGTCGCCAGCACCTTATGGTGATTCCACTGCATCCATTTGCCGGTGTTTTGTTCATACGGCCAGCGCAGCGCGTCCAGGTAGACGCGAGTCTGCACCACAATCGGCTCGTTAAAGGTAAACCAGCGCGTCACCTTGTGATGGTAGCGGGCAAACACCTGCTCCACGTAGCGCACATACAGCTCAACCACTTTTTTCGAGCCCCAACCGCCGTACTCTTCCAGCAGGTAGCCCGGCAGCTCGTAGTGCTCAAGGCAGATCATCGGCTCAATACCGTTGGCCAGCAGCTCATCAAACAGCTGGTCGTAATAAGCGGCATACTCTTCATCCACCGTCACCGCCTCGTAATCGGTTAAAAAACGCGACCAGTTGATGGAGGTACGGTAATGAGTCAACCCCGCCAACTTCATCAGCTGCACGTCTTCGCGAAAGCGGTTGATAAAATCGGTGGCAACCGCCGGGCCGTAGCCGTTATGCCAGACGTGACGGTCGTTCTTGTACCAGAGATCGGGCCAGGAATCCTGGCCCGGCTTCTTCCCGCTCCAGCCTTCCGTCTGCCAGGCCGAGGCCGCGGCCCCGAGAATAAAATCATCGGGAATCGTTATCCGTTTTGTACTCATAGCGTCCTCAGAAGTTATCGGTAGCCGGGGATTTTGCCGCCAGGCGCTCGGAAATCTCGGCGCGTCGGGAGGCGATTTTGACGAACGGCAGGTAAATCAGCACCGCCACGACGATACAAATCAGCTGCGTCACCACCGCTCCCATCGAGCCAGCGGTGGAGAGCCAGGCGTTGATCAGCGGCGGCGTGGTCCACGGCACCATCACCACCGCTTTACCGGCAAACCCGGTGACGGTGGCGAAATAGCCGATACTGCCGGTCACCAGCGGGGTGATAATGAAGGGAATCGCCAGGATCGGGTTAAGCATGATCGGCATACCGAAGATCACCGGCTCGTTGATGTTGAAGATCCCCGGGCCAATCGACAGCTTGGCGATCTCTTTCATCTCTTTACGCTTGGTGGCAATCATCACTGCGATCAGCAGCCCAATGGTCAGACCGGAGCCGCCGATGCTCATATACACGTCCCAGAACGGCATCGTAATAATATTCGGCACCTCTTTACCCTGCTCGAAGGCGCTCATGTTGACGGTAATCGCCCCTAGCAGCAGCGGTTCGCGGATAGGTTTGATCATCTGGTTACCGTGAATGCCAATCACCCAGAAAATCTGCGCGACGAACATCAGCAGCAGGATCCCCGGCAGGCTCTGCATCACCCGCTCCAGCGGCTGCTGCACCACCTGATAAACCGCATCGTAGAGGTACATGCCGGTCAGTTGATGGAAGATAAATCCGAAGGTGGCGATCGCGGTGACGGTAATGATCGCCGGGATCAGCGCAGAAAACGACGCGGCGACGTTCGGCGGCACGGTGTCCGGCATTTTGATCTTCAGCCCGTTACGCGTTTCCAGCCAGCAGTAGATCTCAACCGACAGAATGGCGATAAACATGCCGAGGAACAGGCTGCGGGTATCAGAGAACTGACGCAGCAGTACATCTTTAACTTCGTGCATCTGCCCGTCGACCATCATCTGTACGGTGGTCGGCGTGACACAGATAAAGCAGATCACCGCCAGCAGGCCGGGGAACAAGGTCTTAATGCCGTTGATTCTTCCTAGCTCGATGCCGATCAGGAACACGGCGCCAATGTTGAGGAAGTTCAGCGTGGCGTAGTTGATGGCGCTGGTAATCGGTTTGAGAGACGCCAGAAACGACAGCGACTGGAAGCTGGCGAGACCGTTTTTCGGATCCAACACCATGTTGGAGATCAGTACGGAGAAGGCGCCAACGATGATCACCGGCATCAGCGTAATAAAGGCGTGTTTGATCGCCATGATATAGCGATAGCTATTGAATTTCGTGGCGAAACTCCCCAGCGAATCAATCAGTTTGTCCTGCAATGCCATAAGAAAGTACCTCAAGTTTAAGGGCTTTATCGCGCATCCGGTGTACAGCCAAACACCTTTTGGCATACCAAAAATAGTCATCCTTAACGAAAAGTTCTGTGATTAAGCTCCCAACCTCTATTTTGGTATTCCAAACTGAAAGAAATACCATTATTGGTATACCGCATACTGAAGGAGCGGTTCTTAGCGCGATTAACTGCAAAAGCGTGATCGCGATAGGTTTTTTATCCGCTGTAGAGTTCGTATGAGTGGTGAATGTCTGTGATAAACTGCGGGTCATCACGGAGTTTCAGGGATTAACAATGGCAACAATGCTGGATGTCTCAATACGCGCTGGCGTGTCGAAAGCAACGGTCTCCCGTGTACTGAATGGTACCGGTCAGGTCAAAGAGAGCACCCGTAAGCAGGTGTTTAAAGCGATGGAGGAGTTAGGCTACCGGCCAAACTTTCTGGCGCGCTCGTTGGCCAATCGCACCAGCAACAGCATTGGCCTCGTTGTCTCTACCTTCGACGGCTTCTACTTTGGGCGTTTGTTACAGCAGGCCTCCCGTCAAACGGAAGCCTGGGGTAAACAGCTGATTGTCACCGATGGCCACGACACGCCCGAGCGTGAAGAACAGGCGGTGCAGATGCTGGCCGACCGCCAGTGCGACGCCATCGTACTCTACACCCGCCATATGAGCGAAAAAGCGATCATGTCGCTGGTGAACACGACTCCGATGCCGCTGGTCGTCATTAACCGCGACGTCAGCCAGGCACGCGATCGCTGCGTCTTCTTCGAACAGCAGGATGCCGCATTCCAGGCGGTAGAGTATCTGATTTCTCAAGGGCACCGGGACATCGCCTGCATTACCGTTCCTATTCATACGCCAACCGGTAAAGCGCGTTTGCAAGGCTACCGTCGGGCGCTGGAACAGAACGGCATAAAATGGGATCCGGCAAAAGTGAAGCATGGTGATTCCACCATGAACTGCGGATATGACATGTGCAACGCGCTGCTGGAAGAGAAAGTGAAGTTCAGCGCGCTGTTTGCCTGTAACGATGACATGGCGCTGGGCGCGTCGAAGGCGCTGCATCAGGCGGGGCTACATATTCCTCAGGATATTTCACTGTTTGGCTTTGATGATGCGCCTAGCGCCAAGTGGCTGGAGCCGGGGCTGTCGACGGTGTACCTGCCGATCGATAACATGATCGTCACCGCCATTGACCAGGCCATTAAGCTGGCCGCGGGCGAAAAGATTGAAACCATACCACCGTTCACCGGCACGCTGGTATTGCGCGATTCGGTCACGACGGGACCGTATTACAAATAACGTGCCGGATGGCGGCGCAAGCGCCTTATCGGGCCTACATCCCCGTAGGCCCGATAAGCGCAACGCCATCGGGCGTTCCCTCAGATAAGCTCCAGCGCCAGCAGCTCTTCAATCGTCTGACGACGACGAATCAAGCGCGCCACGCCGTTATCAAACAGCACTTCCGGCAGCAGCGGTCGGCTGTTGTAGTTTGACGACATCGACGCGCCGTAAGCACCGGTATCGTGCAGCACCAGATAATCGCCCGGGACGACCGCAGGCAGCAGGCGAGTTTCCACTTTGCCCCCTTCCTGCTGGGTGAAGACATCGCCGGATTCACACAGCGGACCCGCCACCACGGTTTCAATCTGCGGGGCGTTTTCCAGCGCACGACCATCGCCCGCCAGCGCGGAAATATGGTGATAGCTGCCGTACATCGCCGGACGCATCAGATCGTTGAAGCCCGCGTCAATCAGTACAAAGTGACGACTGCCCATCGCTTTTACGCTGCGCACCTGCGCCACCAGCACGCCGGATTCCGCCACCAGGAAACGCCCTGGTTCGATCTCAAGCTTCACCGGGTGGCCCAGGTGTTGCGCGATTTGCTGACGCGCGGCATCCCACAGGCCAAAGTAGTGATCGGTGTCGATCGCCTCCTCGCCCTCGCGATAGGGGATCGACAGCCCGCCACCCGCGGAGATCGCTTCCAGATCCTGACCAAACTCCACCACCTGACGCACCATCGCGCCGCACACCTGCTCCAGATGGCCATAATCGACGCCGGATCCGATATGCATGTGAATGCCCACCAGCTTCAGCTGATAACGCTGGATCACCGCCAGCGCCGCCGGCAGATCGCTGTACCAGATGCCATGTTTGCTGTTTTCGCCGCCGGTGTTGGTTTTCTGACTGTGGCCGTGGCCAAAACCTGGGTTAACGCGCAGCCACACGCGATGCCCCGGGGAGATGCTGCCAAGCTGCTCCAGCATATCGACTGACCCGGCATTCACCGGAATGCGTAACTCGTGCACGCGGGCCAACGTGGCTTCATCAATCATATCGGCGGTAAAAACGATATCGTCACGCCCTTCGCCCGGCTCATAGCCTGCGGCCAGCGCGCGTTCAATCTCGCCGAGGGAGACGGAATCCACCTTCACGCCCTGCTCGCGCATCAGACGCAGAATGTGAATATTCGAGCACGCCTTCTGGGCAAAACGCACCACGTCAAACTGATTCAGTTTGGCAATCTGCGCGCGAATAATTTGCGCATCGTACACCCACACCGGACAGCCAAATTCGGCAGGCAGGCGCAGCAGGTTGTCGGCGGTGAGGTCGGTTTCGGTATTGTTGAGCGGACGTGGCATAGCGGACTCCGGTAATTATCTTTTTTATGATTACGCCACAGGCGAAAGAGAATAAAAAATATCGTTTTATCGTGAGTCTATGCAAAAATGATATGGAGTACAGCCCAATGAGGATCGCCGATGCCCGCCGTAAACCTGCGCCATATTGAAATCTTTCATGCCATCATGACGGCAGGCAATCTGACGGAAGCCGCGCGGCTGCTGCATACCTCGCAGCCAACCGTCAGCCGCGAGCTGGCGCGCTTCGAGCAGGTTCTCGGCTTAAAGCTATTCGAACGCAGCCGAGGACGTTTGCACCCGACTGTGCAAGGGCTGCGGCTTTTTGAAGAAGTACAGCGATCCTGGTATGGGCTGGACCGTATCGTCAGCGCCGCCGAAAGCCTGCGCGAATTCCGTCAGGGCGAGCTGTCGATTGTCTGCTTGCCGGTGTTCTCGCAATCTTTTTTACCGCCGCTGCTCCAGCCGTTCCTCGCGCGCTACCCGCAGGTCAATATTCAAATCGTGCCGCAGGAGTCGCCGCTGCTGGAAGAGTGGCTGTCGGCGCAGCGCCACGATCTGGGCCTGACGGAGACGCTGCACACGCCCGCAGGCACCGAACGCACGCCGCTGCTCACGCTCAACGAAGTGTGCGTTCTGCCGCAGGCACACCCGCTGGCCGCGAAAGCAGTGCTGACGCCAGCCGATTTTCAGGGCGAGAACTACATCAGCCTGTCGCGCACCGACAGCTATCGCCAACTGCTGGATGCGCTGTTTAATGAACATCAGGTGAAGCGGCGCATGGTGGTCGAAACGCACAGCGCCGCCTCTATCTGCGCGATGGTCAAAGCCGGCGTCGGCCTTTCGGTGGTGAACCCGCTGACGGCGCTGGACTACGTCAACAGCGGCGTTGCCATTCGCCGCTTTAGCCTCGACGTGCCGTTCACCGTCAGTCTGATTCGCCCGCTACACCGCCCGGCCTCGGCGCTGCTGGAGACGTTTACGGCCCATCTTCAGGCGCATCTGTCACGCATTACCGACCCGCTGGAGGCGGTGCTTAGCGAGATCAAGAGAGCATAAACGCCACCGCGTCTTCGGCATGAATCGCCGCCGTATCAAACACCGGTAGCGGGCTCAGTTCAGCGGGCACCAGCAGGCCAATTTCGGTGCAGCCAAAGATTACCCCTTGCGCGCCCTGCTTCGCCAGCGCCGCTATCACGCTCAGGTAATAGTCGCGGGAGGCGTCGCTGAATTCGCCGAGGCACAGCTCATCAAAGATGATCTGGTTAATCTTCTGCCGATCGTCCGCTTCGGGAATCAGCGTACTGATGCCAAATTCCGCCTGCAAACGTCCGCGGTAGAAATCCTGTTCCATGGTGTAACGCGTGCCGAGTAGCGCGACATTGTTCATCTGTTGTTTTTGAATCGCACGGCCCGTGGCGTCGGCTATATGCAGGAACGGCACGTCGCAGGCGGTTTCAATCGCTTCGGCCACTTTGTGCATGGTGTTAGTGCACAGCACGATACCTTCCGCCCCCGCCTGCTGAAGGCCCCGCGCGGCCTGAGCGAGGATCTCGCCCGCACGCGGCCAGTCGCCCTGTGACTGACACAGTTCAATCTCGTGGAAATCCACGCTGTGCAGTAAGATCTGCGCCGAATGCAAACCGCCAAGACGCTGCTTTACCCCTTCATTAATCAGGCGATAGTAGGGAATGGTCGACTCCCAGCTCATACCGCCTAACAGACCGATCGTTTTCATCGTGGTTCCTTGTTCGTTGTCGTCCAGCCAGTGAAGCAAAGTTGTGATCAACTTTCCACATCTGCGGCTCGCGTTTTCTTTTTGATCGTTTCTGATATAAATTTAATGAAACACCGTTTCAACATAAAACAGGACAGCCGGATGTTTATTTTCCATAAAGAAACCACGCTTGAAGATCTGGGCAATGGCGTTACCCGCCGCATTCTCGCGCACGATGGCAAGATGATGGCGGTTGAAGTCAACTTCGAACAGGGCGCGATTGGCCCAATGCACAACCACCCGCACGAGCAACTGACCTACGTGCTGTCCGGTGAGTTTGAATTCACCATTGGCGACGAAAAGCACGTGGTTGCCGCGGGCGATACGCTGTACAAACAGCCGAACATCATGCACGGCTGCGTGTGCCTGAAAGCCGGTACTCTGCTCGATACCTTCACCCCAGTGCGCCAGGATTTCCTGAAAGCATAAGCTTCGACGCTTCCGCCGCTTTTCATCGCGAAGGGCGGCGTTTCTCCGTTTATCCCGTTTGCCCTACCGTCTCAGATTCCCCGCAAATTTTCACGCATTCCGCTGAGATCTAACGTCGATTTCCATCACAGTCGCCGAAAAATAAGGCGCGTTATGCTAGCGCGTATCTGCCGTCACTGGTCAGGAAATGAAAAGGGAATTTTTATGAAAGTACTCTCACTTAACGATCTTCACCCAGCGGATGTGCTGCTCTTCTCACCGGAAAAGAAAAGTTTTATTTCCTGGGCGATTACCTTTTTGACCAATGCCCCGGTCAGTCACGCCGCGATGTATTTTGAGACCTGCCCGCCCACCATCGTGGAAGAAACGCCGCCACAGGTAACCACCAACCCTGCTGAAAAGCGTTTTAAGGGCCGGACCATTCATGTTTATCGCCACACGACAGCATCGCCGCTCACGCCTGTCACTCAGGCGGCGCGCCAGCACCTGAATAACCAGGAACCCTATGACCATGCCGGGCTGTATATGGTTGGTTTGTTGTTGATGTATAAAAAATTCTCGATAACCAGCCCAAAACAGCAGGTGATTATTCGGATACTGAAAAAGCTGACCGCGACGATAACTCAGTTTATTCAGCAACAGCAGACGCCCGGTAAGCATCCGATGGTCTGTTCACAGTTCGTCGCCCAATGCTTTGACGATGCGGGAAGCGCCTTCCGCCTGCAGTTTCGCCACGCCACGCAGCTGGATTCGGCCATAGGCGAAACGCTGCTCGATAAAGCCGCCGACTGGATGAAGCAGCGCCAGGTGACCTTCAATCAATATGATATGAACGCCGAGCCGGAAACCGCCAGCGATGAAGCGCTGTGCGAAGCTCTGCATCACGCCTTTATGGACAATAACACGCAACCGACACCGGCCATGACCGATGCGCTGGCGGAAGCTATTTACTATTTTGCCCAGGCGCACGCGTCGCTGTTGGACCTGGATACCACCGTCAGGCGTTTCGATCCGCTGGCTGCGCTGCGGACCAATCAAAATATGTTTGTCTCGCCGGGCGATTTGATGCGCCATTGCACAAATTTAACGCCAATCGGAATTGTGATGATTCCGACAAATAGCTGACGCGTCATATCCACGAATACATTCCTGATTTTTCCCAAATAAGTTCTTTATTGTGATCAAAGCCTCATCTTTTTCGCTGAGGCTTTATATTTTTCGCCCCCAGTAAAGATTAGCCAATTAATCGTTTTAACAATTAATTATATCAAGATTAATAGATATTAGCGGCCGTCAACTTCCATACCAGAAGCCCCGAATGGTGCAGCCTGAAGGGCAAAAACGCCATCGCCGTCACTATAATGAAACATCGTTTCGACTCTGATCACATTTTCACGATTAATCGCATGACGTAGAAACAAATCGCAATAAAATAAATTTAAAACGGTGTTTTATAAAATGATTGTCGCAAAGCATGAGATTTTGAAACGCAACAACACCGAACAATGGACGAAGTTAATTTTTATTGCATTACATTTACTTACAGGGAAAGGCTGCATGACCGACACCAAGTTAACGCTTTAAATGCTCTGGCGCCAGCAGGCGCGAGGGATGTAACCAACACCCAATCCGTTTGACACACTTGTTCGCCAGGTAGGTATGTATGAATGAAAACAGAATGCTGGGTTTGGCGTGGATTTCACCCTATATAATCGGGTTGATAATCTTCACGGCCTTCCCGTTCGTTTCATCTTTCTTCCTCAGTTTTACTGAGTATGACTTGATGAGTCCACCGGTGTTTAACGGCATCGAAAACTATCGCTACATGTTTACCGAAGACACGCTCTTCTGGAAATCCATGGGCGTGACCTTTGCCTACGTATTTTTGACAATCCCATTAAAACTGGCATTTGCTTTGGGGATTGCGTTTGTTCTTAACTTTAAATTACGCGGAATCGGCTTCTTCCGTACCGCTTACTATATTCCGTCTATCCTCGGTAGCTCCGTGGCGATCGCGGTGCTGTGGCGTGCGCTGTTCGCCATCGACGGCCTGCTAAATAGCTTTATCGGCGTACTCGGTTTCGATCCGGTCAACTGGCTGGGCGAACCATCTCTGGCGCTGATGTCCGTCACCCTGCTGCGCGTATGGCAGTTCGGCTCCGCGATGGTTATCTTCCTGGCGGCCCTGCAAAACGTTCCGCAGTCTCAGTACGAAGCGGCGATGATTGATGGCGCCTCTAAATGGCAGATGTTTATGAAAGTGACCGTGCCGCTGATTACGCCGGTTATCTTCTTCAACTTCATCATGCAGACCACTCAGGCATTCCAGGAGTTTACCGGACCGTACGTCATCACCGGCGGTGGCCCAACCTACTCAACGTACCTGTTCTCGCTGTACATCTACGACACGGCGTTCAAGTACTTCGACATGGGTTACGGCGCGGCGCTGGCATGGGTACTGTTCCTGGTTGTAGCAGTCTTCGCTGCCATTGCCTTTAAGTCTTCAAAATACTGGGTGTTCTACTCCGCCGATAAGGGAGGCAAAAATGGCTGATATTCAACAAATCTCCGACGCACAAAGCATCGCTGAACGTGAGGTTGCCCGCACCCTTCGCCGTGAGAAGATCAACGCATGGGTTCGCTACACCATCCTGCTGATTGTCGGTCTGTTAATGCTCTACCCGCTGGCGTGGATGTTCTCGGCGTCGTTCAAACCGAACCACGAGATCTTCACCACGCTGAGCCTGTGGCCGGCACACGCCACCTGGGACGGCTTTATTAACGGCTGGAAAACCGGTACCGAGTACACCTTCGGTCATTACATGCTGAACACCTTCAAGTATGTCATCCCGAAAGTGATTCTGACCATTATCTCCTCCACCATCGTGGCGTACGGCTTTGCCCGCTTCGAGATTCCGTGGAAGAAGTTCTGGTTCGCAACGCTCATCACCACCATGCTGCTGCCGAGCACCGTACTGCTGATTCCTCAGTACCTGATGTTCCGTGAAATGGGCAT